>Ga0180221_1000669_pt1 | contig 27115 bp, 26 predicted proteins | sample eDN5th37CKraftMG_FD_151339 | JGI IMG/M metagenome (GOLD analysis project Ga0180221, IMG submission 151339) | Enriched Miracle-Growth compost microbial communities from Emeryville, California, USA - eDNA 5th pass 37_C Kraft MG (version 2) (version 2) ...
AGGTCGAGCGGGGCGTGCCACCAGCCCGCACGGTCCGGGTCGGGCTCCAGGAGGACGCGCTCGGCGTCGTCGAACGAGCCGTCGCGCCCACGCGGGAGCACGAGCTCGACCCGCCGGGCGCGGGGCGCCCAGGCCGCGGGCCTCACGGCTGCGCCCCGGGCGTGTCGTCGTCCGGCACGAGGAGCGCGACCGGGAGGGCGTCGAGCAGCTCGTCGAGCCGGACGGCGCCCCCGGCGACCCGCGTCCCGGTGAGGACGTCGCGCCAGTCCCCGTGGGGGAGGACGACCGTGTGCTCGCGCCAGCCGCCGGTCTCCTCGAGCTCGGTCGCGAGCCGCGTCACGACCGTGACCGCACGCGCCTGGCCGTCGCGCGTGCGCGCGAACGCGACCGCGCACGGTGACGAGGTCGGCAGCGGCCGGTAGCCCGCGCCCTCCCCGACGAACGCCTCGGGGTCGGCGCGTCGCACGCGCAGCGCGCGGGACGTGACGAGCAGCTTCTGGTCCGTGAGGGAGCGTGCGCCCGCGCCGTCGTCGAGCCGGGCGAGGCGGCCGGCGAGGGCGGCGTGGTCGACGGGCCGCCGGTTGTCGGGGTCGACGAGGGTGGGGGCGAAGGCCTCGGTGCCCTGGTAGACGTCCGCGACGCCGGGCATGGTGAGCTGGACGAGCTTGATGCCGAGCGACGCGGCGCGCAGCGCCCGCTCGCCCGCGTGCGCCCAGTCGCGGAGCAGGTCGACGCACGCGGGGTCGGCCAGGGTGGTGCGCGCCAGGTCGACCACGGCGTCCTCGTACGCGGTGTCCGGGTCGGTCCAGGACGTGCGGAGCTTGGCCTCGCGCAGCGCCTTCACGAGGTACGCGGCGAGCCGGTCGGGGTCGATCGGCGCGCCGGCGCCGTCACCCGCGTCGGGGTCCCAGGTGCCGGCGAGCGTCTGCCACAGGAGCGTGGCCGCGTGACCGTCGACGAGCGCCTGGCGGCGGGCGCGGACGAGGGCCTCGAGGGCGGCGACCGTGCGTTCCCAGGCGGCCCCCCGCTCGGACAGGACGCCCAGGGTCGCGCGCGTGTCCTCGTTGCGCTTCGTGTCGTGCGTCGACCCCGTGGTCAGCGCCAGGGGGGTGAGCGCGCCGAAGGTCCCGGCGAACGCGTGCCAGGCGTGCGGGTCGAGCGCGAAGCGGGACGGGTCGGCGCCCACCTCGCACAGGCTCGTGAGCTCGGTCCAGCGGTAGAAGGCGGTGTCCTCGACGCCCTTGGCCATGACGGCGCCGCAGACCTGCTGGAAGCGCACGACGAGCTCGTCGCGGCGGGGCCCGCGGGTCCGGCCGGCGCTGCCGACCTCGCGCCCGAGGAGGAGGGCGACCACGACGTCGAGCGTCTCCGCCCGGTCGGCGGGCAGGCGGAGCCGCGCGCGGGCCGCGGCCGCCTCGACCGCGTCGACCGCCTCGCGTCGCGGCTCGGTGCCCGGCACCACGTAGGCGCGGTAGCGGTCGAACTCGACGAGGAGCGCGGTCAGACACTCGTGCAGCCCCCGCCAGGCGTGGTCGCGCAGGCGCGGGTCGTCCTGGCAGACGGCGCGCGCCAGGTCCGTCAGGCGGTGCAGCTCGGCGTAGAGGGCGCCGTCGAGCACCTCCGCCTTGGAGCGCGCGACGAGGGGCTCGAGACCCTCGGCCGCGTCGGGCTCGGCGGCCCGGCGCAGGCGCCCCAGGTGCGTGCGACCCCGCGGGTCGACGAACAGCTCCTGCAGCCGCCACAGCGCGTCGTAGCCGGTGGTGCCCACGGTCTCCCAGTCGGGCGGCAGCGTCTCGTCGCCCTCGAGGATCTTCTCGACGGCGACCCACGACCGGCCCGTCCGCTCCGCGAGCCGCTCGAGGTAGCGGCCCGGGTCGGCGAGCCCGTCGGGGTGGTCGATCCGCAGGCCGTCCACCGTGCCGTCGGCGACGAGCTCGAGGACGAGGGCGTGCGTCGCGTCGAAGACGCGCTCGTCCTCGACCCGGACCGCGACGAGCGAGCCCACGTCGAAGAAGCGCCGGTAGTTGAGCTCCTCGTCGCCCACCCGCCAGTACGCGAGCCGGTAGTGCTGGTGCTCGAGCAGGTCGGTCAGCGGCAGGGACTCCGTCCCCGCGCGGACGGGGAACACGTGGTCGAAGTAGCGCAGCACCGTGGTCGGCGCGTCGTCCCCGGGCAGCACGAGCTCGTCGAGCGCGAGCTGGTCCTCGGCGAGCACGTCGGGCAGGCGGGCGCCCAGCACGGGCAGGAGCACCGCGCCCTCGCCCCCGGACCAGTCGACGTCGAACCAGTGCGCGTACTCGGATTCCGCGCCCTCGGCGAGCACCGACCACAGGGCGCGGTTGTGCCACTCGGGGACCGGGACCGCCATGTGGTTCGGGACGACGTCGAGCACGATCCCCAGGCCGTGCTCGTGCGCGGTCCGGGCCAGGCGTTCCAAGCCTTCGCGTCCGCCCATGACGTCGGAGACCCGGGCGTGGTCGACGACGTCGTACCCGTGCGTCGACCCGGGCGCCGCCTGCAGGACGGGGGACAGGTACAGGTGCGTGACCCCCAGCGAGGCCAGGTACGGCACCTGGGCGGCAGCCCCGTCGAACGTGAGGTCCGGGCCGAGCTGGAGGCGGTAGGTCGAGACGGGGACCGGCCGGCCCTCGTCGGGACGGCGGCGGGCGAGGACCGGGCCGCTCACGCCGCCGCCGAGGGACGCGAGAGCACGATGACGCTGCGGCCGGTGACGCGCAGCGTCGCGCCCGCGAGCACGCGCGAGCCCGGCCGGGTCGTGCCGTCGGTGTCGAGCCGGACGGTCCAGGCGGACCCGAACGACTCGTCGGGCAGGTGGAACGGCAGGACGTCCGAGTGGGCGTTGAGCAGGAGCAGGAACGAGTCGTCGACGATGGGCTCGCCGCGCCGGTCCGCCTCCGGGATCGCGTCGCCGTTGAGGAAGACCATGACCGTCCGGGCGAAGCTCTGCTCCCAGTCCGTGGAGTCCATCCGCTGGCCGGTGAGGTCCAGCCACTCGATGTCGGCCGGTTCTCCCGCCGGGGACGGGGCGCGGCCCTGGGTCCCCGCGTCGTCGTCGAGCACGCCGTCCGGGCCGACGTCGCCCGACCCCGGCTCGATGTCCGACCGGCCCGTGAAGAAGCCCCGCCGGTGGAGGATCGGGTGCTCCCGACGCAGCGCGACGGCCTGGCGCGCGAACTCGAGCAGCGCCCGCCGGTCGTCGTCGAGATCCCAGTCCACCCACGTCGTCGGGTTGTCCTGGCAGTAGCCGTTGTTGTTGCCGCCCTGGGTGCGGCCGATCTCGTCCCCGTGGCTGATCATCGGGACGCCCTGCGAGAGCATGAGGGTCGCGAGGAAGTTCCGCTGCTGGCGACGGCGCAGCCGCAGGACCTCCGGGTCGTCCGTCTCGCCCTCGACGCCGCCGTTCCAGGACCGGTTGTAGGACTCGCCGTCCTTGTTGTCCTCGCCGTTGGCCTCGTTGTGCTTCTCGTTGTACGACACGAGGTCCTGGAGGGTGAAGCCGTCGTGCGCGGTCACGAAGTTGATCGACGCGATGGGCTTGCGGCCGCTGTGCTCGTACAGGTCGGACGAACCCGTCAGGCGGCTCGCGAACTCCGGCAGGGTCGAGGGCTCGCCCCGCCAGAAGTCGCGGACCGTGTCGCGGTACTTCCCGTTCCACTCCGTCCACAGCGGGGGGAACCCGCCCACCTGGTAGCCGCCGTCGCCCAGGTCCCACGGCTCCGCGATGAGCTTGACCTGGGAGACGACCGGGTCCTGGTGGACGATGTCGAAGAACGCCGACAGGCGGTCGACCTCGTGGAACTGCCGGGCCAGGGTCGCCGCGAGGTCGAACCGGAACCCGTCGACGTGCATCTCCTCGACCCAGTACCGCAGCGAGTCCATGATCATCTGCAGCACCTGGGGCGACCGCATGAGCAGCGAGTTCCCGGTGCCCGTCGTGTCGAAGTAGTGCGCCTCGTCCCCGTCGACCAGCCGGTAGTAGGCCGCGTTGTCGATCCCGCGGAAGCTCAAGGTCGGGCCCAGGTGGTTGCCCTCCGCCGTGTGGTTGTAGACGACGTCCAGGAGGACCTCGATCCCCGCCTCGTGCAGCGCCTTGACCATCGCCTTGAACTCCAGGACCTGCTGCCCGCGGGTCCCGTAGGCGGTGTAGCCGTTGTGCGGCGCGAAGAACCCGATCGTGTTGTAGCCCCAGTAGTTCGACAGCCCGCGCTCGCGCAGCACCGGATCGTCGACGAACTGGTGCACGGGCATGAGCTCGACCGCCGTCACCCCGAGCTTGGTGAGGTGCTCGACGACGGCCGGGTGCGCCATGCCCGCATAGGTGCCCCGCAGGTTCTCCGGGACCTTCGGGTGCTGCATCGTCATGCCCTTGACGTGCGCCTCGTAGACCACGCTGTCGTGGTAGTCGCGGTTCGGCGGACGGTCGTGGCCCCAGTCGAAGTAGGGGTTGATGACGACCGAGTGCATCGTGTGCGCGGCGGAGTCGGCCGTGTTGCGCTCGTCGGGGGAGGCGAACCGGTAGGAGAACAGGGACTCGTCGCCGTCGATCATCCCGTCGATGGCCTTGGCATAGGGGTCGAGCAGGAGCTTGTCCGGGTTGCACCGGTCGCCCGTCGCCGGGTCGTACGGCCCGTGCACGCGGTACCCGTAGCGCGTCCCCGGCCCCACGCCGGGCAGGAAACCGTGCCACACGTGCGCATCCACCTCGCGCAGGGGCAGGCGCTCCTCCGTGTCGTCGTCGCGCAGGATGCACAGCTCCACCTCGTCGGCGACGGACGAGAAGAGCGCGAAGTTGGTGCCGGTACCGTCGAACGTTGCGCCGAGCGGGTAGGCACGGCCGGGCCAGAGTTCCATGGTGCTCAGCGTGCCATCCCGGCCCGTCCTACGACGGGGGAACGGGTCCCGACCAGCGCGGTGAGGCCCGGTTGCGTCGGCCGTGTCACGTGCGGGTGAACCTTGCGTGACGGTCCGCGCCGCCGCGCGCCGCATGCGTGCGAGGCCCCGCCCGACCTGGTAGACCCGAGGTATGAGCACCGAACGGACCGCCGCCCGCGCCACCCTCACCGAGCGCGCGAAGACTGCGCACGGAACCCTGGCCACCGACGACGACAGCCGCCTGTCGAGCGAACGACGGCGCGAGCTCCTCGCGGGCGGCGACGCCTCCCGCGCCCCCCAGTCGCTGTCCGCGACCGAGCTGCACCCGATCGAGGGGGCGTCGTCCGGCACGTCCTGGGACGACCCCGACGAGCTCTAGGCCGGCGACGGCGTCCTCATCGCGCTGAGACGGGCAACCGGTCGGCGCCCACCGGCACGAGCCGCGGCATCCCGGCCGGCGCCGCGTGGCTCAGCGCCAGGTAGCGCGCCTCCGCCCGGTGCAGCCGGATGTGCTCGTCGAGCGACCAGCTCGGCCCGTTGGTCAGCGTCATGCCGCACGAGCAGCCGATCGTGATCCGACCGTCCGCATGGTCGACCGCCGTCCCGATGGTGACGTGCGACGCCTGCGCCTCCTGCTTGGCCTGGCGCATCGCGGGGGAGACCGCGGTCCCGACGCCGTCCGGCGCGTCCGCGCGAACCAGATCGGGCGCGGGAAGGTCGGGCGTCGCGGAGGTCGTCACACGTCGAGCGTACGGGACGCGGCGCGAGCGGCTCCGCGACGCCGGCACGGAGGTCCCGGCCGGTCTCGGTGCGCATCGGCGGACCCGTCGGCCCCCTGACGCGTGGGCCAGGGAGCGCGAGCGGCTCCGCGCGTCGCCCTCACGACCGGATCGGCGCCGTGGTCTCGCCGAGAACCAGGGTGGTCGGCAGCACGGTCTTCGCGACGGAACCGGGCGCGGCGAGCTGTCCCAGGACGGCGGCGAGCGCCGCTCGGCCGAGCCCGTGCTCGTCCTGGGCGACGTGCGTGAACGACTGGACGGCGTCGTCGTAGGTGTGGTCGGGGGCGTCGAGCGAGACGATGGAGACGTCCTCCGGCACGCGCTTCCCGAGCCGCAGGCACGCGCGTCGCAGGAGGAGGCTCACCGAGTACTCGCCTCCGACGAATCCCGTGAGCTCCGGGTTCGCGCGGAGGTACTCCGTCAGCGCGGCCACGTCGTCGTCGACGGAGACCGCGGAGTGGGGGACGGTCGAGCGGACGTCGCGGAACTCGTGCCTGGCGTCGAACGGGTGACCGTGGGCGGCGTGGGCGTAGACGAAGCCGGTGTGCCGGTCGTCGAGGGACGTCACCTCGCCGGCGGAGGTCACGAGCCCGATGGCTCGATGACCGAGGTCGAACAGGTGCTCGGCTGCCAGCCTGCCGGACTCGACGTTGTCGGAGCCGACGGTCGAGATCGGCAGCCCGACGAGGTCCCGGTCCAGCACCACGAGAGGGTGCTGCCGATGAACGAGGTCGAAGAGGGCGGGCGGGATCCAGCCTGACGAGCCGGGCAGGAGGATGAGTCCGTCCGCTCCGAGCTGCCGGTACTGGTCGAGCAGCTGCTGCTCGCGGTCGTGGCGACCCTCGCTCCGGGACAGGACGACGTTGGCGTGGCCGACCGCGGCGTCGAGCAGCCCATGGAGCAACCGAGTGCCGAAGCTGTCGTCGAAGTTGGTGACGATGCATCCGATCGTCGGGAGGGTGCGTGCCTGCCGCGTCGAGGGCGTCGCACTGGTCACCACGGAACCGATCCGTGGCCGCCGCTCGATGTATCCGGCCTCTTGGAGCATCCCGAGGGCGTGCTTGACGGTGATGACGGAGACGCCGAACTGCGTGGCGAGGTCGTTCTGCCGCGGGAGCCGGGTACCGACGGCGAGGTCGCCGCGCTCGATCCGCTCGCGCAGCCCGTCGAAGACCTGGGCGTACAACGGTGCATTCACGTTCGGGCTCCTCGCCTCGGGCGGCGGCGCCGCGTCCCTGGGTATACCTAGCACATCCGTCAGTAGTGCGCGCTTGGCATATTGAGGCGGGTGGATATGCTGAGGCCTCCATCGGAGCACGAGCGGAAGTGGAGCAATGAAGCTGACACGACTTACTCGGACCGCCACGGTCCTCACGAGCGCCGCGGTCGCACTGACCTTGGGGGCGGTCCCAGCGATCGCGCTCGGGCAGCACGACGGACAGGCCGACGCCCGGGACGCCGGAACTCACGCGCGCGACGTCGAGCGCGCGGTGGCCGCCTATCGGGCGATGCAGGAGCACCTGTACGTCGGCGACGGCTCCCAGCTCTATCTCGAGCGCACGGTGCCCACCGCGGACGACCGCCCCTACTCGTTCGAGTGGCCGTTCTCGCAGGCGCACGTCGCCACCCTCGACCTGACGGGCATCCCGGGTCGGGTCGGCCGGAGCTTCCAGGACGACCTCGCCGACCGGAAGGCCGGCCAGGAGCGCTACTGGAACGCGGCGGGCGGGACCACGGGCAAGCCTGGCTACGACTCCTACGCCCGCGCGCCCTACGGTGACGGGGGCGACATGTTCTACGACGACAACGAGTGGGTCGCCCTCGCCAAGGTGCAGGAGTACCTGCAGACCGGGGACCGTGAGGCCCTGAAGCGCGCCAAGCAGATCTTCTCGCTCGTGGAGACGGCCTGGGACACCGACACGACGCACGCCGCCCCTGGCGGCGTCTTCTGGACGCAGGCGCCCTGGAGCACCGACCGCAACACGGTCTCGACCATCCCGGGTGCTGAGCTCGCGGTCCGGCTCTACCTCATCACGAAGGACCGGTCCTACCTCGAGTGGGCGAAGCGCAGCGTCGCGTGGACGGACGCCAACCTGCTCGCCCCGAACGGCCTGTACTGGGACAACGTCAAGCTCGACGGCACGATCGACAAGACCCAGTGGTCCTACAACCAGGGCACGCCGATCGGCACCTACACGCTGCTGTACGAGGCGACCGGGGACCGCTCGTACCTGAAGAAGGCGCAAGCGATCGCGGCTGCGTCGCTCGCCTACTACCTCGAGGACGGACGGCTCGAGGCGCAGCCGATCTACTTCAACTCGATCTACTTCAAGAACCTGCAGCTGCTCGAGTCCGTCACCGGCGGGCACACGTATCGCGACGCGCAGCAGGCCTACGCGGACGGCCTGTGGTCCGACGTACGAGACCCGGCGACCGACCTGTTCCCCGTCGGCGGGACCGCCACCACGCTGCTCGACCAGGCCGCGGTCGTGCAGCTCTACGCGACCCTCGCGTGGCCGAAGGGCAAGGCGTCGACGCTCTACTGAGCTGCCGGGTCCGGTCTGCGAGCCTGTGGCGGTGGCGACGCTCGTCGTCGCCACCGCCACAGGCTCTCGGTCGGCAGCGGCGCCCGCCTCCGCAAAGCACGAGAGGCGCTTCCCGTTTCCGGGAAGCGCCTCTCGTGGTGAAGCTGGTGGGCGATACTGGGATCGAACCAGTGACCTCTTCCGTGTCAGGGAAGCGCGCTACCGCTGCGCCAATCGCCCAGGGATGCGGAGCATCCGATTGCTGCGAGGTGGAGACGGGATTCGAACCCGTGTATACGGCTTTGCAGGCCGCTGCCTCGCCTCTCGGCCACTCCACCTTGAGACTCGTACCCACAGGCCCTGGAGCCACGAGGATTCGTTCCTCCGAGCGGACGACGGGACTCGAACCCGCGACCCTCACCTTGGCAAGGTGATGCTCTACCAACTGAGCCACGTCCGCACGCTGCTTGAGTTCCGGGGGTTTTCCCCGGCCTCTCGGCGCGTTCAGAACTTTAGACGACTTTCGGCCCCGGAGCCAAACCGGCTCCCGGATGTGTCCGCAGGTGACGCGGCTGGGGGCGCTTCAGGCGCGGAATCCTGCGGATCCTGGACCATGCCTGCCGCTGCTGCGACGTCGTCGCTACCGTGGCGCCGTGACCGAGGACCAGCACGACGCCCGGGGAAGTGCGGCCTTCGCGGGTCTCAGGGGGCGCGACGTCGTCGAATCCGTGGACCTGGCGGACGCCCCGCACGCGCTCGACGCGGGGGGGCCGTGGTTCGTCGTCGTGCCCTTCGAGGGCGGGGGGAGGGCGTGGCGCTTCCGCGACGTCGCCACGACCCCGGCGCCCGCGCCCGACGGCCCACGCGCGGCCTGGTCGGGGCCCCGGCCCGACGCCTGGCGCACGTCGCTGGACGAGCGTGCGTACCGGGACGCGGTCGCGGAGGTCCGCGCGCAGATCCGCGACGGCGAGGTCTACCAGGTGAACGTCTGCCGGGTCCTCGAGGCCCCGCTGCCCGCCGAGGGCGCCCGCGAGCCCGACGCCCGCGCGCTCGCAGGGGTCCTCGCCGCGGGAAACCCCGCGCCGTACGGCGGCTACGTCCACGTCCCGGCGAGCGCAGGGCATGCACCGGTCTGGGTGGTCTCGGCGTCGCCCGAGCTGTTCCTGTCCCTGCGCGACGGCATGCTCACGTCGGGACCCATCAAGGGGACGGCTGCGACGCCGGGCGGTCTCACCGCGAAGGACCGGGCCGAGAACGTCATGATCACCGACCTCGTCCGCAACGACCTGCAGCGGGTGTGCGAGCCGGGCACGGTCGAGGTCGTCGACCTCCTCGCGCAGGAGGAGCACCCGGGGCTCGTGCACCTGGTCTCCCGGGTCGCGGGGCGTCTGCGTCGCGGCGCCGGCTGGGCGGAGGTGCTCGCGGCGACGTTCCCGCCGGCGTCGGTGTCGGGCGCGCCGAAGTCGTCCGCGCTGCGCGCGATCCGTAGGCTCGAGCCCACGCCCCGTGGACCGTACTGCGGGGCCGTCGGCTGGGTGGACCCCGCGCGGGGCCGCGCCGAGCTCGCGGTGGGCATCCGGACGTTCTGGTGGTCCGACGGCGTGCTGCGGTTCGGGACCGGGGCCGGGATCACGTGGGGTTCCGACCCCGCGCGCGAGTGGGACGAGACGGAGCTGAAGGCGCGGCGCCTGGTGGGGCTGGCGTCGTCGGACGTGTGGCGGAGCAAGGAGGACGGATGACGGCGACGGTATGGGTGGACGGCAGGCTCGTCGGGCCCGACGAGGCGGCGGTCGGCGCGCTCGACCACGGGCTGACGGTCGGGGACGGGGTCTTCGAGACGTGCGGCGTGCAGGACGGGCAGGCGTTCGCGCTGACCCGGCACCTGCGCCGGCTCGCCCGCTCGGCCGCGGGCCTCGGGCTGGAGGCGCCGGACGAGGCTCGGGTGCGCGACGCCGTCGGGCAGGTGCTGGAGGCCGCCGGGCCGGAGGCGGCCCGGCTGCGGATCACCGTCACCGCGGGCCGTGGGCCGCTCGGGTCGGGCCGGACGCCCGGGGCCCAGACGCTGGTCGTCGCGGCGTCGCCGGGGCTGCACCACGTGACGTCCTCGGTCGTGCGGTCGCCGTGGGTGCGCAACGAGCGCTCCGCCGTCGCCGGCCTCAAGACGACGTCATACGCGGAGAACGTCGTCGCGCTCGCCCACGCGACCGAGCGCGGCGCGGACGAGGCGATCCTCGCGAACACGGTGGGGGAGCTGTGCGAGGGGACGGGCGCGAACGTGTTCGTCGAGCGTGACGGCGAGCTCGTCACCCCGCCGCTCAGCAGCGGCTGCCTCGCGGGCATCACCCGCGAGCTCCTGCTCGAGTGGGGCGCCGCCGAGGGGCTGCCCGTGCGCGAGGCCGACCCGGGCGAGCTCCGCTTCTCCGTGCTCGACGACGTCACCGCGGGCCGCGCGCACCTCCTGGTCACGGGCAGCGTCCGCAACGTGACGCCCGTGGTCCGCCTCGACGGCGTCGACGTCGCCGCCGGGCCGCTCAGCGAGCGCGCCGCGGACCTGTTCCTGCGTCGCCGGAGGCAGCACGTCGATCCGTGAGGGGTGTCGGTTTCGCACCACGCGTACGAGCCGCTATTCTTGAGCGCGCACCTGGTGCACCGACCCTGTCGGTGAGGTCCAGCGTGTGGCTCGGGCGATTGGCGCAGTGGTAGCGCGCTTCGTTCACACCGAAGAGGTCACTGGTTCGAACCCAGTATCGCCCACCCCCGAGAAGTGCCCCTGACCAGCGGAGACGCCGGGCAGGGGCATTTTTGCTCCCCGCCGCGGGTATCAGGTGGCCCGTCGCGGGCTCTCCGTGGGTGGGCGAGGGATCCGGCCGGTTCCCCCGCTGCGACTCAGCGGAGGGCGAGATGGACGACTTCTACGTGGCGGCACCGGGCGAGTCCGCGCCCCAGGTGCCTCAGGGCCCGTTGCTGTGCGACGGACGGGACATGCGGATCGTGCACAACGCGTTCCTGTGGGGATACCAGCAGGCTCCGGTGCTCGTCCGCGACGTCGCACCGGGCGACACCGAGCGGAGCGCGTTCGTCGGGCGGTGGCTCGGCGACCTCGACGCGACGCTCCACGTGCACCACGAGGGCGAGGACCAGCTCCTGTGGGACAAGCTGGAGCAGAGGGCGCCGGCGTGCGCGCTGCACGTCGGGCAGATGCGCGCGCAGCACGCGCAGGTCCAAGAGCTCCTTCGCCAGGCCGCGCCGATGCTCGTCGCCTGGACGCGCACGGCCGACGCGGAGATCGGCAAGTCCCTGGCCACCGCGTACGAGAACCTCCTCGGCGTGCTCTCCAACCACCTGCGGCGCGAGGTCGTCGAGGTGGTGCCGGTCGCTGAGAAGGTCGTGTCGCAGCAGGAGTGGGAGCAGCTCGCCGAGCACGGCCTCGGCGCGATCCCGCGCTCGCGCCTCATGCCCCAGCTTGGCATGCTCCTCGCGAGCACGCCGGCGCAGGAACGTCCCGGGTTCGTCGAGGGGATGCCCCGAGCCGTGCGCGTGATGTATCGGCTCTTCGGCCGGCGCCAGTTCGAGAAGCAGTACCGGCTCCTGTTCCCCGGCGTGACGGTGCCGCGGACGCCCTGACGGCGGCGCGACGACCGCTCAGCGTGCGGCGGTATCCCATGCCTGCTCGAGCGAGCGGAGGGTGCGGGACCTCTCGCGGCGCGCCATCCGACCGGCGACCGGCTTCATGAGCCGCATCGGCCCGTGCAGCTCGCCGACGGCGACGTGGTGCACGATCGTCGCCTCGCCGTCGGGCTCGAGGAGGTACTCCGGGCGCGCCTCCGACATCGGGGAGCCGAACCACCGGAGGGTCTCGTGGAACGCGAGCCTCGTCGGTGCCTCGTAGACCGTGACCTCACCCTCGAACGTACCCATCCGAGTGCTGTCGCGGTACGTCGTGCCCTGGTGGACCGGCGGCTCGGACGTCGGGGTGCAGCGCCGGAAGAGCCCGTCGTGGTGCATCCAGTCGGCGTACCTCGGGAGGTCGGCAAGCAGATCGAAGACTGCGCCCACCGGCTGCTCGACGCGGGTGCTCGACTCGAACCGGACGATGCTCCGAGCCATCGTGCTCACCTTCTCGCCAGCGCGGGCACGCCGAGGCGGCGTGCGTCGCACGTCCCACGGTACGCGCGCCCACAGGGTCGGGACCACGGATTCCGAGGTGAGACCCAGGGAGCGCGTGCAGGCTCGGTCCACCGACCCCGAGCCCCGAGGAGAACCGATGCCGGAGACCGTGACGCTGGCCCAGGTGTACACGCTGCTGGACGCGACGGACCGTCGGCGGCTCGCGGAGCTCGACCATCTGGAGAGCCAGATCCTCACCCGGCTCGTCGCCGCCGGCCCGGTCGACGGTCTGCCGATGTTCTCCGAGCTGTCCCACCGCCGTCACGAGATCTATCGGGAGGCGGCGGAACGCCCGGCCGAGCGGACGACCGCGCTCGACGTCCCCACGCCGCCCACGGGAACGCCCGCGGCGTCCGAGGGGTGGCTGCCCGTGGTCTTCGCCTCGAGCCGCTGAGCCCGGCCGGCGGGCCGGGCTGCACGCGAGACGATCAGTGCGTTCCGGCCCGCGGCCACCACGACGGCAGCTGGGCGACGATCTCGTCCCGGCGTCGGACCACATCGTCGTCGTCGCTCGCCGCCCAGCCCGCGAGCGCCGCGGCGGACGCGCCTGCGAGGACCTCGGCGGCGACGCCGTCGGCGCCGGGGACGTCGTGCCCGGCGGCCGTGAGGGTGTCGACCATGCGCTGGGCGCGCGAACGCAGGGTGGCGCGGGCGCGTTCGGCGAAGGCGGGCCAGGTGAACAGGCGCCGGTAGGCGGCGCGCTCGCGCAGGATCGTGGTGAGGGCGCCCTCGAGGGTGCCGTCGTAGACCTCGGCGAGCCCGGCGGGGTCGGTGCGTCCTGCGACGGCGTCGTCGTCGACGGCGGAGAGACGGTCGAGCTCCTCGGCGAACGCGTCGAGGGTGGCGGCGTCGAGGTCGGGCCAGTGACGGTAGAAGGTGACGCGGTGGACGCCGGCGCGCCTCGCGACCTCGCTGGGCGTGAGCTCGGCGAGGGGGCGCTCGAAGATCGCTGCACGGACAGCGGCGAGGAGTCGGTCCCGGGTGGGGCCCGGGTCGTCGGTGTCCGTCATGTCGTCTCCCTGGTGCGGTGGGCGTCCAGTGTCTCGCGCCCGGTCGTCACTCGCTACACCTGTAGCCGCTACAGGTGTAGCCTTGATGTGCTTCTCGCGCCGGCAGCGACGCCCGGAGCCCGGTCCGGGCCCACCGGACCCTGTCAGCAGAGCGGAGACACACCATGACGACAGACCTCGCGACCTACCCCGTCCTCGACGGGAAGGTCGTCATCGTGACCGGCGCGGCGATGGGCATGGGGGAGGCGACGGCACGCCTGTTCGCGGAGGCGGGCGCCCGTGTGGTCGTCGCGGACTTCAACGAGGAGAAGGGCCGCGCGGTCGCGGAGTCGATCGGCGACACGGCTCGCTTCGTCAAGGTCGACATCTCGAAGGCCGACCAGGTCGAGGCCATGGTCGCGCAGACCGTCGAGGCCTTCGGCCGGCTCGACGGGGCCGTGAACAACGCGGCCCTCACCCCCGACGACAAGCTCGCCAGCGAGTTCGACGAGGACTACTGGGACCGGCTCATGGCCGTGGACCTCAAGGGCACCGCCCTGAGCATGAAGTACGAGCTGCGACAGCTCCTCGCTCAGGGCGGCGGCGGCTCGATCGTCAACATCTCGTCGGTGTCCGGGTTCCGTCCCCAGCCGGAGAACATCGCGTACGTCGCGGCGAAGCACGGCGTCGTCGGTATGACGAAGGTCGCGGCGATGGAGAACGGCCCGCACGGCATCCGCGTGAACTCGGTGGCGCCCGGCGCGATCGACACCCCGATGCTGCGGGGCGCGCTCGAGCAGTTCGGTTTCGACCCGGCCGAGTACGCACCGCAGCTCAGCCTGCTCAACCGGTTCGGTCAGCCGCGCGAGATCGCCCAGGCCAGCCTGTGGCTCGTCTCCGACCTCTCGTCGTACGTCACCGGGACGACGCTGCACGTCGACGCCGGGTACACCAGCCGTTGAACCGCCGCGGTTGCGAGCGGGTGGCCGCTCGGTAGCGTCGAGCCTGACGCCGTACCGAGCGCGTCACGGCACGTCAGGGGCGTCTCCAGGTCCAGGGGGACGCCCCTTCGTGCATCTCGCTCCCGCCGACCGAGGCGCTCCGTGCCGGCCGGCGGGCGGCGACCGGCCGGACGAAAGGGGCCCATGCACCAGCGCACCTCGTGGACCGCACCGCCGCGGCGACCCAGGCAGGCCGGGGACCGCCCGCTGCCGGAGGAGGCCCGCGCATGACGTCGACGCGCCACCTGCGTGGCCGGCTCCGGCGCGCCTGGCTGCTGCACCCGCGCTGGTCGCTCGCGACCCGGGGCGCGATCGCGGCGGCCCTCGCGTGGGTCGTGGGCAACCTCGCGCCGGCGCCGTGGTCGGACTTCCCCTACTACGCACCGCTCGGCGCCGTCGTCGCCACGACGAGCACGCTCGCACGGTCGGTGCGGGAGTCCCTCCAGACGGTCGGAGCGCTGCTGATCGGTGCCGTCATCGCCGTCGTGACGGACGCGGTGCTGGCGCCGGACGCCGTCTCGGTCGCCGTCGTCGTGGGGCTGGCCCTGCTGTGCGGGGGGTGGCGGGTCCTCGGCGACCGGGGCTCCTGGGTGGCCAACTCGGCGATCTTCGTGCTCGTCCTCGGGCAGGGGAACAGCACCGAGTACATCGGGGCCTACGTCGGGCTGGTGTTCGTCGGGGCCCTGATCGGGATCGGGGTCAACTCCGTGCTCCCGCCCCTGCCGCTCACGCCGTCCGACGCCGCCCTGGACGAGCTGCGTGACGCCCTCGTCGGGCAGCTCGACGACCTCGCCGACTGGCTCGAGCACAAGGGGCCGCTCGAGCCCGAGGAGTGGGAGCGGCGTCGTCGGGCGCTCTGGCCGACGGTCGAGGCGGCGCGCCGGGCCGTGGCCCGCACCGCCGAGGCCAGGCGTGGCAACGTGCGGGCGCGGCGGCACGGGGAGCGCGTGACGATGCTGACGCGCCGCGCCGACGTGCTCGTGACGTCGGCGCAGGTGGTCGACGAGCTCGTGCGGCTCTGGTGGGCTGGGAGTCCGAGGGCCGCGAGGACCCCGCCCTGGGGCCGCGGCTGCGTCCGGAGCTCGCCACGGCGCTCCGCGCCTTCGCCGCCGCGCTGCGCGCCCCCGGTTACGACGACCTGCAGGCCGCCGAGGACGGTCCCGACCCGAGCCCCGAGGAGCAGTTCGGCGCCGCGGTGGACGACCTGCGCGACGAGGTCCGCAAGGCGCGTGCCACGTCGGGCGACGACCACCTCGTCGCCGGCGCGCTCCTGGTGGTCCTGCGTCGCGGCTCCCTGGTGCTCCTGCGCTGACGCGTGCCCCGGGCCTCCGAGCGCCGTGCCACGGTCGCGGTTGCGCGGGCGCCCCCGCTCGGTAGCGTCGTCGTGGGGCGGATCCGTGCCCCGGCACCAGGTGCTGGCACGCAGCGGCAGGAGGAGCGAGATGGGCATCGAGGACCAGGCGGGCCGGGCGCAGAGCGCCGGCGAGGGCGCCGCCGACAAGGCGAAGGAAGAGCTCGAGGGCGCCGCCGAGAAGGCCAAGGAAGGCATCGGCGGGCTGCTCGACAAGGCCAAGGAGTTCCTGACGGACGAGAACGTCGACGGCGCGGCGGAGAAGCTCAAGGGCCTCACGCCGGACTCGGTCGACTCGTTCGTCGACAAGGCCGCCGAGCAGGCCAAGAGGCTCAACGGCTGACGGCGGCGCCCGGAAGGGCGCCGGACACCGTCCGACCGGGGGACGCGCGGGAATGCGGCGGCCACGCCCGTCGGTCTGTCGGTACCATCGGGGGGTCGCTGCCAGCAGGCGGCGGCCCCCCGATCCCTAGAGGAGACCTGACGTGACCTCCGTGCCCGTGTCGCAGCTGACCATCACCGTCGACGGGGAGCAGCGCGAGGTCACGACGGGCACGACGGGCCTCGACCTCTTCTCCGACCGCCGCGACGTCGTCGTGCAGCGCGTCAACGGCACGCTCAAGGACCTGTCCGCCGAGGTCGCGGACGGCGACGTCGTCGAAGGCGTGACGGTCTCCGAGCCCGACGGCCTGTCCGTCCTGCGGCACTCCGCCGCGCACGTGCTCGCGCAGGCGGTCCAGCAGGTCAACCCCGACGCGAAGCTCGGCATCGGCCCGCCGATCACCGACGGCTTCTACTACGACTTCGACGTCGACACCCCGTTCACCCCTGAGGACCTCAAGGCGCTCGAGAAGGCGATGCAGCGGATCATCAAGGAGGGCCAGACCTTCCGCCGCCGCGTCGTCACCGACGAAGAGGCTAGCGACGAGCTCGCGACCGAGCCCTTCAAGCTCGAGCTCATCGGCCTCAAGGGCAAGGGTGAGGCGACCGCCGCAGCCGCCGAGGGCGCCGCCGTCGAGGTGGGCGAGGGCGAGCTCACCATCTACGACAACGTCCGCCGCGACGGGACGGTCGCGTGGAAGGACCTGTGCCGCGGCCCGCACCTGCCGAGCACCCGCTCCATCGTCCCGAACGCGTTCAAGCTCATGCGGTCCGCCGCCGCGTACTGGCGGGGGAGCGAGAAGAACCCGCAGCTCCAGCGCATCTACGGCACCGCGTGGCCGAGCAAGGACGAGCTCGTCGCCTACACCGACCGCCTGGCCGAGGCCGAGCGCCGCGACCACCGGCGGCTCGGCAACGAGCTCGACCTCTTCTCGTTCCCGGACGAGATCGGCTCGGGCCTGCCGGTGTTCCACCCCAAGGGCGCGATGATCCGCATGCAGATGGAGGAGTACTCCCGTAAGCGGCACGTCGAGGCGGGCTACTCGTTCGTGAGCACGCCGCACATCACCAAGGCCAACCTGTTCGAGACCTCCAAGCACCTCGAGTGGTACAAGGACGGCATGTACCCGGCGATGCACCTCGACGAGGAGCTCGACGACGAGGGCAACGTCAAGCGGGCCGGGCAGGACTACTACCTCAAGCCCATGAACTGCCCGATGCACAACCTGATCTTCCGGTCGCGCGGCCGCTCGTACCGCGAGCTGCCCCTGCGCCTGTTCGAGTTCGGGACCGTGTACCGGTACGAGAAGTCGGGCGTCGTGCACGGGCTCACCCGTGCCCGCGGCTTCACGCAGGACGACGCCCACATCTACACGACCCAGGAGCAGATGCGCGACGAGCTCGCGTCGCTGCTGACGTTCGTGCTCGACCTGCTGCGCGACTACGGCCTCGACGACTTCTACCTCGAGCTGTCCACCCGCGACCCGGAGAAGTCGGTGGGCGACGACGCGACCTGGGAGATCGCGACCGAGACCCTGCGCGAGGTCGCGACGGCGTCGGGCCTCGACCTCGTCGCCGACCCGGGCGGTGCGGCGTTCTACGGGCCGAAGATCTCCGTCCAGGTCAAGGACGCGATCGGGCGCACGTGGCAGCTCTCGACGATCCAGCTCGACTTCTTCGAGCCCGAGCTCTTCGAGCTCGAGTACACGGCCTCGGACGGCACCCGCAAGCGCCCGGTCATGATCCACCGCGCGCTGTTCGGCTCGATCGAGCGGTTCTTCGGGATCCTCGTCGAGCACTACGCGGGCGCTTTCCCGGCGTGGCTCGCGCCCGTCCAGGTCGTGGCGGTGCCGGTCGCCGAGCCCTTCAACGACTACCTCGCGGGCGTCGTCGAGCAGCTCAAGGCGCAGGGCATCCGGGCCGAGCTCGACGACTCCTCCGACCGCTTCGCGAAGAAGATCCGCACCGCGAGCACCCAGAAGGTGCCGTTCGTGCTGATCGCGGGCGGCGAGGACGCGGAGGCCGGCGCGGTGTCGTTCCGGTACCGCGACGGGCACCAGGAGAACGGCATCCCCGTGGCGGAGGCCGTCGAACGGATCGTCGCCGCCGTCCGCGACCACGCGCAGGTCTGAGGCGTGGGCGCCCCCGACGACGCCCCCCGCGTCGACGACGTCGCCGAGCACCCGGGCGACCCCGACGGCTTCCAGCGCCTGTGGACGCCGCACCGCATGGTGTACATCGGCGGCCAGGACAAGCCCGCCGACGGCACGAGCGAGCAGTGCCCGTTCTGCCGTGCCCAGCAGGGCAGCGACGAGGAGGGGCTGATCGTCGCACGCGGCCGGACCGTGTTCGCGATCCTCAACCTGTACCCGTACAACGCCGGGCACCTCATGCTGCTGCCGTACCGGCACGTCTCCGACTACACGGAGCTCACGGCCGAGGAGCAGGACGAGCTGAGCGCGTGGACGCGGACCGCGATCGAGACGCTGCGCGCGGTGTACCGGCCGGGCGGCTTCAACCTGGGGACGAACCTCGGGGTCGCCGCCGGAGCGGGCATCGCCGCGCACCTGCACCAGCACGTCGTGCCGCGGTGGGTGGGCGACGCGAACTTCCTGCCGATCGTCGCGCAGACCAAGGCGGTGCCCGAGCTGCTCGCCGACACCCGCGCCCGGCTCGCCGCGGCCTGGCCGCTCGCTCCCGGCACGACGACGACGCCCGGCTCCGCGGCTCCCGGCGCGGGCGCGGCGCCGCACGAGCCCCAGGAGGGGGACACCCTGTGATCAGCAAGCTCCGCGCCGGGTTCGGACGCCTGTTCCGGCCCGTCGCCCAGTTCCTCCTGGACCACGGGGTCAGCCCGGACGCGGTGACGTTCGTGGGCGCGTTCGGCGCCGTCGTCGCCGCGCTGTGGCTCTACCCGACCGGGCACCTCGTGGCGGCGGGCATCGTCATCGGCATCCTCACGCTCTCCGACGCGCTCGACGGCACGATGGCGCGGCTCGCGAACCGGGTCGGGCCGTGGGGCGCGTTCCTCGACTCCACGCTCGACCGCGTCGTCGACGGCGCGATCTTCGCGGGGATGACGATCTGGTTCGTCCGGCACGCGGACCCCTCGCTGTCGATGTGGGGGGTCGTCGCGGCGCTGGCGTGCCTCGCCATCGGCGGAGTCGTGCCCTACGCGCGGGCCAAGGCCGAGTCGCTCGGCTACGACGCGAACGTCGGGATCGCCGAGCGCGGCGAGCGCCTCGTCGTCTCGCTCACCGCCGCCGGTCTCGTCGGCCTCGGGCTGCCCCAGGTCGTGCTCGTCGTCGTCCTCTACCTGCTGGCCGCCGCGAGCGCGGTGACGGTCGTCCAGCGCATGGCCGCGGTGCGCCGGCAGACGCGCGCGGAGGCCGCGGCCGCCGGGGCCCCGGCGGCCGGACCCGACGAAGGAGCGTGACGCACCGCATGGGGATCGACGTCGGGAAGCTGTACGCCACCGCCTGGCGCCTCGCTCCGAAGGTGCCCGAACCCGTGCTGCGCGGCGCGTTCACGGCGGTCGCGGACACGTCGTGGGCGCTGCGCAAGGGCGGGGTCGACCAGCTCGAGCGGAACCTCGAGCGCGTCGCCCCGGGGATCGACCGCCGCGACCTGCGGCGCCTGTCGCGGGCGGGCATGCGCTCGTACATGCGCTACTTCCGCGAGGCGTTCACGCTCAGCGGCGCGACGCCCGACCAGATCCAGGCGCGCATGAGGATCGCGAACCGTGAGGTCGTCCAGCCCTACTTCGACGAGGGGCGCTCGGTCCTCCTGGCCCTCGGGCACCTGGGCAACTGGGACCTCGCCGGAGCCTGGGGCACCCGCAACCTCGCCCCGGTGCTGACCGTCGCGGAGCGGCTCGAGCCGCCGAGCCTGTTCGAGGAGTTCGTCTCGTTCCGCGAGTCGCTCGGGATGAAGATCCTCGCCTTCGGGGACGACGGCGTGTTCCGCTCGCTCGTCCGCGGCACGCAGGAGGGCGGCCGGCTCGTGCCGCTCCTCGCCGACCGCGACCTGAGCTCTCAGGGCGTCGAGGTCGACATGTTCGGGGAGCGCGTGCGCGTCGCGGCCGGCCCGGCCGCGCTGTCGGTCATGACGGGCGCGCCGCTGTTCGGGACGTCGCTGACGTACGAGCGGCTCGAGGGCGAGCGCCGCCGGGCCGCGGGGACGCCGTGGGGCGTCGTCGCCACCTTCGGGCGGCCGGTCGAGACCGACCCGACCCTGTCGCGGCGCGAGCGCATCGCCCAGGGCACGCAGCAGTGGGTCGACTTCCTGGCCTCGGAGATCCGGCGCAAGCCCGAGGACTGGCACATGCTGCAGAAGGTGTTCGTCGCCGACCTCGACGCCGACCGCTACGCGCGGACGGTCGCGAAGGAGAGGGCGGCGGCGGCCGAGGGGGGCACCAGGTGAGGGTCGGGATCGTCTGTCCGTACTCGTTCGACGCACCCGGGGGAGTGCAGTTCCACGTGCGGGACCTCGCCGAGGCGCTCATGGCCCGCGGGCACGAGGTCTCGGTCCTGGCGCCGGCGGACGACGACACGCCGATCCCCGACTACGTCACGTCGGCGGGCAAGGCCGTCCCCGTGCCGTACAACGGGTCGGTCGCCCGGCTCACGTTCGGGCCCCGGACCGCGGCGCGCGTGCGGCGCTGGCTCGCGGCGGGGGAGTTCGACGTCCTGCACCTGCACGAGCCGGCCACGCCGTCGCTCAGCATGCTCGCGCTCTGGCTGGCGCAGGGCCCGATCGTCGCGACGTTCCACTCGTCGGTCGTGCGGTCCCGCGCGCTGCAGGCCGCCTACCCGCTCGTGCGGCAGAGCCTGGAGAAGCTCTCCGCGCGCATCGCGGTCTCCGAGGACGCCCGCCGGACCCTCACCGAGCACCTCGGCGGGGATGCCGTCGTCATCCCGAACGGCGTGTACGTGGACGCGTTCGAGTCCGCGCCGACGGACCCGCGCTGGACCGGGACGCCGGACGCCCCGACGGTCGCGTTCCTGGGACGCCTCGACGAGCCCCGCAAGGGCCTCGAGGTCCTCGCGCGCGCCGTGCCGACGATCCTCGAGCGCTTCCCGGGCGCACGGATCCTCGTCGCGGGCCGCGGCGACCAGGGCAAGGCGGACGCGATCGAGACGCTCGGGGCCCAGGCGTCCGCGCTCGAGTTCCTCGGCGGGGTGTCGGACGAGGAGAAGGCCGCCCTGCTCTCGTCCGCCGACGTGTACGTCGCCCCGCAGACCGGCGGCGAGAGCTTCGGGATCGTCCTCGTCGAGGCCATGAGCGCGGGCTCGTGCGTGGTCGCGAGCGACCTGGGCGCGTTCCGCCGCGTGCTCGACGACGGCCGCGCGGGCGTGCTGTTCGGCGTCGGCGACCCGGCCGCGCTCGGGCGGGCCGTGGTCGGTGTCCTCGAGGACGCCGAGCGACGGGCGGGCCTCGTCGCGCACGCCCACGAGTGGGTGCGCCAGTACGACTGGGCGACCGTCGCCGGCCAGGTCCTGGCCGTCTACGACATGGTGCTGGCCGCCGAGGTGGCCGCGGGCCGCGTGCAGGAGGACCCGGGCGCGCTGCACGACGGCAGGCCGGGCCTGTGGCCCCGGCTCGTCGGGGACTCTCGTCGTGACGGAGGTGCCCGATGAGGTGGAGCGACATGCTGATCGTCGGCGCGCTCGTCCTGTTCCTCGTGCTCTGGCTCGCGTGGGCCGGGGCGTCGCACATCGACCGGCTGCACCGCAAGGTCTACTCGTCGCGCCTCGCGCTCGACGCCCAGCTCGTCCGGCGGGCCGCCGCCGCCCGAGACCTCGCGTCGTCGGGGCTGCTGGACCCGGCGAGCTCCGTGCTCGTCGCGACGGCCGCGTACCGCGTGCTCGAGGCGGGGGAGCTGCCCGACCTCGACCGCGAGCGCGCCGAGAGCGACCTGTCCGCGACCCTGCGCGCCGTCCTCGACGACCCCGACGACGTGCGCCGGTGGCGCCAGGAGCCCGACGGCGACGTCGTCCTCGGGGAGCTCGCGGGCGCCTGGTACCGGGCGCAGCTCGCGCGCCGGTTCCACAACGAGGCCGTCGACCAGACGCAGCGTCGCCGGCGTCGCTGGTACGTCCGCCTGCTGCGGCTCGCCGGGCACGCGGCGATGCCGCAGACCGCCGAGCTCGACGACGCCTCACCTGCGACGTTGCGCGCGCTCGAGACGCAGACACCCGCGTCGGGCGAGGGCGCGCTCGGCGTAGAGTGAGCCCTGGCAGTCCAGCCGCATCCCGCCCCACACCGCGAGGTTCCACCGTGTCGTCTGTGCCGTCCTCTTCCTCCCCGTCGTCCGCCCCGCAGGCCGACCAGCAGGGCGCGTCCGCGGCCACGGTCGGGACGGCCCGCGTCAAGCGCGGCATGGCGGAGATGCTCAAGGGCGGTGTCATCATGGACGTCGTCACGCCCGAGCAGGCCAAGATCGCCGAGGACGCGGGCGCCGTCGCCGTCATGGCGCTCGAGCGGGTCCCCGCGGACATCCGCGCGCAGGGTGGCGTGTCCCGGATGAGCGACCCCGACATGATCGACGGGATCATCGCGGCCGTCTCCATCCCGGTGATGGCGAAGGCCCGGATCGGCCACTTCGTCGAGGCGCAGGTGCTGCAGAGCCTCGGCGTCGACTACGTCGACGAGTCCGAGGTGCTGACCCCGGCGGACTACGCCAACCACATCGACAAGTGGCAGTTCACCGTGCCGTTCGTGTGCGGCGCGACGAACCTCGGCGAGGCCCTGCGCCGCATCACCGAGGGTGCGGCCATGATCCGCTCCAAGGGCGAGGCCGGCACGGGCGACGTCTCGAACGCGACCACGCACATGCGGACCATCCGCGCCGAGATCAAGCGGCTCACGTCGCTGCCCGAGGACGAGCTCTTCGTCGCCGCCAAGGAGCTCCAGGCGCCGTACGAGCTCGTCAAGGAGGTGGCCGCGACCGGCAAGCTGCCCGTCGTCATGTTCACCGCGGGCGGGATCGCGACGCCCGCCGACGCCGCCATGATGATGCAGCTCGGCGCCGAGGGCGTGTTCGTCGGCTCGGGCATCTTCAAGTCCGGCAACCCTGCCCAGCGTGCGTCGGCGATCGTCAAGGCCACCACGTTCTACGACGACCCCGACGTCATCGCGAACGTGTCCCGCGGCCTCGGCGAGGCCATGGTCGGCATCAACGTCGACGACATCCCCGTCCCGCACCGCCTGGCCGAGCGCGGCTGGTGACCACGGAGGAGACCCCGCGCGCGTCGTCGCTCGGCGCGGACTGGACCGTCGGGCCCGACGGCGTCCGCTCCCGGCGGGCCGCGCGCGTGATCCTGCTCGACGACGCCGGGCGCGCGCTCCTCGTCCGCGGCCACGACGCCGACCAGCCCGAGCGCTCCTGGTGGTTCACGGTCGGCGGCGGGATCGACGGGAACGAGACGCCCGCCGAGGCGGCGCTGCGCGAGGTCCGCGAGGAGACCGGCATCGTCCTCGAGCCCGGCCAGCTCGTCGGGCCCGTGCTCACGCGGGTCGGGATCTTCGACTTCTTCAAGGAGACGTGCCGCCAGGACGAGGTGTTCTACGCGGCGGTCGTCCCGCACGTCGGCCCCGACACCGCCGGCTGGACCGACGTGGAGCGCGAGCTGCTCGATGAGCTCGCCTGGCTCACCCCCGAGGAGCTCCGCGCCCAGCCCCTCGAGTACTTCCCGACGGCCCTGCCCGACGTCGTCGAGCGGCTCGCGGGCGGCTGGGACGGGACCGTCCTGCACCTCGGCACCGAGCACGACGACTGAGCACGAGCGTCCCGAGCACGAAGGAGCACCACCCGCAGTGAGCAGCACCCCGACCATCGGCGTCCTCGCGCTCCAGGGCGACGTCCGCGAGCACCGCGCGGCCCTCGAGGCCTCCGGCGCCCGCACCGTCGCCGTGCGACGCCCCGGCGAGCTCGCCGCCGTCGACGGCCTCGTGCTGCCCGGCGGCGAGTCGACGACCATCGACAAGCTCCTGCGCATCTTCGAGCTGTACGAGCCGCTGCGGGCGCGCATCGCCGACGGCCTGCCCGTGTACGGCTCGTGCGCCGGGATGATCCTCCTCGCGGACCGCGTGCTCGGCGGCACCAGCGACCAGCAGACGCTCGGCGGGCTCCACGCCACCGTCCGCCGCAATGCGTTCGGGCGGCAGGTGGACTCGTTCGAGGCCGACCTCCCGTTCGCGCACCTCGACGGCGGTCCCGTGCACGCCGTCTTCATCCGCGCCCCCTGGATCGAGCAGGTCGGCGACGACGTCGACGTGCTCGCCCGCATCCCCGACGCCTACCCCGAACCGGTCGCCGGTAAGATCGTGGCAGTTCGCCAGGGCTCGCTGCTCGCCACCTCGTTCCACCCCGAGATCTCGGGGGACCGGCGCGTGCACGAACACTTCGTCCAGATCGTCAAGGAGTCGTAGTCGATGTCAGGTCACTCCAAGTGGGCCACGACCAAGCACAAGAAGGCCGTGATCGACGCGAAGCGCGGCAAGCTCTTCGCCAAGCTCATCAAGAACATCGAGGTCGCCGCGCGCACCGGCGGCGGTGACCCCGCGGGCAACCCGACGCTCTTCGACGCCATCCAGAAGGCCAAGAAGACCTCGGTCCCCAACGACAACATCGACCGCGCGGTGAAGCGCGGCTCCGGTGAGGGCGCCGACGCCGTCGACTACCAGACGATCATGTACGAGGGCTACGGCGCCGGGGGCATCGCCGTCCTCGTCGAGTGCCTCACCGACAACAAGAACCGCGCCGCCTCCGAGGTGCGCCTCGCGTTCTCCCGCAACGGCGGCAATCTCGCCGACCCCGGGTCGGTGTCGTACCTGTTCTCCCGCAAGGGCCTCGTCGTCGTGCCCAAGACCGGCGGCGTCACCGAGGACGACGTCATGCTCGCCGCGCTCGACGCCGGCGCCGACGAGGTCACCGACGAGGGCGACGTCATCGAGGTGCTGTGCGAGGCCACGGACCTCGTCGCCGTGCGCACCGCCATCCAGGAGGCCGGGATCGAGTACGACTCCGCGGACTCCATCTGGCACCCCTCCATGGAGGTGGAGGTCGACGCCGACGGCGCGCGCAAGATCCTGCGCCTCATCGACGCGCTCGAGGACAGCGACGACGTGCAGAACGTCTACGCGAACTTCTCGGCGAGCGACGAGGTCATGGCGGAGCTCGACGAGGACTGATCCTTCTTCGCCTGACTCTTCGTGGCTCGGTCGGCGCCCTCCCCGCCGCCCGCCTTCGTGCACCGCGTCGCCCCGGCGCGACGCAGGATGCCCTCGCCGCTGGGGGAGCGGGGGCCGCGGGTCGGGTCACAGCGGGCAGCTTCCCTCTCGGCTTGGTGCCGCGGGTGAGGGCGGAGTAGTCCCCGGGCGACTGCCTTCCGGCGAGTCGGGCGGGCTGGGTTCATGCCGCCGGAGGGGGGGCGTGTTGCCTCGGCCGTGCGGTGTGGGTCCCGGTTTTCGTCCGTGGGCGGTGAGAGGGTGAGTCGGTGCGCGTACTCGGAGTGGACCCCGGCCTGACCCGGTGTGGCGTCGGGGTGGTCGACTCCGCCGGCAGCCGGAAGGCCGTGCTCGTCGACGTCGGCGTCATCACGACCGCGCCGACCGTGACCGTCGACCTGCGGCTCGCCGAGGTCGCCGACTCCCTCGAGCGGTGGATGGACGCGCACGTGCCCGACGTCGTCGCCATCGAGCGCGTGTTCGCGCAGCACAACGTGGGGACCGTGATGGGGACCGCGCAGGTCGCGGGGCTGGCCATGGTGGCCGCCGCCCGGCGGAAGGTCCCTGTGGCGCTGCACACCCCCAGCGAGGTCAAGGCCGCGGTGACCGGGAACGGGCGCGCCGGCAAGGAGCAGGTCCAGCGCATGGTCGCGCGGCTCCTCGGGCTCGCCGACCTGCCGCGCCCCGCGGACGCCGCCGACGCCCTCGCCCTCGCGATCTGCCACCTGTGGCGACCGGCGGGTGCGCTGCAGGGCGGCGACCGCCACGAGCTCACCCCCGCGCAGCGCGCCTGGGCCGCCGCCGAGCAGGCGGCGCGTCGGACGCCGTCGGGGGTGCAGGGACGTTAGGGTGGTGGCCGTTCGTACACGTGTTCGTAGAGGGGCCAGCCAGCGGTGATCGCACACCTGACCGGGACCGTCGCAGGGATCCGCCTCGACTCCGCCGTCCTCGACGTGAACGGCGTCGGCTACCTCGTGCACGCGACCCCCGGGACGCTGGGCACGCTGCGCCACGGAGCGACCGTCACGCTCTTCACCTCGCTCGTCGTCCGCGAGGACTCCCTGACGGTGTTCGGGTTCGCCGACGACGACGAGCGCGCCGTGTTCGAGACCGTGCAGTCCGTCTCCGGCGTCGGACCGCGGCTCGCCCTCGCGATGCTCGCCGTCCACAGCCCGGAGGCGCTCCGGGCCGCCGTCGCGGGGGAGGACCTCAAGGCCCTCGAGCGCGTGCCCGGCATCGGCCGCAAGTCCGCGCAGCGCATCGTCCTCGAGCTCAGCGGCAAGCTCGGCGCCCCGGTGGGGACCGGTGCCGCCGCCGCTGCGGGCGCCGCGGCAGGCAGCGCCGACGCCCGGCGCGACGAGGTCGTCGCCGCGCTCGTCGGCCTCGGCTGGACGCAGAAGGTCGCCGAGGACGCCGTCGACGCGGTCAGCGAGGGCGGGGCGGACACCGACGACGCCGCAGCGACGGGCACGCCGTCGGAGCAGGTGGCGGCGACGCTCCGTGCCGCGCTGCGACTCCTCGGGGGCAGGCGTGGCTGAGCTCGCCCGGGACGACGAGCGGGACCTCGGGACCGAGCGCCTGGTCACCGCCTCGGCCGACGACGTCGAGCGCGCCGCGGAGGCAGCCCTCCGCCCGCGGCGGCTCGACGAGTTCGTCGGGCAGCACGTCGTGCGCGAGCAGCTCTCGCTCGTCCTCGAGGCCGCGACCTCCCGCGGGGCGCCGCCGGACCACGTGCTCCTGTCGGGGCCGCCCGGGCTCGGCAAGACGACCCTCGCGATGATCGTCGCCGCCGAGCTCG
>Ga0180221_1000671_pt1 | contig 27079 bp, 27 predicted proteins | sample eDN5th37CKraftMG_FD_151339 | JGI IMG/M metagenome (GOLD analysis project Ga0180221, IMG submission 151339) | Enriched Miracle-Growth compost microbial communities from Emeryville, California, USA - eDNA 5th pass 37_C Kraft MG (version 2) (version 2) ...
CGAGACGGAGGAACGGAAACAGAAATTTGCTCTGCGGCTCGCAAACGATTAGGTCGGCGAACATGGCCATGCCGGCGCCAGCACCGGCACAGTAGCCCTGCACGGCGGCCACCAATGGCATCGGCAGGTTCTGCAAGCGCTGGCACAGGGCATGGATGTGACGCATCCGATCACGAGCGCCAATCTCATCGAGCCCATCCATGCTGGCAATATCGCCGCCGGCAGAGAAGGTGCCACCGACTCCGCCGATGACCACAGCACGGCAGTCACGGTCGGCAACAGCAGCATCCAGTGCCTCGATCAGTGCCTGGCGAACGGAAAAATCAATTGCATTGCGCTTTTCCGGACGGTCGATCAATAGGCGCCAGAGGCCCTCGACGGGATGATCCAGCCGCACACTCATCAGCGTTGCTCCCGACCGACGATAGAAATCGAGCAGACATTCTGCGATGGCTGCCCACCGAGGTTGTGTATCAGCCCGGTGTGAGGGTCAGGTAGCTGCCGCTCGCCGGCGCGGCCCTGCAATTGCAGGTAGATCTCGTAAAGCATGCGGATACCACTGGCCCCCACGGGGTGGCCAAAGCACTTGAGGCCACCATCTATCTGGCAAGGCACTCGCCCCTCAGCATCGAAGCGACCGTCGAGGACATCACGTACAGCCATGCCTGGCTCGGACAGGTACAGATCCTCCATCGTGACTAACTCGGTAATGGAGAAGCAGTCATGCACCTCGGTCAGGCTGATCTGCTCACGCGGACGTTCGATACCTGCCTCGGCGTATGCCTTGCGGGCAGCGATGCGAGCGGTGTGCACATAACTGCCATCCCAACCGTTGCCACTCATCTCCCAGCCATTCGACACCGAGACCTGCAGGGCCTTGAAGGTCACCAGGTCGCGCTTGCCCAGTGCTCGGGCGATATCCGGACGAGTCACGATGACCGCCGCCGCGCCATCGGAAACACCGCAACAGTCGAACAGGCCCAGCGGCTCGGCGATGATCGGCGCCTTCAGGCACTGCTCCTCGGTGATCGGCTTGCGCAGGTGCGCCTTGGGATTCTTGGCACCGTTGGCATGGCTCTTCACCGAGACGTGGGCGATGGCGCGCTTCAGCAGTTGCGCATCAATGCCATGACGGGCGCTGTACGCCGTGGCCAGTTGGGCAAAGTTGGCAGGAGCCACCGCTGCCGGATACCACTGCGGGATGAAGGTACCGACGGTGGCGACTGGCAGGCCGCCGTAGCCGGTATCCTTGAGCTTCTCCACTCCCAGCGCCAGAGCGATATCACAGGCGCCGGCGGCAACTGCATGGACCGCTGCGCGAATAGCCTCTGAACCACCGGCGCAAAAATTCTCCACCCGAGTGACGCCAATATTGGGCAGGCGCAGGGCGATGCTCATCGGCGTGCCCCCGCGCCCAGTACCGACGTCCTCCATGTGGGTGGAGAACCAAGCCGCGTCCAACTGCTCCGGACCGATGCCAGCATCGGCCATCGCCTCGTTGTAGGCCTCGACCATGAGGTCTTCGGGGCTGGCATCCCAGCGCTCGCCGAAGCGGCAGCAGCCCATGCCGAGGATCGCCACCTTGTCTTTGATACCTGCGGGCATGATTTACTCCACTGCTGTGTCAGAAGGATTGGACACCGGTGTCGCCTTCCAGAAATAACGCTTGAAGCCGCGCAACTCGTCGATGTCTTTGATGCGGAAAACCATTTCCACCGGCATGCCGGTGGCCACCTCGCCGCGCGCCACGTCGGTGAACTCCATGAGGATTCGGCCGCCGCCGTCAAAATCGATCTGTCCGTAGTGGTGAGGAGGAGCCAAGTACGGAGACAGCGACTCAGCAGACCAGCTCAGTACCCGGCCCAGACGGTCGGCGAGCGGATAAGGCTCCTGGGTGTCCAACTGCGGAGCGTCCGGGGTATAGGAAAAACGCGACGGCGGGAAATGCACATCACCGCTCACCCGGCAACGACCTGCCACCAGCCCCAGGATCGCCCGGCGATGCCGGTAGGCAGTACTCAGCGCAGTCTTCTTGTCCTGCTCACCGCGCACGCCACGCTCCAATTGCAGTTGGCCTTTGTAGGCCAGATAGCGGGTGTAGTTGGTCTCCTCCCTGCCTCGCGCCAACCAGCCGCCAACACCGCGGCGAGGACGGAAGCGATGGATAGCCTCGGTCACGCGCAGCACGAAGGCACGTGCACCGCTGCCGAATTGCGCCAGTAGCACCAGTTGGCCTGGCTCGGCTTGTTCCAGCACCTTCGCCAGCAATAGCAACCCATGGCCAACGCCGGTATGGCCAACTTGCTCGGTGAGGCCATCCACCAGGCTGTCTGCACGCAACCCACAGACTTGAGCGAGTTGTGCGTCCATCCGGCTCAGCGAGGTGGGGAAAATGAAATGGTCGATCGCCCCGGCTTCCACGCCACTGTCTCGGAGCACCCGCTGGATAACCTCAGGCATGATCCGCCCGATGCCTTCATCACGTACCCAACGCTCTTCACCGTAGTAGTCGATCTCTCGACCGGACAGGCGGAAATGGTCGATGAAATCGACGCTCGAGGCGGCCTGGCCGAGTACCTCGGCTATCACCCCCTCGCGACCGAGCAGCAACGCAGCCGCACCATCGCCATAATCAAGCTCCTGAACACTGGCGGCGCGGGTACGTCGGTTGTCAGCTGCGCAAAGCAGAACCTCTTGGGAGGAACTGGCAGCCAGCGCCAAGGCCTGGGAGAGACCGGCCAGCGCCACACATTGCGAACCCGTGACGTCAGAAGCGGAGGTGCGCTCGTCGAGGTTCAGTGCTTCGGTCAGCACCACGGCATTCAAGCGCTCGGCGAATGGCAGGCTACAAGAGGCCAGCAGCACCTCGCCAATACGCTCTGCCGTACCTTGGCTGCCCAGTGCATCGCGCGCGGCAGCAACCGCCATGGTGATGCTGTCCTCGTCCCAGTTGGCCATGGAGCGCTGTCCCCGCCCCTTGGGCTTGAGCTCAGGTGCGAACCAGGCATTGGCCGCCACGACCGCCTGGCGACTCAGGCGTAGGCGCGGAATGTAGGCGCCGAATCCGGTGATACCGATGCTCACGTTGTACTCCTCATGTCAAACCCAGTGCCTTTGCAGAAAGGCACCAATGTGTTCGATGGCTAGGCGTGCTTCCGGCAGATCCTCGGCGAACTGCTGGAACACATGGATCATTTCCGGCCACACCTCCAGCACCGCCTCACCACCGGCCTGGCGGACCTTGGCGGCGAACAGCGCACTGTCGTCGAAGCCGACCTCGCGCTCGCCGACCTGAAGCAACAGCGGTGGTAGACCAGCCAAATCGCCATGCAGCGGCGAAGCCAGCGGCTCGCGGCTATCTACGCCCTCGCCCAGGTACTGGCGGGCCAGGTCGAGCAGCATTGACTGCTGATGGATGGGATCTAGCTCCGCCCGGTTGCGGTAGCTGTCGGTACTGACGGTCAGGTCAGTCCAGGCAGAAAGCAGCACAGCACTGGCTGGTAGCGGACGCCCTTTGTCGCGTAGCGCCAGGAGGCTGGCAGCCGCCAAGCCGCCGCCTGCGGAATCCCCAGCCATCGCCATCTGCCGCGGATCATGGCCCTGGGCAAGCAACCAGTCGTATACCGCCAGGACATCCACTAACGGTTCCGGAAAGCGATATTCGGGTAACAACCGGTAATCCACTCCAAGCACTCGACAGTCCCCGGCCCGCGATAGCCGCACCATCAAGTCATGGTGCGAAATCAATGACCCCATCTTGAAACCGCCACCATGCAGGTAGATCAGCGTGCGGCTCTCATCGGCGGAGGGGGAGCGAACCCAGCGGACCGGCACGCCGTTGGCGCTACGGTCCTGGGTTTCGCACTCGAGGCGGTCGGACCAGAACAATTGGTCCCAGTCGTGGCGCATCGTCTCGATCGGTGTGTGTCGCCGCCAGCGGCCATAGGTAGCCTGGACGCGAGCGATGACCTTCGACAGTGCCGAATGCTGAGCAGTACTCATCAGCAGCCCATCCCGCCGGATACGCCGAGCGTTTCACCCGTAATGAACGAGGACTCAGGTGAAGCCAGGAAGGCCACCGCCGACGCCACCTCTTCGGGTGTTCCCAGGCGCCCCATCAGCGTCGAGGCCTTCATTGCCTCGAGCATGCGCGAGCCTCCGGCCTCAAGTGCCTTGCGCAGCAAGGGGGTATCCACCGGACCGGGCGCCACTACGTTGGCAGTGATGCCATAGCGACCGTTCTCCCGGGCGATCGATTTGGTGAAGGCGATGACCCCACCCTTGGCCGCGGCGTACACCGAGCCGCCACGTGAGCCTTGACGTCCAGCCTCGGAACCGACGTTGATAATGCGACCATAGCCCGCTGCCTGCATGCTCGGCAGGGCGGCATGGATGGTTGCGAATACAGCCTCCAGATTGACCGCCAACAGGTGGCGCCACTCTTCGGGAGTACTGTTGGTAAAGAATCCGTGCTGGTCGATTCCTGCGTTGTTGACCAGTATCTCGAAAGGTCCGCACGCCTCGACTACCTGTCTAGCACGGCCGAGATCGGTGACATCCAGGCGCACTGCGCTGCCAGCGATCTCATCCGCCAGCCGCTCAGCGCTGAGCATGTCCTGGGCAGCGATCACCACCTTGGCGCCATCGGCGGCAAGCCGCCGTGCTATGGCCGCACCTATACCCTTGGAACCTCCAGTGACGAACGCCCTCTGTCCTACCAACGAACGCATATCAGCGCCCCTCGAAGCGCGCACGACGCTTCTCGACCACGGCCATGAGGCCTTCGCGTACATCCGCAGTGCGGCACAGCGCAGCCACCGTACGACTTTCCTCAGGCATCGCGGCATCGACCCCGAGCGCAATCCCGGCCCACAGCAGGCGCTTGGTCGCGGCCAGGGCCCGAGGTGCCCCCTGGGCCATGCGCTGCGCATACTCAAGCGCATCGCTCTGCAATTCGGAGTCGGCGACGACTCGATTGACCAAGCCACAGGCCAGTGCATCGGCCGCCGTCATCACCGGGTTCATGAACAGCATGTCCGCGGCCTTGCGTGGCCCGACCAGGCGAGGAAGGGTCACTGACAGGCCCGCATCCGGCGCCATCGCCACGCGCGTGGCCCCTGCCAGGAAACTGGCCGATTCGGCTGCAAACACCACATCGGCGGCGCATACCAGCCCCATGCCACCGCCGCCAGCGGCGTAACCCTGCACTGCTGCGACCACCGGCGCGTCCAGGTGGATCAATGCGGAGATGACATGCTGCAGTAGCAGCGTCGCCTGGCGGATGTACTCGGGCAGACTCTCGCCTTTGGTCAGGAAGGTCCATACATCGCCACCCGCGCAGAAGTTAGCCCCAGCGCCAGTCAGCAACAGCACTCGCAGTCGCGGTTCGCCATGGCAGCGCACCAATGCTTCGTGCAGAGCCTGCAGGGTTGGAATATCCAGACCATTGGAAGCCTCGGGGCGGTTCAGCTGCAGCAGCCCTACGCCATCACGCAGTTCGAGCAGAACGGCGCCCTCACCAATCAGTACGTCCACTTGGCTCATGGCTCGCCCCTCAGATCAGGAAAGACAGGGTGAACAACGCCTTGTCGTTGTTCACCAGAACTACTTTCTTGCGCGCCATTCGCAAGCCGCCCTCCTCCCGCCGCAGCAGGTATTCGTTGCGGGTGCACCAGACGGTGTCAGCGCGCAGGTTGGACTCGAACACCATGGCGTTGGCGGCGACGCGCAACTCATCACCCTCCACAGCGATCAGCTCCACATTCGACAGTACTCGCCCCAGACGAGAGGGCGGCGCCTGGGTGTGTCTTTTGCCGGTATGGAACTGACGGATGCGCAAGGCGATACGCGAGCGGTTGTCATAGATGATCGACATCTGGGTTTCCGGGTCGATATCGTCACCGTTGGCCGGTACCCAGTAGATGCCGTCGTCGGTCCACAATGCCTCCCACTGATCGTACTCATGGGTGTCCTGCAGGCGGGCCTCACGGTAGAGAAACTGACTGACTTCGTTCAGCAGTTCGCTCTTCGCCTCGTTGCTCATACAGCCTCCATCAGCTTGCGGTAGTGGCGCCAAATGCCGCGAGTGGTTACTTCATCGGTGGCGTCGCCGATCAGGTAGCCATCAGCATCGCGGCGCTCGCGCATCAGGCCACGGCCGAGGTAGTTCCATTCCGGATTGCGAATCTGCACCCCACGCTGGGTGCGCTCGTACATTTCCGAGTCGTCGGCAAGCAGGAAGCCGGCCGGTCCCACCGAGCCCATGGTCTGCTGACGCAGCCGCCGATTCAGGTCGGGCGCGCCCTTGAACTGCAGGGCGGTGACGTGCTGCACGGTCTCATCGACCGACAGCGGCTGGATGACGAATATCTGGATTTCGGCGATGAACAGGTTGGGGAAAATCATGATGTGCGGCGTGCCGTCGATCATGATCTGCCGTGCTCTCTCCACACCATAGGCGGCCTGCATCCTGGCTGTGTAATCGGGCAGCCGCTCGGCGCTGGTACCGAACCAGCTCATGGGCTCGTCTCGCTTGCGGAACTCGGGGCGCAGGTCGATCTCGGTGTGACCGTCTCCCAGATCGCGGGCAACAGCGGTCGAGTCGGAGCTATAGAGATCGCCTATGCTGCTAGAGGCCACATCGAAGATCGAGGCATGCACAAACTGCGGGTGGTAGCCGTCGGTCTCGTTCTCCACCAGGAATTTCCAATTGGACTTGGCCTTGTGCTGGAGGAAGCCGGCGGTGATCTCTACTTCACCTTCAGGAGAAGTCAGAACCAAAGCGTCGAGCGCCGACCGGGCTCCGCCCAGATGCTCTTCAAGGCTCGGACCCTCTTCGGCAAAGCTGCCAAATACAAAGCCCTGATAGATACCGATCCGCGAGACCTTACCCAGCCCGAGCGCCTCACGATCGGCGCCATCATAGCCAGAGGCGAACGGATAGCCGCGCAGGGCGCCGGAATTGGAGAAGGTCCAACCATGGTATGGACAGGTAAAGGACTTGCGGTTGCCCGCATGCTCCAGACAGACTTGGTTACCCCGATGCGGACAGCGATTGAGCAGCAGATGGATTTGCCCTTCGACATCGCGGGTCATGATCACCGGCTGCGGTCCGATCGACTTCATCACGAAATCGTTCGGTTTCGGAACCTCGCTGACATGACCGACATAGACCCAGGTGCGATACCAGATCTTCTCCAGTTCTTCCTGGAAGATCTCCTCACTGGTGTACACCGAGCCATGCACCCGATCACGCTGAATCAGATCGCCCCAGTCGCGGACAGGGTTAGCTGTCGTCATCACGCACCTCTGCAGAGTAAAGATTCGATGATCAGCACTCTAGCGATGCGCGATTAGCCCCCGGATCGTCGTTTCGGACGAATTGTCCCAATGCGCACCATAGAGGTATCACGGTGGCTAGCCACAAGCCCCGACCTGACGCAAGACAGCCTCCGCGCAATCGCGATACACAGCACGCACTGCCCAGACAGAACATGCATCCCGTGCCACACAGAGCCCCTGCAGCAGCGACAGAATGCATTTCCTAGCCAAGACAACCTCCCCCACCACAAAAGCGCCGCAGACCACGCCACGCTGTAGAATCTCATCGAGCTCCGCCTCATAGCGCGCCCGCAACTCGCCCACAACCTGCTTGCCTTGAAGGTCCAGGCTGCGGAAGTCCAATAGCAAGACCCGCCCCTCGGCGCCGCGCACCAAATGAAAGCGCACGTAGACAGCGACGAAGGCCAGCAACGCCCGCTTCGGATCGGAGCAACGACGACGTCGGACCCAGGCGGACATCAGATCCGCCTGAAAATCGCAGCAGAGCGCCTGCAGCAACTCTTCTTTACTCGTGAAGTGCGCATAGACAGAGCCCGGCTGGATACCAACCGCCTCAGCCAGTTGGCGCAGAGAAACCCCGGCGTACCCCCGCTCAGCCATCAGTCGAGCCGCCTCGTGCTTGATTGCTTCAACCCTGGCCATCACCCGCCCCCGGAAATTTCGCGACCAAGGGTCTGGCAGCATCGCGCTGCCCTGCTCGTCGGTTCCGACGATTTTTGGTCTTGCGAGCAAGCCCCAACCAACCGGAAATGCCTTGAAACTCAGGGAAATAGCCATCGGAGCGGTCCTGCAGCTATTGCACCCATTAAAATTTCCACTGTTAACAAAACAATCGATCGTTGCTAAGGTGGCAGTGCCAACCCAGCAAAACGGTGAAATCCATGGCCCGCCCTCTCTACTCTCCCGAGGAGACAGAAAGCATCCGTCAGACCCTGGTCCAGGGTGCGCTGGCCCTCTATCTGGAAGAGGGCATGGACAGCGTTACCCTCCGCCAGATCGCCAAGCGCGTAGGCCTCAGCCATACCGTCGGCTACCGCTACTTTTCCAACAAGGAAGCGTTGGTCGCGGAGATGCGGCGCGCCTGCATTCTGGAGTTCAAGGCTGCCATTCCACCGGCGGACGGGCATAACCCTGATCCGCTCCGGCACCTGCGCGCAACCTTGCTGAGCCTGCTCGAGTTCGGTCGAACCCAACCAGCCAAGTACCGCCTGATCTTTTCCGATAGCCAGCCCGACCTGGCCGATTACCCCTCGCTGTTGACGCAGCGATGGGAAGTCTTCGCCACCTGCGTCGAGCTAGTACAAGACGCCATCGATCAGCGGCGCCTGTACGGCGATGCCCTGCTGTTCTCCCACGGTCTGTGGAGCCTGTTGCACGGAATGCTGTCTCTGCACGCCGCCAACCAGCTGGTGCATGGCCTGTCGCTGAGAGAAATGGCGGAACCCCTGATCGATACCTTCTTGCGGGCAGGCTGCATCCCGCAGGAACCCCACAAGCTGGCCCCTATAGGCTAGGCAGCGCACGCGCGGGGCAACGCCCCATGAGGAGAAGAACCATGCCCAACAATAACAATCCATTGGCTCGATTCAGTGTTCCCTCGGAAAAACAGGCAGCCATTGCGGCGCTAACCCGGGTCCCAGCCATTTCCCCGACTGTATTGCTCCTGTTGATAGCCTCCACCGGCGGCGTAATCGCCACTGACATACTGGCTGTTCTAGGTCACCTAGGCCTGGGCTGGGCCTGTCTGATCAACACCTTCCTGATGTATTGGCAGTTCACCGTTGTCCACGACTCAGTGCACCGCTCTGCCGCGAAAAACCAGACACTCAACGACTTGATTGGCCGCATCGGCGTAGCTACCTTCGCGCCGCATATCAACCTCGGCATATTCCGCTGGGCACACATCCAGCATCACCGCTTCACCAACGGCCCGGAGGATCCGGATTGCTGGATGCACGGCGCCACCTGGAGCCTACCGCTGCGCTGGGCATTCCTCGACTACGGCTACCTGCGTTTCATTCTGCGCACCCGTGACAAGACCGGCATGCGCCACCTGCGCGACGCGCTGCGTAACGCTGCTGTCTCCGCTGTGATCATCGCCGCCCTGATCTACTTCGGCTATGGCCTGGAAGTCCTGCTGCTGTGGTTCATCCCGTCGCGCCTCACCTTCATGTCAGTCGGTTTCATGTTCTTCTGGCTGCCACACGTGAAGGACGACGTGCCCTCCGAACAGGACATCACCCTGGCAACCTCGGTACGCCTTGGCCATGAATGGCTGCTGACCCCGCTCTGCCAGTACCACAACTATCACCTGATCCACCACCTCTTCCCGACCATGCCGTCCTACCAGCACCTCAAGGCCTGGCGGATCCTGGAGCCCGAACTCATGAAGCGCAATCTACAGATCCAGTACGGCTTCGCCATCCAACCCATCGTCCATCAGGGAGCCTGACCTCATGAAGCGCTGGCAATGCAGTTTCTGCTCGCACATCTATGACGAACGCCTTGGCGATCCCGACCATGACATTCCCCCCGGCACCCGCCTGGAGGACCTCCCCGATGACTGGACCTGCCCCGATTGTGGAGCCAGCAAAGCTGACTACTTCGAGGTTATCTAATTCACCCCGACGCCCCCTCCCAAAGGGGGCGTTGCTCATTAAATTCGTCGATTGAGACGAGTCCCACCACAGTGTTCCTCCTTAGCCTTGCGCCTAGACGCGACTTCATCACGTCGCTTTAGACAGCCCATTAAGGCCAAGGGACGTCCCATGCACTCTCTTTCTGTGCGAACCAAGCTGTACTTTCTGATGCTCTGCTTCATTGCCAGTCTCGCCTGTGTCGGAGCATCCGGTTGGATCGGCATTCGCAATGCCGGTAGCAACATGGAAGACATCAGCATGGCGCTGCGCTCGGTCGACGCACTGGCGTCCCTGCACAACGCCCGCCTGACCTCGATAGCAGCCATGCAGGAGGGCGCCAGTTGGCGCCCGGAAGCCTTCGACTCGCTGTCCGACAAAGGTGAGGCACTCTCTGAAGCCCACACCATGTTCAGCGACATACTCGAACGTCACCGTGCCGCACTCGCCCAGGCCGAGCGAGCCTTCCGCACCTACGACGGACAGCCCAAGGGGGCTGATGAGCAGGCGCTTTGGAAAAAGTTCAGTGCCCTATGGAGCGAATTCCAAGACGCCAACGGGACCCAGACCCAGATCTGCGAGCAGTTGATGCAGGCCAAGACCTGGGATGAAGTCCACACCCACTCGCTGGAGCTAGTGACCAATACCTTGCCTTGGGCCGCGTCGATTCACGCCACCGGCGAGCCATTGGAAAAACTGGTCGCGCTTAGCGTAGATGCCGCCAACCGCGCACAGAGCAACGGCGAGTCCGCTATCGCCACCTCACGGGTGATGATTGCCAGCGTCTTCGGCTGCGCCGTAGTGGCCCTAACCAGCCTCGCCATCCTCATCGTACGCAGCGTCGTCCTTCCCCTGCAGCAATTGCGCGCGACCATGGAGCAAGTACGTACCAGTAACGACTTTTCGGTTCGCGCCCAGAGCCTGGGTAGCAACGAGGTAGGCCAGGCCAGCAATGCCTTTAACGCACTGTTGGAGCGCGTGCAAAGCGCTCTGCTCGAAGTGAAGGGAGGAGCCGGGAAGATCGACCAGGCTGCCAGCCAGACCAGTGCAATGGCCCGGCAGATGGCCGACAGCGCACTACAGCAGAACGATGCGGCAACGGATATCGCCAGCGCCATCGAGCAGATGAGTAATGCTATCGGCCAGATTACCGCTAGCACCCAGGATGCACACTCCCGCTCTCAGAGCGCCGCGGAGGCCGCCGCCTCAGGCGCACAGGCAATCAGCCGGAGCACCGAGGAGACCGACCAGGTGATGCGCCAAGTTGGCGAAGCCAGCGAAACGATCAGCGCCCTCGGTAACGAATCGGAACGAATATCCGGCATCGTGGCAGTCATCAAGGCAGTCTCCGAGCAAACCAACCTGCTCGCACTCAACGCTGCGATAGAGGCCGCGAGAGCCGGAGAGCAGGGTCGAGGCTTCGCAGTGGTGGCTGACGAAGTCCGCCATCTGGCTGAAAGAACCAGAACCTCGGCCGAAGAAATCCGCGACATGGTTACCGGCATGCAAACCTCCGCACGGCAGGCCGTGGCGGAAATGACCGGCGTGGTCAACCGCTCTCGCGAGAGTCGCAGCCTTGCGGAAAACGCCGCAGCCAGCATGCAGGACATCCTGGACAGTGCTAGCCGAGCCTTGAGTGCCATCAGCGAGGTATCGGAAGCCCTGATCGAGCAGGACCGCACTGCCCGGCTGATAGCCCGCCGGGTCGATGCAGTGGCGCAAATGAGCCAGGAAAACTGTATTGCCGGGGAACACGCTGCTGAAGTCTCGCGCGGACTGGATGGAGCCTCCAGCGATCTTCGCCTGGCCATCGGTCAGTTCCGCGTATGAACCACACAATGAGCTCTCGAAAGCGCCGTCCAGACGATTGACAGCCGCAAATTCGAGATCATAAACTCGCCACTATAACGAACGTTACATAAACAACTCGAAGCAGGCCGAGTCGGCACCTCAGAGCCAAGCCGAAAACACGGCCGGAGCGACAGCAAGGCGCTCCCAAGCCATGAACCAGAACAAATCCAAAAACGAGGACAGTTCATGCAACAAATCGATGTAATCGTGGCGGGGGCCGGCCATAACGGCCTGGTATCGGCCTGCTACCTGGCCAAGGCCGGGCTGAAGGTGCTTGTCCTGGAAGCCCACCAGACACCCGGTGGCATGACCTGTACCAACCCCATGGCCCCCGAGGCGCCGGAACACCTCATCAACGAGGCCTCGATCCATGCCTCGATGTTCCGCATGTCGCCAATCAACGACGAATTGGAGCTTGAGAAGAAGTTCGGCCTGCGCCAGCGTCTGATCGACCCATGCCACTACCAGCTGTGCTCCCACGGAGAGGCTTCCTTCGGCATGTGGCGTGACGCACGCCGCACAGCATCGGAAATCTCGCACTTCTCCAAGAAAGACGCTCAGGCCTGGCTGCAGATGTCCGAAACTGCCGACGCAGCCCTGCGCATCGGCCTGCCGCTGGCCATGGAAAACCCGACCAAGCCAGGCTTCAACGCTGTTTTCAAGGTCATGAGCAAGGCAGTCGGTAACTTCAAACACCTGGGCCCCATCGTCAAACTGATGACCGGCACCCATGCCGGCACCCTCGAAGAACTGTTCGAGACCGATATCGTACGAGCCGGTCTGCTCACGGGCCTGCCGTTCATGGATTTCCGCGCTGATCTGAGCTCGTTCGCCATGGTCTACCTGAGCGTGCTGCAGAAGTACGGCGTGACCATGTTCGAGGGTGGCACCGGTGGCTTCCCCGCAGCACTGATCCGCTGCCTGGAGGCCCATGGCGGCGGCGTGCGCTGTAACGCCAAGGTCAAGCAGATGCTGGTAGAGAACGAGCGAGTGGTCGGCGTGGTACTGGAAAATGGCGAAGAGATTCGCGCCAAGCGCGGCGTGGTCACCGCCTTCAGTCCCAAAGCCGTGCTCAACCACATGCTGCCAGAGGGCCTGCTCGACCATGCCACCCAGGTCAAGGCCAAGTTCATTCCCACCGCCAACCGCGGTATCGCCGACTACAAGCTCAACATCGCTCTCAAGGGCAAGATCATGCCGACCCGCAGCACCGCGTGGCGCCAGAGCAGGGGCTGGGGAGGCAACATGCGCCTGGGCACCCTGCAGTGGTCGACCTACGAACAGGGTCGCAAAGCCTATACCGACTGTATCCGCGGCCTGGTTCCGGAAGTCATCGGAGGTCTGTCACAGATCACCACCGAATTCGATCCGGCCATGGCGCCCCCCGGCCATGACACCTTCTGGTTCTGGTCCGGCCTGATCCCCTTCGATCCCCATATCGGCTGGGGCAAGGCGCGCGAACAGATCACCAACATGGTCATCAAGGATTCGGCGCGGATCTACGACGGCATCGAGGAACTGGAGATCGCTCGCCGCCCGTTGTGCCCGCCAGACATCGAGAAGCGCTTCCATGCCATCGACGGCAGCGTCTACCACTGCGATCCCTTCATCACCCGCTTCGGCGCAGGTCGCCCGGCCAAGGGGCTGGCCGGCTACAAGATCCCGGTCAAGGGACTTTATCTCAGCGGTTCGGGTACCCACCCGAGCGCAGGGATCTGCGGCCTACCCGGCCGTAACGCTGCCCTCACTGTGTTGAAGGACTGCCGCTAGACGTGCACCCCCGACATCCATAACCAACAACAAGACAGGTAAATCACAATGTCACTCGACAACTGGATGCAAATCGTCCAAGGGGTAATCCTCCCCGTTCCAGCCGACTATATGTCCAACCAACTGATCGGCATGATCTTCACTATCTGGGCCGGCGGCTTCGGCATCGCTGTGCTGCCATGGGCGTTGTACCGCTACTTCAAGCACAAGGACGACATCCCCGGCCTGATGTGCGTCGGCGGTTTCATCTGCTCGGTGCTAGAGCCGATGCTCGACCACCTCGGTCACCTGTGGTGGCCGACCAACCTGCCCGGTCCGGCATTCATCGGCTTCGACCTGCACATCCCGTATCTGATCCCGCCCTGCTATGTGTTCTTCATCGCCATGACCGGCTACTGGGCCTACCTGCGCATGAAATCCGGTCTCGACATGAAGGGGGTATTCGTGGTCTGGCTGATCATCTCCATGTCCGATGTGATCATGGAAATCCCGGGCACATCCACTGGCGCCTACACCTATTACGGCGACGCCTCGTTCAAGATCTTCGGCTTCCCGCTAGCCTGGGGCTGGATGAACGGCACCTCGATGCTGCTGGTCGGCTTCCTGCTGTGGCTGGTCAATCCTTACCTTTCCGGCCTCAAGCGCCTGTACGTCATCCTGGTTCCGGTCACTGCCATGGGTGCCGCCTATGGGATGGTTTCCTGGCCGTACTTCATGTCGCTGAACTGGGACATGCCGTGGATCGCTACGCGCCTGCTGACGCTGGCTTCGCTGCTGATCTCCATAGTGGTGGTCGGCTTCGTAGCAGCCCTGGTCGCCCGTACCCGCTCCAGCACTGACCCGCTGCCCAACCTCCGCGCGGCCTACAACTCGTAATGCTCCGCCCGCACCCTGACCTGATAAGCCCGATGGGTGCGGGCTCAACCACCTCCAGCCAACAACGCGGAGACGGCAACAGCCCTATGGCCACCGTCATCCCGATGAACAAGAAATGGAAACGGACGTGAACGCAGTCGATATCGGTGATTGCCCGACAGTTGCGAAGAAAACCAAGCGCATTCCAGGTGACGAACTGATCTGGATGTTCCTGCTGGGCGACATGATCTGCTTCGCCCTATTCTTTGCTCTCTACTCCTATACCAAACTCGGCAAGCACGAACTTTTCGTTGCCTCGCAGCAGGCTCTCAACCTGCACACGGGCTCGCTCAACACTCTGTTGCTGCTGGCCAGTTCCTGGTTCGTAGTCCTCGCGGTCAAGGCAGCTCGCCGGCAGATGATCGTCGCCTGTCGCTGGCTGCTGTTACCGGCCTTCCTCTGCGGCAGCGGCTTCGCCCTGATCAAGGCCTACGAGTACAAGGAAAAAGCCGCCGCCGGAATCGACTTTCTGACCAACGACTTCTACCTATTTTATTACCTGATCACCGGCATGCATTTCGTCCATGTCCTGCTCGGCCTGCCCTTGCTCCTGTATTTCGCCCTCATCCTTCGGCCACCACGGCTCGACGAGCGCACCATGAACAATCTGGAGAGCAGCGCCATCTTCTGGCACATGATCGATCTGCTCTGGATTGTGATCTTCCCGCTGATCTATCTGATGAAGTGACGCCATGAAAGCACTCATTCTCTCTCGGGAAACACTGGTTTGGCTGGTTCTGATGGCCATGACCATCACCTCCTGGGTGCTGGCCTATACCCACGGCATGCTCTTGCCCAGCGCACGCTACGAAGCCGTACTGATCCTTTCGCTGGCCTTCATCAAGGCCCGCCTGGTACTGATGCATTTCATGGAAGCGGGCCATGCACCGCTTCAACTACGCATTCCCTGCGAAGCCTGGGTGCTGCTAAGCGCTGGCGCCCTCATCCTATTGGAAAGCGGACTGCTCTCTGCCTGACTCCAGATCCCACAAGAACAAGGACAATGCCGATGAAAATCACCTCCACCGACCGTTACCTCGACTTGCTGCTGAAATCACTGAGCGAAACCATCGAGCCAGAGTTGCAATCCAGCAATGCCAAAGCGTCACTTGGCATGATTAAGGGAGTTCTCGGCGAGCTGCTCAAGCGCGAACATGTGACTGGCGGACTGCTGCGCGAGGTGATTCGTGAAGGGCTCGATCTGCAGGACACCCTGACCGATGCCTTGCACATTCCCGCGCCCACCGGCGACGTCTCGCGCAACGCAATCGAAACGGCAATCCGGAACGACGATACCTCCCTGGAAGCCTTGCTGCGCCAATACGAAATCCTCTGCAGCAACCTGGACGAGCTGAGCAGCAGGCTCGACCAGAGTGATCTACCTCAGGAGCAGACTGCGGCCCTACTCAAGCGCCTGGCCGAATGGGAGCTGTCCTATTACGAGCGCGAGGCTCAGTTGACCGTACCAGCACTCCCCCACATCGACAATCCCAAGCAACCACTGGACAAGCGATTACTGCAAGACTTCCTCAACAGCCTGCCGGGTAGCAGCGGTAGTGTGGAGGTTTCGCGCCTGGAGCCACTTCCTGGTGGCTTCGGCAAGCAGACCTACTTTGCCTCCTACCTGCGCCAGCCTGGCGCGGAACCGAGCGAATTGGTAGTACGCAAGACCGACCCAGCGCCAATCATGAGCCATGGCGCCTGTGACCTGGAAAGCGAATACGCGCTGCTCAAAACACTGGCTCGGACCGATTATCCGGCCCCCAAACCCCAAGACTTCGCCAAGGGTTTCAAGAACCTGGACGCCGATTTCTACACCATGGACAGGATCGCCGGCAGTACACCGGGAACTTTCCTTGGCGGGCTCAGCGGCGAGGTGGAGGAGGATCTGTTCATGCAGCTCGCCGAGCGCCTCGGACAATTGCACGCCCTGCCGCTGGAGATGTTCGCCGACTACATCGAGCAGTACGAGGACCCGCGCATCCTCAGCGGCAGCGTCGAAGACTGCTATCGCTACAACCTCGAGGGCTGGTATCGCTACATGGCCCGTGAGGATCACCTGCCATCGCCCTACATGCGTTGGCTGCTGCACTGGCTGAGTCACAACATTCCCAAGGACGCACGCAAGCCGATCCTGGTCCATGGCGACTTCAACATCCACAACATTCTGTTCGACCAGGGCAAGCTTACCGCTGTACTCGATTGGGAGTGCTCGGGCTTTGGCGCACCGGAGCAGGACCTGGCCTACATCAAGCCACATATTTCCCAACACATCGAATGGGACCGCTTCGTCAACCATTACCTGGCTCATGGGGGGCTGGAAGTGAACCCCGCGGCAATGGCCTTCGGCTTCGTCTACTCGGCACTGCGCACCAACCTAGCTGGCAACCGCGGCACCAGCAACATGCAGAGCGGACGTAACCAAGACCTGCGCTACACCATGGTCGAGCTTGGCTTCACTCGTTCGTTCATGGACATGGCCCTGACCAGCGCCTACGCCACTTCCAAATAAAACAAGTACAACCTCGAGGACAACGACGATGAAAGTAACCGGCGGTAGTGACGTACTGGAATACGGCCCGCAACAGGAGGGCCCGCAAACACCTGGCCAGGACCCATTCTGGCAGGACAGCGTCGTACTGGTCTGGTGGGACCTGGAGAACCGCGTCGGAGGCATGCACCGCATTGGCCATGAAATGAACGTAGCGGGCGGTCCGCAGGTCTCCCTATGGAACTACGTGTTTTCCCCCGACTACATCTTCAAGCGTGACGATCGTCTGCCACTGCGCGAAGGTGACCGCGACGGTCGCCGATTCAACAGCGGTGACGACACCTGCATATTCGAGTACACCGACCACCCCATCTGGCGCATCAACGACCAGGATGTCAGCGCCGAGTTGCACGTGAAGGACCATCACGCTCCCGTGGACATCTACCCGAAGAAGGGTGCCATGGCTGACGACGTCGCCCCTAATCACATGGAGGTGGCTGGCCGGATATCCGGGGAACTGACCATCATGGGGCAGCATTACCAGATCAATGGGTTCTCCTTCCGGGATCATGGTTGGGGCACACGGAAATGGGATGTGTTCGTCGGCCATCGCTGGATGGCCGGAGTTCTGGCTGATGGCACCATGCTCTTCGCCCAGACCTTCCATAGCTCGGACGACCAACTGGTACGCTTCGGCTGCATGATCAAGGACGACGTACTGACCTACGCCAAGCACGTCGATATCCTCATGTACCTGGAACCCGATGGACTCACCCATCGTGGCGGCCGGGTCGAGATGACGCTCAGCACCGGCGAACTGATTCAGGTCGAATGCACGCCATTGCAGAAAGGCGTCGTCTCCTGGATCCATGGAATCGCCTGTGTCGATACCATCTGCCGCATTGAGCATGCCGGCGTGGAAGGCATCTGCGACTTCGAGACTACCAACAACGCCCTGCGTGGTTCGCACCGACCGAAACTGGCGCTCAATGCAGTAGTCGATAACGGCATGAATCACCTGGGATAGCGATCAACGGCACCGTATGATCAACGGTCTCCCCGCGCCCCAGTGGCAAGCGGGGCAGGCCGCTATGCCAGTCAGCCCCTTGACAGCCGTCTCACGGGAGTTCTCTTGAAGAAAAGCGCCCCTCAACCTACCAACTCGCGCCAGCGAATCCTCGAGGTGTCGACCCAGCTCTTCGCCAAGCATGGTTTCGACGGCGTCACCATGCGCAACATCGCCACAGCCGCAGAGATAACCCTGCCTGCCATCTACCACCACTTCGGCAACAAGGAAGAGTTGTTCAAGGCGGTGGAAACCGAAATGTATACCTCCCACGCCCGGTCGCTGATAAATCAATTGCAGGCAGATCTCAGTGCCGAGGAACGCCTGCGCGGATTCGTCTTCGTGATGTTCGATCACCTGCAGTCCAACCCGGACTACCTAAAGCTGCTGCAGCGTAACCTCGTTGATGGCTGGGAAGAAAACCAGGCATTTCTGGTCGACCTTTCGCTACAGCCGGTGATGGACGAGTTGAAGACACTGCTCAACCAATACGCTCCCGGTACCGGCGATGGTGTCGCCCCGGTGGCCATCTTCTCGCTCATCCTAGGCTTCATTACTCTCCTGCCGGTCGTCCGCCATCTCCGAGAACAACCATTCATGTCCGGGCCTGGCACACAAACGCGCACATTGCTCGTAGAGTCGGTGATGAACTTCGTCGCTGCCAATCGTCCCTGAGCCCGAGCCATCCTCTGCCAACGAGACCGCGATGAGCCATCCCGACCAACACCCCAGACGCCATTCCCACTGGCTCGCGATGCTTTGCCTGCTGTGCAGTGTTTGTGGACACGCCAGTAACCGCCAGGATATCCAGGAACTGCGAACCCTCAGCTATTCGGTTCTGGAAAACGTACTGGTCTATCACAATCCCCAAGGAAGCCCATTCGACAGCGAAAACGCCACTCGCTACCAGGTGAGTCTGCAACGCTTGCACGATCACGCGGCGAAACTCGGGCGAACCGATATCCTCGAGCAGACGACACGGCTGGCCATCGCCGTGGCAGGGCTGCGCAACCTCCCGCAATCCAGCACAGGCATACGCACCAGCATTCCACCCTACTCGCTCTGGTTGCTTCCCATCGTGGAGCAACAGCAAAAACTGGTCGACGAACTCGGTACGCTCTATGCAGAAACCCCGTCAAGTAGCCCCGTCCAACAGGCTCTAAATGACCTGAGCCAGGATGTCGCAAGGCTCTCGCTCTCCTACCAGCTTGCAGTGTTTCCGCAACTGATGGCCCAGATATGGACACTCGACGAAGCCGGCGCCTCCGCTCTGGATGCCTCGATCCGCCAGCGCTTCGAAACTCTGCCACGGCAGTATCCCGAGGCCGCCGGCACGCTGGAAAAACTGCAACGCCGCTATCACTTCGTCCATGGCCACCTGGCCGTACCGGACAAAAACGTGGCGCCAAGTGCAGTCGAGCGATACCTGTTGAGCACCAGCAACGATCTGGACGATCTGGCCAGCAGGCTGTCCCGCTGAATACCGCCGCTCGCCATCTCGTCTGAATCGACGACGGGAAACGAGACCGGACCTGCTGACAATAAGAGGCATACCGGCGCAACCGGTCGGCAAACACATACAAGGAGCCTAGAAATGTCTCAGAACGTTCTGTTCATCACTGGCGCAGGGAGCGGGCTTGGCCTGCTCAGCGCCCAACGAGCCCTGGCCGATGGATGGGCCGTCGCGGCCCTGGACGTCAACCAAGAAGGGCTCAACAAGCTGGGAGACAATCCCAGGCTGCTCAAACTGGTGGTCGACATCACCGACCCGCTTGCCATCGAGGAAGCAGTGGAGCGGTGCGAGAACGAGCTGGGTCCAATCACTCGGCTAACCAACGCAGCAGCCATCATGCCTCTTGGCTTACTGCTGGAGCAGCCACGTGAGGTCATTCTCAAGATCATGGCGATCAATTTCGGCGGTCTAGTCAACCTGTCGAAAATCGTCTTGCCTCGTCTGATTGCCCGAGGGAAAGGCGAGTTCGTCAGCTATGCCTCCATGGCCGGACACTGGCCAATTCTCTACATGGGAGCCTACAACGCCGCCAAGCACGCCGTAGCCGCCTATACGGAAGTACTCTTCCACGAAACCCGTGGCAGTGGCGTCCGGATCGTCTGCGTCTGCCCTCCCATAGTGGCGACGCCGTTGCTCGACCAGGCGCGCTCTACCGTATGGCCAAAAATCTTCAATATCTTCCCGCCGATCACCCCCGAGACCGTACTTGAGAAAATCGAACACGACCTCAAGGGTAAGCGTCTTTGGGTATTCCCCGGTCCAATGACAGCTCTCTCCTGGCGCCTACGGCGCTGGTTGCCGGAAACCCTCTGGTGGACGGTACACAAGGTGGAGCGCATCTGACTCGCCGGCTGCCCGTCGACTGCGCCGCTCAAGAATCGTCGGATACGACGATACCTCTCTCGGTAGTGAGCTTGAGAATGCTTCTGAAGCCGCCGACCTGATTACACAGAGACGAGCGTCCTACAACCCCAGCCGAGAAAGCGCGCATGAGTGAAGCAACCACTACGGAATATCCCATCCACCCCTTCCGTACCCACCGTCGGACGATTACCGAAACCGACATCGTCAATTTCGTCAATCTCACAGCGTTCCATGAGCCTTATTTCATCGACATGGAATTCCTCAAGGAAAATATGTCGGGAGCGCACCAGAATCGCTTCGCCCCAGGCCCGATGATCATTTCCTACTCGATGGGACTCGTGTCGCCGATTCTGATGAAGATCGTGGATCAGGTACTGGAAGGACATGCCGTCGGTCCCTTCGCTGGCATGACTGGACTACAGGCGCGCATCCATGCTGCGGTGTTCCCGGGCGACACCTTGCACGTCGAAGGTGAGGCACGCATCAAGGCCAAGAGCAGCAGTGGATTTACCATCCTGGACTTGCGCCATGTCACGAAGAATCAGCGGGGAGAAGTCGTGGTGGAATTCACCGAAACCGTACTGTTCCACAAGCCCCAAAGCAGCGAGTGAAGACATGAGCGAAAGCGCTGCTGCTCGCCTACTGCTGGAAAGTGTGCCGAACTTCCGTGACCTCGGTGGCTACCGTACACGCTGTGGCCGATGCGTTCGCCCCGGTCTCCTCTATCGCTCGGAGGATCTCTCTAATCTGAGCCCCGATGACCTCGATCGATTTCGCGAGCTAAACATCAAGATGTTGTGCGATGTACGCAGTGCGAGCGAACAGCAGCGCACCCCCAACCGCTTGCCACGAGACCATCGAATCGACATCGTCAGCCTCGATATCCTGGCCGACCTACGTGCCGGCAACAGCGTGATCCATGAGTTGCTCTCCAGTTCACCCACGGCCGAAAGCGCTGAACGAGCGATGCTGGCGACCTATCGGTTGTTTCCTGGTGCTTTCGCCAAACAGCTCCCGCTATTGCTCGACTATCTGCTTAACCAGAACCTTCCACTGCTGTTCCACTGCGCGGCCGGCAAGGATCGGACAGGATTTATTGCCGCCCTGCTGCTGCATATTTTGGATGTTCCCTGGGAAAGCATTTATCTCGACTATCTCGCCAGTGCAGATCGTTGGCAAGGCCCCCGTAGCGAAGCGACAATCCGGGGCTATCTGGCCGGGCTGAGCAGTACGGAACCGGATCAATCCGTAGTACGGATCTTATGCGGGGTAAAACCGGCATATCTGGATGCTGCTTTCGATGCATTGATAGAACAGTACGGAAGCATTGAAAACTATCTTGCACTGGCTGGAGTGCAGCAGACAGAGCTGCTTCATTTGAGAGACTTACTCTTGGAGTAACTTCGCAAAAGGCAACGATAAACCTGCAGCCTCACCGTGGATAAATGAATATTATTGTATGTCTCCTATTGCCTGACACGAGCAAGAACCTACCGATCCGTGCAGCGGCCAGCCGTGCAGTATAAAGGTCTGAGTAGCGACGACAACAGGAAAATCCAGATCAGCACATAGAACATCGTCCGGATTTTCCTATGAGTCGATCCCATAAAGCAACCCAGCTCTCTCGCTCCGCTATATCCCATATCATAGTTACCTATAGGAAAGCGCTGAACATGCGCAACCATTGAGCATGGCCAGAGATACGAATGATTCGGAAAAACGGCTACGAAACACCGGATCCAAGGATGTCGGCGCAGTGGTACATGCCATTCAAATTCTGCGTTATCTGGCGAGTACCGAGACAGCCGAGGGTGCAACGAGCATTGCTCGTGCCACAGGAATCAGTCCGAGCACTGTTTTCAACATCCTGCGTACTCTGAATAATGAGAAGTTGGTTTCAATCAACGAAAAGAGAAAGACCTATCAATTGGGCCTTGGCTTGTCAGAGTTGGCGCTGGGCTTCATCGGTCACAGTTACATCGAGCTGATCCAACCGGAATTGGAGCGATTGAGCCTTAATCATCGAACATTCATTTCCCTATGGCAGGTCACGGAAGATGCCCACCTCCGCCTGATAGCTCGGTCGACGCCAGGTGATGCCCACATCGCTATTGCCCTGGATGCCCGCATGCCAGAACTCGTCGGGGCTGCTGGCCGCTGTATTGCGGCCATACGTAACCTGTCAGATACAGAGTTGAGGCGTCGCTTGACTCTGATACGCTGGGAAAGGCCTCCCAGCTTCGAGAAATATCGAGCAGAAGTAACCGAAGCGTCTAGAAAGGGTTGGGGGCTCGACCAGAATGAGCTTTATTGCGGTATCAGTACTATAGCCAGTGCTATTGTCGATCGCGAGGGACTGCCACGCTTCGTCATATCCGCCATTGGTATTAGTGCTCAATACAAACAAGAAGATTTTGATCGTATTGGCTCCAGCTTATTAGAGACCAATTACTTCATTCGCCAAGCATTGTTCCCGTGATTCCTAGCAAGGTGGTCGATTGCGCCGTGACCAGGCGAGTCAGGTTATGGATTAACAGCTGAAATCCAGAGCTCCTTGATTGCCATCGTGGGAGCTTTACAGCTCAGCACTTCTGGGCTCCATCGTGATCTTGAGATTACGCAAGTCCAACTCGACGTACCAGCGGCTTTTGAATAGCCTTTTCAAGGCAATCTCAGCTCCTGAATCTCCAACCTGCCAAGCTCTTGTTTGTAGTGCGCCTGCCTCTCCACGATGGGCGCTTCTGCGGCTCCTCAGGCCAACCCGATTGCCGCATCGAGGCATATCGCGTCTGGAGTGGCCGGAGCAGCATCCTCCCTAAGTATCCATCCAAGCATGCCGTTCTGGATGAGATGCTGCCGGGGCAACTGATCCCGCTCAGCTCTGAGCGAGAGCCGCATCGACACCGCCGACAGCGATAAGCTGCGCCGTGGTGGTCCCTCTGGAAACCTGAACGCCGCCGGAGAACAGATAGGGCTCATCGCCCTGTCCTACATCCCCTCCCCCCAGGCTCGACTAAACGGTAAGTGTCAGAAGCCACCATACCCCTGAACTGTTTCCACAGCTGTCCGTGCTATGCCAGCGTGTCAACTCAACGAGCCACTGGTCCTGATCGCCATTCCACCGTGACACCACGTCCTGAAGGCGATCAATCCGGCAGTGTATGACCTGAAGTCCAGCTAATCCCCACCTTCGCTTGGGTTTTCAGCCGTACCTTCAATACTGCCGGCTGCAACCAGGGCGAGGTCAAGCACAAGCGTTAACCAATTCGAGGCGAATGGCAATTGGGCGATTGACAACCGCAAATTCGAAATCATAGACTCATCAATATAACGAACGTTATATAAGATATTCGTACCAAGCCAAGGTGGCGCTTCAATGGGGAGATGGAGGCTACGACCGGAGCGGGCTAGCCCCGTTTCCTGAACATGAGCGGCATCCAGAACAAATCCAAAAAACGAGGACAGTTCATGCAACAAATCGACGTAATCGTGGCGGTTGCCGGCCATAACAGCCATGCGTCGGCCTGTTACCCGACTAAGGCCGGACTGAAGGTGCTTGTCTTGGAAGCCCACCAGACACCCGGTGGCATGACCTTTCCCAACCCCATGGCTCCCGAGAGGCCGGAACACCTCATCAACGAGGCCTCGATCCACGCTTCGGTGTTCGATGAACTGGAGCTCGCGAAGAAGTCCGGCCTGAGTCAACGTCTGATCGACCCGTGCCACTACCCGCAGTGCTCCAACAGTGAGGCCTCCTTCGGCATGTGGCGTGACGCACGCCGCACGGCATCGGAAATCTCGCACTTCTCCAAGAAAGACGCCCAAGCCTGGCTGCAGATGTCCGAATCCGCCGATGCGCCCTGCGCATCGGCCCAGCCGCTGGCCGGCTACGAAATCCCGGTCAAGGGACTCTATCTCAGCGGCTCGGCCCCCCCCCCCGAACGCAGGAATCTGCGGCCAACCCGGCCGTAACGCGGCCCTCATCCTACTGAAAGACGGCCGCTAATCAGTCTCACTCCCTGTTCAACAACAAAAAGAGAATGTCACATGGCTAGTTCACTCTACGGAAACCTTCCCGGCCTCCCACCCAACGTCAAACCACTTCCGGCGGGTTTCGAGGCAGGCACAACCAACGAATGGATTTTCTTTTTCGTGGCCGGGGCAGCCGTCGTGCTGTTCGCTCTGCCGTGGGCCCTACGCGCAGCCGCCAAGAAAAACTGGATCCCGCTCCTCGTAATGTTCAGCGGCCTGATCTGTTCCCTCGAAGAAGCCATGCTGGACATGCTTGGTCACCTCCACTGGGCAGATGATCTGATCCCGGTCTATACCAACTTCGGCATCACCGTACCGCTGCTGATTCCATTGTGCTACGTAGCATTCCTCGGTCTACAGTCCTACTTCTGCTATTTCGTCATCCGCAACGGTGCGACCTACAAACACTTCCTGATGCTGCTAGCAATGGGTGGAATCCTTGATGCCGTAATGGAAACCATCGGCATCAATCTGAATGTCTATGAGTACTATGGTATTCAGCCCTTTACGCTGTTCAACTTCCCGTATTGGTGGGCTTTCATCAACAGCGCTTCGTTCGTCACTGTCGGCTGCATCCTGACCTATGCCGTGCCACGCCTGAAGGGTTGGAAGCAATTGCTCATCCTCCTGGCAGCACCGTATGGCATGGCCATGACCTATTTCACTGTGGGCTGGATTCATATTCTTGCGCACAATTCCGGCCTACCAGAATGGGCACGCTGGGCTGCTGCCGCAATCATGATGATCGAGAGCATCTTCTACATGAAGCTTCTGCACCACCTATTCGGCGCCAAAGATGACGAGCGCACAGCCAATTGGACCCTGCTGCGTATGTTCGCTTACACAATGATGCCGGAAGGTGCACGCAATCGTCTTTGGAAAAAAATGGCAACTGAAGGAGAGTTGCCGGCAGATCGCCTGTCTGTCGCGTACTGATCCCCTTCTCCATCGACCGGGCAACCGGTCGGTGGAACTACCTCAAGGCCAGGAGTCATAGCTTTGTCTTACAGTCCTGATGGCTCTTTCATGGAGTATGTCCTGACGATGCCTGTACTAACCAATACAGTACTGCTGCACTTCTACAGAGCCCTGCAGAACAGCGCCGTGTAGTTTGCCCAACTGCGGAACCGAACCGACTCCCTGGTAGGTTTCCACTAGGACGGAGTAGAAATCACTATCTTGAGAGTACCTACTGGAGCGGCCCCCTCACGGTCCTCGGCGTCATCGGCTGGGTCTTCCTCGGCTTCGACGCCTGCTCACAGCTTTCAGGGGAAACGACCTACGCCCGCGTCTCCTGCGTACGATCCTGCGCTCGATACTGGTGGCCCAACGGATAGCACCGGGCTGGCTTGACCTGGTCCAACAGGTAACGAACGATCTCAATGGCCTGGGTAGGCGAGAGCACGATGTAGGGCGGAATATCCTGGATGCGCTTGCGGCGCCTGCGCATGCCCTCCTGCAGTCGATTGACCACCTCGGGCGGGATGATCCAGAGACCGCGCTCCAGATCAAATTGATCAGGCGTGGCCAACCGCAGTTCACCCGTACGCACGCCAGTCAGCAGCAACAGGCGAATACCCAGCCGAGTCGTGAGACTTCCCCAATAGTCGCGCAGCTTGCACAACAGCGCCGGCAATTCGGCTATGCGCAAAAAGGGATTATTGGCGACCAGGAGCTTGGGGACTGCAACCACGTCCAGGTCAGACGCCGGATTACCTTCTAGCCCTTCGACTTTCACCAAGGCATAGCGGAACAGTTGCCGAAACCAAGTACGCACCTTTTCCGCAACCGTGAATGCCCTACGCTGCTCGATCCGATCCAGCACATCCAGCAAGTCGGGACGACGGACGTTGTAGATGGACACCGAGCCCAGGATGGGGAGCACGTCTTGCCGAAGATGCGCCGAATCTGCGAAAGCGTACTCTGCCGTCCTTCCCTGATCTTGAGCTCGCGATGGCCAAGCCACTGCCGATACACCGATTCGAAGCTGTTTTCCGCAGCCAGGCAGACAGCCCAAGACTTCTGCTTGCGATTCATCTTGGGATTGATGCCTTTCGCCAGCATAGTGCGCACCTCGTCGCGTAACGCACGTGCCTTAAGAAGACTGACCTCCGGATAGGTTCGGAAGGACATGCGCTGCTGCTTGGCAGCTCAGTAGTAGCGGAAATGCCAGGACCTGTTGCCCTTGGCGGACACGACCAGGGACAAGCCGTTGAAATCAGGTAGGGTTATGCCTTCACGATATTTATCGCCACGACGCGACCACTTCTTATAGTGTTCGGCCAGCCAGCAGCCCCACATGGGTATGGAGAGCCCCGCCATGGACAGTCGCCACATTAACCCCGATCACTTCCTGGAAACACCTGGCGGCCGCCTCTACATCCCCGAGCGCAGCGTCCTGGCTTGGCGCCAGGCCTACGCCGCGCTGGACCACGCGCTGAGTCGCGCCCCGACCGGCAGCACGCTGTTCCTGGTGATCGGCGTGCAGGGTAGCGGCAAGACTGCCTGGGTGCAGCGCCACATCGCCGCGCTAGGCGACAGTGCGTACTTCTTCGACGCCGCCCTGCCCGGCACCGAGCATCGCCGCCAAGCCCTGGAAA
>Ga0180221_1000672_pt1 | contig 27057 bp, 24 predicted proteins | sample eDN5th37CKraftMG_FD_151339 | JGI IMG/M metagenome (GOLD analysis project Ga0180221, IMG submission 151339) | Enriched Miracle-Growth compost microbial communities from Emeryville, California, USA - eDNA 5th pass 37_C Kraft MG (version 2) (version 2) ...
ACCTGCGCGCGTCCGGCGCCGGAGGCCTGCTCGAGCGCCTCGACCCCGCCGAGCAGCACGAGCTCGTCCGCCTGCTGCGCCGGGTCGCGGGACCGGCCCACGGGACCGCCGCCGCGCAGCACCCCTGACGCGCCCCTGGCAGGATGGAGGGATGTTCCGCGTCGGCCTCACCGGTGGCATCGCATCCGGCAAGTCCGTGGCGCTGGCTCGCTTCGCCGAGCTCGGGGCCGTGACCATCGACCACGACCGGCTCGCGCGCGACGTCGTCGAGCCCGGCACCGTGGGGCTCGAGCGCGTCGTCGAGGCGTTCGGCGCGGGCGTCCTCGCCGCCGACGGCTCGCTCGACCGCCCGGCGCTCGCGGCCGTCGTGTTCGCCGAGCCGGCGCGGCGCGAGCAGCTCAACGCGATCGTCCACCCCGAGATCCGGCGGTGCGCCGCCGAGCAGGAGGCGCGCGCCGCCGCCGCCGACCCGGACGTCGTCGTCGTGCACGACATCCCGCTGCTCGTCGAGACGGGCCAGGCCGACGCGTTCGGGCTGCTCGTCGTCGTCGACGCGCCGCGCGACCTGCGCCTCGCCCGCATGGTCGAGGAGCGGGGGATGAGCGTCGCCGACGCCGAGGCCCGCCTCGCCGCCCAGGCGTCGGACGAGGCGCGCCTCGCCGCCGCCGACGTCGTCCTCGACGGCGCCCGCACGCCCGACGACCTGCGCGCCCAGGTGGACGCGCTCTGGCCGTCGCTCGAGCGCGAGGCGCGCGACGAGGACGAGTCCGTCGGATGAGCGCCGAGGCTCCCGTCGTCCTGCTCACCGGCTTCGAGCCCTTCGGCGGCGCCGCGACCAACGCGTCGTGGGACGCCGCGGACGCCGTCGCTGCCGCCTGGCGTGGGCCCGGCGTCGTGCACGCGCGGCGCGTCCCCGTGACGTTCGCGGACGCCCCGCGCACCGTCCTCGACGCGGTCGCGGAGCTCCGCCCCGACGCGGTGGTCATGCTGGGGCTGCACGGAGGCGCGCACGAGCTGCGCCTCGAGCGCGTGGCCGTCAACGTCGCCGACGCCCGCATCCCCGACAACGCGGGGGCGCAGCCCGTCGACGAGCCGGTGGTGCCGGACGGTCCCGTGGGGCACTGGTCGACCCTCCCGCTGCGTCCGGCGCTCGACGCCGTGCGCCAGGCCGGTGTCCCCGTGGTGCTCTCCCCGTCGGCGGGCACGTACGTGTGCAACGCGACGTTCTACGCGGTCCAGGACGCGCTGGGGCGGGCCGGGGGCCCGCGCGTCTCGGGCTTCGTGCACGTCCCGCCCGTCGTGGGCGAGCGCGTCACCGACGACGACGGCGTGGTCGCGGCGGGCGCGCCCGGCCTGCCGCGCGAGGACCTGGTGCGCGGCGTGGCGGCCGTCGTCGGCGCGGTGGTCGCCGCGCTGCCGCCCGACGCCGCCTGACCGCGCCCTCGGCGCCCCGCGCGATGTGGGTGGGCGGTCCTAGGGTGGTCGTATGCGCCCCGTCACCGATCTCCAGCGCGTCGCCTCCCCGTTCGAGGTGGTCTCCGAGTACACCCCGTCGGGCGACCAGCCGACCGCGATCGCCGACCTCACCCAGCGGCTCCAGGCGGGAGAGAAGGACGTCGTGCTCCTGGGCGCGACGGGCACCGGCAAGTCGGCGACGACGGCGTGGCTGATCGAGCAGGTGCAGCGCCCGACGCTCGTCATGGCCCCCAACAAGACGCTCGCCGCGCAGCTCGCCACGGAGTTCCGCGAGCTGCTCCCCAACAACGCCGTCGAGTACTTCGTCTCGTACTACGACTACTACCAGCCCGAGGCGTACATCGCGCAGACGGACACCTACATCGAGAAGGACAGCTCGATCAACGACGAGGTCGAGCGCCTGCGGCACTCGGCGACGAGCTCGCTCCTGACGCGACGCGACGTCGTCGTGGTCGCGTCCGTGTCCTGCATCTACGGCCTGGGCACGCCCCAGGAGTACGTGGACCGGATGGTCCGCCTGGACGTCGGCGACCAGGTCGAGCGGGACCAGCTCCTGCGGCAGTTCGTCACCATGCAGTACACGCGCAACGACATGGCCTTCACGCGCGGCACGTTCCGCGTGCGTGGCGACACGGTCGAGATCATCCCGGTGTACGAGGAGCTCGCGATCCGGATCGAGTTCTTCGGCGACGAGATCGAGTCGATCCAGCTGCTGCACCCGCTGAGCGGCGAGGTCATCCGCTCCGAGAAGAGCACCTACATCTTCCCGGCCACGCACTACGTCGCCGGCCCCGAGCGCATGGAGCGCGCGATCGGCTCGATCGAGGCCGAGCTCGCCGACAGGCTGGACGAGCTCGAGCGCCAGAACAAGCTGCTCGAGGCGCAGCGGCTGCGTATGCGCACCACGTACGACATCGAGATGATGCGCCAGATCGGCACGTGCTCGGGCATCGAGAACTACTCGCGGCACATCGACGGCCGCACGCCCGGCTCGCCGCCGAACACGCTGCTCGACTTCTTCCCCGAGGACTTCCTGCTCGTCATCGACGAGTCGCACGTCACGGTGCCGCAGATCGGCGCCATGTACGAGGGCGACATGTCCCGCAAGCGGAACCTCGTCGACTTCGGGTTCCGGCTCCCGTCGGCCATGGACAACCGGCCGCTGCGCTGGGAGGAGTTCGTCGACCGGATCGGCCAGACCGTCTACCTGTCGGCCACGCCCGGCGCGTACGAGCTGTCGATGTCCGACGGCGTCGTCGAGCAGATCATCCGCCCGACGGGCCTCGTGGACCCCGAGGTCGTGGTCAAGCCGACCAAGGGCCAGATCGACGACCTCCTGGGCGAGATCCGCGACCGGGTCGACAGGGACGAGCGCGTGCTCGTCACGACCCTCACCAAGAAGATGGCCGAGGACCTCACCGACTACCTGCTCGACAAGGACGTGCGGGTCCGCTACCTGCACTCCGAGGTCGACACCCTGCGGCGGGTCGAGCTGCTCCGCGAGCTGCGGCTCGGCCAGTTCGACGTGCTCGTCGGCATCAACCTGCTGCGCGAGGGCCTCGACCTCCCGGAGGTCTCGCTCGTGGCGATCCTCGACGCCGACAAGGAGGGCTTCCTCCGCTCGGGCACGTCGCTCATCCAGACCATCGGCCGCGCCGCCCGCAACGTGTCCGGCCAGGTCCACATGTACGCGGACCGGATCACCGACGCGATGGCCCTCGCGATCGAGGAGACCAACCGCCGCCGGGCCAAGCAGGTCGCGTACAACGAGGAGCACGGGATCGACCCGACGCCGCTGCGCAAGCGCATCGCCGACGTCACGGACATGCTCGCGCGCGAGGACATCGACACCGACGAGCTCCTCTCGACGGGGTACCGCGGCTCGGGCAAGGGCCGGAAGAACGGCGGCAAGGACGCGGCGCCCGTCAAGGAGGGTGTCGGCGGCAACCGGCTCGCCGCCGCGGCCGCGGGCGACCTCGCCGGGCTCATCCAGGAGCTCACCGACCAGATGCACACGGCGGCCGGCGAGCTGCAGTTCGAGCTCGCCGCGCGGCTTCGCGACGAGATCTCCGACCTGAAGAAGGAGCTCCGGCAGCTCCACGCGGCCACGGCGTAGCCGCGGCACGGGACCGAGGGCGCAGCACCGCACCGACACGAGGCAGGGGCAGACGATGGCATACGGCGTGCAGGTCACCTTCGACGCGCACGACCCGGAGGGGCTCGCGCGGTTCTGGATGGAGGCGCTCGGCTACGTCGTGCCCCCGCCGCCGGGCGGCTTCTCGACGTGGGACGAGGCGCTCGACGCCTGGGGCGTCCCCGCGGACGAGCGGGACCGCGCGTTCGCGATCGTCGACCCCGACGGCGCCGGGCCCCGGCTCTACTTCCAGAAGGTCCCCGAGCCCAAGACCGCGAAGAACCGCGTCCACCTCGACGTCAACGTCGGCGCCGGCAGCACGGGTGGGGAGGACGCGGCGCGCGACGCCGTGCGGGCGCACGCGGCCGGCCTCGAGAGGCTCGGGGCGTCGCGGGTCCGCGAGTTCGGGCCCGACGAGACGACGGGCGAGTACTGGATCGTCATGCACGACCCCGAGGGCAACGAGTTCTGCGTCCAGTGACGCGCGCCCGCCGAGGCCGCGGCGCCCCTCGGCGAGGACGGGGTGGCGCGCCTACGCTGAGGCGGTGCCGACCACATCGCAGCCACCCGCCGGCAGCGCGCGCGGCGAGTCCCGCCCCTCGGGGCTGTTCGTGGGGCTCACGACGCTCGACGTCGTCCACCGGGTCAGCGCCCCGCCCGACCCCAACACCAAGGTCACGGCTCGTCGTCAGGACGTCGCCGCGGGCGGCCCCGCGGCGAACGCGGCCGTGGTGTTCGCGGCCCTGGGCGGCCGGGCGACCCTGGTGACGGCGCTCGGCTCGGGCGCGGCGGCGTCGGCCGCGCGCGACGACCTCGAGTCCCGTGGCGTCCGGGTCCTGGACGTGGCCCCGCGCGGCTTCGCGCTGGCGGTCTCCGCGGTCGCGGTCGACGAGCGCACGGGGGAGCGGACGGTCGTCTCGCCCGACGGGGGGCGGCTCGAGGTGGCCGCCCCGGGGCACGTCCACGACCTGGTGCGGGGGCAGGACGTCGTGCTCCTCGACGGCCACCACCCGGCCCTCCAGACGGTCGCGGCCCGGGCGGCGCGCGCGGCGGGCGTGCCGGTCCTCCTCGACGCGGGCCGGTGGAAGCCGCACCTCGCGGACCTCGTCCCGTGGTGCGACGTCGTGGCGGCGTCCGGCGACTTCCGGCTCGGCCCCGAGGCTGACGCGCGCGCCGGGTCGGTCGGCCCCGGGCTGCGCGCCGTCGGCGTGCCCCGGGTGGCCGTGACGCACGGCGGCGACCCCGTCGAGTGGTGGGACGGCGACCGGTCGGGCACCGTGCCGGTGCCGCGGGTCGACGTCGTCGACACGCTGGGCGCGGGCGACGCGTTCCACGGCGCGCTCGCGTGGGCGCTCGGGTCCGGCACGCCGTTCCCCGGGGCGCTGGCCGAGGCGGCGCGGGTCGCGTCGCTGCGGGTCACGGTCGCGGGGCCGCGGGACTGGCTCGCGCTGCTCGGCGGTCCTCCCGCCACCGCGGCGGCCGCCCCCGCGCCGCCGGGCGCGGCGGCGCCCGCGGACCCGGGCGCGCGGCCCGGCGGCCCGTCGACGGTCACCTCGCGCGACGAGCTCGTGGCGCGGGCGCGCGCCCTCGTCGACCTGGCGCGGTCGGACGGCCGGCGCCGTGTGCTCGGGATCGCCGGACCGCCCGGCTCCGGAAAGTCGACCCTCGCCGCGCAGGTGGCGGACGCGCTCGGGGACGCGGCCGTCGTCGTCGGGCAGGACGGGTACCACCTGGCGCAGCGCGAGCTCGAACGCCTGGGCCGGGCCGAGCGCAAGGGAGCCCCGGACACGTTCGACGCGACGGGCTTCGTCGCGCTCCTCGAGCGGCTCGTCGCGCAGGGACCGGACGACCCCGTGGTCGTGGCTCCCGAGTTCCGCCGCGAGATCGAGGAGCCGGTCGCGGGCGCGGTGCCCGTCGACGCCGCGGCGGCGCTCGTGATCACCGAGGGCAACTACCTCCTGCTCGACGACGGCCCGTGGGCACGCGTCCGCGCGCTGCTCGACGAGGCGTGGTTCCTCGCGCCCGACGACCCCGCCCGGGTCGAGGGCCTGGTCGCCCGGCACGTGCGGCACGGCCGGTCCGAGGCGGAGGCCCGCGCCTGGGTCGAGCGCTCCGACGAGGCGAACGCGCGGCTGGTGCGGCCGGGCGCGGAGCGCGCCGACGTCGTCGTGCGCCTCGCCGACTGGTAGCCTCGGTTCCCGTCAGAAGGGGAGTACTCCCTAACGCGGCGACCTCGTCATCACGAGCGCGTCGGCCCGGTCCCCGGGCCGGTGAGCGCTCCGGGGCGTCGGCCCGGTCCGGGTGGAGGAGACCTTCGGTACCCGTCGTCGTACCGGAGGTCTGTCCATGGATGTTCCCGTCTGGGCGTGGCTCGTCACCGTCGTGGTGATCCTCGCCATGCTGGCCGTCGACTTCGTCGGCCACGCCCGTGTCCCGCACGCGCCGTCGATGCGCGAGTCCGCGTGGTGGTCGGCCGGCTACGTCGCGGTCGCGCTCGTGTTCGGGCTCGTCGTCTGGGCGGGCTGGGGCGGTGGCTACGCGGGCGAGTACTTCGCCGGGTACATCACCGAGAAGAGCCTGTCGGTCGACAACCTCTTCGTGTTCGTCCTGATCATGGCGACGTTCCGGGTGCCCCGGCTGCTGCAGCAGAAGGTCCTGCTGCTCGGCATCACGGTCGCCCTCGTCCTGCGGACGATCTTCATCCTGCTCGGCGCGGCGCTCGTCGAGAACTTCTCCTGGGTCTTCTACCTGTTCGGCGCGTTCCTGCTGTGGACGGCCTGGTCGCAGCTCAAGCACGCGCGGAGCGGCGAGGATGAGGAGTACCACGAGAACGGCTTCCTCCGGCTGGTCCGGCGCACCCTGCCCGTCACCGAGGACTACGTCGAGGGCCACATGGTCGTGCGCCGGGCGGGGCGCTGGTTCGTCACGCCGCTGCTGGTCGTGATGCTCGCGATCGGCAGCGCCGACCTCCTGTTCGCCGTGGACTCGATCCCCGCGATCTTCGGGCTCACCCAGGAGACGTACCTGGTGTTCGCCGCGAACGCGTTCTCGCTGCTGGGCCTGCGCCAGCTCTACTTCCTCATCGACGGGCTGCTCGACCGGCTCGTCTTCCTCGCCTACGGGCTCGCCGCGATCCTCGGGTTCATCGGCGTCAAGCTCGTCCTGCACGCGCTGCACACCAACGAGCTGCCGTTCGTGAACGGGGGCGAGCACGTCGACGTCCCGGAGATCTCGACGGCGTTCTCGCTCGGCTACATCGTCGTCGTGCTCGCGATCACCACCCTGCTGAGCCTGTGGGCGGACCGCCGCCGCCGCGAGCTCGCCGCCCCCGCCCGGAAGGACGCCTGACCCGTGCACGACATCCCCACCTGGTTCCGCGCGGTCAGCCTCACGCTGCTCGCGGTCCTCCTCCTGGGCGACCTCTACCTCGTGCGGCGCCGCCCGCACGTGCCGTCGGTCAAGGAGTGCCTCGCCTGGATCGGGTTCTACGTGGGCCTCGCGCTCGCGTTCGGCGGGCTGCTGTACGTCGTGGGCGGGGGAGCGCCGGCGACCGAGTTCTACGCCGGGTGGCTGACCGAGTACAGCCTGTCGGTCGACAACCTGTTCGTGTTCGTGCTGATCATGGCGTCGTTCGCGGTGCCCCGGGAGCAGCAGCAGCGCGTCCTCATGGTGGGCATCGTGATCGCGCTCGTGCTCCGTGGCGTCTTCATCCTCGCGGGCGCCGCGCTCATCGAGCACTTCACGTGGATCTTCTACTTCTTCGGCGCGTTCCTCGTCTACACGGCGGTCACGCTCGTGCGTGGCGGCGGGGAGGACGAGGAGTACCACGAGAACCGGCTCGTCGGGCTCGTGCGCCGGGTCCTGCCCGTCACGGAGCACTACGACGGCGGGCGCCTCACGACCCGCGTCGACGGGCGGCGCTTCCTCACGCCGCTGGTCGTGGTGTTCGTGGCGATCGGGACGACGGACCTGCTGTTCGCGTTCGACTCGATCCCCGCGATCTTCGGGCTGACCCAGGACCCGTTCATCGTGTTCACCGCGAACGTCTTCGCGCTCATGGGCCTGCGGCAGCTCTACTTCCTGCTCGGCGGGCTGCTCGACCGGCTCGTCTACCTCCCGATCGGCCTCGCGGTCGTGCTCGCCTTCATCGGCGTGAAGCTCGTCCTCGAGGCGCTCCACGAGAACACGGTGCCGTTCGTCAACGGCGGCCACCCGGTCCCGGTGCCCGAGGTGCCGACATGGCTCTCGCTCGTCGTGATCGTCGTCGTCCTGGCCGCCGCGACGCTCGCGAGCCTGTGGCGCGCGGGCCGGAGCGGTGGCGGGGGACCGGGCGGGACGCCGCAGGTCAGCCCTGCGGCGCCCACGGCCCCATGACCTGGACCCACGCCCGCACCTCGCGCTCCGCGACGACGCCGGCCTTCCGGAAGGGGTCCTCGTCCAGGAGCGCGGCGACGGCCGTCTCGTCCGGCGCGGTCACCACGAGCAGCGCGCCGTCGTCCCGGCCCTCGGCCGGAGCCCACGGGCCGGACGCCAGCAGCGTGCCGCGCTCGAGCAGGTCCGCGAGGAACGCGCGGTGCGCAGGCCGCACCTCGTCGCGCGTCGCCGTGTCCTGCGTGTACGTGTAGAGGACGGCGAAGACGGGCTGGGCCGGGGCGGTGGGGATGCTCATGGCGGCATTGAAGCGCACTACCAGCCCCGTGCGCGCCACTCCTCGAGATGCGGACGTTCGGCACCGAGCGTCGTCGGGCGCCCGTGCCCCGGCAGGACCACGGTGTCGTCGCGGTAGACGTCGAACACCCGCGCGACGACGTCGCCGAGGAGCCGGGCGAACCGCTCCGGGTCGCGCTGCGTGTTCCCGACGCCGCCGGGGAAGAGCGAGTCGCCCGTGAACAGGTGGGTGCGTCCGGCGACGGCGTCGGGGGCCGAGACCGCGTCCGGCTCGGTGTAGGCGAGGGCGACCGAGCCGGGCGTGTGCCCGCGCAGCCCGACGATGGCGAGGTCGAGCTCCCCGACGCGCAGGCTGTCGCCGTGGTGCAGGAGCCGTGCGACCTCCACCCCCGTCGCCTCCTCGACCGCCGCGGCGTCGGCCGCCCCGGCCGCCGGGACGGCCCCCGTCGCGGCGACCACCGCGGCGAGCGCGCCGACGTGGTCGCGGTGGGCGTGCGTCGTCACGACGGTGTCGAGCCGGCCCTCGGCCGAGCCCTCCCGGACGAGCGCGAGCAGCCGGTCGGGCTCCGCCGCGGCGTCGACGAGGAGCTGCTCGCCCGTCGCGCGGCACGTCAGCAGGTAGGCGTCGTTGTCCAGGGGGCCGACGGCGAGCCGGCGGACCACGAGACGGTCGAGGGTGAGCACGCGCCCATCGTCCCCCGACGACGCCCGCAGCGAACACCGGTCGAACATCTGTGCGATTGTCAGGGGGTCGCCCTACCATGGTGCGGTGACCAATCGCCTCGTGATCCAGGGTGCGCGCGAGCACAACCTCCGCAACGTCGACCTCGACCTCCCGCGCGACGCGATGATCGTCTTCACGGGCCTGTCCGGGTCCGGCAAGTCGTCCCTCGCGCTCGACACGATCTTCGCGGAGGGCCAGCGCCGCTACGTCGAGTCGCTTTCCGCGTACGCGCGCCAGTTCCTCGGGCAGATGGACAAGCCCGACGTCGACTTCATCGAGGGCCTGTCGCCCGCCGTCTCGATCGACCAGAAGACCACCAACCGCAACCCGCGGTCGACGGTCGGCACCATCACCGAGATCTACGACTACCTGCGCCTCCTGTTCGCGCGCGCGGGCACGCAGCACTGCCCCGTGTGCGGCGAGAAGGTCCAGGCGCAGACGCCCCAGCAGATCGTCGACCGCCTCCTCGAGCTCCCCGAGGGCACCCGCTACCAGGTGCTCGCGCCGGTCGTGCGCGGCCGCAAGGGCGAGTACGCGGACCTGTTCAAGGAGCTGCAGGCCAAGGGCTTCGCGCGCGCCCGCGTGGACGGCCAGGTCGTCCAGCTGACCGAGCCCCCGACCCTCGAGAAGAAGCTCAAGCACGACATCGAGGTCGTCGTCGACCGCCTCGTCTCGCGCGAGGGCGTGCAGCGCCGCCTCACCGACTCCGTCGAGACGGCCCTCGGCCTCGCGGGCGGGCTGCTGCTCGTCGAGCTCGTCGACGCCGAGGCCGACGACCCCGAGCGGCTGCGCCGGTTCTCCGAGCGCCGGGCCTGCCCCAACGACCACGAGCTCACGCTCGACGAGATCGAGCCCCGGACGTTCTCCTTCAACGCGCCCTACGGCGCGTGCCCCGAGTGCACCGGCATCGGGTTCCGCCTCGAGGTCGACCCGGACCTCGTGATCCCCGACGAGGAGAAGTCGCTCGCCGACGGCGCCGTCGCACCCTGGGCCCAGATCTCGAGCGAGTACTTCGTCCGCGTCATGTCGGCGCTCGCGGACGAGCTGGGCTTCTCGATGGACGTCCCCTGGCGGGCCCTGCCGGAGCGCGCCAAGAAGGCGATCCTCTACGGCCAGGACCACAAGGTCCACGTCCGGTACAAGAACCGCTGGGGCCGTGAGCGGCAGTACTCCACGGGCTTCGAGGGCGTCGTGACGTTCCTCGAGCGCCGGCACCACGAGACCGAGTCGGAGTGGTCGAAGGAGAAGTACGAGGCCTTCATGCGCGAGGTCCCGTGCCCGGTGTGCCAGGGCACGCGGCTCAAGCCCGAGGTGCTCGCGGTCAAGGTCGGCGGTCGCTCGATCGCCGACGTCTGCCGCCTGTCGTTGCGCGATGCGCACGCCTTCCTCGGCGCGCTCGAGCTCGGCGAGCGGGAGCGTCGCATCGCGCAGGAGGTCCTCAAGGAGATCGCTGCGCGCCTCGGCTTCCTGCTCGACGTCGGGCTCGACTACCTCTCGCTCGAGCGCCCGGCGGGCACGCTCTCGGGTGGCGAGGCGCAGCGCATCCGGCTGGCGACCCAGATCGGGTCCGGGCTCGTCGGCGTCCTCTACGTGCTCGACGAGCCGTCGATCGGCCTGCACCAGCGCGACAACCGCCGCCTCATCGACACCCTGACGCGCCTGCGGAACCTCGGGAACACCCTGATCGTCGTCGAGCACGACGAGGACACGATCCGCACCGCCGACTGGATCGTCGACATCGGGCCGGGCGCGGGCGAGCACGGCGGCCACGTCGTGCACTCGGGCGACCTCAAGGGCCTGCTGCGCTCGCGCGACTCGATCACGGGGGCGTACCTGTCGGGCCGGCGCAGCATCCCGATGCCGGCCGTGCGGCGCCCGGTCGACAAGAGCCGCCGGGTGACCGTGGTCGGCGCGCGCGAGCACAACCTCCAGGGGATCGACGTGTCGTTCCCGCTCGGGACCTTCACCGCGGTGACGGGCGTCTCCGGGTCGGGCAAGTCGACGCTCGTCAACTCGATCCTCTACACCGTCATGGCGAACGAGCTCAACGGCGCCCGTCAGGTCGCGGGCCGTCACACCCGCGTGACCGGCCTCGACCAGCTCGACAAGGTCGTGCACGTCGACCAGGGCCCGATCGGCCGCACCCCGCGCTCCAACCCGGCCACCTACACGGGGGTCTGGGACCACGTGCGCCGGCTCTTCGCGGAGACGACCGAGGCGAAGGTCCGCGGCTACACGCCGGGCCGGTTCTCGTTCAACGTCAAGGGCGGGCGCTGCGAGGCGTGCTCGGGCGACGGGACCCTCAAGATCGAGATGAACTTCCTGCCCGACGTCTACGTGCCCTGCGAGGTGTGCCACGGCGCCCGGTACAACCGCGAGACGCTCGAGGTCCACTTCAAGGGCAAGACGGTCGCGGACGTCCTCGACATGCCGATCGAGGAGGCCGCGGAGTTCTTCGCCGCCGTCCCGGCGATCAGCCGCCACCTGCGCACGCTCGTCGACGTGGGCCTCGGGTACGTCCGGCTCGGCCAGCCGGCACCCACGCTGTCGGGCGGCGAGGCGCAGCGCGTCAAGCTCGCGAGCGAGCTGCAGAAGCGCTCGACCGGCCGCACCGTCTACGTCCTCGACGAGCCCACCACGGGCCTGCACTTCGAGGACGTGCGCAAGCTGCTCGCGGTGCTCCAGTCGCTCGCCGACAAGGGCAACACGGTCATCGTCATCGAGCACAACCTCGACGTCATCAAGAACGCCGACTGGGTCATCGACATGGGCCCGGAGGGCGGCTCGGGTGGCGGCCGGGTCATCGCCGAGGGCACGCCCGAGCACGTCGCGGGCGTGGCCGCGAGCCACACCGGGCGGTTCCTCGCCGAGGTGCTCCCGGGTGCCGAGGCCGACGACGAGGCCGAGGAGCGGCGCAGCGCCTGAGCGTCCCCGGACGGGTCCGGGCGGCCGTCCGGGGGTCAGGGCTGCGGCTGCGCGATCCGCGCGGGCGCCGGCTCGACCGTGACCGGGAAGTTCACCGACCGGGCGAGGAAGCAGTGCTCGTGCGCGAGCTCGTGCACCCGCGCGAGCGCCTCGTCGTCGACGTCCGGCCCGGCGTCCACCGTGACGCGGGGCCGCAGCGTGACGTCGACGAACTGCCCGGCGCCGCTCGACTCGACGCGCATGCGTCCCGTGGCCTCGTCGGTGTACTCGCGCACGACGATGCCGTGGCTCGACGCGAGGTGGAGGAACCACAGCATGTGGCAGTCGCTGAGCGACGCCACGAAGAGCTGCTCGGGGGAGTAGCGGGACGGGTCACCCCGGAAGGCGGGGTCCGACGACGCCGGCAGCGCGGGCAGGCCGGGGAACTCGACCGTGTGGTCGCGCGAGTAGGCCGTGTACGAGCTCGTGCCGGTCGTCCCGGCGCCTGTCCAGGTGATCGTGGCGCGGTAGTCGTGGAAGGCTCCCATGGCCACACCCTAGTGGTGCGCGTCACACCCCGCGCGGGCCGACGGGGGCGCGTCCGGAGCGTCGGTGGGCCCGACTAGGCTCGTCCGTATGGCCGATCCCGCGACGTACCGCCCTGCCCCGGGAGAGGTGCCGACCGACCCGGGCGTGTACCGGTTCCGCGACCCGCACGGGCGCGTGATCTACGTCGGCAAGGCGAAGAACCTGCGGTCGCGCCTCGCGAACTACTTCCAGGACGTCGCCAACCTCCACCCACGCACCCAGACGATGGTGACGACGGCGGCGTCGGTCGAGTGGACCGTCGTCGGGACGGAGGTCGAGGCCCTCGCGCTCGAGTACTCCTGGATCCAGGAGTTCGACCCGAGGTTCAACGTCAAGTACCGGGACGACAAGTCCTACCCGTACCTCGCCGTCACCCTCGGCGAGGAGTTCCCCCGCGCGCAGGTCATGCGCGGCGCGAAGCGCCCCGGCACCCGGTACTTCGGGCCGTACGGCCACGCCTGGGCGATCCGCGAGACCCTCGACCTCCTCCTGAGGGTCTTCCCGATCCGCACCTGCTCGTCGGGCGTGTTCCGCCGCGCCCACCAGACGGGCCGCCCGTGCCTGCTCGGGTACATCGACAAGTGCTCCGCGCCGTGCGTCGGGCGGATCAGCGCCGACGACCACCGCGCGCTCGCCGAGGACTTCTGCGACTTCATGGCGGGCGACACCGCGCGGTTCGTCAAGCGCCTCACGGCCCGCATGCAGGAGGCCGCGGCGTCGATGGAGTACGAGCAGGCCGCCCGCCTGCGCGACGACATCCAGGCCCTCGAGCGCGCGACCGAGAAGAACGCCGTCGTGCTGGGCGACGGCACGGACGCCGACGTGTTCGCGCTCGTGGGCGACGAGCTCGAGGCGGCGGTCCAGGTCTTCCACGTGCGCGGCGGCCGCATCCGCGGCCAGCGCGGCTGGGTGGTCGAGAAGGTCGAGGACGTCACCGACGCCGAGCTCGTCGAGCACCTCCTCCAGCAGGTCTACGGCGCCGACGACGAGCGCGTGACCGACCCCGCCGACCGGGCGGCCGTCCGCCGGAGCGGGCGCACCGCGGAGCGCGCCGCCGAGTCCCGGCGCGCTCGCACGAACGACGCGGTCCCCCGCGAGGTCCTGGTCCCCGTCCTGCCGTCCAACCACGACGAGGTCACCGCGTGGCTCACCGGGCTGCGCGGCGCGCGCGTCGACGTCCGGGTCCCGCAGCGCGGCGACAAGGCCGAGCTCGCGCGGACGGTGCGCACCAACGCCGAGCACGCGCTCGCCCTGCACCGGACCCGCCGCTCGGGCGACCTCACGACGCGGTCCCAGGCGCTCCGCGAGATCCAGGAGGCGCTCGGCCTCGACACCGCGCCCCTGCGGATCGAGTGCTACGACGTCTCGCACAACCAGGGCACCTACCAGTCCGCGTCGATGGTGGTGTTCGAGGACGGGCTGCCGCGCAAGAGCGAGTACCGCCGGTTCGCCGTCCGCGGGCCCGAGGGCGACGGCGCCCGTGACGACACGGCCGCGATGCACGAGGTCCTGACGCGCCGGTTCCGCCGGTACCTCGAGGCGCGCGACGGGGTCTCCGACGTCGAGCTCGACTCGGTCGAGGAGGACGCGCCCGCGACCCGCGCGAGCGACGTGACCGGCTCGTCGGGCCCGGTCTCCGGGCCGGCGACGCCCGTGGACGAGGACGGCCGGCCGCGCCGCTTCGCGTACCCGCCGAACCTCGTCGTGGTCGACGGCGGGCCGCCCCAGGTCGCGGCGGCGGCGCGCGCGCTCGAGGAGCTCGGCGTGACGGACGTCGCGCTGTGCGGGCTCGCGAAGCGGCTCGAGGAGGTCTGGCTGCCCGGCGAGGAGTACCCGGTCATCCTCGAGCGGTCGTCCGAGGGCCTCTACCTGCTCCAGCGCGTCCGCGACGAGGCGCACCGCTTCGCGATCACCTACCACCGCAACCGCCGCAGCAAGGGCATGACCGTCTCCGCGCTCGACGACGTCCCGGGCCTCGGGCCCGCGCGCCGCAAGGCCCTGCTCGCGACGTTCGGCTCGGTCAAGAAGCTGCGCGCCGCGACCGCCGAGGAGATCGCGACCGTCCCGGGCATCGGCGACGCGACCGCGCGCGCCGTCGTCGCCGCGCTCGCGCCCCGCGACGGCGGTGACGGGCAGGGAGCCGACGCGGCCGCGACCGAGGACGGCCAGGACGCCGAGGGCCGGTCCGACGGCACGCAGCCCGGCACGACCGCCCCGGCGTCGTCCGCTGGCATGCTGGACGGATGAGCCACGAGCCCGACCCCTCGACCGTCCCCGTCGGCATCCCCGCGGTCGAGGCCGCGACGCACGCCCCCGAGTCCACCGAGCGCGAGGTCGTCATCGTCACCGGCATGTCCGGGGCCGGCCGGACCCGCGCCGCGGCCGTCCTCGAGGACCTCGGCTGGTACGTCGTCGACAACCTGCCGCCCCGCATGATCGTGCCGCTCGTCGACCTCATGACCCGGACCGGGTCGCCGGTCGAGCGGATCGCCGCCGTCGTCGACGCGCGCGGCCGCGAGTTCTTCTCCGACCTCGAGGAGGTCCTCGGGCACCTGCGCCAGGCCGGGGTCTTCTACCGGATCCTCTACCTCGACGCGTCCGACGAGGTCCTGGTGCGCCGGTACGAGCAGGTCCGGCGCCCGCACCCGCTGCAGGGCGAGGGCCGCGTGCTCGACGGGCTGGCCGCCGAGCGGCGCCTCCTCGCGCGCGTGCAGGAACGCGCCGACGTCGCGATCGACACGTCCGAGCTGACCGTCCACGACCTCGCGCGCGAGGTCCGCGCCGCGATCGCCGACGGCGCCCCCGACACCCTGCGCATCAACGTCGTCGCCTTCGGCTTCAAGTACGGCCTTCCGCTCGACGCCGACCACGTCGTCGACGTCCGGTTCCTCGCCAACCCGTACTGGATCACCGAGCTCCGGCACCTCACGGGCCGCGACGCGCCCGTCCGGGACTACGTCCTCGCCCGTCCCGGCGCGCTCGAGTTCGTCGAGCGGTACGTCTGGGCGCTCGAGCCCGTCCTCGCCGGCTACCTGCACGAGGAGAAGCGGTACGTCACGATCGCCGTCGGTTGCACGGGGGGCAAGCACCGCTCCGTGGCGATCGCCGAGGAGCTCGCCGCACGGCTGCGGCGGCACGGGGAGCGCGTCCTGGTCACGGCACGCGACCTCGGGAAGGAGTGAGGGTGGGTCCACGCAGCACGTCCCCGGCCGTCGTGGCGCTCGGAGGGGGGCACGGGCTGTCGGCGTCCCTCGCGGCGCTCCGGCTCCTGTCCGAACGGCTCACGGCCGTCGTCACCGTCGCCGACGACGGCGGGTCGTCCGGGCGCCTGCGCGCCGAGCTCGGCGTGCTGCCGCCCGGGGACCTGCGCATGGCCCTGTCGGCCCTGTGCGACGACTCCGAGTGGGGCCGCACGTGGAGCGACCTGCTCCAGCACCGGTTCCGGTCCGACGGCGAGCTCGACCACCACGCCGTCGGGAACCTCATCATCGTCGCGCTCTGGCAGATCCTCGGGGACACCGTCGGGGGGCTCGACTGGGTGGGCCGCCTGCTCGGCGTGCACGGCCGCGTCCTGCCCATGTCGTCGGTCCCGCTCGCGATCGAGGCCGACTGCCGCGTCGACGGCGAGCTCGTCACCCTCCGCGGGCAGAGCATGGTCGCCAAGGCCCCCGGCCCGATCGAGGAGCTCCGCATGGAGCCCCCCGACGCCGCCGCCTGCGAGGAGACGCTCAGCGCGATCCACGAGGCCGACTGGGTCGTCCTCGGACCCGGCTCCTGGTACACGTCGGTGATCACCCACCTCCTCGTGCCCGACCTCGCCACCGCGCTGCACGAGACCTCCGCCCGGCGCTGCGTCACGCTCAACCTCGAGCCCGAGGTGGGGGAGACCGACGGGCTCGGGCCCACCGAGCACCTCGAGCTCCTGCACCGGTACGCACCCGACCTGCGGGTGGACGCCGTCGTCGCCGACCCGTCCGCCGTCGACGACACCGACCGGCTGGCGCTCGCGGCCGAGCGCATGGGCGCGCGCCTGCTGCTGCGTCAGGTGAGCCGTGGCGACGGCTCGGCGCGGCACGACCCGCTGCGGCTCGCGAGCGCGTACCAGGACGCGTTCGACGGGTTCTGGGGCGACGTCGGGACGCGGCACTGACGACGGCGGGTGGCAGGATGCTCCCATGGCGCTGACCGCACAGGTGAAGGAAGAGCTCGCACGGCTGGCCGTGGACAGGACGTCCTACCGCAAGGCCGAGGTCTCCGCGACGCTCCGCTTCGCCGGCGGGCTGCACATCATCTCGGGGCGGATCGTGATCGAGGCCGAGCTCGACACCGCGGCCGCGGCTCGGCGGCTGCGGCAGGCGATCCTCGAGGTCTTCGGGCACACGAGCGACGTCATCGTGGTCTCGCCGAGCGGGCTGCGCCGCCAGACGCGGTACGTGGTCCGTGTGGTGCGCGACGGCGAGTCCCTGGCGCGCCAGACGGGCCTGCTGGACGCGCGGGGGCGCCCCGTGCGGGGCCTGTCGCCCCAGATCGTGTCCGCCGGGGTGGGGGAGGCGGAGTCGGCGTGGCGCGGCGCGTTCCTCGCGCACGGCTCGCTCACGGAGCCGGGCCGGTCGGCCGCGCTCGAGGTCACGTGCCCCGGGCCGGAGGCGGCGCTCGCCCTCGTCGGCGCGGCGCGCCGGCTCGGGATCCAGGCCAAGGCGCGCGAGGTGCGCGGCATCGACCGGGTGGTCATCCGGGACGGGGACGCGATCAGCGCGATGCTCACCCGCCTGGGTGCGCACGACACCGTTCTCGTGTGGGAGGAGCGCCGGACGCGGCGCGAGGTGCGCGGGACCGCGAACCGCCTCGCCAACTTTGACGACGCGAACCTGCGCCGGTCGGCGCGGGCCGCGGTCGCGGCGGGGGCCCGGGTCGAGCGGGCGTTCGAGATCCTGGGCGACGAGATGCCGGAGCACCTGCGCGAGGCCGGCGAGCTGCGCCTCGCGCACAAGCAGGCGTCGCTCGAGGAGCTCGGCCAGCTCGCCGACCCGCCGCTGACCAAGGACGCGGTCGCCGGCCGTATCCGCCGCCTCCTCGCGACCGCGGACAAGCGCGCGGCGGAGCTCGGGATCCCCGACACGGAGGCGGGGCTCAGCCCGGACATGCTCGAGCTGTGAGGTGCCGGCGCTTTGTCGGTGTCCGATAGACGGGACCGTCTCACCTGCAGGACACCACGAGGCGACCAAGGTCACATCGGGTATAGGCTTTGGCTGTCGGGAAACCTGCGAAACCCCATCTTCGAACCTCGGTCGAGGCTCGAGGTGCGTTCAGTCAGGTTCGCCCCCCGCGTACGCCGATGTACGACAACGTTCGACAACAACCGTGTGCGTCGGAGCAGAACCGGCGCGCCCTGAGGAGGGCATAGTGACCATCCGCGTCGGTATCAACGGCTTCGGTCGTATCGGCCGCAACTTCTACCGCGCGCTCGTCGCGTCGGGTGCGGACATCGAGGTCGTTGCGGTCAACGACCTCACGGACAACAAGACGCTCGCGCACCTGCTCAAGTACGACACGGTGCTCGGCCGCTTCCCGAAGTCGGTCGACTTCGACGCCGACAACATCATCGTCGACGGCAAGAACATCCGGGTCTTCGAGGAGCGCGACCCCGCGAACCTCCCCTGGGGCGAGGTCGGCGCCGACGTCGTCATCGAGTCCACCGGCTTCTTCACGGACGCCGAGAAGGCCAAGGCGCACATCGCCGGCGGTGCCAAGAAGGTCATCATCTCGGCCCCGGCCAAGAACGAGGACGCGACCTTCGTCGTCGGCGTGAACCACACGCAGTACGACCCGGCCGCGCACCACGTGATCTCCAACGCGTCGTGCACGACGAACTGCCTCGCGCCGCTCGCCAAGGCCCTCAACGACTCGATCGGCATCGAGCGTGGCCTCATGACCACGATCCACGCCTACACGGGTGACCAGAACCTCCAGGACGGCCCGCACAAGGACCTGCGTCGCGCCCGCGCGGCCGCGCAGAACATCGTGCCGACCTCGACCGGTGCCGCCAAGGCCGTGAGCCTGGTCCTCCCGGAGCTCAAGGGCAAGCTCGACGGCTACGCGCTCCGCGTGCCGGTCATCACGGGCTCGGCCACGGACCTCACCTTCACCGCCTCCAAGGAGGTCACGGTGGACGAGGTCAACGCCGCGGTCAAGGCCGCGTCCGAGGGTCCGCTCAAGGGCATCCTCGAGTACGTGGACGACGAGATCGTCTCGAGCGACATCGTCACCAACCCGCACCAGAGCATCTTCGACTCGAAGCTCACCAAGGTGATCGGCGACCAGGTGAAGGTCGTCTCGTGGTACGACAACGAGTGGGGCTACTCGAACAGCCTCGTCGCGCTCACGGTGTACGTGGGCGAGCGCCTGTCCTGACGCTCGACGTGCCCGTCGTGCGAGCACTCGCACGACACCCGTAGCATCCCGATGCCCGCGCCGGGCCGTGGCTCCCACGCCTCGGTCGGCGCGGGCATCGTCGCGCGGGGCGCCCCCACCCACCCGGACCCCTCAAGGAGCAGCCATGGCAGTCAAGACCATCGCGGACCTCGGTGACCTGCGCGGCAAGCGCGTCCTCGTCCGCTCCGACTTCAACGTCCCGCTGGACGGCGAGACCATCACCGACGACGGCCGGATCCGCGCGTCGCTCCCGACGCTGACGCGGCTGGTGGAGGCCGGCGCGCGCGTGGTCGTGACCGCGCACCTGGGCCGCCCCAAGGGCGCGCCGGACCCCCAGTACTCGCTCGCGCCGGTCGCGAAGCGGCTCGGCGAGCTCCTCGGCCAGGACGTCGCGCTCGCCGCCGACGTCGTGGGCGCCTCGGCGCAGGAGACCGTGGCCGGTCTCGGCGACGGTCAGGTCGCGCTGCTCGAGAACGTCCGGTTCGACGCGCGCGAGACGAGCAAGGTCGACGCGGAGCGCGAGGAGCTCGCGGGCGAGCTCGCGGCCCTCGCCGACGTGTTCGTCTCCGACGGCTTCGGCGTCGTGCACCGCAAGCAGGCGTCCGTGTACGACGTCGCGAAACTCCTCCCGGCCGCGGCCGGCGAGCTCGTCCTCAAGGAGGTCCAGGCGCTCTCGAAGGCGACCGAGGACCCGGCGCGCCCGTACGTCGTGGTGCTCGGGGGCTCGAAGGTCTCCGACAAGCTCGGCGTGATCGCCAACCTGCTCACCAAGGCGGACCGCCTCGTGATCGGCGGCGGCATGCTCTTCACGTTCCTCGCCGCGCAGGGTCACTCGGTGGGCTCCTCGCTGCTCGAGGAGGACCAGATCGAGACGGTCAAGGGGTACCTCGCGACGGCCGCGGAGCGCGGCGTCGAGATCGTCCTGCCGACCGACATCGAGGCCGCCGACTCGTTCGCGGCGGACGCCCCGCACCGGACGGTGCCCGCCGACGCGATCCCCGACGGCACCATGGGCCTCGACATCGGCCCCGAGTCGGCCGCGCTGTTCGCGAGCAAGATCACGGACGGCAAGACCGTCGTGTGGAACGGCCCGATGGGCGTGTTCGAGTTCCCGGAGTTCGCCGCGGGCACGCGCGGGGTCGCGCAGGCGATCGTCGACGCGACCGCGAACGGCGGCTTCACCATCGTCGGCGGCGGCGACTCCGCCGCGGCCGTACGCCTCCTCGGCTTCGACGAGGACGGCTTCAGCCACATCTCCACCGGCGGCGGCGCCAGCCTCGAGTTCCTCGAGGGCAAGGAGCTCCCGGGGCTCGCCGTCCTCGGCGCCTGAGCCGAGCCCGGCTCGCGCCCACCGCACCACGAGAGAGAAGGACCCTGTGACCACCACCCGCACGCCGCTCATGGCGGGCAACTGGAAGATGAACCTGGACCACCTGCAGGCCACGCACACCGTGCAGAAGCTCGCGTGGACGCTCAAGGACGCCAAGCACGACTACGCGACCGTCGAGGTCGTCGTCGTGCCGCCGTTCACCGACCTGCGCAGCGTCCAGACGCTCGTCGATGCCGACAAGCTCCAGGTCAAGTACGGCGCGCAGGACGTGTCCGCGCACACCGAGGGCGCGTACACGGGCGAGATCTCGCCCGTCATGCTGGCCAAGCTCGGCGTCTCCTACGTCGTCGTCGGCCACTCGGAGCGCCGCGAGTACCACGGCGAGGACGACGCGACGGTGTCCGCCAAGGCCAAGTCGGCCTTCGGCCAGGGCCTCGTGCCGATCATCTGCGTGGGGGAGGGCCTCGACGTCCGCAAGGCCGGCGACCAGGTCTCCTACACCCTCGCGCAGGTCGACGGCGCCTTCGACGGGCTCTCGGCCGAGCAGGCCGCCCAGGCCGTCGTCGCGTACGAGCCCGTCTGGGCGATCGGCACGGGCGAGGTCGCGACCCCGGACGACGCGCAGGAGGTCTGCGGTGCCATCCGCGGCCGTCTCGCCGAGCTCTACTCGGCCGAGGTCGCGGACGCCGTCCGCGTGCTCTACGGCGGTTCGGTGAAGTCCGGCAACGTCGCGTCGATCATGGCCCAGCCCGACGTCGACGGCGCCCTGGTGGGCGGCGCGAGCCTCGACCCCGAGGAGTTCGCGCGCATCGTCCGGTACCAGTCGCACGCCGTCTGACACCCCGGGCCGGGTGACCTGCTGGTCCGCGGGACCCACCGCGGACCGGCGGGCCCCGGCCCCGCCGCCGTCCGGATGGCGGCATGGTCGCCGGAACCCCTCCGGCTCGCCTACTCTTGTCCTGTTCGACACACCGCAACGCGAGGAACTCTTCACGTGGACGTACTGCGCATCACCCTCCAGGTCCTCCTGGTCCTCACGAGCGTGCTGCTCGTGCTCCTCGTGCTGCTCCACAAGGGCAAGGGCGGCGGCCTCTCCGACATGTTCGGCGGGGGGATCAGCTCGAGCGCCGGCAGCTCCGGCGTCGCCGAGCGGAACCTGAACCGCATCACGGTCATCATCGCGCTGGTCTGGACGGCGGCGATCGTGCTCCTCGGTCTCATCCAGAAGGTCAACTGATCCGCATCAGCTGACCCGGGCGCCTCGCGGCGTCCTCATCGGCATCGCGCCGCGCGGTCGCCGGGCACCGTCGCCCCGGCTGCGGCGGCGCCCGCACGGAGAAGAGAAGAGCCGACGTGGCTGGGGGAAACGCCATCCGTGGCTCGCGCGTGGGCGCGGGGCCGCTGGGCGAGAACGAGCGGGGCGACGTCGCCCCGCGGCTGTCCGTGTCGTACTGGTGCGCCAACGGGCACGAGACCCGTCCGGCGTTCGCCACGGACGGGGAGGTCGAGATCCCGACGACCTGGGACTGCCAGCGCTGCGGCCTGCCCGCCGGCACCGACCGGGAGGCACCGCCCGAGGCGCCCCGCAACGAGCCCTACAAGACGCACCTGGCCTACGTGAAGGAGCGCCGGAGCGACGCCGACGGCGCCGCGCTCCTCGACGAGGCCCTCGCGGCCCTGCGCGCCCGCCGCGGCGGCTGAGCCGCACCCACGCGCCGCGGCAGACGAACGAGACGCCGGCACCGGAGACCCCGTGGGGCCCGGTGCCGGCGTCTCGTCGCCGCGCGACGGTCAGGCGGTCGCGGTGTCCCCGGCGGCCGCGGCGTCCACGAGCCAGAGCGTGAGCTCGGACCCGGTCGCGCCCGCGGCGGGCGTGCCGTGGACGTCGTCGCCGCCGAGGGCGCGCGCGACCGCGTCCGCCTTCTCGGCGCCCGCCGCCACGACCCACACCTCGCGCGCGCCGTGGATCGTCTCGAACGTGAAGGACACGCGCTCGGGCGGCGGCTTGGGGGAGCCGTGCACCCCGACGGTCGCGACGCCGGTGACGTCGAGGGCCGGGTGGCCCGGGAACAGCGACGCGACGTGACCGTCGGGGCCCATGCCGAACAGCAGCACGTCGAACGCGGGGGCCGCGCCGCCGTCGGGAGCGAACCGCGCGAGCTCGGCCGCGTAGGCGGCGGCCGACTCCTCGGGCGTCGCGACCGGTCCGAGCGGGGGCATCGCGTGGACGTGCTCCGCAGGCAGGGCGCCGGCCGAGACCAGGGCGTCGACGAGCGCCTCCCGCGCCTGGGTCTCGTTGCGGTCCGGGTCCTCGTCCGGCAGGAACCGCTCGTCGCCCCACCACAGGTGCACGCCCGACCAGTCGACGGCGTCGACGAGCGGGCTCGCGGCGGCGGCGGCGAGCGTCTTGATGCCGACGGTCCCGCCCGTGAGCACGACGTGCGTGACCGGCTGCACCGACTGGAGGTCGGTGAGCCGCACGAGCAGGCGCGCGGCCGTGGCCTCGGCGAGCGTGTCGGCGTCGGGGTGGACGACGACGCGTCGCTCGGCGCCGGCCGGGCCCGCCTCGTGCCCCGCGTGCCCGCTCATGCGGCGTCGAGCTTCGCGAGGCCCTTGGTGAGGACCTCCCCGAACATCTCGTCGGGGTCGAGCCGGCGCAGCTCCTCGGCGAGCGCCTCGTTGAGGAGGCGGATCGGGAGGGCGACGTGCCGGTCGGGCTGGCCGGGCTGGGAGATCGTGACGACCCGGCCGTCCGGGCGGTCGAACACGATCGGCCCGCTCTTGCGCTCGAGCGTGACCCGCGTGATGGCGTCCGCGTCGCGGTGGCGCTGCACCGTGACGGGGCAGCGCAGCCGCAGCCGCAGCCAGGCAGCGAGCAGGTCGATCGAGGTGTGGCCCGACTCGCCCTCGATCGTGACCGACGACACGGACTCGTACGGCGGCTGGTCGAGCGCCGCCGCGATGAGCCCGCGCCACAGCGTGACGCGCGCCCAGGCGAGGTCCGTGTCGCCGGGCTCGTGCTCGGCGGCGAGGCGCCGCAGCATCGCCTCGCCCGACGTCTCCTTGGTCGAGTCCGTGACCCGGCGGTGGGCGATGGCGCCCAACGGGTCGGCGGACGGGTCCTCGGGGGCGTCCGTGGGCCACCACACGACGATCGGCACGTCGGGCAGGAGCAGCGGCGTCACCAGGGTGTCGACGTGGTCGACGATCGGCCCGGTGGGACGCAGCAGGATGACCTCGCTCGCGCCGGCGTCGCCACCGACGCGGATCTCCGCGTCCAGGCGGGCGGCCGCGTTGCGCCGGCCGACGGGCGCGACCACGATGACGCGGCACGGGTGCTCGCGCGAGGCGTCGTTCGCCGCCTCGACGGCCTCCTCGAGGTCGTCCTCGCCGACGCGGATGATGAGCGTGAGGACGCGGCCGAGCGTGACGGCGCCGCCCTCGTCGCGGAGCTTGACGAGGCGCTTGCCGACGTCGTTCGCGGTGGTCTCGGGCAGGTGGACGATCATGGTCTCCTCCAGGCACGGCCGTCGCGGGCCATCATCTCGTCGGCGGACGCGGGACCCCAGGTGCCCGAGCGGTACGGCTCGGGCTTGCCCTTGGAGGCCCAGAAGTTCTCGACGGGGTCGAGGATCTTCCAGGAGAGCTCGACCTCCTCCTCGCTCGGGAACAGCGGCGGGTCGCCGAGCAGGACGTCGAGGATGAGGCGCTCGTACGCCTCGGGGGAGGACTCGGTGAAGGCGTGCCCGTAGCCGAAGTCCATCGTGACGTCGCGGATCTCCATGGCCGTGCCCGGGACCTTCTCGCCGAAGCGGATGGTCACGCCCTCGTCGGGCTGCACACGGATGACGAGCGCGTTGTGCCCGAGCTCGGCCGTCTGGGACGACTCGAACGGCAGGTGCGGCGCCCGCTTGAAGACGACGGCCACCTCGGTCACGCGGCGTCCGAGCCGCTTGCCGGTGCGCAGGTAGAACGGCACCCCGGCCCAGCGGCGGTTGTCGATGTCGACGCGGATCGCCGCGAACGTCTCGGTCGTGGAGTCGGGGTTGAAGCCCTCCTCCTCCAGGAAGCCGACGACCTCCTCGCCGCCCTGCCACCCGTGGGTGTACTGGCCGCGCGCGGTGTGCTTGCCGAGGTCGCGGGGGAGCCGGACCGCGGAGAGCACCTTGATCTTCTCGGCCCGCAGGTCGGCGGCGTCGAAGCTCAGCGGCTCCTCCATCGCCGTGATCGCGAGGAGCTGGAGGAGGTGGTTCTGGATGACGTCGCGCGCGGCGCCGATCCCGTCGTAGTACCCCGCGCGGCCGCCGATGCCGATGTCCTCGGCCATCGTGATCTGGACGTGGTCGACGTAGTTCGAGTTCCAGATGGGCTCGTAGAGCTGGTTCGCGAACCGCAGCGCCAGCATGTTCTGGACGGTCTCCTTGCCCAGGTAGTGGTCGATGCGGAACACCGAGTCCGGGGCGAAGACCTTGGAGACGACGGCAGACAGCTCCTGGGCGGACTCGAGGTCGTGCCCGAACGGCTTCTCGACGACCACGCGACGCCACGCGTCCGGCCCCGAGTGGGACAGGCCGGACCGCGACAGCTGCTCGCAGACCTCCGGGAAGGCGGCGGGAGGGATCGACAGGTAGAACGCGTGGTTGCCGTTCGTGCCGCGGTCACGGTCGAGCTCCTCGACCGTGGTGCGCAGGCGCTCGAACGCCTCCTCGTCGCCGAACTCGCCCTGGACGAAGCGGATGCCCTCGGCGAGCTGCTTCCAGGTCTCCTCGCGGAACGGCGTGCGGGCGTGCTGACGGACGGCGTCGTGCACGACCTTCGCGAAGTCCTGGTTGTCCCACTCGCGCCGGGCGAAGCCCGTGAGCGCGAACCCCGGGGGCAGCAGGCCACGGTTGGCGAGGTCGTACACGGCGGGGAGGAGCTTCTTGCGGGCCAGGTCTCCGGTGACGCCGAAGATGACGAGTCCGCAGGGACCCGCGATGCGCGGCAGGCGCAGGTCGCGGGGGTCGCGCAACGGGTTGTTCCCGGCGCTGATCTTGACGGGGCTCACGGGGTCAGGTGGTCCTCTCGTGCGGTGGTCGCGGTGGTCGGTGGCGTCGGGGTCCTCAGGCCCCGCGCCCCGACTCGCGCTCGAGCCCGGCGGTGATGGTGTCGAGGAGCTGCTCCCAGCTCGTCACGAACGAGTCCACGCCGTCGGACTCCAGCGTCGCGGTGACCTCGGCCATCGAGACCCCGAACGACTCGATCGCCCGCAGGTGCTCGCGCGAGGAGTCGAAGGTCCCCGCGATGGTGTCGCCCGTGACGACGCCGTGGTCGGCGACGGCATCGAGGGTCTTCTCGGGCATCGTGTTCACCTCGTCGGCGGCCACGAGCTCGGTGACGTACATCGTGTCGCTGTACTCGGGGTTCTTGGTGCCCGTCGACGCCCACAGCGGGCGCTGCACGTGGGCCCCGGCGGCGGCGAGCGCCTGCCAGCGGTCCGAGGAGAACCGCTGCTGGAAGAGCTCGTACGCCAGGCGCGCGTTCGCGAGAGCCGCGGTGCCGCGCGCGTCGAGCGCGTCGGGGGAGCCGACGGCGGTCAGGGCCTTGTCGACGGCCGTGTCCACGCGGGACAGGAAGAACGACGCGACCGAGCCGAGCCGCGACAGGTCGAGGCCCGCGGCCTTGGCGCCCTCGACGCCCGCGAAGAACGCGTCGATGACCTCGGCGTACCGTTCGAGCGAGAAGATCAGCGTGACGTTGACCGAGATGCCCTCGGCGAGGGTCCGGGTGATCGCCGGCAGCCCCTCGACCGTCGCGGGGATCTTGATCATGACGTTCGGGCGGTCGACCGTCTTCCAGAGCTGCTGGGCGAGGGCCACCGTGCCGTCGGTGTCGCGCGCGAGGCGCGGGTCGACCTCGATGGACACGCGGCCGTCGACGCCGTCCGTCGCGTCGAACACGGGCCGCAGGACGTCCGCGGCCGCACGCACGTCGTCCGTCACGATCGTCCAGACGGCCTCCTCGGCGGGCGTGCCGGCGGCCGCGAGGGCCGCGAGCTGCTCGTCGTAGGCGTCGCCCTTCGAGACGGCGGCCGCGAAGATCGTGGGGTTCGTCGTGACGCCGACGACGTCGCGCGTCGCGACGAGCTCGGCGAGGTTCCCGGTCCGCAGCCGCTCGCGGGAGAGGTCGTCCAACCAGATGGAGACGCCCTGCTCGCTCAGAAGACGCGTGGGGCTGGGGGTGGTGCTGTCGGACACGCTGATCGCTTCCTTTCCGGGTCGTTCCGGCCCACCGGGCTCCGTGTCGTCCCGGGGACCGGGCCCGGGCGCCGCGATCGCGGCGCCCGGGCAGGTCACGCTCTTCGGGTTCAGCCCCGGACGGCCGTCAGAGATTCCCGGGCGGCGTCGGCCACGGCCTCGGCCGTGATCCCGAACTCGCGGTACAGCGTCTTGAAGTCGGCCGACGCCCCGAAGTGCTCGAGGCTGACGATCCGGCCCGCGTCGCCGACCAGCTCGCGCCAGCCCTGGGCGACGCCCGCCTCGACCGACACGCGCGCCTTGACCGCGGCCGGCAGGACCGACTCGCGGTAGTCCGCGTCCTGCGCGTCGAACCACTCCCGCGACGGCACGGACACGACGCGCGCCTTGACGCCCTCGGCAGCGAGCTGCTCGCGCGCCTGCACCGCGAGCTGCACCTCGGAGCCCGTGCCGAGCAGGATCACGTCGGGCGTGCTGCCGTCGTCCGCGCCGTCCACCAGCACGTACGCGCCCTTCGCGACGCCGGACGCGTCCGCGAACCCGTCGGTGCCGCGCGGGAACGTCG
>Ga0180221_1000675_pt1 | contig 26963 bp, 24 predicted proteins | sample eDN5th37CKraftMG_FD_151339 | JGI IMG/M metagenome (GOLD analysis project Ga0180221, IMG submission 151339) | Enriched Miracle-Growth compost microbial communities from Emeryville, California, USA - eDNA 5th pass 37_C Kraft MG (version 2) (version 2) ...
CACCGCCACCGGAGAGGCCGCCGCTGACCCCGCCGGCCGCTCCCGTGCCGCCGCCGGAGGTGCCCACCCCGCCGCCTGCGCCCGAGCCGCCGCCCGCCGAGCCACCGGAGCCCCCCGCGCCCGAGCGGAGCGGGGAATTGCCGCCCGCCGTGACGGCCTTCCTGCCCGCCGAGCCGGAAGCGCCGCCCGAAGCCCCGCCGGAGGAGCCCGCCGCGCGCGGCGGCTTCTTCGCCCGGCTGAAGGCAGGGCTCTCGCGCTCCACCGCCCGCCTGACGGACGGGATCACCGGCCTGTTCAACAAGCGCAAGCTGGATGATGCCGCGCTGGAGGAGCTGGAGGAGGCGCTGATCACCGCCGATCTCGGCGTGGCCGTGGCAGACCGCATCGTCACCGCCTTCCGCCGCAGCCGCTTCGGCAAGGAGGTGACGGACCAGGAGGTGAAGGAGGCGCTGGCCACCGAGATCGCCGCCATCCTGGAGCCAGTGGCCCAGCCGCTGGTGCTGGATGACACGAAGCGCCCGCATGTGGTGCTGGTGGTCGGCGTCAACGGCACCGGCAAGACCACCACCATCGCCAAGCTCGGCCAGCAATGGCGCGAGGAGGGGCGCAGCGTCGGCTTCGTCGCCGGCGACACCTTCCGCGCCGCCGCCGTGGAGCAGCTCCAGATCTGGGGCGAGCGCACGGGCTGCGAGGTCTTTGCCCCCGCCAAGGAGGGGGCGGATGCCGCCGCCCTGGCCTTCGACGCGCTGAAGCAGGCACAGGCCCAGGGCACCGAGGTGCTGCTGGTGGACACGGCCGGGCGCCTGCACAACAAAACCGCCCTGATGGAGGAACTGCGCAAGGTGGTGCGCGTCATACAGCGCGTCGATCCCAGCGCGCCGCATTCGGTGCTGCTGGTACTGGACGCCACCACCGGGCAGAACGCAACTCAGCAATGCAAGGTCTTCTCCGAGATGGTGAAGGTCACCGGCCTCGTGGTGACCAAGCTGGACGGCTCGGCCAAGGGCGGCATCGTGGTGGCGCTGGCGCAGGAATTCGGCCTGCCCGTGCATGCGGTGGGCGTCGGCGAGAAGGCGGCCGACCTGCGGCCCTTCGCGGCGCGGGACTTCGCCCGCTCCCTGCTCGGCCTGAGCTGAGCGGCGCGCCACGCCCGCGCTCGCGCTTGGAAACCCCGGCGGGCTTGCCTAGGTTGAGTGGAGCAGGCGGCCCGCCGTGCCGCCCCCCTTCAACCTGCCGGAGCGAGTATCGCGTGTTTCCCCGGAGCGCAGCATGACACCCCCCGGCACCTCTCGCGGAGGTGGTGGGCGGCCAGCCAGGCACACCCTGACAAGCCGGCTGTCAGAGCTTCGCGGGCCGCACGGGCTTTCCGTCCTGCCCTCGGTGCCGCCCCTGCCCGCGCCCGAGGCGGCGGCGGACGAGGTCCTCGTCGCCTCCTACAACGTGCACAAATGCGTCGGCACCGACCGCCGCTTCGACCCCGCCCGCATCGCGGCGGTGATCGCCGAGATCCAGCCGGACATCCTGGCCGTGCAGGAGGCCGACCGCCGCTTCGGGCGCCGCACCGGGCTGCTCGATACGGATGCGCTGCAGGAGAGTGGCCTCTCTCTGCTGCCGGTCTCCCGCCTGCCGGATGGGCATGGCTGGCACGGCAACGCACTGCTGGTGCGGCGCGGCACGGCGCACGAGGTACAGCGCCTGACCCTGCCGGGGGCTGAGCCGCGCGGGGCCGTCATCGCCGAGATGGAGCTGCCGGCGGGCAAGCTGCGCATCGTCGCCGCGCATTTCGGCCTGCTGCGGCGCTGCCGGCTGCGGCAGGCCGCCACCATCCTGGAGGCGATCGCGCGCGGCGCCAGCATGCCGACCCTGATGCTGGGCGACCTCAACGAGTGGCGGCCTGGCCGCCGCTCCTCGCTGCGGCCGCTGGAAACGCTGTTCGGCAGCGTCGCCTTCGGCCCGGCGAGCTTCCCCTCCCGCATGCCGGTCTTCGCGCTGGACCGCATCTTCGGCTGGCCGCGCGGCGTTGTGCGGGATGTGCAGGTCCATAACACACCCCTGGCGCGCGTCGCCTCCGACCACCTCCCGCTGAAGGCGCGGCTCTCGCTGGCCGCGGCGCAGGGCGCGCCGCCCGGCGAGATCGCGGCCGCCGCATGAGCGGCACGTTGCTCCGCTCCCCGCCGCAGCCGGCCATCGTCGCGGGCGCGGCGCCACCCCGCTCGGAGCTGGACGACGTGGTCGAATCCCTGCTGCACGGCCATGCCACCGGCGTGGCCCTGCTCCCCACCGGGCTGGAGGCCTTCATGGTGCGTGCCTTCAGCGCCCGCGCCGCCGGCCGCAGCCTCGACCTGCAATACTACCACTGGTCGGACGACATCACCGGCGGCCTGCTGGCGCGCGAGGTGCTCCGGGCCGCCGATCGCGGCGTGCGGGTGCGCATGCTGCTGGACGACAGCTACGCCCTCGGCATCGACCGGCGCATGACCCTGCTGGCGGCGCATCCCCAGGTCGAGATGCGGCTGTTCAACACCGCCCGGCTGCGCTGGCTCGGCCAGTTCGGCATGGGGCTGGAATTCGCGCTCGGCGGCTGGCACCTGAACCACCGGATGCACAACAAGAACTGGGTGGTGGATGGCCGGCTGGCGCTGGTCGGTGGCCGCAATATCGCCGATGCCTATTTCGACGGCGCCGGCGACTTCAATTTCCGTGACCTCGACCTGCTGATCGCCGGGGAGGCCAGCACCCAGGCCCAGCGCGCCTTCGATACCTACTGGGCCAGCAGCCTTGCCCGGCCGATGGACCAGTTCCGCCAAGCCGCCGGCGTCAGCCCGAAGGCGCTGGCCGCCTTCCGCGGGGAGCTGGAGGAAATCCCGGCCTCGGAGAAGGCGCGCCCCTATCTCAAGGCCCTGGCCGCCACCCGCGCGCAGATGCTGGCGCAGGACTACCACCTGCTGCCGGCGGACGACACCGTGCGCGTGCTCGCCGATCCGCCCGCCAAGGCAAAGGGCCGCAACGTGCCCGGCGGCATGGCGGCGGCGATCAATGCCGTGCTGCGCGAGGCACAGCAGGAAGCGGTGCTGATCTCGCCCTATTTCGTCCCCGGCGAGGCCGGCATGGCGGCGCTGGAGGAGATGGTCCGGCGCGGCGTGCGCATCCGCGTCGTCACCAACTCGCTCGCCGCGACGGATGTGGTGGCGGTGCACAGCGGCTATTCCCGCTACCGCCCGAAGTTGCTGGAACTCGGCATCGAGCTCTACGAGCTGAAGCGCAGCGGGCGCAGCGGCAAGGGTGTCTTCGGTTCGCGCGGCGCCAGCCTGCACACCAAGGCCATCATGATCGACCGCGCGCTGGTCTTCGTCGGCACCTTCAACCTCGATCCGCGCTCGGCCAACCTGAACACCGAGATGGGCGCCTTCGCCCGCCACCCCGGCCTGGCCACGCTGCTGGATCGCGAGTACCGCCGCCTGACCGATCGGCGCCGCAGCTACCGGCTTTCCCTGACCGAGCAGGGCGATCTGCGCTGGACCGACGACCTTGGCAGCACCGGCCACGAGCCGGAAGCCTCCTGGGGGCGGCGGGCGATGGCGGAGCTGGTGCGCTGGCTGCCGCTGGAAGCGCAGCTCTAAAACAAGGTCGGGGGAAGGAATTCCCCCGAACCCCCTTCTTTTTTCTGTCAGTTCCTGGCGCTGCGTGGGCCGCCAGCGCGGGCGAAACCGCGAAGGGAAAAGATGGGGGGCCCCGGGGGAATTCCTTCCCCCGGCCCTTCTCACTCCAGCCGGATATTGTGCTGCCGGATCAGCTTGCCATAGCGCTCCGTCTCCCGCGACAGCCAGGTGCGGAAGGCTTCCGGCCCATCCGCGCGCGGCTCGCCGCCAAGCTCAGCGATGCGCGTGGCCAAGGCGGGGCGGGCCAGCACCTCCCGCAGCGTCTTGTGCAGCAGGGACACACGCTCGGGCGATGTGCCGCCCTGCACCAGCAGGCCCTGCCAGGTGCCCGCATCCTCGGCGGTCCAGCCCAGTTCGCGGAAGGTCGGCACATCCGGCAGGCTGGCCAGGCGGCGCGGTCCGGTGACGGCGATCGCCCGCATCTGCCCATTCACCGCATAGGGCTGCGCCTGGGTGGCGCCGGCGATGGTCAGGTCTGCCTCGCTGGTGGTCACCGCCATCAGCGCCGGCGCGCCACCGCGATAGGGCACATGCGTCAGCGCGGCGCCCCATTGGTCGGCCAGCGCCACCAGGGTGAGGTGCGAGGACGTCCCGGTGCCGGAATTGCCGGCATTCAGCCCGCCGCTGCGGGATTTGGCCAGCGCCACCAGCTCCCGGGCGTCCTTCACCGGAAGCTTGTTGCTGACGGTCAGGATGTAAGGCGCGTAGATCACCATGCTGACCGGCGCCAGATCCGTCTCGACGTTAAAGGGCAGCTTGGGGAAGAGCGCCGGGTTGGTGGCGAGGACGGAGACATCCAGCAGCAGCATGGTGTGGCCATCGGGCGGACTTTTGGCGACGACATCGGCGCCGATATTCCCTCCTGCCCCGGCACGATTCTCCACCACGACGCTCTGCCCGAGCGCCTGGGTCAGTTCAGGCGCGATCAGCCGCGCCAGGATATCGCTGGTGCCGCCGGGTGCGTTCGGCACGATGATGCGGAGCGTATGGTCGAAGCCCTGCGCCCGCAGCGACGGCGCGGACAGGGCGAACAGGGCCGGGGTCGCCAGGGCGGAGCCCAGCAGCACGCGACGACGCATGGAACGTTCCTTCCTCAATTCGTTGCTGCGATCCTTCCGCATGCCCGCTGCTGCGCACCAGTCACATCGTGCTGCGCTCCTCCTGAAAGACAAAAACCGGGGATTCCTCCCCTCCCCGACGCTTTCACCTCACGCTCTCGCGGATCACGGCATCAGGGCGCTGCTTCACCTCCGCCCGCAGCGCGGTGCCAAGGCCCGGCGCCTCGGGCGCCTGCACCATGCCGGCCTTCAGCACCGGCAACTCCGTCACCAGGTCCCGGTACCAGGTGGCGAGGGTGGCGCGGACGACCTCCTGGAAGATCGCGGTCGGCGCGTGCAGCGCCAGGTGCAGCCCGGCCATCAGCGTCACCGGCCCGGTGCAGTCATGCGGCGCCAGCGGCTTGGCATGCGCCTCCGCCAGGGCCGCGATCTTGCGGCCTTCGGTCAGCCCGCCGCACCAGGCGAGGTCGAGCATCACCACGTCAATCGCATCGGCCGCCAGCAGGGTGCGGAAGGGCACGGCGCCGCCCAGCGTCTCGCTGCCGCAGATCGGCGTGCGGGTCTGCCGGCGCAGGTCGGCCAGGGCCTGGGCGTCGTCCATCTTGGCGATCGGGTCCTCGGCCCAGAACACGCCGTAATCCTCCAGGGCGCGGCAGATTCGGATGGCGGCCTGGGTGCCCCACATGCTGTGCAGCTCGGCCATCACCTCGATGCGGCTGCCGACGGCGGCGCGGATCTTGCGGAAGGGTTCCAGGCCCGCCTTCAGATCCTCCAGGCTGATCATGTGGCCGCCGGTCGCGGGCGCGTAGATGTCGAAGGGCCAGATCTTCATGGCCGCATAGCCCTCCGAGAGCAGGCTCTCGGCCAGCGCGCCGGCATCGCGCATGAAGGCGATCTGGTCGTCATAGGGGCCGGCCGCCACATCCGCCGCGCCGATGTCGCGCCGCGCCGTGCCCTGCGTGTTGTAGGCATAGCCGGCGCAGGTGTTGTAGGCGCGGATCTCGCTGCGCACCGCGCCACCCAGCGCCTCGTGCACGGGAATGCCGTGCCGCTGCCCGGCGAGATCCCAGAGCGCGATGTCCACCGCACTGGCGGCGCGCACCTCGGCACTGGCGCTGTGGAAGCCGAGATAGGGCGTCATGAGCTGGCGCGAGATCGCCTCGATGCGGCGGGCGTCGCGGCCGATCAGCGCGGGCGCCACCTGCTCGTGCAGCACCGCCTCCACCGCCTGAGCGCCGCGGAAGCTCTCGCCGAGGCCGGTCAGCCCCTCATCGGTCTCGATCTCGACCCAGATCAGGTTCGGCCGCTCGGTGATGCGGATGGTGCGGAGGCGGGTGATACGGGACATGGAACCTCACTCGGCGCGGATGTTGTTGGCGCGGATGACCTCGCCCCAGCGGGCGGTCTCGCTTTTCACCTGCTCGCCCATGCGCTCCGGCGGGCCGCCCAGCGGCACCACGGCGGCCTCCTGCAGGCGCTGGCGCACGGCGGGGTCCTCCAGCGCCTTGTTGAAGGCGGCGTTCAGCGCGGCGATGCGCCCCTCGGGCGTGCCGGCAGGCGCCAGGAAGCCGAACCAGCTGTCGATGACGATGCCGGGAATGCCCTGCTCGGCGAAGGTCGGCACATCGGGCAGTTCGGGGATGCGCTCGGCCGAGACGGCGGCGACCGGCCGCACCGCGCCGGCGCGGATATGCGGCAGGATGGAGGGCAGGTTGTCGAAGAAGACGTCGATGCGCCCGGCGATCAGGTCGGTGATGGCCGGTCCGCTGCCGCGATAGGGCACATGGACCCATTTCAGCCCCAGCTTCTCCCGCAGCAGTTCCGGCGCCAGATGGTTGGAGGCGCCAACGCCGGAGGAGCCGAAGGTCAGCCCGTCGGACCTGCGGGCGAGATCCAGCACCGCCTTCAGGTCCTTCGCCGGCAGGCCGTTCCGCACCGACATGACGTTGCGCACCGCGCCGGTCAGGATCACCGGCGTGAAGTCGCGCGTCAGGTCATAGCCGGGATTGGCATAGAGCGAGGGATTGGAGCCGCAGGTGCCGATGGTGCACTGGATCAGCGTGGTACCGTCCGGCACGGCGCGGGCCACCTCGGCCGTGCCGATATTGCCGGCGGCACCGGGCCGGTTCTCCACCAACACGCCGGCGGGCAGGTAGGGCGCCGCGCCATGGGCCAGCAGGCGCGCGACGATGTCGCTGGTGCCGCCCGGCGCAAAGGGGACGACGATGCGCACGGGCCGGTCGGGCGCCTGGGCACGGGCGGCCGGCAGCCAGGGCATCAGCAGGGCGAGGGCCAGGCCCAGCGCGGCTTTCTTCACGGCGATGTCTCCTCCTTCGCAGAGCGGCCGGGCTGGCGCCGGGCCGGTCTGGATGCCGGCCTTCAGGGCGCCGCTGCTGCGGACCGCGGCAGCTTCGGGCAGGCGCGCGAATTGTCAAACAGATTTTCTGATCTGGCGCATCCTGTCGTGATTTCCATCATTTCCGTTGACAGATTTTACATCTCAGGCAGGCTCCTCCGGCCGGACCGCCCAAGGTCCGCCGCAACGGGAGGAATGCCGCATGGCACGGACGGAAAAGCAAAAGATGCTGGCCGGCGAACTCTACGACGCCGGCGACCCCGAACTGCAGGCGGACATGGCGGCCGCCCGCCACTGGATGGCCCGCTACAACGCCATGCTGGCGAGTTCTCCCGCCGAGCGGCGGGCGGTCTTGGCCGAACGCCTCGCCGCCGTCGGCGATGGCGCGGTGATCCGGCCGCCCTTCCACTGCGACTACGGTTACAACATCAGCCTCGGCGCTGGCGTCTTCCTGAACTTCAACTGCGTGATCCTCGACGTCGTGCCGGTCACCATCGGCGACCGCACGCAGATCGGGCCCGGTGTGCAGATCCTCGCCGCCGACCATCCGCGCGATGCCGAGGGGCGCGCCTCCGGCCTGGAATTCGGCCGGCCGATCCGGATCGGGCGCAATGTCTGGATCGGCGGCGGCGCCATCATCCTGCCGGGCGTGACCATCGGGGATGATGCGCTGATCGGCGCCGGAAGCGTCGTCACCCGGGATGTCCCCGCCGGCGCCACCGCCTTCGGCAATCCGGCGCGCCTGCGGTCCTGAGCGGCGCGCGCCCATGAATGTGCCCGATGCCAGTCGCCCCCTGAGCGAGTCGGTCTATGCCCGCCTGCTGGAGATGCTGGGCAGCGAGGCCTTCCCGCAGGGTGCCCGCCTGCCCGGCGAGCACGCCCTGGCGGAGCGCTTCGCGGTCTCCCGCCCGGTGCTGCGGCAGGCGCTGGCCCGGCTGCAGGCGGAAGGGCGCATCGAGGCGCGCAAGGGCTCCGGCACCTTCGTCCGCCAGGCCGCCCCGCCGCCGCTCAACCTCGCCTATGGTCCGCTGAGCAGCATCCCGGATGTGCGCAGCTTCCTAGAGTTCCGCTGCAGCCTGGAGAGCGAGATGGCGGCGCATGCCGCCGCGCGCCGTGAGCCCGAAGCCCTCGCCGCCCTGCGCCGGGCCTATGCGGTGCTGGAGGCGGAGACCGCGGCGGGCCGGCCCGGCATCGAGGAGGACATAGCCCTCCATCTCGCCATCGCCCAGGCCAGCGGCAACCGGTTCTTCCTGGCCACCCTGGCGGCCCTCTCGGAGCAGACCCGCTTCAGCATCCGCCTGACGCGCGAGCTCTGCGCCCTTTCGCCACCCGACCGCTTGGCCGAGATGCGCACGGAGCACGAACGCATCCTCGCCGCCATCGAGGCGGGCGAGGCAGCGGCGGCGCATGCGGCCATGGCGGCGCATCTGCGGGGCGGCATCCGCCGGCTCTTCGGCCAGGCCGGCTGAGCCGCGCGCCCTTCACGCCGCCCGCGCCGCGTGGTTCCGTTCACCCTTCGACGCAAGCGAAGGATGAGCCCGATGACCGAAGCGACGGAAAACGCGGTGCGCTGGGACCGGCTGACCGCCCCCGAACTGCGCGCCCTGGCGGAGCGGGATGCGCTGGTGGTGCTGCCGGTCGCCGCCCTGGAACAGCATGGGCCGCACCTGCCGGTCTGGACCGACAGCATGATCGGCCATGCCTGCTGCATCCGCGCGGCGGAGAAGGCGGCGGGGGTGCCGGCCGTGGTGCTGCCACCGATGTGGCTCGGCATGTCGGAGCACCACCTGCCCTTCGGCGGCACGATCAGCCTGGACTACGCCACCTTCCGCGCCGTGCTGGCCTGCGTCTGCCGCTCCATCAAGGCGCAGGGTTTCCGCAAGTTGTTCCTGGTGAACAGCCATGGCGGCAATATCGACCCGCTGGCGGTCGCCGCGCGCGAACTGTGCCTGGAATTCGACATGCCGGTGGTGGCGACCACGGTCTTCCATGTCGCCGGGCCGGCGCTGGGCGCCCTGCTCGACACCCAGCCCGGCGTGCAGCACGCCTGCGAGGCGGAAACCAGCTTCTGGCTCGCCCTGCATCCGGAAGAGGTGCGGCAGGACCAGATCGCCGGCGCGCTGGCCGATGACAGCACCGCCCATCCCGGTCCCTTCCAGCGCTTCTGGTCCTTCGCGGAGCGCGCGCCCCGCACCGGCGTGCGCGGCGACCCGCGGGCCGCCACCGCCGAGAAGGGCGAGAAGCTGCTGGAACTGGTTTCCGATGCCCTGGCGGCCGCCATGCGCGACCCGCTGCTGTGGCGCGCCCCGCATGCGGTGTGGAAGGAACAAAAGTAAGAAGGCTGGGGGAAGGAATTCCCCCAGACCCCCATCTTTTTTCTTCGAGTTTTTGCGCGCGTTGGCAGTGAGCGCAGCGCCGAACCGACGAAAAGAAGATGAGGTCAAGAGGGGAAGCTCGGGGGAATTCCTTCCGGCCTTCTCAGCAGGCCCAGGCGGCCGCGCGGCGGAGCACACGCAGCCAGTCCTGCGCCGCATGGAAGGCTGCCGCACGACGCGCCGTGCCCTGGCGGGGATCGCGAGCCAGATGCAGATGATGGAGCAGCGCGCCGGCCAGCGCATTGGAGGCGGCCGCCACCCAATAGGCCGCGCGCAGCTGCGTCGTCAGGCGCTGCGACAGGCCGAGGCCAGAAAGATAGACCTTCAGCAGACTGTCGTGAAACCGCTGCACCTGCGGCTCCCAGCCACGCAGCGATTGCAGCCAGGAGCTGACATCCTCCAAAGGCGAGCCCATCCGCGCGCGCGCCCAGTCGATCAGCACCGGCTCCACGCCGCGCCCGCGCCGGCAGGCCAGCGCATTGCCGGCATGCATATCGCCATGCAACAGGCGGGTGCCGAAAGGCGGCTCGGCGAGAAGATTTGCCCGCAGCGCAGGCAGCGCCAGAACAATACGGCCGACCGTGTGCCGCTCGCGCGCCAGCGCAGTGAGGTCGGGATGCAGGCGGCAGGCATCGAGGGCGGCATAGGTCGCCTCCGCCATGGTCTGGAGTTCCACCGCATAATTCCAGGCCGGCATCGCCTGCGCCGCTTGCGGGTCCGTGCCGTGCAGCGCGGCGAGGCGTCGCAGCAGGTCGCCGCCGAGCGCGAGATCGTGCCAGGGCCAGGCCTGAGTCCGCCGGATTGCCTCGATGAACAGCAGCAGAGAGTTGTCGGCATGTAGCGGGAGCCTGCCCAGCAGCCGCGGCGCGAGCCGGCCAGCATGGTGGGGCAGCAGCGCCTCATAGATTACACCCTCACGCGCCGCCCGCCCCTGCAAATGTTTCACGACGAAGCGCCGCATGGCCGGGCGGCCAGCCTCATCGCGGTAGCGCGCGGTCACCAGCAGCACCGAGGCAGCCTCGAGACCGCCCCGCAGGGGCTTCAGCTCCAAGGCGCCCCGCACAGCCGCCTCTCCTGCGAAACGCGCAAGAAAAACGCGCGTTCCGCTCAGAACCTGTTCCTGATTTTGCATGATAAAAGAATGCAGCGGGGTATCCCCCGCCTCAAGCTCATCGCTCTGCCAATCGTAAGCTGCGGATAAAAAGAACAGGAGCAGTATTGGCTCTGTATAGAGCGAGCAGAAATCCGTCGTGCTGCTGCTCGCTGGCTTCAGGCCTTCCGCTCCCAGCCGCGCGGCCCCTGCTGCCAATAGGTCAGGCTATGCCCTGCTGCCTTGGCGCTCGCCCAGCGCCGGCGTGCGGCGGCGACGGCGGCCTCGTCCTGCCCATCGAACAGGTCCAGCACCCGGTCGTAGTCGCCGAGGCGGGCGCTCTCCGCGCCATCCACCAGGAAGAGGAAGCGCGCACCGTTCGGCGCCTCGTCCTCGGTGGTCAGCCAGATCGGCTGCAACTCCGGCTGGCCGATGCTCTGCGCCGAGCCATGCGGCAGCCAGTCCGGGTCGGCGGAAAGCCAGAGCGACGTGTCGAGGCTGGCCAGCCGCGCCGGATCGCCGACGCGCACCACCGCGCGCCCACTCTGCGCCAGCACCCGGCCGAGCAGCTTCGGCAGCGCCTGTTCCAGCGGCGTGCGGGTCAGGTGATAGAAGCCGATCTCGCTCACAGGTCCTCCGCTCGGGGCCGCGTACCCAGGCTTTCCGTGAAGCGCAACAGATAGCCGTCGGGGTCCTGCACCAGGAATTGCCGCTGGCCGCCCTCCATCGCGCCGGTGCGGTACCACGCCTCCTCCACCGGGCGGAACAGGGGCCAACCGGCCGCTTCCAGCGCCGCCAGGATGGGCGCCAGCCCGCGCGTTTCGATCTGGAGGTTGATGCCCCGCCCGAAGGGTGCCTCCAACGGCGCCGGCTCCCACTTGCCGTTGCGGCGGCAGAGCATGACCTGCACGGTCAGTGCGCCCCGCCCCTCGCGCTCCAGATAGGCGAAGCCTTCCGCCGGCCGCTGATAGGCGATGCGGAAGCCCAGCAGCCCGGTCCAGAAATCGAGGCTGCGGGCGAGGTCGGTGACGTCCAGTTCCGGCACCAGCGGCGCGAAGCCGCTGGCCGGGGGCGCCTCGGCGGGGGTGCTCATCGGCGATGCGGGTCCTCGAAGCGGCTGGCCACCAGCGCGTCCAGCAGCCGCACGCCGAAGCCGCCCGAATGGGGAGCAGGGAGCGGAGCGGCGCCAGGCGACCGGTCCGCAGGCTCCTCCACCATGCCCGCCATGTCCAGATGCGCCCAGACCGGCGGATTCTCCCCCAGGAACTCGCCCAGGAAGGCGGCGGCGTGGCTGGCATCCGGCTGCAGGCGGCCCGTGGCGCATTGCCGGAGGTCGGCGATGTCGCTTTCCAGGTCGCGCCGGTGGGCCTCGCTGACCGGCAGCGGCCAGAGGGGTTCCGCCACGGCCTCTCCGACAGCGCAGAGCGCCGCGGCCAGCGGCGGGTCATTGCCGAAGAGTCCGGCGCGATGGTGGCCCAGCGCGGTGATCACCGCGCCGGTCAGGGTGGCGAGGTCCACCACCGCCTCGGGACGGAAGGCCCGCACCGCATAGGTCAGGGCATCGGCCAGCACCAGGCGGCCCTCGGCATCGGTGTCCACCACCTCCACCGTCCGGCCGGAGAGGGTGGTGATCACGTCGCCCGGGCGATAGGCGCTGCCGCCGATGGCATTCTCCGCCAGGGGGAGCACCGCGGCCACCGGCGCGGGGCTGTTGCGCAAGGCCAGGGCCAGCATCGCCCCGGCGCAGGCGGCGGCGCCCGCCATGTCGGTTCGCATCGCCTCCATACCCTCGGCCGGCTTGAGGGAGAGCCCGCCGGTATCGAAGGTGATGCCCTTGCCCACCAGCACCAGCGGCGGCGCCGCGATCCGCCCGCGCCAGCGCAGCACCACCAGCCGCGGCGGGTTGGCGGAGCCCTGCCCTACCGCGAGCAGCGCGCCGAAGCCCGCCGCCTGCAGGCGCCGGCGCCCAAGCACCTGCACCGCGATGCCATGCCGCTCCAGCCGCCGCAGCCGGCGGGCGAAGGCTTTCGGCGTCAGCAGGTTGGCGGGCGCGGCGGTCAGCCTGCGCGCCAGCATCACGCCCTTCAGTACCGCCCGCAGGTCATGGCAGAGCGGCGCCAGACTGGCCAGGTCGGCATGCCACAGATCCAGGCGGAAGCCGCGCGGCGCGTGCAGCAGCACGCCCATGGCCATCGCCGCCGCTTCCTCCGGCCGCAGCGCGCGGGCGTCCAGCACGGCGCGCCGCGTGCCTTCGGGCAGCGCCGCCACCGCGGCCGCGCCGGCCCTCTCCCAGTCCGGCCCCGGCGCGACGACGAGCCCTTCCCGCCAGCGCGCGGTGCCGACGGCGAAGCGCATGTCGGGGAGCGGCGCCGGATGGCCCGAGCGCCAGGGCAGCAGCCGCGGCCGCGCGGCGGCCTTGGGGCCGAGATGGGCGCGCAGACGCAGGCGCATCGGGTCAGGCCCCGGCCAGCGAGTTCCGGCCCATGCCGGCCGACACCGCCGCGCCCTGCCCTCCCCGCCGGAGAGGGCGCCTCTCCCGGCGCCCCGCCATGGCCTCAGCCCTCGTAGTGCTCGGCCACCAGCTGGTCGAGCAGGCGCACGCCGAAGGCGGTGGCGCCTTTCGGCACGGTGGCGCTGTCCTTAGTGGCCCAGGCGGTGCCGGCGATGTCGAGATGCGCCCAGGGCACATGTCCCTCGCGCGTGTCGATGAAGCGCTGGATGAACTGCGCCGCCGTCACCGAGCCGCCCGGGCGGCCGCCGACATTCTTCATGTCGGCGATCTCGGACTTGAGCGCCTTGTCGTAGGCCTCGCCCAGCGGCATCCGCCACACCGCCTCGCCCACCGCATTGCCGACGGCGGTGAGCTGCTGCGACAGCTCGTCGTCATTGCTGAACAGGCCGGCATGCTCGTGCCCGAGCGCGACGATGATGGCGCCGGTAAGCGTCGCCAGGTCGATCATGAAGCGCGGCCTGAAGCGCTCGCGCGCGTACCAGAGTACATCGGCCAGGACGAGCCGCCCCTCGGCATCGGTGTTGATGACCTCCACCGTCTGGCCGGAAAGCGACTTCACCACATCGCCCGGCCGCTGCGCCGTGCCGGAGGGCATGTTCTCCACCAGCCCGACCAGCCCGACCGCATCCACCTTCGCCTTGCGCCCGGCCAGCGCGGCCATGGCGCCGATCACCGCCCCGGCGCCGGCCATGTCGAACTTCATGTCCTCCATGCCGGCCGCCGGCTTGATCGAGATGCCGCCGGTGTCGAAGGTCACGCCCTTGCCGATGAAGGCCACCGGCCCCGCCTTGCCGTTGCCCTTGCCGCCCTTCCACTGCATGACCACCACGCGCGGCTCGCGGGCGCTGCCCTGCGCGACGCCGAGCAGCGCGCCGAAACCCAGCTCCTTCAGCTCTTTCGGCCCCAGGATCTCGACAGAGACGCCGAGCTTCTCCAAACCCTTGCAGCGCTCCGCCATCTCCTCCGGGAAGAGGATGTTGGGCGGCTCGCTGACCAGGTCGCGCGCCAGGAAGACGCCATCCGCCACGGCGGAGAGCGGCGCATGCGCGACGCGGGCGGCCTCCGGCTCGGCGCTCGCGATGGTCAGGCGGACCAGCTTCGGCTTGTCCTCGGCGCTCTCCTTGGTGCGGTACCGGTCGAAGCGGTAGCTGCGCAGCCGTGCCCCGAAGGCCAGCGCGGCGGCCAGCGCCGCGTTCAGCCCCTCGGCCGCGATCATGGCCTCCGGTTCGCCGGAGACCAGCGGCCAGGCGGTGCCGCCGGCCGCCTCGGCGCTGCGCTCGTCCGGCGTGGCGCCAAGACCCACCGCGACGACGCGCGAGAGATGCCCGCCCGGCGCCCAGAGCGTGCAGCTCTGCCCCTTCTTGCCCTTGAAACCCGCTGCCTCCAGGCCGCGCGTGACCGCGCCGCCGGTCGCCTCGTCCGCCGCCTTCGCCAGACCGCTGAGGGTGAAGCCCTCGGCCAGGGGCAGCACCAGCGCACCGGCGCGGGGCAGGGTCGGCTTGACGAAGAGAATATCCGGCATGTCAGGGTCCGTGCGCGGTTCCAGATGACAAAACGATACCACCCTGCCGCCCGGGCGCCAGGGGCAGGCCGGAAGAGGCGCGGAAGCATGCAAAGCCCGTGGGAATCCGGGCTTGTCCCGCGATTCGGCGGGGACGAACCGGGGGAGAAGGAATTCTCCCCCCGGACCCCCTCTTCTTCTTTTCTGTCAGTTTTTCAGCACGGATGAAGCGCGCACGCCGGGGTGAGGCAGCCCCGGCGACTGCGGCCGAGGGGAACTCATCGCTGAGGACGAGGCCGGATTCCCGCCAAAGGCGTGCCTTCGCCCCTCTTCCGCCGCGCTCTGGGGAAAACGGTTGCGGCCTACTCACGGCCGGCCGGCTCTGCCATCCTGCCGCCCAAGGAAGTCCGAAAGGGAGGGCCGAAGCGTGGCGATGCAGGGTCGTTTCGAGGGGCGCGCCGCCATCGTGACCGGTGGCGCATCCGGCATCGGGCTGGACGTGGCCACCCGGCTGACGGCGGAGGGCGCGAAGGTCAGCCTGTGGGACCTGAACGCGGAAACCCTGGCAGCCGCGAAGGCGGCGAGCGGCGGCGCCGACACCCAGGTGCTGGACATCGCCGATGCCGGGCAGGTGGAGCGCGCCATGGCGGCGAGCCTGGAGGCGCTGGGCGGCAGGCTTGACGTGCTGGTGGCCAGCGCCGGCATCACCGGCCCCAACGCCACGGTGCGAGACTATCCCACGGAGGCCTGGCAGCGGGTGATCGACGTCAACCTGAACGGCCTGTTCTACTGCAACCGTGCCGCCGTGGCCCCGATGGAGCGCAATGGCTACGGGCGGATCGTCAATGTCGCCTCGATCGCCGGCAAGGAGGGGAACCCGAACGCCGCCGCCTACAGCGCCTCGAAAGCCGGCGTGATCGGCCTGACGAAGTCGCTTGGCAAGGAGCTCGCCAAAACGGAAATCCGGGTGAACTGCGTGACCCCCGCCGCCGTGCGGACGCCGATCTTCGACCAGATGACCCAGCAGCACATCGATTTCATGCTGTCCAAGATTCCGCTCGGCCGCTTCGGCGCCATCGCGGAGGTGACTTCGCTCATCTGCTGGCTCGCCAGCGCGGAGTGTTCCTTCAGCACTGGTGCGGTGTTCGACGTTTCCGGCGGCCGCGCGACCTACTGACGGGCCGCCCCACGAACAGAGAAAAGATGGGGGTTCGGGGGAATTCCTTCCCCCGACCTTCCTTTTCTCCGTCAGCCCCGCGCCAGGACGATCCGTGCCATCCGGTCGAACTCGGCGACGCTCAGCGTCTCCGCCCGCCGCGTGCCTTCGATCCCCGCCTCTTCCAGCAGCGCCTCCGCCTCCCCGAGCGACTTGAGGCTAGAGCGCAGCATCTTGCGCCGCTGGCCGAAGGCGGCGGCGGTGACGCGCTCCAGCGCCGCCAGCAAGGCCGGGTCCGGCGTTTCCGGGTGCGGCACGAGGTGGACGACGGCGGACCAGACCTTGGGCGGCGGGCTGAAGGCGCCCGGCGGCAGGCGCAGCGCCATGCGGCAGGCGCAGCGCCACTGGGAGAGCACGGCGAGGCGCCCGTAGTGCTCCGTATCGGGGGCGGCGACGATGCGCTCGGCCACCTCCTGCTGGAACATCAGGGTCAGGCTCTCGAACAGCGCGGCCTGACGCAGCCAGCCGATCAGCAGCGGCGTGCCCACATTGTAGGGAAGGTTGGCCACCACTTTGCGGGGCGCCGGCAGCAGGCCCTCGGCCTCGATCTTCAGCGCATCGCCTTCCACCACGCGCAGCCGGCCCGGATGGGCGGCGGCCAGTTCCTCCAGCGCGGCGATGGCGCGGCGGTCCAGCTCCACCGCCACCACTGCGGCGGCAGGGCTGTCGAGCAGCGCGCGGGTCAGGCCGCCGGGGCCGGGGCCGACTTCCAGCACATGCCGCCCTTCCAGCGGCGCGGCCTGCGCGGCGATGCGGGCGCAGAGCGTGGCGTCCAGCAGGAAGTGCTGGCCGAGCGACTTGCGCGCGGCCAGCCCGTGCCGCGCGATGGTCTCGGCCAGCGAAGGAAGCGGCACGGCGATGGCCAGCTCAGCTCCGCATGTCGATCTGCGCGCGGCGGCGCAGGTCGCGCTGGAGCTGGCGCGAGGCCAGCTCGATGCGGTCGCGCAGGATCTGGACGCGCGCCTGCTCCGGCGTCATCTCCGCCAGGTTGCGGGCTTCCTTCGAGCAGACGGCGATCACCAGCACGCCCTCGGGCGTGACCAGCGGCTGGCTGGCGCGACCGATCGGCAGCCCGGCGATGATGTTGCGCAGCGGCGCCGGCTGCACCGCCTCCAGCCGCAGCTCGCCGCCCGGGTCGGCGGGGCGGTCGGAGCCGCGGGCGGCCGCCTCGATGGTCGGGCAGCCCTTGCCCTCCAGCGCGCGGGCCCGCTCCACCGCCTGCACCTGCTGCGCCGTCGGCGCCTGCGGGTCCAGGGCGCTGGTAAAGGGGAAGAAGGCCTGGCGCAGCGTGACCATCGTGGCCATGTCGCGCCCCGTCTCGCGCTTCTGGCGCAGGGCGATGATCTGGAAGCCGCCGGGCACGCGCATCGGATTGGCGATGGCGCCGACCGGCATGCGCTGCAACACGTCCGCCACTGCCGGATCGAACTCGTCCGGCCGGGTCCAGCCCATGTCGCCACCCTGCAGCGCCGTCTGGCTCTGGCTGAACTGGGTGGCAGCGGCAGGGAAGGGCACGCCGCTCCGCAGCTGGCCCGTCACGTCCTCCACGAAGCGACGCACTTCCGGCTCGGAAGCGGGGTCGTCCACCGGGATGAAGATCTCGGAGACGAGGTATTCCGGCTCGCCGATACGCGCCTTGCGGGCGGCGAGATACTCGTCGACTCGCACCGGCTCGACCTCCGCCTGGGCCCCGAGTTGCCGCCGGACCAAGCGCGACCAGCCGATCTGGGTGCGGATCTGGTCGTAGAGCGCACGCGGCTGCACCCCGGCGGCACGAAGCTGCGCCGCCAGCCCACCCGGCGGCATGCCGTTGCGCTGCTCGATCTCGGCCACCGCGGCGGCGATATCGGCATCCGCCACCGGAATGCGGCGGCGCTGCACCTCCTGCAGGCGCAGCCGCTCGTCCACCAGCAGGCGCGTCACCTGCGGGCGCAGGCGCTGGACGATCTCGGGCGCCGCGCGCATGCCGGCGTTCAGCGCGAAGAGGCGGGCGCGCTCGGTCACCTCGTTGGCGGTGACGATGTCCCCGTTCACCACCGCGACGATGTGGTTGCTATCGCCCGCCTGGCCCTGAGCCGAGGCCGGCGCGGCGGCCAGGCTGGCCGGGAGGGCCAGGGGCAGCGCCAGGGCCAGTGCGCAGGCCAGCCCAGGGAACAACCGGGCGGATAACCGGCGGGTCAGCCGGGCCGGATGCGGAGCGCGAGGGGAAGCGGAGGCGAGTCGCATAGCGGGTTTCCTAGGCCGTGCGGCGCGGCGCCGCCAGCCCGAATCGCAAAGGAGTGGAGCGGCGCGTGGTCAGATCGCCCGGAAGCCGAAATCGCCCACCGTCTTGAAGGACAGTCGGAACAGCAGGACCGTGTCCGAGGTGTAGTAGGACGCGTTGCTGGTCGGGTCGGCATAGGTGCGGGCGAAGCGCGTGTCGAAGATCAGGCACTCGTCCTCGTAGGTGAGGTTGACGCCGGCGGCGACGGCGCGGTCCAGTTCCAGATCGTAGCGGCCGAAGGCACCGGCCCGCCAGTAGCGGGTGACCTGCGCGCTGACGCTGCCGGCCACCTCGCGCCGCTCGCGCTGCGTCGTCAGCGCGGCGGAAGGGACGGTGTAGAGATAGCTGGCGCCCAGGCTGGCCCGGCCGAAGCTGACCCGCCCCTGCCCCTCGACCAGCCGGGGGGTCAGCCCGTCCTTGTCGAGCCGGGTGCGCGCGACGAGGTCGAGCCAGGGGACCGGGGAGAGCCGCACCCGCCCGACCCAGTCGGAGGCCTTGTCCTCCAGGCCGGAGCCCTCCACGAAGACCTCCTCCCGGCTGGCGCGGAAGGAGCGGCCGACCAGCCCCTCGAGCTGCCCGCCATTGGGGAAGAGCCAGGCCCCGCGGAAGGCCGCGTCCACCCGCGTGCCGCCTTCCTGCCGGTCCCGGCCGGGGAAGCGGTTGAGGTCGAAGAGGTTGGCGTCGGTGAACTCGAACTCCAGGCTGTCCTCGTTCGGTACCAGGGTCTGCCGGCCCATCGAGGGGCCGGTGACGATCTGCACCCGCGGCTCCAGGATCTGGCTGCCGTATTCGCCGGCGCTGCGCAGCATCGGCAGGCGCCAGTCGAGCGCCACCCGCACATTGCCGCGCGCGTCCCGCAGCGTGCCTTCCGAGGCATAGTTGGGCGCGAGGTTGAGGTCGTCCGCCCAGTAGCCCATGCCGTCGGCCTGCATCCGCAGCGTCCAGACCTGGCCCCAGCGGTCGATGCGCGGCAGCGTGTAGGTCAGGCGGGAGGCCAGGCGGCGGGTATCGGTGCCCTCGTCGCGGAACACCGCGAAGGCGCCGGCATCCATGGTGAAGTAGCCGCCGAGGCTGTCGCGGCCCGCGTAGTAGTCACCGAAGACATTGGGCAGCACCAGCGGGATCTGCGAGATGTCGTCCACCTCGGAGAGGCCCTGGTAGCCGCGCGCGTCGATGCGGAAATAACCTTCCGTGCCCCAGAAGCCCTCGGCATAGGCGTCCGAGGAGAGGGAACGCTGCGTCGGGTAGCGCCAGGCGCGCAGATAGGCCTCGCTGCTGGCGCGGTTGAGGCTGAAGCCGGTGCGCCAGTGCTCGTCGATCGAGAACTGGCCGCGGCTGAAGATATGCGCGCCCCAGCCCTCCTCGTCCCGCGCGCCGTCGCGCTGGCCGAAGGAGCCGCTGGCCGAGATCTCGCCGGCGTTGAAGCGGCGCCGATAGGCCCAGCCAAGCGCCGGGTCCTGCTTGGTGGAGAGGGTGGGCGAGAGGGTCAGGTCCTGGCTCTCGTCGATCGCCCAGTAATAGGGCGTCTCGACGAAGCCGCCGAGGAAGCTCGATGTGCCGATCGTCGGCGTCAGGAAGCCGGAGGCGCGCGGGGCCGAAGGGTCGGGGTGCGAGAGATAGGGCGTGTAGAGCACCGGCACGCCGCCCAGCAGCAGCGAGGCGTCGCGGTAGCGCAGGCGCTTCTCTGCCTGGTCATGCGTGGCGTAGCGGGCGCGCAGCTCCCAGAGCGGCGGCGCGGTCGGGTCCTCGGCGCAAAGGTCGCAGGAGGAATAGAGCACCCGGGACAGGTCGAGGATCGAGCCGTCGGTGCGGCGGGCGCCATTGGCCACCAGGCGGCCGTTCTGCGCCAGCCGCGCCGAGAGGCCCTCCAGCACGCCGTCGCGCATGTTGCCGGTCAGCTCGGCGCGGTCGGCGAAGAGCACCTGCCCGTCCGGCTGCAGCAGCTGCACATGCCCCTCGGCGGTGGCGATGCCGGTGTTGCGGTCGTAGGTGAAGCGGTCCGCGCGCAGGATGCGCTCGTTCTGCCAGGCCTCCACCGCGCCGCTGGCGATGACCAGGTTGCGCTCGCGGTCGTACTCGACGGATTCGGCGGTGAAGGTGACGGGGGCGTTGTTGTCGGGCCGGGTCGCGGCGGCGGGGGGCTGTGCCGCCGGATTGGCGGGCGGCATCGCGGGCGGCGTCGCGGCGCTGGGCTGGGCGGATGGCCCCGCGGCGGCCTGCGCGGCGGCGCGCGCGGCCGGCAACGTCATCGCGAGCAGGGCGGCGCTGCCCAGCAGCAGGGCGCGCCATCCGGCCGTCTTGTTCCCCGCCGGGCTTGCCCCGGCCTCGCGCATGGCTCGGTCCATAACCGCCTGCATAGCCGCTTCGCCGGGCGGCGGCGAGAGGGCTTGGCCGGGGCGGCGCGCTCATTCCAGCCAGCATAAATGCCGACCGTTATGGTTGTTCTTTGGCGCGCAGCCGCCACACCAACCCTGCGCGCGTGATACCGGCCCGCATAAGTCAGGACTTATGCGGGCCGGTATCAACCGTCCTCCACGTAGAGCAGCAGGGTCAGGGCCAGCAGCAGCCCGGCCACGGAGGGCACCCAGGCGGCCAGCGCCACCGGCAGGGTGCCCGCCTGGCCGAACTCCTCCACCACCTTGTCCAGCAGGAAGAGCATGAAGCCGGCCGCGACTCCGGCGCCCATCATCTGCGCCACGCCGCCGCGCCGCGCGTGGCGCATGGAGAAGCCCGCCGCCAGCAGCGCCATGGCGGCCGCGAGCAGCGGCAGCGACAACAGCGACTGGAACTGCAGCCGGTGCCGCACGGCGGAGAAACCGGAGCTCTCCAGCACCCGGATGAAGTCCGGCAGCGCCCAGAAGGAGAGCGTGTCGGGGCTGGCGAAGCTCTCCTCGATGCGGTCGGGTGTCAGCACGGTGGGCAGGCGCAGCGGTTCCGGCGCGGAAGGCAGCCGGTTGGCGCCGAAGGTGACCGCATCCTCCAGCTCCCAGATCCCGGGCCGCAGCCGAGCCTCCGGCGCCTCCACCCGCGCCAGCGGGCGGTCGTTGGCGGAAATCCGCCAGAGCGAGACGTTGCGCAGGATGAACCCCCCCGGCCCGATCTCCGGCACCCCGGCCATGATGGCGACACCACCCGGCTCCAGGCTGGGATCCGCCTGACGCAGCCAGAGCCGCCCGCCGGCCAGCGAGCTGAGACCGGCGGTATTGCGCAGATAGGTGGCGTCCAGCCGCTCGGCGCGCGAGAGCATGGCGGCCGAGAGCGGCGACAGCACGGTGACCGCCAGCGTGCCGAGGCAGACCGCCACCGCCACCGGCCCGAGCAGGAAGCTCCAGGCGGAAATGCCCGCCGCGCGGGCCACCACCAGCTCCGAGGCACGCGACAGACGCCAGAAGGCCAGGATGCCGCCCAGCAGGATGGCGAAGGGCAGGATCTGCATCACCATGAAGGGCAGACGCAGCGATGCGATGGAGGCGACCAGGAAGAAGCCCACATCGGCGCGGGTGGCAGCGCGGCGCAGCAGCTCGATGAAGTCGAACAGCGCCACCAGCGCGGTCAGCGCCGCCGTCATGGCCAGCACCATGCCGGTGAAGCGGCGGGCGATGTAGAGCGAGAGCGTGGGAGAGAAGGCCGGCACCGGCTCAGCCCTCCGAGGCGCCGGGGCGGCGGCGCGGCAGGCCCGGACTGCCGGAGAGCACCCAGGCCGCCACCACCATCGGGCTGATCGCCTGCAGCCAGATCAGTGGGATGAAATGGTTGTCGCGCGCCGCCAGATTGCCGACGGAAAGACCGATCGCCAGCAGCCCGGTCACCAGCCCGACGCCCACCACCGCCGGCCGCCAGTCGCCGTAGCGGCGGAAGCTGCTGCCCAGCGCGGTCGCCAGCCCGACCATGGCGAAGGAGAGCGCCGTGAAGGGCGAGGCGAGGCGCTGGTGCGCCTCGGCGCGGAATTTGCGGATGTCGCGCTCCGGCAGGTTCTCCGCGGGGTCGGGATGGAGCAGCTCGGAGACGAAGCGCTCGCGCGAGTCGCGATTGCGCGCCGCCTCGGGCGTGGAGCGGGAGGTGGTGGCGAGGTCGAGGCTGTTCTCGGCGAAGGACAGGGTGGAAAGCCGCGCCGGATGGCTCGCCGTGGCGGGCTCGAGCTGCTGCCGCACGCCGTTCAGCAGCAGCACGCGCGGGCCGTTCGGACTGGAGACCAGCCGGCCCTCCTGCGCCATGATGGTCACGGGCGCGCCCGGTTCACGGGTGTCGTGCACCAGGATGCCGCGCAGCGTGCCGTCGGGGTTGCGGCGGCGCGCATAGACCGTCAGCTCGTCGCCCAGGCTGCTGAACACACCTTCCTGCAGCAGGATGGCGGCCATCTCGTTGCGGATCTCGAACTGCCAGGCGCGGAAGGCGGAATGGCTCACCGGCACCAGCCAGAGCTGCAGGCCGAGGCCCACCACGGTGGCGATCCCGGCCAGCAGAATCGCCGGGCGGGAGAGCGCCCAGTCCGACAAGCCGGCGGCGCGCATCACCACCAGTTCGCGGTCGGCGTTCAGCCGGACATAGGTGAAGAGCGTGACCACGAAGGTGGTGATCGGCAGGATCACCGCGAAGAAGCTCGGCAGCAGCAGCCCGGTCAGCTCGATGAAGACCGCCAGCGAAAGGCCCCGGTCCAGCACCAGCTCGATGAAGCGCAGGCTCTGGGTCAGCCAGATCAGGGCGGCAAGCCCCACGGTGACGGCCAGCAGCGCGATGCCGAGCTGGCGGAACAGGTAGCGGTCGAGGCGGGTCATGCGGGCGAGGATTACCTCTGGCGGGCCTGGAGAGGAAAACGGGGGGCGAGAATGGGAGCCGGGCTGGCCAGCATGTAGGCCCCGCCGGGCCGGCCCGCCACCCCAGGGCCACGCGAAGGGCGGGAGGGCCGAACCGCCCCTCCCCCCTCACTCGCCCAGGAAGGCGCGCAGCACTGGGGCCGGCACGATTCGGGTATGCACCTGCCCCGCCACCGTCTCGCGATGACTGACCAGCCCGAGGAGGCAGTCCTGCCGTTCGTCGATCACCGCACCGCCCGATTCGCCGGGCTCCAGCGGCAGCGACAGCTCGGCATAGCCGCCGTGCAGCGGGTTCGCCTCGTGTACCAGGGCGGTGATCCGGCCGGCGGCCTCACGGCGTGGCGTCACCACCCGGACCGGCTCGCCGGGCCGCGGCGCATCCGGGCAGAGCGCCAGCGCCGGATGCCCGGGCGGCAGCGGCCCCGTGCGCAGCAGCGCCACGTCCCGCCCGCCGACGTAGTAGGTGCCGAAGCCGGCCGCGAGATCGGCCTGTCCCGCCCGCATCAGCTCGGCCGGCAGGTCATGGCCGGCGAGCTGGATCCGCGGCGGCGCCGCGCCCGGGCTGCAGCGATGCAGCAAGGGCTGCGTGCCGTCCACCAGATGCGCCACGGTCAGGAAGCGGCGCTGCCCGATATGCACCGCCGCCCCGGCGGCCACGCAGTCCGGCTCCAGCCCGGCCCGCAGCCCGGCCAGGCTGGCGCGCTGCGAAGGCCCGGCGCAGCCGGTGGCCAGCAGGGCCGGCAAGAAAAGGGCGAGAGAAGGCAGGCGAGTGAAAAGGCGCATGGGAAAATCGCCCGGGGTGCCCGCCGAGGGCGGGCTGGGGCGTGAGCATAGGCGGCGGCCGGAAGCCGCCGGCATGCCTCACGGTACTTTGAGGAAGAAGCTCTTGGCCCGCGCCTCGCGCCCACGCAGCAGGCCGCTGCGGATCTGCCGCACCGTGCGCTGGCCGACATTGCGCGCGTAGTACTCCTCGTCCTCCGGCAGGCGGTCCATCAGCACCCGCCAGATCTCCTCGACATCCTCGCGCGTGGCGAGGCGGTCGGGATTGAAGAGGTATCTGCGCATCTCGGCCAGCCGCGACTCCAGCTGCTCCTGACGGATCCGCACATGCTGCGCGCGCTTGGCCGCGATGAAGCCGGCAAGCTGCGCGGCGGTCAGGCGCGGCGGCTCCGGCGGCAGCGCCGCCGCCACCTCCGTTCTCTCGAAGCCGTGCCGCGCGAAGCTCGCCTCGTGGAAGGATTGCCCCTGCTTGCCGATGTAGCGGGCATAGCAGACATCGGTGTTGATGCGGCCGAAGCCCAGATCGGCGCAGGCCAGGGTCTTGGAGACGTCCTGCGAGGACTGCGTGCTGCCCACCGCCTTGCCCAGATAGACCTCGACCAGCCGCAGGTGCGGCCGCGCCTGGTAGTCGCACTCGCGCCAGATCTGGTGGAAAGGCGCCAGCCAGGGCTGCATCGCCTGCCAGCAGCGGCGGGTCAGGCCGAAGCCCCAGTGATGCTCCAGTGGGATGAATTTCGGCTGCGCCGGGTCGCTGGCGAGGCGGTGGTTGCCATAGGCGGCGAAATAGCCGAGCTGCGGATGCTCAGGCAGCTGCGCGCGGATCGCCTCCAGCATGGCGAGGTAGAAGGGCCCGAGCTCCAGGTCCTCCTCGAAGAAATAGCCGACTTCGGCCTTGAGCGTCTCAAAGACCAGCGATTCGCCACGCTGCAGGTTCATCGCGATGCCGAGGTTGTCCGGCGCGGCATGCACCTGGCCGCCCGGGAAGATGCGGCGGAAGGTGGCGATATTGGCCTCGATCGCATCCTGTTCAGCGAAGCGCAGGCCGGAGCGGGGCGAGACGGCGCCATCCTGCAGCAGGTGCAGCCTCGTCTCATCGAGGATGACGCCCTGCTGCGCCCGCAGCGACAGGCAGAGGCGCTCCAGATAGTCCGGCCGATTGAAGGCATAGATGACGATCGGCGTGGTCAGCGGCTGCGGCGACGAATCCATCTGCGGGCCGGCGGCACCCTCCTGCTCAACCAAGGCGGCGTTATCCGGCCCCGTTCCGGCGCGTCAAGCCGCGGGGCGGGGCGCGGCGGCGCGGGCCAGCCGATCGTTGATGGCAGCGCCCAGCCCCTCGGGCGGTACCGGCATGGCGGCGATGCCGCCGAGGCCGAGCCGGCGCCCCTGCTCGTCCAGCCAGCGCAGCCCGGCGAAGAGCCGGGCGGCGGCCTCCACCAGATCCCCCCCTTCGCTGAGCTGCCAGGTGGCGCCGGCACCGGGCAGCGGCACGCCGAAGGCCAGCAGCGCCTCGTCCGGTCGTACGGTGGTGGCGCCGAGTCGCACCGGCAGGCCGGGCGCATAATGCGAGGACATCATGCCCGGCGCCTTCAGCCCTCCCGCCGCCTCCGCCACCGCGCCGGGCCGGCCGATCGGACCGAGCAGCGCGGCCAAAGCCTCCTCCGGCACGCCGCCGGGCCGCAGCAGCAGCGGGATGGGGCCGGTGAGGTCCAGCACCGTGCTCTCCAGCCCCACCGGGCAGGCTCCGCCATCGACCACTGCGTCGATGCGCCCGTCGAGGCCCTGCAGCACATGCGCGGCGGTGGTGGGCGAGACGAAGCCCGAACGATTGGCGGAAGGCGCGGCGACCGGCACCCCCGCCTCGCGCAGCAGCGCCCGCGCCAGCGGATGCGCCGGCACCCGCACGGCGAGCGAGGGCAGCCCGGCACCGGTCAGCAGGGCGATGCGGCTCCGCGCCGCGCGCGGCAGCACGAGCGTCAGCGGGCCCGGCCAGAAGCGGGCGGCCAGCAGGCGGGCGCGCTCATCCGCCACCACCTCGGCGAAGGCGGCCTCGGCCTCGGGGAAATGGCTGATCAGCGGGTTGAAGCGCGGCCGGCCCTTGGCGGCATAGATGCGCGCCACGGCCTCCGCATTGCTGGCGTCGGCACCCAGGCCATAGACCGTCTCGGTCGGGAAGGCGACCAGCCCGCCGCCGCGCAGCAGGGCGGCGGCGCGCGGCAAGTCCCGCGGCGCGAGGCTCTCGGTCATGCGGCGCCGTAGCAGAGAAAGGGCGGGTTCTCCCAGCCCGGCTTACCGTAGGCCAGCGGCGCGCCGCCGAAATCGGTGCAGCGCCCGCCGGCGGCCAGCAGCACCGCCTCAGGCGCCGCCGTGTCCCATTCCATGGTGCGGCCGAAGCGCGGGTAGAGGTCCCCCTGCCCTTCGGCCAGACGGCAGAACTTCACCGCCGAGCCCATGTTGACGATGCGCTGCACCCGCTTGCCTTCCAGGAAGCGGGGCAGGCGTGGGTCGTCCTTGTAGTGGCGGCTGGCCAGGACCACGAGGCCCTCCTCGGGCACGCGGCGCGCGCGGATGGCGCGCCGCCCGCCGGCATCCTCCTTCCAGGCGCCCTGGCCGGGGATGCCGGTGAACAGCTCACCGGTCATCGGAATGGCGACGGCCCCGAGCTTCGGCCGGCCATTCTCGACCAGCCCGATATTCACCGTGAACTCCGCCCGGCCGGCGGCGAATTCGCGCGTGCCGTCGAGCGGGTCCACCAGCCAGTAGCGCGCGGCGGCGGCGAGCAGGGCGCCGCCCGAGACCTCCTCCTCCGCCACCACCGGGATTTCCGGCGCGGCCGCGCGCAGGCCCTCGACGATGATGGCCTCCGCCAGCCGGTCGGCGGCGGTGACGGGGCTCATGTCATCCTTGTGCTCCACCGCGAAGCCGGCGTCGCGCACGGTGAGGATGGCGGCGGCGGCCTGCTGGGCGAGCCGGGCGGCGAGGGCGAGGAGGTCGGAATCGGTCATGCTGCCGCAGGCTTGTAGCACCGGCCGGACCCCGGCGGGGCCTCCGCGGGACAAAAAAGCCGCATGCCGGGGCGCGCGCGCCGCCCCTTCCCCGGCTCACTCGCGGAAATTGCGCCCGCGATACTCCCGGCTGTTCTGCATGATCTCCCGCAGCCGCCGTACCGAGCAGCGGCCGACATACTGCTCGTAGATCTGCTCCCCCTCGGGCAGGCGGTCGAGCAACAGGCGGTAGAGCTGCTCGATGTCCTCCCGCGTCGCCAGCCGGTCCGGGTCCCAGTGCCGGGCCGCGTAGCGCTCCAGGAAACCGTCGAACTCCTCCGCCCGGAAGCGGCGG
>Ga0180221_1000676_pt1 | contig 26953 bp, 23 predicted proteins | sample eDN5th37CKraftMG_FD_151339 | JGI IMG/M metagenome (GOLD analysis project Ga0180221, IMG submission 151339) | Enriched Miracle-Growth compost microbial communities from Emeryville, California, USA - eDNA 5th pass 37_C Kraft MG (version 2) (version 2) ...
ACTTGTAGTAGATCTTGTGCTCCAGGCTCGCCCAGAAGTCCATGGCGATGGTGCGCAGCTGGATCTCCACGATGACCTGCTCGACCCGGTCCGAGAGGTAGACCGGCACCTGCACGATGAGGTGCAGGGACTTGTAGCCGTTCGCCTTCGGGTGGGCGATGTAGTCGCGCTCCTCCAGGACGGTGAGGTCCGCCTGGTTCATCAGCATGTCCCGCACCTTGTAGATGTCGGAGACGAAGCTGCAGGTGACGCGCACGCCGGCGACGTCGAACATGTGCTCGCGCACGCCCTCGGGCGTCAGCGGGATGCCCTTGCGCCGGCACTTGGCGACGATCGACTCGAGCGACTTGAGGCGCGAGCTGACGTGCTCGACCGGGTTGTAGTTCTGCATGTGCCGGAACTCGTCGCGCAAGATCGAGATCTTGGTCATGACCTCGTCGATCCCGAACTTGTACGTCAGCACGAGCCGCCGCAGACGCTCGACGAGCGCCCGGATCTCGGCGGCCTCGGGGGAGCGGTGCAGCGCCTCCGGCTCGGCGTCGTACGGGGTGTCGTCCCGGAGGTCGTGCGGTGCGTCCTGCCCTGCGTCCTGGCTCACGGCACCACGGTAGACGGGATTCACGCCGGTCGAGTAGCCGATAAAACCGGTCGGAACTGTTCAGTATGCGAGACGGGCGGCACATGTCGTTGACACCCCTCGGCCGTGGACCTACGTTCCTGCGCACCAGGTCGGACGACCGCGGCGCCGCGAGGTGGTGCGGTCGCACGTCCTGGGTGGTCACGAGCTCCGACGCGAAGCCCCGGCTGGTCGGACGGCAACCCCCAGCGCGGGTGGGTGCCCCGGGTGAGGACCAGGCCGGCCGTCGCCGACGGCACGGCAACACGCGACCCCGCCCCGGCGGGGAGCAGGAGAGGACGAGCATGCACCGCGACGCCATCACCGTGCGCCCCCTGTCGTCCCGGACCCGGCACGTGCCGTCCGCCTCGCCGACGTCCACCCCGGCGATCACCCCGGCGTGGTGTCGACGCCGCTGATCGCGGTCTGAGCGCCCGCCCGTCGGCGGACGCCCTCCTCGACGCCCGGCACCCGCCGGGCGCGGCCGCAGACGGCCCCGCCCGCCGGTCCCGGCGGGTCTTCCTCCCCTGCCTCCCGGCGGCGGTGCGCACCGCGGGTCCACGACCCGTGCCCGAGCGCGCCCGTCCGCCGCGCCCCGATCGGAGCCGACGTGCCGTACTCCCCGCCCTCCACGCCCACCTCGCCCAGCCCCGCCCCGTCGCCCCTCGTCGTCGGGGTCGACCTCACGGCTGCCGGTGCCCGCCCCGGCGTTCACCGGGCGCGCGGCATCGTGCAGCCCCGGTCGTTCGACGCCGAGCGGTTCGTCCAGCTCGTGCGCTCCGCCGACGGCGGCGGCCTCGACCTCGTCACCCTCGACGAGGGCTTCCTGCTGCACCCGGGCCGGCGGCAGGTGACCGGGCGGCTCGACGCCGCCGTCGCCGCCGCACGGGTGGCGCCGCACACGACGCGTACGGGGCTGGTCGCCGCCGTCGACACCGCGCACGTCGACCCGGCGCACGTCGCTCAGGCCGTCGCCCGCGTCGACCAGGCGAGCTCCGGCCGCGCCGGGTGGTCGGTCGGGCTCCCCGCCGGCGCCGTCGTCCAGGACGACGCGTGGGCGGCGCAGGCCCGGGGCGTCGCCGCGCAGGTCGTGCGGCACTGGGACGGGCTCGCGTCGGGGGTCACGGGCGGCGCGGGGGACACGGCCGGCGCCGTCGCCGTCGACGACGAGGGCCGCTTCCGCGTGGACCACGACGGCATCCGGTTCGCTGTGCGCCGGCACCGTCCTCCCGAGGGCCGGGCCGGGGGCGGGGTCGCGGGCCGGGGAGCCGACGGGCACCAGGACGGCGAGACGCGCCAGGGCCGGCCGCCCGTCGTCGTCTCCGTGCGGAGCGAGGCCGCGCTGGACCTCGCCGCCCGGACGGCGGACGTCGTGCGCGTCGCCGCCACCGCGCCGGCCCGCGCCGTCCGGCTGTGCTCCCGGCTGCGCGACGCGGCCGAGGCCGCGGGCCGCGACCCCGACACGCTGCGCGTGCTCACCGAGGCGTACGTCGTGCTGGCCGAGGACCGGGCCAGCGCGCAGGCGCGGCTCGAGCTGGTCGAGGCCCTGGAGGGCCCCGAGATCTCGGGCGGGCTGCTGGTGGTGGCGGGGACCCCCGACGACCTCGCCGAGACCATCGTCGACTGGCGGGACGCCGGTGCGTCCGACGGGTTCCTGCTGCGGCCCTCGTCGCTCGGCCCCGACCTGGACGCCCTCGTCGACGGCGTGCTCCCGCGGCTCGTGCGGGACGGCGTGCGGGCGGTGGCGTCCCCGGCTCCGCGCACGCTCCGGGCGACCCTCGGGCTGCCCGACGTGGGCCCCGCCGCGGCCCCCGCCGATGCCGTCAGCGCCGTCGTCGCCCCCGCCCCTGCGCACGCCCGGCCGCGTGCCCGCGCGGGTCGCGCCGGCGACCCCCGGCTGGTGCGCGCGTGAGCTCCCGCCCCGACTCCCGCCCCGACGCCGCTCGTCCCCTCATGACCGGAGGCCCCCGATGACCGTCACCGACGCACCTCGCGTCCGCCCCCGCGGCCCTGCCACCACCGACCCTGCCGCTGACCGGCGCGCGCGCCGGCGGGCCGACCGCGAGCGCGAGCTCGCCGCGCCCCACGGCTGGCTGAGCCTGGCGGGCTTCCACTGGCTGCCGTCGCGGCCGGAGCCGCTCCCGGGCGTGCCCGGGCTGTGGCTCGCCGACGACGCGGGCGCCCACCTGCGGCCGGGGGAGGCGGACGGCCCCCGGGTCCACGGGACCGACATCGAGGACGGCGCGTACGACGGCGACGTCCCCGAGGGCGGCAGCATCGTCCTGGGCACGTTCCTGCCCGCCGGGCGCGAGCCCGTCGACGGGATCGACCCGGCCGAGGAGCCGGGCGAGGAGCCGGGGGAGTCCGCCGCGGTGGCCATCGAGCTGGTGCGGCGCACCGGCCGCCTCGCGATCCGGCTGCGCGACCCGCACGCCCGGGCCCGCCTCGACTTCGCGGGGGTGCCGGCCTTCGACCACGACCCGTCGTGGGAGGTCGAGGCTCCCGTCCGGCTGTACGACGCGCCGCACGAGCTCGTCGTGGGGGCGGCCCGCCCCGGCCTGGTGCACCGGCTGCAGGCGGTCGGCGAGCTCGACCTGACGCGCGGCGACCGGACCGTCACGCTCGTGCTGACCGGCTCCCCGGGCGCCCCGACGCTGCTCTTCAGCGACGAGGCCCCGGGCGTCGCGCCGTGGCGCGTGGTGCGCCCCGAGCTCCCCGGGTCTCTGACCCCGGGCGACGCGGGCATCGCGCGCCTCGACCTCAACGACGCCGTCAACCTGCCGTACGCGTTCAGCGACCACGGCACGTGCCCCGCCCCGCCGCCGGGCAACCACGTGCCGTTCGCCATCACGGCGGGGGAGAGGGCACCGCGATGACCGCCGTCACGACGCCGGGCGCACAGACACCGGGCACGCAGACACCGGGCACGCAGACACCTGGCACACCGCCGCCGGGGCCCGCGGCGCCGGTCGGGGACGCCGCGGCCACCCCGTACTCGGACCTGCGCATCGTCCCCGCCCGACACCCGGGGCGCTGGGTCGCGACCGCCGGCGTGGCCGTGCTGCTCGCGATGGTCGTCAGCTCGCTGCTCACCAACGACCGGTGGGAGTGGGACGTCGTCGCGCAGTACCTCACCTGGCCGTCGATCCTGTCCGGGGCATGGGCGACGATCCGCCTGACGGCCGCGGCCTCGGTCGTGGGCTTCGCGCTGGGCACCGTGCTGGCGCTCATGCGGCTGTCGCGCTCGCCGCTGCTCGTCGGGGTGTCGTGGGCGTACACGTGGGTGTTCCGCTCGGTGCCCCTGCTGCTGCAGCTGCTGCTCTGGTACAACCTCGCCTACCTGTACCCGCACCTGAGCCTGGGCATCCCCTTCGGCCCCGAGTTCCTCTGGTTCGACACCCTCGGCGTCATCGACAAGTTCGGCGCCGCCATCCTGGGCCTGGGGCTCTCGCAGGCGGCCTACTCGGCCGAGATCGTGCGCGCCGGCATCCTCAGCGTCGACCAGGGGCAGCAGGAGGCGGCCGCGTCGCTCGGCATCCCGCGGCGCCGCCAGGTGACCCGCATCGTGCTGCCGCAGGCGATGCGCTCGATCGTGCCGACGGCGGTCAACGAGGTGATCGGGCTGCTCAAGGGCACCTCGATCGTCTACGTCCTCGCGTACGGCGAGCTGTTCTACATCGCGTCCGTCATCTACGGCCGCAACGGCAATGTCGTGCCCCTGCTGATCGTCGCGGCGATCTGGTACCTCGTGCTCACCACGCTGATCACGATCGTCCAGTACTACGTGGAGCGGCACTACGCGAAGGGCGCCGTGCGCACCCTGCCGCCCACGCCGCTGCAGCGGCTGCGCTGGTCGTCGGCCGTGACCGTGTCCCGCCTCACCGGCCGCCCCGTGCCCCCGCACGTGCCGCCGGCCTTCGCGGCCCGCGCCCGCGTCGGCGTCCTCACCCGCACCGCCCGCACCTCGGGAGGCCCAGCATGACCGCCACGGCGACCGTCGCCAGCACCACGACCGACCCGAGCACCACGACCCGCGCCGGCACGCCGACGCCCGACGGCGCGGCCGGCCGGGTCGAGGTGCACGGCGTGCACAAGAGCTTCGGCACCCTCGAGGTGCTGCGGGACGTCAACCTCACCTTCGAGCCGGGCACGGTCACCGTCGTCCTGGGGCCGTCGGGCTCCGGCAAGTCCACCCTGCTGCGGGCGATCAACCACCTCGAGAAGGTGGACGCCGGCTTCGTCACGGTGGACGGTGACCTCGTGGGCTACCGGCGCCGGCACACCCGACGTGGTGGCCGCCGGGGCGACGTGCTGCAGGAGCTCAAGGAGCGGGACATCCTCGGGCAGCGCACCCGCATCGGGTTCGTCTTCCAGAGCTTCAACCTCTTCCCCCACCTCACCGTGCTGGAGAACGTCGTCGAGGCGCCGCTGTCCGCGCAGCGCCGTCCTCGCGCCGAGGTGGAGCCCGAGGCCCGCGAGCTGCTGGACCGGGTCGGGCTCGCCGACAAGGCGGACGCCCGGCCCCGGCAGCTGTCCGGCGGGCAGCAGCAGCGCGTCGCGATCGCCCGCGCCCTCGCGCTGCGACCGCGCGTCCTCCTCTTCGACGAGCCGACCTCCGCGCTCGACCCCGAGCTCGTGGGCGAGGTGCTCGAGGTCATCAAGGACGTCGCGAGCACCGGCACCACCCTCGTCGTCGTCACCCACGAGATCGGCTTCGCCCGCGAGGTCGCCGACACCGTGGTCTTCATGGACGGCGGGGTGGTCGTCGAGCAGGGGCCGCCCGCCGAGGTGCTCTCCCGCCCGCGCCACGACCGCACCCGCGCCTTCCTCGACAAGGTCCTCTGACACGCCCCGACGCCCCCGGCGTCGTCCGACACCCTCCGGCCCCGGCCGGACACCCATCCCAGGAGACACCCGTGATCGCACCGACCCGCCGAGCCCGCGCGCTCGCCCTGCTCGCCACCGTCCCGCTGCTGGCGCTCACGGCCTGCGCCGGCGTGAGCACCTCCGCGCCCGAGGCCGCCGGCGCCGCCGACGGCGCCGAGGCCCCCGCCGGCACCAGCTCCGAGGGGGCGGCCGCGGCCGGGCTCGAGGTCAGCACCAGCCCCGACCAGGACCGGGTCCGGTCCACCGAGTCGGCCGAGGCCGTCGGCCTGCTGCCCGACGCGTTCGCGGACAAGGACGACTTCGTCGTCGCCGTGAGCGCCGGCGCGGCCCCGCCGCTCGGCTTCTTCGCCGACGACGACAAGACCCCGATCGGCAACGAGACCGACATCGCGCAGCTCGTCGCCGACGGGCTGGGCAAGGACCTCCGCCTCGAGGTCAAGGCCTGGGCCGACTGGCCGCTGGCGCTGCAGTCGGGCGACGTCGACGCCGTCATCTCCAACGTCACGGTGACCGAGGAGCGCAAGGAGACGATCGACTTCTCCTCCTACCGCAACGACGAGCTGGGCTGGCTCACCAAGGCCGGCTCCGACGTCCCGGAGATCTCCGAGCGGAAGGACGTCGCGGGACTGCGGGTGGGCGTCGGCTCGGGCACCAACCAGGAGAAGATCCTGCTCGAGTGGAACGACCAGAACGTCGCCGAGGGGCTCGAGCCCATCGCCGGCGGGCAGCCGGAGTACTACGAGCAGCTCTCCGACGTCCTCCTCGCCCTGAAGTCGGGCCGCCTCGACGTCTACGTCGGCCCCAACGCGTCCCTGGCCTACCAGGCCAAGATCGCGCCCGACGAGCTCGCCGTCGTGGGCACGCTCAACGGCGGCTGGCCCGACACCGCGCAGATCGCCGTCGCGACGAAGAAGGGCAACGACCTCGCGCCCGCGGTCACCGCGGCCCTGCAGCAGGCGTTCGACGACGGCACGTACACGCAGGTCCTCGAGCGCTGGGGCCTGGAGACCGAGGCCGTCGAGAAGCCCGAGACCAACCCGCCGGGCCTGCCGAAGACGGAGTGACGGCGGCGGCCGGCCGCACCACGCGATCGCCCGCCCCCCTGCCCCGAACCGAACCGTCCCCGAACCGACCCGTCCCCGCATCGAGGAGTGCCCGTGACCGAGAACGCCACGCCGGCCACCGTGGCCGCGCCGCGACCCGCGAGCCGGCCGCGCCCCGCCCGCCCCACGGCGCCGCGGGTGACGGCGGACCTGCGAGCCCTGCAGGCCAGAGCCCGGGTCGCCGCCCGCTACGGCGTGCGGCCCGAGCACGCGGACGACGCCGCCCCCGGTGTCGCCGCGGCGCTCGCCGAGTCCCTCGGCGGAGCGCCGGGCGGCGTGCCCGCCGTCCTCGACGTCCAGCTCGGGCACCGCTCCGTGCGGTCGTTCCGCCCCGGCCCGCTGGAGCCCTGGGTGCTGCCCACCGTCGTGGCGGCGGCGCAGTCCGCGCCGTCGTCGTCGAACCTGCAGCTGTGGAGCGTCGTCGCGGTCACCGACCGCGACCGCCTGGCCCGGGTCGCCGCGCTCGCGGGACACCAGGAGCACGTGCGTGACGCCCCGCTGCTGCTCGTGTGGGTGGCCGACGTCGCCCGGGCCCAGCAGCTGGGCGCGCAGGACGGCGTCGAGCTCGAGGCCGCCGGCTACCTCGAGACGACGGTCGTCGCGTTCCTCGACGCCGCGCTCGCCGCCCAGAACGCGGTCGTCGCGGCGGAGTCGCTGGGGCTGGGCACCGTGTACGTCGGGGCGGTACGGAACCACCCCGAGGACCTCGCGGCCGAGCTCGGCCTGCCGCCCGGCGCGGTCGCCGTCGTCGGGCTGGCCGTCGGGCACCCCGACCCCGACCACGCCCCGCGGGTCAAGCCGCGCCTGCCCCAGGACGCGGTGCTGCACCGCGAGACCTACGACGAGGCCCGCGTCGCGCACGTCGCCGACTACGCGCCGCGCATCGACGCCTTCTACCGCGACGAGCGGCTCGACGGCTCGTGGTCGCGCCGGGTCGTCGACCGGCTGCGCGGCGGCGGCTCGCTCAAGGGCCGCGAGCGCCTGCGCGAGGCCCTCACCGCCCTCGGCCTGCCGTCGCGCTGACCGACGCGCCACCACCACGACCCGCACCACCGCATCACCAGCGACCTGGAGACCACCATGACCGACCCCGCCGCGACCGCGAACAGCAGGGTGCCCCTGTCCGTCCTCGACCTCGCCCTCGTGCCCGAGGGGCGTACGGGCGCGCAGGCGGTGCGCGACGCCGTCGACCTCGCCGTCGACCTCGACCGGCTCGGCTACCGCCGGGTCTGGTACGCCGAGCACCACCTGTCGCCCGGGGTCGGCTCCGCCTCGCCCGCCGTGCTCGCGGCCGCCGTCGCCGCCCGTACCGAGCGCATCCGCGTGGGCTCGGGCGCGGTGCTGCTGAGCACCACGAGCCCGCTCGTCGCGGCCGAGCAGTTCGGCACGATCGCGGCCCTGCACCCGGGGCGGGTGGACCTCGGCCTGGGCCGCGCGTTCACGCCGCCGAAGGGCGGCGGGGCGCCCCGGCCGGCGCCAGCCGCGCCCAGCGAGAACGGACCGCGCGTCGTCGACGGGCTGTACGTGCCGCCGTCGCCGCCGACCGTGGGCGACTCCGTGCTCCGCGAGCGCGCCCTCGCCCAGGCGGCCGTCGTGGGGGCCGCGCGCACCCCCGCGAGCTTCCGCGCCGAGGTCGAGCTCGTGCTCGGCCTGCGGGCGGGGACGTACGCCGACGACGCCGGCCGCCGGTACGTCTCCCCGCCCGTGCAGGACGCCGCGTTCGACCTGTGGGTGCTCGCGTCGTCCGGCGGCGAGAGCGCGCGCGTGGCCGGCGAGCTCGGCCTGCCACTCGCGGCGAACTACCACGTGAGCCCGTCGAACACCCTGGAGACCGTCGCCGCGTACCGGGCGGCTTTCCGGCCCGGGGTGCTCGCGGAGCCGTACGTGGTGGTCTCCGCCGACGTGCTCGTCGCCGACACGGTCGAGCGCGCGCGGGAGCTCGCGGCGCCGTTCGCCGACTGGGTGCTGTCCATCCGCCGCGGGACCGACGGCGCGATCGCGTACCCGCGCCCCGCGGACGCCACGGACTGGGCGGAGCGCGACGAGGCCGAGCGTGCCGTGGTCGCCGACCGGGTCGACACCCGGGTGGTCGGCGACCCCGCCACCGTCGTCGAGCGTCTGGAGACGCTGGCGCGCGTCACCGGCGCCGACGAGCTGCTCGTCACCACCGCCACCCACGACCCCGCCGACCGGCAGCGCTCCTTCGCGCTGCTCGCCCAGGCCTGGGGCGCGACCGAGGGTGAGGCGCCCCGCGTGCCGGCCTTCGCCGCGTCGCGCTGACGGCCGCACCGACGACTGCACCGATTGCACCGACGGCTCCACCGACGACCGCTGAGGAGAACCCATGACCACGCCCGAGACCCGCACCCCTGAGCTCACGACGCCCGAGACCGCGCCGCCGCCGCAGGACGCCCGCGCGGCGGGCGCGCGGGTCGAGCGCGGCGCGCTGCTGGTCGACGTGCGGTCGGCGCGCGGCCGCGCCGCCACCGGCGATATCCCCGGGGCGACGCTCGCCGACCGGGAGGACCTCGACGCCCTCTTCGGGCCCGCGGACGCGCCCGTGATCTCGCTCGACACCCCGGTCGTCGTGGTGTGCGGGTCGATCAACGGTTCCGGCCCGGTCGCCGCGGCGCTCGCGGCCCGCGGGTACACCGACGTGACCCACGTCGACGGCGGGTTCCCCGCCTGGCGCGACGCCGGGCTCCCGGCCACCGCCCCGACGGACGGCCCCGCCGCCGGAGCCTGACCCGCCCGGCACCGCCCTCTGCCTCACCACGACGAAGGAGACCCCCATGCCCGTCGAGTTCCTCGGCATCGCGACCACGAACGACGCCTCGGAGACGTCCGCGCGCTCCACGGCCGCGTTCGACCCCGCCTACCTGGAGCGCATCGTGCGCGCCCACGAGGACAACGGGTGGACGCGGGTGCTGTTCGCCTACGGCTCGTCCGGACCCGAGCCGGCCGCGCTCGCCGCCTACACCGCGTCCCGCCTGCAGAGCATCGAGCTGCTCCTGGCGCACCGGCCCAACGTCTCGTACCCGACGTACGCGGCCAAGACGTTCGCGACCCTGGACCAGCTGTCCGGCGGCCGGCTGTCGGTGCACTTCATCACCGGCGGCAACGACCACGAGCAGGGCCGCGAGGGCGACCGGCTCACCAAGGACGAGCGGTACGCGCGCACCCACGAGTACATCCGGATCGTCAAGCAGGCCTGGACCAGCCGCGAGGCGTTCGACCACCACGGCGAGTTCTACGACTTCGAGGACTTCGTGCTCGACACGAAGCCGGTCGAGGGGCACGTGCCCACGGTCTCCTTCGGCGGGTCCTCGGACGCCGCGTTCCGGGTCGGCGCGGCGGAGGCCGACATCTACGCCGTCTGGGGCGAGCCGCTGGCCCGCACGAAGGAGCAGATCGACCGCGTGCACACCGAGGCCGCGGCCGCGGGCAGGACGACGCCGCCGCGCATCCACGCGGCCTTCCGGCCGATCGTCGCGCCGACCGAGGAGCTGGCCTGGGAGAAGGCGCACCGGGTGCTGGACCGCATCGAGGCGCGCAAGGCGGAGCTCGGCGGGCAGCTGTCCCGTCGGCACCCGATCGACAAGCCGGAGAACGCCGGGTCGCAGCGCCTGCTCGAGATCGCCGAGGCCGGCGACCGGTACGACACCGCGCTGTGGACCGCGACGGCGAAGGCCACCGGCGGCGCGGGCAACTCCAACGCCGAGGCGCTGCTCGCGTACTACGACCTCGGGGTGCGGGTCATCTCCGCCCGCGGGTACGACCTGCTCGACGACGCCGTCGACTTCGGCCGGTACGTCATCCCGCTGGTGCGCGAGGGCGTGGCCGCGCGCGACCGCGCGGCCGCCGAGGGTGCGCGGGCCGGAGCCGGGGAGCGCGTGGCCTGATGCGCTTCCAGCTGCTCGACATCGTCTTCAACCCGCCGCATCCCGTCACGGGAGAGGCGGTGCCGCCCGCGGACCGCCTCGAGCGCGTCGTCGAGCACGCGGTGCTGGCCGAGGAGCTCGGGTTCGACTCGTTCGCGGTGGGGGAGCGGCACGCCGGCGACGTGCTGTCGTCCGCGCCCACCGTGATCCTCGGGGCGGTGGCCGCCCGGACCAGCCGCATCCTGCTGTCGACCTGCGTGACCGTGCTGTCGCTGCTGGACCCGATCCGGGTGGCCGAGGACCTGGCGACCGTCGACCAGCTCTCCCGCGGGCGGCTGGAGATCGTCATCGGCAAGGGCAACGAGGAGCTGCAGTACCCGCTGCTCGGCCTCGACATCGCGAAGCAGTACGAGTATCTCGAGGAGAACTACGAGCTGCTGCGCCTGCTGCTGTCGTCCGAGGACGTCACGTGGTCCGGCCGCCACAGGCACGCGCTCGAGCACGCCACCACGCTGCCGCGCCCGTACGCGGGGCCGTTCCGCATCTGGCACGGGTCGGCGACGAGCGAGTTCGCCGTCGACCTGGCGGCCCGGTGGGGCGACCCGATCGTCAGCGCCAACGCGCTCCAGCCGCGGGAGAGCTACGGGCGCCTGATCGACCGCTACCGCGAGCGGTACGCGGCCGCCGGGCACGACCCGGCGTACGGGTTCGTGGGTGCCGGTTCGGGCGGTCTGTTCCTCGCGGACACCACCGAGCAGGCGATCGAGCAGTACCGGCCGCTCTACGAGGGGCAGGTTGCACGGCTGCGGGCGCGCGGCTACGACCCCGCGACGCACGTCGGCAAGGCGCAGGCGTTCGAGACGATCGAGGACGCCGTCGAGCGCGGCCCCGCCCTGGTTGGGTCGCCCGAGCGCGTGGCCGAGAAGATCCTCGACTACCACGCGTCGTTCGGGCACGTGCTGCAGTCCGTCTCGGTGAACCACCTGCTGGAGCCGTCCCGCCAGGAGGACGTGCTGCGCCGGTTCGCGGCCGAGGTCGCGCCCGTCGTGCGCGCCGAGGTCACGACGACGCTCTGGGGGCCCGACGACGAGCGGCGGGCAGCGGGCTTCACCGCGCCGCGGCAGCCCGCGGTGCAGGGCGGCACGCGTGCCGCGGCGCTGACCGTCTGACGGCCGACGGGGTGTCCGGCATGCGGTCACCCTGTCGACCGGATGGTGGGCGGCAGGGAGAATGGCCGCGACGTCGACCGTGTGTCGAGCGTGTGAGGAGGCAACCATGACCGTCCAGCCGACCCAGCTGGTGATGTTGGCCGTGCTCGTCCTGGCGACCGCCGTCCTCGGCGCGGCGTGGAAGTCCCGCCAGGGGCGCGTCCGCACCACGCCCGCGCGGCAGGACCCCGGCGTGGACTGGGCGGCCCGCGGGGTCCGGCTGGGGGAACGGGCGACGTTCGTCCAGCTGTCCGCCGAGGTGTGCGCCCCGTGCCGCGCCACCGCCCGGGTGCTGACGGGCCTCGCGGAGCGCGAGGCCGGCGTCGAGCACCACGAGCTCGACGTCGACGACCACTTCGACCTCGTGCGCGAGCTCGGCGTCCTCACCACCCCGACCGTGCTGGTGCTCGACGCGAACGGGGTGCAGGCCGCCCGGAGCAGCGGCGGTATGTCGCCCGCCCAGGCGCGCCGGGCCCTGGACACCGTCGTGCCCCCGCTGGTTGAGCCTGTCGAAACCCGTCCCTGAGGAGAACCGATGACCTCCGAGCGCCCCGCCGCCCAGGCCCCTGTCACCCAGGCGCCTGCCGGCATCGACCCCCGCGGCCCGCGGGTGGGAGCGGGCATCACCGCGCTGCTGCTCGCCGTCGTCGTGCTCCTCGGGGCGACCACCGCCGGCCTCGTGCTGCTCGCCGTCGTGGCCGCCGGTTTCCTGCTGGGCGCCGTGCGCGGAGCCCAGGGGACCGTGCAGGGCTGGCTGTTCAAGACCCTCGTGCGCCCCCGGCTCGCCCCGCCCGCGGAGCTCGAGGACCCGCGCCCGCCGCGGTTCGCCCAGCTCGTCGGCCTCGTCGTCACGGGCGTCGGCGTCGTGCTTGGGCTCGCGGGCGTGCTCGTCGCCGTGCCGTGGGCCGCGGGGATCGCGTTCGTGGCCGCCGGGCTGAACGCCGTCGTCGGCCTCTGCCTGGGCTGCGAGCTGTACCTGCTCGGCGCGCGCCTGCGGCCCTCGGCCCGCTGAGGCCGCCGCCCACCACCGGACGCCACGAAGGCCCCGCCGTCACCGACGGCGGGGCCTTCGGCGTCTCCGGGGTCCGCGGCTCCTGCCAGCGTCCGTGATGTGAGACGGCCCGGCCAACCCTTGACTCGTGCGGCCGTGGCGGCTTCCCTGCCGCCCAGGTGACGAGCGCCAGCACCCAAGGCCCGGCTCGCTGGCCAGCAACCCTTCGACGTGACGGGGTGCTCCGGGAACGACCTGACCCCGCCGCACCCGCGGCGGGGTAAGCACGGCTCCGGTCGTCCACGACCGCGTCCCGGCCCCGCGCCGGTGCGGGGACGACCTGCCGCACGACCACGAGGAACACCACGCGATGACCACCACCCCGCGCGCACCGCGCACCCAGGACCTCGGACGCACCCTGCGCCGCCCCGCCGTCGGGCTCGCCGCGACCGCCGCGGCCGCCGCCCTCCTGCTGAGCGCCTGCTCGACGGGCGCCGACGCCGCCGGGACCGGCGCGTCCGCCGACGCCGAGCCCGTCGCCGGCGGCGACCTGTCGTTCGCCATCACGGTGGACTCGCACTGCATCGACCCGCAGCAGGTGGGCAACAACGACGCGATCGCCGCCGCCCGGCAGACCGTGGCCTCCCTCACCGCGCAGGACCCGGAGTCCGGCGAGATCCTGCCCTGGCTCGCGGAGAGCTGGGACGTGAACGACGACGCCTCCAGCTACACGTTCCACCTGCGTGACGGCGCGACGTTCGCCGACGGCACCCCGATCGACGCCGCCGCCGTGAAGACCAACTTCGACGCGATCGTCGACCTGGGCGCCGTGGCGTCGCTCGGATCCCAGTACCTCGTCGGCTACGCCGGCACCACCGTCGTGGACGAGCACACCGTGACCGTCGACTTCGACGAGCCCAGCGCGCAGTTCCTCCAGGCGACGTCGACCTTCTCCCTCGGCCTGCTGTCGCCCGACTCGGCGAAGCTCTCGGCCGAGGACCGCTGCGCCGGCAAGTACGTGGGCTCCGGCCCGTTCGCGGTGAAGTCGTACACCCAGGACCAGGAGATCGTGCTGGAGAAGGTCAAGGGCTACTCCTGGGGCTCGGAGGCGAACGCCCACACCGGCGAGGCCTACCTGGACACCGTGACCTTCAAGGTCGTCCCCGAGGCGAGCGTGCGCACCGGCAGCCTGCAGTCGGGCCAGATCGACGCCACCGCGGCGCTCAACGCCGTCGACCTGCCGCAGTTCGACGGCAACGGGTTCTGGCTGCAGTACCGCGCCAACCCGGGCGTCGTCTTCAACCTGTTCCCGAACGAGTCCAGCCCGCTCGCCGCCGACGAGGCCGTGCGCACCGCCATCGTCAAGGGCATCGACCGCCAGCAGATCGTGGACACCGTGCTCACGCCGCAGGACGAGCCGGCCACCGGGGTGCTCTCCCATTCCACGCCGCTGTTCGAGGACGCGGGCGACCTGCTCGCCTACGACCCCGAGGGCGCGAAGAAGATCCTCGACGACGCCGGCTGGACCGAGGGCGCCGACGGCATCCGGGAGAAGGACGGGCAGAAGCTCACCACGACGGTGACGTTCTGGCAGGTGCCCGAGCCGCTCGAGCTCGTGCAGCAGCAGCTGCGCCAGATCGGCGTGGACCTGCAGCTCAAGCACGTCACGGTCGCCGAGTCGGAGGCCGCCAAGGAGTCGGGCGACTTCGACTTCGACTATTACAACCTCACCCGGTCCGACGCCGACGTGCTGCGCACGATCTTCTCGGCGAACGCCCGCAACATCAACCAGCGCGACCCGGAGAAGGTCGACCAGCTGCTGGACGAGTCCGCCGCCGCCACCGACGCGGACGAGCGCAAGAAGCTCGTGACCGAGGCGTCGGCGCTGCTGATCGAGCGCGGGCACGCCATCCCCGTGTACGAGCTGTCCACCACGATCGCCGCCGCCGACCGGGTCCAGGGGCTGACGTTCGAGGCGTCCTCGCGGCTGGACTTCTACGACGCGTGGGTGACCGACGGCGCGGGGGAGTGAGATGACGCGCTACGTGCTGCGACGCGCGGGCCAGGGGGTCTTCGTCCTCTGGGCGGCGTTCACCGTCGCGTTCTTCGTCCTCTACCTCCTGCCGAGCGACCCGGCCGCGCTGGTCGCGTCCGGGGGCGGCGAGGTGAGCCAGGTCGACCCGGCCCAGCTCGCCGCGCTGCGCGCCGAGTACGGGCTCGACCGGCCGATCCTCGTGCAGTACGGCGACGCGCTGCTCTCGGCGCTCCGGGGTGACTTCGGTGACTCCTACGTGAGCGGCGCATCGGCCGCGTCGATGGTGGCGCAGGCCCTGCCCGAGACGCTCAAGCTCACCGGGGCGGCGCTGCTCGTCGCCGTCGTGGGCGGGACGGCGGTGGCCGTGGCCAGCGTCTTCCCGCGCGCCCGGTTCCTGCGCCAGGCGCTGTCCGCGCTGCCGCCGCTCGGCGTCGCCCTGCCGACGTTCTTCGTCGGCCTGGTGCTGCTGCAGTGGTTCTCGTTCCGGCTGCCCGTGTTCCCGGCGATCGGCAACGAGGGGGCGATCAGCCTCGTGCTGCCCACGATCACCCTGGCCGTCCCCGCCGGGGCGCAGCTCGCGCAGATCCTGTCGCGCTCGCTGCGGGGCACGCTCGGCGAGCCCTACGTCTCCACGGCGTGGGCCAAGGGCGCGAGCCGCACCCGGGTGCACCTCGCGCACGCGCTGCGCAACGCCGCCATCCCCGCCTTCACGGTGCTCGGCGTGATCGTCGGCGGCCTGCTCGGCGGGGCGGTGGTGACCGAGACCGTCTTCTCCCGCGTCGGGCTCGGCCGGCTCACCGTGCAGTCGGTCAACCAGCAGGACGTGCCCGTGGTCCTGGCGATCGTGGTGTTCTCCGCGCTCGTGTTCGTCGTCGTGACCCTGGTCGTCGACCTCGTCTACCCCCTGCTCGACCCCCGGATCCAGCTCCGGGCCCCGCGGGCGGCATCCCGGCGGGCCACCTCTCGAACCCAGCGACCCACGGCGGTGACCGCATGACGCTGCAGACCCTCACCCGCCCTGCCGTGGCCGGCGCCTCGGCGCCGGGCCCCGCGACGTCCCCCGCCCCGCCCGACGGCGCCCGGCGCACCCTGCGCGGCGCGCGGCACGTGCTGCGCCGGCCGGGACTGCTCGTGGCGATCGCCGTGCTGCTGCTCGTCGCCGCCTGGGCGGTCGTGCCGCAGGTGTTCACCGCGCAGGACCCGCTGGGTGGCGTCCCCGCCGACCGGCTGCAGGCGCCGTCCGGCGCGCACTGGTTCGGCACCGACCACCTGGGCCGGGACGTGTACGCCCGGGTGGTGCACGGCGCCTCGCTGACGCTGCGCACGACGGCGCTCGCCGTCGCCGTCGGCCTCGTCCTGGGCTCGCTGCTCGGCCTGCTCGCCGGCTTCCTGCGCGGGTGGGTGGACGACGTGATCGGCCGCCTGGTCGACGTGCTGCTCGCGATCCCGAGCATCCTGCTGTCCCTGGCGATCATCACGGCGCTCGGCTTCGGCCCGGTCAAGGTGGCCGTCGCGGTCGGCATCGGCTCGGTGGCGACGTTCGCCCGCGTGATGCGCGCCGAGGTGCTGCGCGTGTCGACCTCCGTCTACGTGGAGGCGGCCCGCGCGTCCGGGCTGCGCTGGCCGGCCGTGCTCGGGCGGCACGTGCTGCCCAACTCCTCCGGGCCGGTGCTGGCGCTCGTCGCCCTCGACTTCGGCACGGCGGTGCTCGCCGTGTCCGCGCTGAGCTTCCTGGGCTACGGCACGCCGCCGCCCGCCCCGGAGTGGGGCGCGCTCGTCTCCGGCGGGCGCGACTACCTCGCCACCGCGTGGTGGCTGACCACCCTGCCCGGCCTCGTCATCGTGGCCGTCGTGCTCGCCGCCAACCGGGTGTCGCGGGCGCTGGAGAAGACGGGAGAGGACCAGTGACGGCGACGCCCGTACCCGTGCACCAGGGCCCGGTGCCGGAGGCCCCGGTGCTGGAGATCAGCGGCCTCGAGGTCGTCTACCGGACCGCGGACGGCGGCGCACGACCCGCCGTGCGCGGCGTCGACCTGCGGGTCGGGGCGGGCGAGGTGGTCGCCCTCGTGGGGGAGTCCGGCTCGGGCAAGAGCACCACCGCCCACGCCGCCCTGCACCTGCTGCCGCCCGGGGGCGAGGTGACCGGGGGCCGCCTCCGCCTCGACGGACGCGACCTGTCCGACCTCACGGCCAAGGAGTGGCGGGAGGTGCGGGGCCGGCACGTGGGCCTGGTGCCCCAGGACCCGACCGTCTCCCTCAACCCCGTGGTGCGGGTGGGCGACCAGGTCGCCGAGGTGCTCGTCATCCACGGGCTGGCGCGCCGCGCGGACGCCCGGGTGCGTGCCGTCGAGCTGCTGCGCCAGGCCGGCGTGGACGACCCCGCCGCGCGGGCCCGGCAGTACCCGCACCAGCTCTCGGGCGGGCTGCGCCAGCGCGTGCTCATCGCGATCGCCATCGCGGCGGGGCCGCGCCTGATCGTCGCCGACGAGCCGACCAGCGCCCTGGACGTCACCGTGCAGCGGCGCATCCTCGACCACCTCGACTCGCTCGTGCGCGAGACCGGCACCGCGGTGCTGCTCATCACCCACGACCTGGGCGTCGCCGCCGACCGGGCGGACCGCGTCGTGGTGCTCCAGGACGGCGTCGTCGTCGAGGAGGGCCCGGCCGCGCGGCTGCTCGCGGACCCGCAGCACCCCTACACGCGGGAGCTCATCGGAGCGGCCCTGAGCCTCGCGAGCTCGCGGCTCGTCGTGGGCGGCGAGCCCCGGCCGGGCGGCGACGCCGGCCCCGTGGCCGGGCCTGTGCCCGCTCAGTCGCCCGCTCCGGACGCGACACCGGTCCTCGCGCTCGACGCCGTCCGCAAGGAGTTCGCGCTGCCCCGCGGGGCCGAGCGCCGCACCCTCGTGGCGGTGGACGACGTGAGCCTCGCCGTCGGGCGGGGGCGCACGTACGCGCTGGTCGGGGAGTCCGGGTCCGGCAAGACGACGACGGCGCGGCTGGCGCTGCGGCTCGAGCGGCCGTCGGCCGGGCGGGTCGTGTTCCGCGGCCAGGACGTCACGGACGTGCGCGGCGGGGCGCTGCGGTCGCTACGACGAGGGTTCCAGGTGGTGTACCAGAGCCCGTACGCGTCGCTGGACCCGAGGTTCACCGTCGAGCAGATCGTCACCGAGCCGCTGCGCGCCTACGGCGTCGGCGACCGGGCCGAGCGCGCCGATCGGGCGCGCGCCCTGATCGACGACGTGGCGCTGCCGCCCGACGCGCTGCGGCGCGGCCCGCGCGAGCTGTCCGGCGGGCAGCGGCAGCGCATCGCCATCGCGCGGGCGCTCGCCCTGCAGCCGGACCTGGTGGTGCTGGACGAGCCGGTCTCCGCCCTCGACGTCTCGGTGCAGGCGCAGATCCTCGAGCTGCTGGTGCGGCTCCAGCACGAGCACGGGCTCACCTACTTGTTCATCTCGCACGACCTCGCCGTGGTGCGGCAGGTCGCCGACCAGGTCGGCGTGATGAGCCGCGGCCGGCTCGTGGAGCAGGGCGCGGCGGACCAGATCCTGCTGGACCCGCAGGAGGACTACACGCGCGAGCTCGTCGCGGCCATCCCCGGCCGCCGGGCCGTGCAGCGGCTGGAGGCGGTATGACGACCACGACCCCGAGCACGACGGCACCCACGACGAGCGACGTCCGGCGCCTCACGACCGAGGAGGAGCTCGCCGGCCAGACCGTCGAGCTGCTGCGGGAGCTCATCCGCAACGCCTGCGTCAACGACGGGACGGTGGGCTCCGGTCAGGAGGTCCGCAACGCGCAGACCATCGCCGACTTCCTCGACGGGGCCGGGCTGGAGCTCGAGCGCGTGGAGCCGCAGCCGGGGCGCACGTCGCTGGTCACGCGGGTGCACGGCACCGACCCGACGGCGCCCAGCCTGGGCCTGGTGGGCCACACCGACGTCGTGCCGGTGGAGCCCGACGGCTGGACGCGCGACCCGTTCGGCGCCGAGCTGGTGGACGGCTGGGTCTGGGGCCGCGGCGCGATCGACATGCTGGGGCTCACCGCGGCGTACGCGGTCGTGACGCGGGCCCTGGCGACGTCGGGCCGCCCGCCCCGCGGCGACCTGCTGCTGGCCGCCGTCGCCGACGAGGAGCACGGCAGCGTGTGGGGCGTCGACTGGCTCACCACGCACCGGTGGGACCTCGTGCAGGCCGACCACGTGCTCACCGAGTCCGGCGGCGTGCCGGTCGGCCCGACCGGTGCGCGCACGCTGGCGGTGGGGGAGAAGGGCGGCGCCGGCCGGCTCCTGCGGGTGCACGGGACGCCGGGGCACGGCTCTGGCCCCTGGGGCAGCCGGAACGCGATCGTCCTCGCGGCCGAGGCGGTGCGGCGCATCGCCGCCGCCCGCGGCCCGGTCGTCGTCGGGGACCTGTGGCGCCGCTACGTCGACGCGCTGGCTCCCGAGCCCGACCTGCGCGCCGCCCTGCTCGACCCGGAGCGGCTCGACGACGCCCTGCCGCGGCTCGGTGCCCTGGGCGCCGTCGCGCACGCCACGACCCACACGACGCTCGCGCCGACCGTCATCGGCGGCGGCTCCAAGCCGAACGTCATCCCCGGCCTGGCCGAGATCACCCTCGACATCCGCGTGCTGCCCGGCACCCGGCCCGGCGACGTCGAGGCGCTCTTGACGGACGCGCTGGGCGACCTCGCCGAGCACGTCGAGATCGTCGGCGACCGCTTCGGCGAGCCGTCCCTCTCGCCGACGGACAACGGCCTGTACCGGGTGATCGAGCGGGCCGTGTCGGCGCGCACCGGGGGCGCCCCCGTGGTGCCGACCCTCGGCACCGGCGGCACGGACGGGCGGTTCTACCGCCGGCGCGGCGTCCCGGCCTACGGGTTCGGGCTGCTCAGCGCGGGCTGGGACCCGGGCACCTGGCGCGGCCTGTTCCACGGCAACGACGAGCGCGTCGACGTCGCCTCCCTGGGGCTCACGACGGCCGCCCTGCACGATGTCGTCACGACGTTCCTGGCCGGGGGCCGCGCGTGACGTCGGGGGCCGGGCTGGTCACGGACCCGTCGCGGCCGAGGTCCGGCACCCCGCCGGTGACGTGGGTCGCCACGCGCTGGGACGACCCCCGCGCCGCGGCGCTGCGCGGCGCCATGGACGCCGACCTCGCCCCCCGCTACGCGGCGCTGCGGGCCGAGCGGGCGCGGCTGTTCGCAGCCCGCGCCCCCGGCGGCCTGCAGGTCGTACCGACCGCCGCGGAGGTCCTCGTCACGTGGCTCGCGCTGGACGGCGCCGCACCGGTGGCGACGGCCTCGCTGCGGCGCCTGGGCCCCGCCGAGACGACGGGGGCGGCGACCTACGAAGTGAAGCGGCTCTTCGTGCTCGCGTCGCACCGCCGGCGCGGGCTCGCGGGCCGCGCGCTGCAGCACGTCGAGGACTCGGCCCGCGACCACGGCGTCGCCACGTTGCGGCTGCAGACCGGCGTGCGCCAGCCGGAGGCGGTCGCCCTCTACGCCGCCGCGGGCTGGCGTCGCATCGAGCCCTACCCGCCCTACCCGGCCGAGTCGAGCCTCTGCTTCGAGAAGCCGCTGTAGCGCCGTCCGCCCACCACCGCACGACACCCGCACCGAGACCCAGGAGCACCCATGGCCAGCGTGAGTCCCGACCGACCGTCGATCGTCGCCGTCGCCCTCGACGGCGCCGGCTGGCACCCCGCGGCCTGGCGGGAGCCCGCCGCCCGCCCCGAGGCCCTCACGGACCCGGGCTACTGGGTCGACCTCACCCGCCGCGCCGAGGCCGGGCTGGTCGACCTCGTGACCTTCGAGGACACCTTCGGCCTCCCGACGGCGCCCTACGACGACCCGGACGGCGCGCGGACCGACCGCGTGCGCGTGCGGCTCGACGCGGAGCTCGTGGCCGCGCGCGTCGCCCCCGCGACCCGGCACGTCGGGCTCGTACCCGTCGTCACCACCACGCACACCGAGCCGTTCCACGTCTCCAAGGCGCTCGCGACGCTCGACCACACGAGCCGGGGCCGGGCGGGCTGGCAGGTGCGGGTCTCCGCGTTCGCCGCCGACGCCGCGCTCACCGGGCGCCGCGAGGTGCCCGAGGTGGCGTTCGAGGACTTCCTGGCCGTGCGCGGGGCCGAGCACCTGACCGACCTGTTCGACGAGGCCGCCGCGGTCGTCGACGCGGTGCGCGCCCTGTGGGACTCGTGGGAGGACGACGCCGAGATCCGCGACGCGGCGACGCGCCGGTTCATCGACCGCGACAAGGTGCACCGGGTGGACGTCGAGACGCCGTGGTTCTCCGTGCGGGGCCCGGCGATCACGCCGCGTCCGCCGCAGGGCCAGCCCGTGGTGACCGTGCTCGCGCACGCGGCCGTCCCGTACCGCCTCGCCGCGCGGGCCGCGGACCTCGTGTTCGTCACGCCGGCCGACGACGCGGGCGCGGCGGCCGTGCTCGCCGACGTGCGCGCGGCGGAGGCGGAGGCGGGGCGCACCGGCGAGCCGCTGCGCGTGGTCGCCGACCTGGCCGTCGCCCTCGACGCCGGGGGCGAGCGCGGCGCCGACCGCCTCGCGCGGCTGGACGCGCGCGCCGGCGGCCCGTGGGTGACCGACGTGCGCGTCGCCGCCGGGAGCGCGGCGGAGGTCGCCGACGTCGTGGAGGCGTGGACGCGGCTCGGTTACGACGGCGTCCGCCTGCGCCCCGCCGTCCTGCCGGACGACCTGGACGCGATCGTCGCCGACCTGCAGCCGGAGCTGCGCCGTCGCGGCCTGGCGCGGACCGCCTACGACGGCGCTCCGGACGGCGCTCCGGACGGTGCGGGCGCGACGCTGCGCGGCCTGCTGCGCCTGCCGACCGACGTCCCGAACCGCTTCGCCACCGCCTGAGGCACGCCGACCGAGAGGACCGGACCATGAGCACCACCGACCGCACGCCCCGCAAGCAGATCATCCTCGGTGCCTACCTGGGCGGCGTGAACCACCACACCCTGTGGCACCTGCCCGAGGCCGGCAGCCAGATCGACTTCGCGTCGTTCGAGCACACGGCCCGCACGGCCGAGCGCGGGCGGTTCGACTTCTTCTTCCTCGCCGAGGGGCTCGCGCTGCGCGAGCGCGACGGCGAGGTCTTCGACCACGACGTCGTCGGGCGCCCGGACACGTTCACCGTCCTGGCGTCGCTCGCCGCCGTCACCGAGCACCTGGGTCTCGCGGGCACCATCAACTCCACGTTCAACGAGCCCTACGAGCTGGCCCGCCAGCTGGCCTCCCTCGACCACCTGTCCGGCGGCCGGGCGGCCTGGAACGTCGTGACGAGCTTCGACGCGTTCACCGGGGCCAACTTCCGGCGCGGCGGCTTCCTCGACCGGTCCGAGCGCTACGAGCGTGCCGCGGAGACCCTGCGCGTCGTGCGGGAGCTGTGGGACTCGTGGGCGGACGACGACCTGGTCGTCGACAAGGAGGCCGGGGTGTTCGCCCGGCGCGACGCCGGGGCGTTCCGGCACTCCGGGCCGCAGTTCGACGTGTCGGGACGCTTCGGCGTGCCGCGGCCGCCGCAGGGCCACCCGGTGATCCTGCAGGCGGGGGTGTCGCCGCAGGGGCGCGACTTCGCGGCGGCCGGCTCGGACGCCATCTTCTCCCCGTACGGCAGGTTCGAGGAGGCACGCGAGTACTACGTGGACGTGAAGGCCCGGGCGGCGCGGCTGGGCCGCAACCCGGACCATCTCAAGATCCTGCCGAGCGCGTCGTTCGTCCTGGGCGACACCGAGGCGGAGGCGCGCGGCAGGGCGCGCTGGGTGCGCGCGGAGCAGGTGCCCGGTCGCACGGCGCAGATCCTGCTCGAGCAGATCTGGAACCGGGACCTGTCGGCGTACGACCCCGACGGGCCGCTGCCCGACGTCGAGCCCCTGGTGGACGCTCCGGCGTTCATCGCGGGCCGTGCCCTGATCCACGCCGACCGGCCCGCCACGGTCGCCCGGCTGCGGGCCGGTGCCGAGGCGGAGGGGTTGACCCTGCGGCAGACCGCGATCGAGGAGTTCACGCGCGGCAGCTTCGTCGGGACGCCCACCCAGGTCGCGGACGCCCTCGACCGGTTCGTGCAGGAGGACGGGTCGGACGGCTTCGTCCTCGGCTCGCACCTCGTGCCCACCGGGCTCGACGAGTTCGTCGACCGCGTCGTGCCGCTCCTGCAGGAGCGCGGGTCGCTGCGCGCCGAGTACACCGGGTCGACGCTGCGCGACAACCTGGGCCTGCCCGCGCCCGTGCGCGGTGGCGCCGCCACCCGGGAGGCGACGCCCGCCGGCGTGTGACGGGTAGGGTCCGGGGCATGGCGACGGTGCTCCCCTTCGACGGTCACACTCCCGACATCGACCCCACGGCGTGGGTCGCCCCCACGGCGACGATCGTGGGGAACGTGCGCATCGGCGCGCGGGCCAGCGTCTTCTACGGCGCGGTGCTGCGCGGCGACATGGACGCGATCGTGCTCGGCGAGGGCTCCAACATCCAGGACAACTGCGTGGTGCACACGGACACCGGCGTGCCCGCGACCATCGGCGCCGGCGTGGGCGTGGGGCACGGCGCGATCATCCACGGCGCCACGGTGGGCGACGGCAGCCTGATCGGGATGGGCGCGACCCTGCTGAACGACGCGGTCGTCGGCGAGGGCGCGTTCGTCGCGGCGGGCGCGCTGGTGCGTGAGGGCCAGGAGGTCCCGGCCGGGCACCTCGCCGTCGGCGTCCCGGCGAAGGACCGCGGCCCGCTCGACGCCGACGGCGCCGAGCGCGTGCGCCGCAACGCGATCGAGTACCAGGAGCTCGCCGAGCGTCACCGCCGCTCGGTCGGCTGACCCGCCCGCGCGCACCGCGCGTCCAGCATCCGAGAGCCGCGCCGCCGGCCTTGCGGACGGTGGGCCGCGGTGGTCGGCTGCGGCCATGACGACACCTCCCACGGCCGGCGGGCCGGCCGCCGCGACGACCCTCCCCACCCGCACCCTCGGCTCGGGCGACCACGCCCTCACCGTGGCCGCGCTCGGCTTCGGCGGCATGTCGGTGGCCGACTCCTACGGCCCGGCCGACGCCGCCGAGGCCGAGGCGGTGCTGCGGCGCACGCTCGAGCTCGGCGTCACGCTGATCGACACCGCCGACGTGTACGGCGCCGGCCGTAACGAGGAGCTCATCGGGCGGGTGCTCGGCCCGCACCGCGACCAGATCGTGCTGGCGTCGAAGTTCGGGCTGGGCAAGCACCCCGACGGCCGCCCGGTCGACGGGCGCCCGGAGTACCTGCGCGCCGCGATCGACCGCTCGCTGGCCCGGCTCGGCACTGACCGTCTCGACCTGTACTACCTGCACCGCGTCGACCCGCAGGTGCCCGTCGAGGAGACCGTCGGGGCGCTCGCGGAGCTGGTCACGGCGGGCAAGGTCCGCGCGATCGGCCTCTCGGAGGCCGGCGCGGGCACCGTGCGCCGCGCGCACGCCGTGCACCCGGTGACCGCCGTGCAGAGCGAGTACTCGCTGTGGACCCGCGACCCCGAGGACGCCGTGCTGCCCGCCCTGCGCGAGCTCGGCATCGGCTTCGTCCCGTTCTCCCCGCTGGGTCGCGGCATCCTCACGGGCACCGTCGACCGGGTCACGGAGCTCGCGGACGACGACGTACGGCGCAAGCACGCTCGGTACGCGGGTGAGGCGTTCGAGCACAACCGCGCCCTGGTGCGTTCGCTCGAGGAGCTCGCCGCCGCGCGCGGCGTCACCGCCGCACAGCTCGCCCTCGCGTGGCTGCTCGCGCAGGGCGACGACATCGTGCCCATCCCGGGCACCAAGCGGCTGCGCTACCTGGAGCAGAACGTCGCCGCCGCGTCGGTCGACCTCGGCCCGGACGACCTGGCCGCGATCGCCGCCGCGATCCCGCGCGGCGCCGTGCACGGGGTGCGGCACCCGCAGCCCGACCTCCTGGAGGCCTGATCCCGCCGCTGGTCGAGCCTGTCGAGACCTCGGGTGGTTTCGACTGGCTCGACCCGCGGCAGCAGGCGCGATGCCGTCCGGTGACGATCCGTCAGGCGAGCGGGGTGCGCACCGCGCCGAACGCGGTGCGGGCACGCAGCCGGAACCCCAGGTGCTCGTACAGCCGGATCGCGTTCGCGTTGTTCCCCGCCGCGTGCAGCATGGGCCGCGCGCCGCGCTCGCGGACGTGGTGCGCGACGTCGAGGACCAGGCGCGTGGCGAGGCCCTGGCCGCGATGGTCGGGGGCGGTCGTCACGGCGCTGATCTCGGTCCAGCCCGCGGGCTGCAGGCGCTCGCCCGCCATGGCGACGAGCCGCCCCTCCCGTCGGATGCCGACGTAGCGGCCCATGAGATAGGTGCGCGGCAGGAACGGGCCGGGCCGCGAGCGCTCGACGAGCGCCAGCATGTCGGGCACGTCGTCCGCGCCGAGCACCACGGCCTCGTCGTCCGCGCGGGTGCGCAGCCGGTCCGTCTCGACGAGCTGGACGCCCTCGTGGAGCGAGGCTCGCTCCCAGCCCGTAGGGAGGACGACGTCGGCCGGCGGGCCGGGGAACTCGGCGCCGCGGCCCGCGACGTCGACGATCGCGTCCCACACGTCCGGGTCGTCCCACGACCGGACGGCCGCGAACGGCGACACGTCGGCGGGATAGCGCAGCACCAGCTCGTTGCCCTCCGCGAGGTGGGCGTGCGCCCCGGTGAGCGACGACCAGCGCGAGTTGTCGAGGACGGCCTCGGACGCGGCGTCCGGGGTGCCGGCGGGGGCGTCCGCCGGGGTGGTCGTGGTGGTCATGTCGCCTCCTGGTCTGCCGACGCAGCGTACGTGCTCAGGGCACCGGGACAGGCGTCGGTTCGCTGTCGGCGTCGAGGGTCCCGGACAGGTCGTGCGCGCGGCGGGTGAGCGGCTCGCGCAGCCCCAGGTGCTCGCGCAGGGTGGTGCCGGAGTACGCCGCCGGGTACGCGCCGCGCTCCTGCAGCTCGGGCACCACCTTCTCCACGACGTCGTCCAGGCCCGACGGCACGATCCAGGGGCTGAGGTTGAACCCGTCGACGGCGCCGGTGCGCACCCAGCGGGTGAGCTCGTCCGCCACGGCGTCCGGCGTGCCGGTGAAGCCGCGCTCGCCCGCGTTGCGGATGACCAGCTCGCGGATGGACAGGTTCTCGGCCTCGGCGAGGGCGCGCCACTGCCGGGCGACCTCGTGCGTGCGGGCGCCCGTCGTGGCGGAGCCGCGCTCGCCGCCCAGCTCCTCGACCACCGGGTCGTGGGCCGGCAGCGGGCCGTCCGGGTCGTACGAGGAGAGGTCCTCGCCCCAGATGTTGCCGACGATCGACAGGGCGGTCGCGGGCGTGACCTGGGCGCGGCGCACCCAGCGGGCCTTCTCCTCGGCCTCGGCGGGGGTGTCTCCCACGACGATCGCCGTGCCGGGGAAGATCTTCACGTCGTCCTCCGGCCGCCCCGCGGCGACGACGCGGCGGCGCACGTCGGCCGCGAACTCGAGCGCGTCGGCGAGGACGGCGCCGTGTCGGGAGAAGATCACGTCGGCGTGCGCGGCCGCGAAGTCCCGCCCCTGGGGCGAGTCGCCCGCCTGGAAGATCACCGGGTGGCCCTGCGGGCTGCGCGGCGTGGTGACGTCGACGACGAGGTCGCGGGGCGTGCGCAGGTCGGCGCCGGGCACGACCACGCGGGCCATGGTCCCCTGATCGGTCGCGCCGGCGTCGTGGGGGAACGCGTCCCAGACGCCGCGGGCGACGGCGAGCACGGCCGCGGCCCGCTCGTACCGGTCGGCGTGGTCGAGGTACCCGCCGCGGCGGAAGTTCTCGCCGGTCCAGGCGTTGTCCGTCGTCACGACGTTCCAGGCCGCCCGCCCGCCGGACAGGACGTCGAGGCTCGCGAGGCGGCGGGCCAGGTCGGCCGGGTCGTGGTACGTCGTGTTCTGTGTGGCCACGAGGCCGATGCGGTCGGTGATCGCCGCCAGCGCGGCGAGCTGCGTGATCGCGTCGGGGCGGCCCACGACGTCGAGGTCGTGGATGCGCCCTCGGGTCTCGCGCAGGCGCAGGCCCTCGCCGAGGAAGAACGCGTCGAACAGCCCGCGCTCGGCGATGCGGACCACGCGCTCGAAGGAGGTGAAGTCCGTCTGCGACCCGGACTCCGGGTCGGACCAGATGGTCGTGTGGTTGACGCCCTGGAAGAAGACGCCGAAGTGCACCTGGGCGTGCGGGCGGACGATCGGGGCGTCGGGGGCGTCGGGGGC
>Ga0180221_1000677_pt1 | contig 26862 bp, 25 predicted proteins | sample eDN5th37CKraftMG_FD_151339 | JGI IMG/M metagenome (GOLD analysis project Ga0180221, IMG submission 151339) | Enriched Miracle-Growth compost microbial communities from Emeryville, California, USA - eDNA 5th pass 37_C Kraft MG (version 2) (version 2) ...
CTGCGGGCCGCCCGCCGTGGTCGCCCGAGCCGCTTCGCCCTACGGGCTCCGCGTCTCAGGCGACCACGGCGACACAGCTACCGCGTCGCGTCACCACGCCACCACACACACTTGATCGGACAGACCCTCGTGCTCGACACGCTGGAGATGGCGCTCTGGAGCCGCCAGCGCGCCGGCATTCCGCTCGCCGAAGACCTCATCCATCACAACGACGCCGGCTCGCAATACACCAGTTTTGCGTTCACCAGCCGGCTCGTCGAGGCAGGCGTCGACGCGTCGGTCGGCTCGGTCGGCGACGGGTACGACAACGCGCTGGCCGAGACCACGATCGGCCTCTACAAGACCGAGAAGATCCACCGCGAAGGGCCCTGGCGCACCCTGGCCGATGTCGAGCTGGCCACCCTCGAATGGGTCGACTGGTACAACCACGCCCGCCTGCACTCCGCCTGCGGCGGAGTCTCTCCCGCGCAGTACGAGCAACACCACAACCACGATCTAGAGTCTCGTCTAGAGACTCAATAACCACCGCCTCCAACGAAGCCGGGGCGGTTCACCCACAGAACGTCGGACACCCTCTGCTAGGTCCGCCCGCGGCCGTCAGGCCATGACCTCCGTGCGCTCGTCCACGTTGGCGGGGGCCAGCGGGACGAGGTTGCCGTCCAGGTCCAGCAGCGCCGAGGACTCCTCGTACCAGGAGTCCGGAGCCCGGGTGCCCCAGAACGAGCGGCAGCGCGGATCGGTGACCGACCAGCGCAGCGGCGGGTGATCCGGATCGCCGGTGTAGTAATCGCACGTGTACAGCTCGATGCGGTGCCCGTCAGGATCGCGCAGATACACGAAGAACGCGTTGGACACCCCGTGGCGGCCCGGGCCGCGCTCGATCGCGTGCACATGCATCCCCGCCGCCAGCTGATCACACACCCGCAACACCGCGGCGGGCTCAGGCAGCCACATCGCGAAGTGATGCAACCGCGGACCCGTCCCCGCGGTCAGCGCGACGTCGTGAACGGTCGGCTTGCGCCGCAACCACGCCCCCGTCAGCTTCTCGTCGGGCCCATCGGTGGAGATGTACTCCGTCGCGCGAAACCCCAGGTCCTGCCAGAACCGAAACGCCGACTCCGGATCGTTGACATGGAAATTCAGATGATCGAAGCGCAGCACCGGCGCCCCCCGATGCAGATGAAACGCCTGCGTGTGCCGCGCCACATGCGCCATCTCGCAGAAGAACTCCAACGGAAACCCGAACGGATCCTGCACCCGCAACGCCCGCCCCAACCCCGTCTCACCCTCGCTCCAGCGCACCCGGCAACCACGCCGCTCGAACTCCACCGCCAGCCGATCCAGATCCTCCTCCTCACGCACCCGAAACCCGACATGGTCGACCGCCGGCACATCCCCCCGGCGCAACACCAGGCTGTGATGCAGATACTCCTCCCACCCCCGCAGATACGCCACCTCATCGGTGCGCTCGGTCACCAGCATCCCCAACAGGCCCTCATAGAACCCCAGCGACGCCTCCACATCCCGCACCACCAACTCCACGTGCGCGGCACGCAAGATGTCAAACGGCGGATGCTTGACCTCACCGATCAGCGACTCGACCTGGCTCATCTCTTCCTCTCGTCTCTCCGGGGATGCGGAATCCTATAGGAAATCCAAACACCACCTGGAGGCGGCGGCCTCCGTGCTTCGTACGGATCCACCCTCGGTGGTTCTCCCGGAACCGAGGGCGTCAAGATGCCGGCCGTGCGCATGGACGTCGCAGCGGAGACTCACGAGACGGAGGGGCCCGGCGTCATCTACGCCTGCGTCGAGGACGGCGGGCGGTTCGTGAAGATCGGATGGGCCGCCACCCTCGAGAACGCGTACGTCCGCTGGAGCAACATCCAGATCGGCAACCCGCGGCGCGTCGAGATGCGGTTGATCGGGGAGGGCAGCCTCGAGGAGGAGGCGCGGATGCACCGGCGCTTCCACGCGTACGCCGTGCGCGGGGAGTGGTTCCGCATCGAGGGCGAGGTCGCCGAGCTCCTCGCCGCGTCGCAGCCGCTGCCGTCGCGGATGGGACTCGGGCGCGGCGGGCGCCCGCCGACCGAGCGCGACGCCGCCGAGCAGTGGCTCGTCGGCGTGCTGTCCGATGGCCCTCGGCCGGCTGGCGAGATCCTCGCCGCCGGCGTCGCCGCCGGGCACAGCCAGAAGACGATCCGGCGCGCGGCCGACCGGCTCGGCGTGCTGCGCGACCCGCCGGGCGGCGGACGGAGCTGCCGCTGGCTGCTGCCGGCCGACCTCGACGAAGGTCGCGGACCGGGGCGCCACGAAGGACGGGAGCGACGGGACTCGAACCCGCGACCTCCGGCGTGACAGGCCGGCGCTCTAACCAACTGAGCTACGCCCCCTGGATCAGGGGGAACGCAGGATAGCCACTCGCGCGCGCGACCGGTTTGGCCAGCCGGCCAGTCACGCGCTAGCGTGCCGGAGGATGTCGCTGGCGCCTCCCGCCCCGGTCCCGCAGAGCTCGCTCCGGCGCCTGCTGCGCGACCTGCGCGACGAGCGGGCGGCCCGGGCGAAGGTGCCCTATCCGCCGGGCGAGCACGGGCCGAGCCTGGAGCGCACGCGGCGCTTCAACCACGACCCGCTGCCGGTGCTGCTGGAGGCCTACGAGCGCTACGGGCCGATCTTCTCGCTGCGGATCTTCCACGGCAACGTGATCTTCATGCTCGGCCCGGAGGCCAACCACTTCATCACGGTCTCCCACGCCGACCACTTCACCTGGCGCGAGGGGCACCTCGGCGACCTGATCCCGCTGCTCGGCGACGGGCTGCTGACGATCGACGGCGAGTTCCACCGGCGGTCGCGGCGGATCATGCTGCCCGCCTTCCACCGCGAGCGCATCGCCGCGGCGCTGGACACGATGACGCCGGAGATCGAGGCCGCGCTCGCCCGCTGGGAGGACGGCCTGCGCCTCGACCTGTACGCCTGGACGCGGCGGCTGGCGCTGCGGATCGCGATGCGCGCCCTGTTCGGCCTCGACCCCGACAGCCGCCTGGCGCGGGAGGCCGACGCCGCGACCCAGTTCGAGCACGCGCTCGGCTTCTGGGCCCAGGAGTACATCCTCCAGATCCTGCGCGGCCCGGGCACCCCGTGGCGGCGGATGCAGGCGGCGCGCAGGCGCCTCGACGCGATCGTCTACGACGAGATCGCCCGGCGGCGGCGCACCGGCGAGCGCGGCGAGGACGTGCTCTCGCTGCTGCTCGACGCCCAGGACGAGGACGGCACCACGCTCGACGACCGCCACGTCCGCGACCAGGTGATGACGCTGCTGTTCGCCGGCCACGACACGAGCACGTCGACGATCGCCTTCCTCTTCTACGAGCTGGCCCGCCACCCGCACGAGGAGCGGCTGGTGCTCGAGGAGCGCGACGCGGTCCTCGGCGAGCGCGCGCCGACGTTCGACGACCTCATGGGCGGCCGGCTTCCGCGGCTGGACCTCGTGCTCGACGAGACGCTGCGCCTGTACCCGGCCGCCTGGATCGGCCCGCGCCAGTCCGCCCGCGAGTTCGAGTTCGCCGGCCACCGCGTCGCCGCCGGCGTGCCGGTCAACTACTCGTCGTGGGCCAGCCACCACCTGCCCGACGTGTGGGGCGACCCGGAGGCGTTCCGGCCCGACCGCTTCGCGCCCGACCAGCGCGCCGCGATCCCCAAGGGCGCGTACGTGCCGTTCGGCGGCGGCTCGCGCATCTGCATCGGGATGCGCTTCGGCCAGCTCGAGATCAAGGCGATCGCGAGCCGCATCCTGCGCGACTTCACGCTCGACCTGCAGGCCGGCTTCCGGCTCGTGATCCGTCAGATGCCGACGATCGGCCCGCGCGACGGGATGCCGGTCATCGTGCGGGCTCGCTGACCAGCCCGAGGCGATGCGCCACCGCGGCCGCCTCCGTGCGGCTGCGCACGTCGAGCTTGGCCAGGATCCGCGACACGTGCACCGAGGCCGTCTTCTCGGCCATGAACAGCGCCTCGCCGATCTCGCGGTTCGTCGCGCCGGCGGCCAGCAGCGCCAGCACCTCCCGCTCGCGCGGGGTGAGGCCGAGCGCGGCCTGCGCCTCGTCGCCGTCGGGCCCGGCCGCGTCGTCGCCGGGCGCGGCGTCGCCGAGCCGCAGCCGCGCGCGGCGGGCCAGCGACTCGAGCTCGCCGGCCAGCCACGTCGCCTCCATCTCGACCGCGGCCGCGTGCGCGGCCGTCGCGACGGCCTCGGCCGCCGCGCGGTCCCCGGCCCGCACCAGCGCCTCGGCCTGGCGCCAGCGCGCGTCGGCGGCGGCCAGGAAGCGCTCGGCCGACTCCCACGCCTCCGCGCACGCCGCCCACGCCACCGGCGCGGCCTCGCCGGCCGCGCGGGTCATGTGCGCGTCGGCGTAGGCGACCCAGCCGCGCGCCTCGGCGCCCACGGTCTCGGCGCGCGCCCGCTCGCGCGCGTCGTGCGCGCGCGCGAGGGCCTCGTCGGTGGCGGCCGCGTCGCCCAGGTCGCGGCCGCGCTCGGCGACGTCGGCCTCGAGCGCGACCTCGGCGGCGGCCAGGCGGGCCGCGCGCGTCGAGTCCTGCATCCCGGTGATCATCGCCAGCCGCGCGCGCCCGTCGGCGATCGCCTCGCGCGCCTCGTCGAAGCGGCGCAGCCGCCGCAGGGCCTGGGCGGTCAGTGCGGAGAGCGGCGCGTGCCACTGCGGGTCGAGCGCGCCGGCCGCCATCTCGCGCGCCGCGTCCAGGCAGCGCAGCGCGCCCTCGGCGTCGCCGCGCGCCAGCCCCAGCTCGGCCGACACCATCCGGTAGTAGCCGCCGAGCGCGCCGCTGTAGCTCGACGCGCGCTCGAAGCGCAGCCACTCGTCGGCGCCGCGCAGGTCGCCCAGCGCGAGCGACATCTCGGCCGCCTGGACGCGCATCCACGCGGCGCGCATGCCGCGGCGCTCGTTCTCGCGCACGCCCCGGACGATGAGCTCGCGCGCCTCGCGGGTGCGGCCGTTGAGGAAGAGGACGTCGGACAGGTTCACGTAGCCGCGGTCGAGGTTCTCCAGGCGGCGGTCGGCCCGGTCGATCGCCATCGACTCCTCCAGCCGCGCGATGCCGCCCGACAGGTCGCCGAGCCCGGCGAGCGCGACGCCGAGCGTGTTGAGCACGTTGGCCTGCGCGGAGCGCGCCCCGACCGCGGCCGCCTCCTCGAGCGTGCGCTCGCACAGCTCGGCCGTCTCGGCATAGCGGCCCTGGAGCATCAGCGTCTTCGCCTTCGCGGCCAGCAGGACCGCCCGCTCGACGTTCGGCGCCGGGTCGGCGGCCAGGAGCGCGAGCCCGCGCTCGTAGCTGGCCATCGCCTCCTCGCCGCGTGCGCTCTCCCACAGCGCCTTGCCGCGCCGCTCCAGCAGGCGGGCCGCGCGCTTGGGATCGGCGTCGGCGTCGACCTCCCCCAGCGCGGTCTCCAGGACGTGGCCGGAGCGGTCGAACTCGCCGAGCGCCAGCGCGGCGGCGGCCAGCCGCTCCAGCAGGCGCGGGTGGTCGCAGCCCGCCCACGCCTCGGCGTCGGGCACGTGCGACCACAGCGACAGCGCGCGCTCGAGCTGCGCGGCGGTCTCGGCCGGGGCCAGGGTGCGCTCGGCCGCGTCGGCCGCCCGCACCGACGCGCGCAGCGCCTCGGGCTGCTCCCCGGCGACGGCGAAGTGATGGGCGATGGCGGTGACCGTGTCGAGGTCGTCCTCGCCGGCCTCGGCCCGCCGCTCCAGCGCGCGCGCGAGCTTCTGGTGCAGCTCGACGTGCTCGCCGGGCAGCAGGTCGTCGTGCATCGCCTCGCGCAGCAGCGCGTGGCGGAACGCGTAGCGGCCGTCGTCGCCGCCCACGAGCACGTGGTGGGCGATCGCCTCGCGCAGCGCGGGCCGCAGGACCTCGGGGGGCAGGCCGGTGACGTCGGCCAGCAGCGCCTCGTCGGCGCGCGCGGCCGCGGCCATCGCCCGCAGCACGTCCTGGGTCGGCTCGGCCAGACCCTCGACGCGCACCATCAGCGCGTCGCGCAGCGTCGGCGGCAGCTCGGCGTGGCCGCCCGGGCCGGCGGCGATCAGCTCCTCGGCGAACAGCGGGTTGCCCTCGCAGCGGCGGTAGAGGCGGTCGACGAGCGCGGCGTCGGGCTCGCCGCCGAGGATGTCGGCGAGCAGCAGGGCGACCTCGTCGCGCGTCAGCCGCTCGACCTCGATGAGCGTGGTGCGCTCGAGCCGCAGCAGCTCGGGCAGCAGCGGGCGCAGCGGGTGGCGGCGGTGCAGCTCGTCGGTGCGGTAGGTGGCGACGAGCACGACGCGCTCGCGGCCGAGGTTGCGGGCGGCGAACGCGATGAAGTCGCGCGTGGAGCGGTCGGCCCAGTGGATGTCCTCGAGGACGAGGACGAGCGGCGCCTCGCCGGCGAGGCGGTCCAGCGCGTCGAGCAGCAGCTCGAAGAAGCGGCCCTGGGCGGCGCGCTGCTCGCCCTCCGGCAGCGCCAGCTCGGCGCGCACGGCGTCGAGCGCGGGATCGCCGGCGCGGGTGAGCGGGCGCAGCGCGCCGATCAGCGGCGCGTAGGGCAGCTCGCCCTCGGTCAGCTCGACGCAGTCGCCCGTGAGCACGCGCGCGCCGGCGGCGCGGGCGCGCGCTGCGTGCTCGTCGACGAGGCGGGTCTTGCCGACGCCGGACTCGCCGGCGACGAGGGCCAGCCAGCCGCGGCCGGCGGCCGCCTCGCCCAGCACGCGCTCGAGCTCGGCGAGCTGCGACTCCCGCCCGACGAACCTGCGGCTGGACACGCGGCGCGCCACGTGTCCAGCTTCGCACGTTCGCGTCACGTGGGGGCGACGCGGCGCGCCGGTGCAGCGGGGCGCCGGCGCGACCACGCGAGGCGCAGCCGCCGGCGCGGGCGGCGCTCCAGCCGCGGGCGCGGACGCGCGCCGCGGGCCTGGCCGACGAGGAGGTCGTTGATGATCGGTGACAGGCTCGGATGCATGCGACCATCCTGCGCGTAAGACGCCGGCCGCACATCGGGAGGATGGAGCGCATCGCCGAGCGGGACCCCTTACCTGCGCGCCGGGACCCCTCAGCGGCGGCGATAGGATCGGCGGCGGCAGGTCCACGTCCCACCGCCATGGTGACCGACGCCTCGATCCCCGCACCCGTCCCGGTCTTCTTCGAGGACCTCAAGCGGCTCCCGCCCGGCCGGCACAGCATCGCCGTCGAGGAGGTCGCGCGCCAGCAGCGCGTGCGCCTGATGGGCGCGATGCTCGACGCGGTCGGCGAGCAGGGCTACATCGCCACGAGCGTCGCCGACGTGCTCGTGCGCGCCGGGGTCTCGCGGCGCACGTTCTACGAGCACTTCGCCGACAAGGAGGACTGCTACCTGCAGGCCTACGACCACGTCGCGCGGGTCCTCACCGACGCCGTCCAGGACGCGCTGCGCGGGCACGAGCACTGGCAGGACGCGGTCCGGTCGGGCCTGGACCTGTTCCTGCGCACGGTCGCCGAGAACCCGCGGATCGCGCGCGCCGCGCTGATCGAGATCCTCGCCGTCGGCCCCGAGGGCGTGCGGCGCCGGGAGGCGTCGCTGACGCCGTTCGAGCAGTTCTTCGAGATGGCGCGCGAGCTGGCGCCGGCGGGCGCGGCGATCCCGGGCAGCGTCACCGAGACGCTCGTGGGCGGGATCCTCGAGACGATCAGCGCCCGGGTGATGCGCGACGAGGCCCACCGCGTGCCCGAGCTGCTCGACCAGCTCATGTTCTGGTCGCTCGTCCCGTTCGTGGGGCCGGTCGAGGCCAACCAGGCGATCGCCGACCGGTCGGGCCGCTGACCGGTCAGTCGCGCAGCGGCCCGTAGTCCTGCGCGCGGGCGACGAGCTCGGCCGGCTCGACCGCCAGCGCCTGCGCCAGCCGCACGATGTTGATCCAGCTCGGGTTGCGCTCGCCGCGCTCGATGCCGCCGACGTACGTGCGGTGCATGCCGCTGCGGTGGCCGAGCTCCTCCTGGGACAGCTCCGCGCGGCGGCGCAGGTCGCGCACCGCCTGGCCGAGCGCGACGGAGGCGTGGGAGCGCTGGGTCACGAGGTCAACCCTCATTCACCGATGACTATCGGTCTACCGACTATGAGTATCGCGACCGGTCGCCGAGGCCAGCGCGGCGCCAATCGAACATCCGTCCAGCGAAATCGGCGCGCGACCGCGCGATTGCAGTTCGAGAGCGCCGTTCCGGGTACAACCCAGTTCACATGGGGATGGGGGCTGGAGTTCTGGCGGCCGCGGTCCTGGCCGCCGGCTCGGGTCCGAGCCTCGGCGCGAACGTGACGGCGTACCAGCCGAACGCGTACGCGACACCGGCCGCCGAGCAGGCGCTGGACCGGCTGCGTGACACGGAGATCAGCGACGCCGCGATCGTCGTCACGTGGTACATGGACGACGCGCGCGCCTCGACGGTCGCCCCCGATCCCGCGCGCACCCCCAGCGACGCCTCGGTCCTGCGGCTCGTCCGCCAGGCGCGCGAGCGCGGGCTGCGCGTCGCGCTCAAGCCGCACGTCGACGTGCGCGACGGCACCTTCCGCGGCGAGATCGCCCCGCTGAACGAGACGGCGTGGTGGGCGAGCTACGCGGCGATGATCGAGCGCTACGCCGAGCTCGCGAACCGGGGGGCCGCCGACATCCTCGTCGTCGGCGACGAGCTGCGGTCGATGTCCGACGACGAGGCGGCGTTCCGCGACGTGATCGCCCGCGCCCGCGCCCGCTTCCGCGGCACGTTGACGTACGCCGCCAACTGGGACGAGGTCGAGCAGGTGCGGTTCTGGGACGACCTCGACGCGATCGGCGTCGACGCCTACTACCCGCTCGCGCGCGCGCCGGGCGCCCGGCCGCAGGAGCTGCGCGACGCCTGGCGGCCGATCGTCGCGCGCCTGGAGCGCTTCAGCGAGCGGTGGGACCGGCCGCTGGCGCTGACCGAGATCGGCTACGCCGCGCGTCCCGACGCCGCGGTGAACCCGTCGGGCGCCGGCGCCCGCCCCGGCCCGTACGACCCGGACGCGCAGGCGATGGCCTACGAGGCCGCGCTCGACGCGTGGCGCGGCTCCGACCGGCTGGCGGCGATCTGGTGGTGGGACTGGCCGGCGGATCCGCGCGACGCCGTGGGCGACGCGTTCTCGCCGCGCGACCGGCCCGCCGAGGACGTCCTGCGGGCGTTCGCCCAGGGCGAGGAGGGCGGCGACGGCTTCCTGGGCGCGATCCCGTGGTCGCTGATGTCGGTGGTGGCGATCTGGCTGCTGCTGCCGCTGGGGTTCCTGGCGATCGTGCGCGTGCTGGGCGCGCGGCGCCCGGCGCGCGAGGCCGAGGCGCCCGAACCGGGGGCCGCGCCCGCGGCGCCCGCCGCCGAGGCGCCGGCGCCGGTGCGCGCCGAGACCGAGCCAGAGCCGAAGCCTGAGCCGGAGCCCGTGCCGGCGGCATCGCGTCCGGTGCGCCGGGGCGGCGGCCGCTTCAGCCGGCCGCGGCGCGACGCGCTGCGCGACCTCGGCCCGGTGAGCATCGACCGGCTCTGCGAGATCACCTGCCGCGTCCTCGACGTCGAGATGGCCGCCGTGCTCGTGCGCGCGCCCGACGACCACGACAGCCTCGTCACCGCCGGCCAGGCCGGGATCCGCCTGCGCGGGCGGCGGTGGCCCGCCGACGCCGGCGTCGCCGGGCTCGTGCTCGCCAGCGGCGAGCCGCTCGCGATCTCCGACTACTCGATGCTCGAGGGCCGCATCGGCGGCGAGCAGACCCGCGGCGTGCGCATGGGCGCGGCCGCGCCCGTGGTCGTCCAGCACGCCGTGCGCGGGACGCTGTCGATCGGAACGCGCCGCGCCGACCGCCACTTCGACGAGCGCGAGCTGGAGCTGCTCGGGGCGATGGCCGACCTCGTCGCGGCGGCGATCAGCCGCCCGGGCGGCCCGGACGAGATCGACGACGTCCGCGGCCAGCTGCGCGGGCTGCGGGCGGCGCTCGACGCGCGCGACCCCGACGAGTACCGGCGCATCGCCGCGACCGCCGGCATCGCCACGCGCCTGGGCAAGCGCCTGCTTCCGGCCGACCGCAGCCTGCACGCGGAGCTGGAGCTGGCGGCGCGCCTGCACGACGTCGGGATGCTGCGGGTGCCCAGCGCCGCGGCGCGCGGCGCCACGGCGGGCGACAACAGCCGCCTCACCCGCCTGCACCCGGCCTGGGGCTGCGAGCTGCTGGCGGAGATCCCGGGCCTGCAGGGCGTGGCCGCGGTCGTGCGCTTCCACCGCGAGCGGTGGGACGGCCGCGGCGACCCGCACGGCCTCGCCGGCCCGCGCATCCCGCTCGCCAGCCGGATCATCGCGGTCGCCGAGGCGTGGGCCGAGCTGACGACCGCGGCGGGCGCCCCGCGCTCGCCCGAGCACGCGATCCACGAGCTGCGCGCCCAGGCCGGACGCCGGTTCGACCCGCGCGTCGTCGAGGTCGCGGCCAGCGTCGGCGCGACCATGCCGCGCCAGATGCCGCGGCCCGCGCCGCCTTCGGTCGCGCGCTGATCCGTCCGCCTCGTCGCCGAGCATGGGCCGGTCAACCGAGGAGGAGCGATGACCGACCCCACGGCCGAGCAGATCACGGAGGTCGCGCGGAGGGCGACCGGTCTGTGGTGGGTGTGGATCGCGAGCGGGATCGTCTGGATCGTGATCGCGCTCGTCGTGCTGCAGTTCGACGAGGCGTCGGTCACGACCGTCGGCGTGCTCGTCGGGCTGATGTTCCTGCTGTCGGCCGTCCAGCAGTTCTTCATCGCCGGCGTGGTCGACCGCGGGAAGTGGCTGTTCGCCCTGTTCGGCGTGCTGTTCGTGATCGCCGGCGTGATCGCGCTGATCCGGCCCGAGAACACGTTCGCCGCGATCGCCGACATCCTCGGCTTCCTGTTCCTGCTCGTCGGCGTCTACTGGATCGTGCAGGCGTTCCTGGAGCGCGAGGTCAACGACCTGTGGTGGCTGGGGCTCACCGCCGGCATCCTCATGATCATCCTGGCGTTCTGGACCAGCGGCCAGTTCTTCATGGAGAAGGCGTACGTGCTGCTGGTGTTCGCCGGCATCTGGGCGCTGCTGCAGGGCGTCAACGACATCGTGCGCGCGTTCCTGCTGCGGCGCGCGCACCAGTCGCTTCAGGGCTGAGGCGCGCGGCTGCGCGCGACGGCGGCGAAGCCTGCGCGCAAACGCAGGCACGCCGTCGCGCGCCGCTCTAGCGTCCGCCCATGGGCTCAACGGCAAGCAGGCACGCGCCGCGACCAGCGAGCGGGCTGTTCGCGGATCCGCGACCGATCGAGACGGTCGCCGACATGTTCGCCAACGTGTGGCAGCTCGGATACGTGGCGACCGACCTCGACCGCGCGATGGAGGAGGCGGCGCGGACGCTCGGGCTCGAGCACTGCATCGAGGTGCCGACCGACACGGCCGCGTTCGTCGTCGACGGCGAGGTGCGCCCGTGGGAGACGCGGATCGCGATGGGGTCGCGCGGCGGCCTGATCGTGGAGATCATCGAGCCGGTCGGCGGCGAGGTCGGCTTCTACCGCGACTACCTCCCGCAGGACGGCTCCTATGGCCTGCGGCTGCACCACCTGGCGGCGTTCATGGAGCCGGGCGACGAGGCGTGGGCGGCGATGGAGGGAGTGCTCGAGCGCGCCGGGCTGAAGATCCACTCGCTCGTGCTGATCCCCGACCGGGTCCGGGCCGGGTACGTCGACACGTCGGCGCAGCTCGGGCACTGGATGGAGATCTGCCAGCTGCAGCCCGACGACATCGCGACGTTCACCGGGATCGCGCGCGACTCGTCCTGAGCCGCCGGCGCGCGCCTGCTCAGCAGGCGCGCTGCCCCGGCACCGCGCCGGTCCGGGGCACGCGCCGCTTGGCCGCGCACTGCTGCGCGAGCATGGCGTCGAGGCGGCGGATCGCCGCGCGCACCGCCGGGTCGTCGCTCAGCGCCAGGTTGCGGAGCTCGAGCGGGTCGCGCGTGACGTTGTAGACCTCGACCTGGTCGATCGGCGCCTTCGTCTTCACCGCGACGTCCGCCGGCCGGGTTCCCGCCCGCGCGACGTTGCCCTGGACGTGGATCGTCACGTCCTCGCCGCCGCTCGGGTCGCTCCAGTACTGCGGCGAGTCGTAGTAGCGGGTGAACTTCCACTTCTCCCGGGCGCCGTCGGGCCCCGTCGGGAGGTGGGCGACGACCGTCTCCAGGTGGTTGGGCTGGACGACCGCCTCGTACTCGTGGTTCAGGAACGAGACCTGCTGCCGGCCGCGGCTGGGGTCGTCGTCGGTGAAGAAGTACACGGGGTCGTCGACGGCCGCGGGGTCGACGTCGCCGAGGATGAGCTTCGACAGGTCGCGCCCGACGAGCGGCTGGGCCTCGGGATGGGTCCGGGCCAGCTTCGCGCGCAGCGCGTCCGCGTCGAGGCCGGCCAGCCCCAGCAGCGTCGGGAGCAGGTCGGCGTGGCTGGTGAGCGCGTCGACCTGACGGCGCCGGCGGAACAGCCTCGGGTTGTGCACGATGAACGGCACGTGCGTGGTCTCCTCGTAGGCCTGATGCCACTTCTGGCACATGCCGCCGTGCGCGCCGAGCATGTCGCCGTGGTCGGAGGTGAAGATCACGATCGTGTCCTGCGCCATCTGCGGGTGCTCGTGCAGCGCGTCGAGCACCTTCTGGATCTCGCGGTTCACGTTCTCCTGGAGCTGGTAGTAGAACCGCCGGTACTCGAGGCTGTTCGCCGTCGGCTGCAGCATCCGCGGGTACGTGTCGACGTAGCTGCGCTGCGCCGTCGGCTTGCCGCCGAGGTCCTCCTCGCTCGTCGCGCGGTACATGTCGGCGTCGAACAGGTCGTCGGGGACCTCGCTGCCCTCGAGCTGGCCGTCGAGGTTCCACTGCGGCTCGCGCCGCGTGAGCTCGCCCCAGAGCACGATGTCGTGCGGGTTGACGAACGAGCTCACCAGCAGCCACGGCCGGGCCCGCCGGCCGCGCTTGGCCAGCGCGTGGATCTGCTCGACGGTCTGGGCGGCGAACTTCTCGTCGCGGCCCGGGCCGGCCGTCGCCGACGAGCCGGAGTTGAGCGGGTTGTCGCCGTGCGGCTCGGGGCCGATCCAGCCGTCGAAGCCGAAGCCGTCGAGCCGGTTGGCGTCGAGGTACATCTGCTCCTTGGCCGGATCGCGCCGGCCCTGCTCGTCGAACGTGAGCACCTGCTCGTAGGTTCCCGGCACGTGCAGGTCGGCGAGCGAGACGTGCCACTTGCCCTTGTAGTACGTGTCGTAGCCGCCCGCGCGGAAGTAGTCGCCGAGGGTGGGCAGCGCGTTCGGGTCGGCCCAGAAGATGTCGTTCTCCACGGCGCTCTTGGCGATGCCGTCGGTCTGGGAGACGCCGTGCAGCGACGGGTACTGGCCGGTGAGCAGCGACGCGCGGCTGGGGGCGCACGCCGAGGTCATGATGTAGTGGTTCGTGAGCTCGACGCCGTTGTCGCGCAGGCTCTCCTCCGCCGTGTACCGGCGGGCGCGGTAGTCGCGCAGGGCCGGCGACTCGTAGACCGGCGGGAACCGGTACTCGTCGGCCATGATGAGGAGGATGTTCGGGCGGCGCGGCGCGCCCTTCGCCGCGGCCGCCTCCGCGGTGGGCGCGGCCTCGGCGCTCGCGGCGGGCGCCAGGCCGGCCGCGGCGGCGGCCGCGCCGGCGCCCTGCAGGAAGCGCCGGCGGGAGAGCCCCTCGCCGGCGGGGTCGGCGGCGGCGCCCTCCGTGACGTCGTCCCACCCGGTCCCGCGCATGCCGATCCCCTTTCTGGTCTGCCGGGCGCCGACCCGACGACCCGAATGAAACACGGCAGTCTCGCATAGGCGGCCACGTGAGGTGGCGGTCCGCGCGGTCCATCGGGCAACATTGCGGCGTGCCGATCCGCCTGCTCCTCGCCGCCCTCGCCGCCGCCGTCGTGACCGCCCTCGGTGCGACCGCCACGGCGGGCGCCGCGCGCCCCACCCCGCAGCTCGTCCCCGACTCGACGCTTCCCGGCGACGCCGCGTTCCTCGGTCCCGTGCACCGGGTGCCGGCGAACGGGATCGAGATCGGCTACCGCCAGTTCGGCAGCGGCCCGGACCTGCTGATGATCACCGGCGACACCGCGCCGATGAGCCTGTGGCTGCCGTACATGCTGAAGCCGCTGGCCGAGCGCTTCCGGGTGACGATCTTCGACAACCGCGGCGTCGGCTACTCGACCGACGACCCGTCGGTGCGCCTCAGCGTGCCGCTGATGGCGCGCGACACCGCGGCGCTCATCCGCGCGCTGGGCCTGCGCCGCCCGACCGTCGTCGGCTGGTCGATGGGCGGCGAGATCGCGCTCACGATGGGCGCGCTGCGGATCGGCCGCATCGGGCGCATCGTCACCTCCGGCGGCGACGGCGGCAGCCGCCACACGGTCCCGCCGCCGCCCGGCCTCATCAAGGAGCTGGCCGATCCCGACAACGTGCAGGCGGCACTGGAGATCATGTTCCCCAAGACGCCCGCCGGCGAGGCCGCGCAGGCGCAGTTCATCCAGTCCTACCTGGCGACCCCGCAGGAGACCGTGTCCCAGCAGACGCTGGACCGCCAGGCCGCCGCCGAGCAGGCGTTCCTGCGCACGAACGTCGTGTGGAAGCGGCTGGGCCGCATCCGCGTGCCGACGCTCATCACCAACGGCGCGCTCGACCCGGCCGTGCCGGCCGTCAACGCGCGCCGGCTCGCGCGGCGCATCCCGGGCGCCCGCCTCTCGATCTTCGAGGGCGCCGCCCACGGGATGATGTTCCAGGACGCCGAGCGCTTCGCGGCCCTGGTGGCGCGGTTCGCCGGGCGGTGAGGATGGGCGGTACAGGGCTCGAACCTGTGACCTCCTGCTTGTAAGGCAGGCGCTCTGGCCAGCTGAGCTAACCGCCCGCTGGCGACAGGCTAGCCGTGGCCGGAGCCGCGCGTGCGCGGCCTATGCTGCGGCGCATGGACGTGCGGATCGCGGTGAAGGCGCTCGTGCTGCAGGTCGCGGCCGTGGCGGTGCTCGCGGTGATCCTGGCGATCGCGCTCCCGAAGAGCTTCTTCGAGGAGTGGGGCTGGCTGTCGGGTCCGGTCGGCTGGCTGGTCTGCGCGGCCTTCACGGCGCGGGTGCTGTCGCTGCCGCTGGTGGGCGCGCTCACGGGCGCCGTGCTCGCCGGCCTGCCGAGCGTGATCGCCGTCGTCGCCGGGGTGCACTGGCTCGGCGCCCTGATCGCAGCCGTCCTGTTCGGGCTGTGGTGCGGCCGCCTGGCGATCGACCGCGACCTGGACGCCGAGCTGGTGTGAGCGCCGCTCAGCCGATCTGCACGTAGCGCCCGTCGCGGATCTGCTGCACGACCGGCTCGTGGATCGGCTCGCGGTCGGGGTCGAACGAGAAGCGCCCGAGGATCGTGTCGACGTCGCGCATGGAGGCCAGCGCGTCGCGGACGGCGCGCGGGTCGGCCGAGTTCGCGCGCTGCAGCGCCTCGGCCAGCAGCTTCACGCCGGTGTACGCCTGCGCGGCGAACTGGTCGGGGTCGCGGGAGAAGCGCGCCCGGTAGGCGGCCACGAACTCGGCGTTGCCCGGCGTCGTGGCGGTGTCGATCCAGGCGGCGCCGGAGATCGCGCCCTCGGCGGCGCGGCCGGCCTGCCGGATGAGGCCCGGCGCGTTGAACGCGTTGCCGCCGATGAACGGCACCTTGCGCAGCCGCGGCATGCGCCGGGCCGCCTTCATGACCTTGACGGCGTCGGGCGCGAGCGCCGAGACGAACAGCGCGTCGGGCCGCTTGCGGGCGATCGCGCGCAGCGCGCGGACGTAGCCGCGGGCGGAGTCCGAGGCGAACGAGCGGTCGGCGACGAGCTTCACGCCGCGGCGCTCGCGCAGCGCCTGGCGGAACACGTCGCGGCCCGTGCGCGAGTAGGCGTCGGGCGTGGCCCAGATGATCGCGGCGCGCTTGTAGCGCAGCAGGCGGTGGCTCACCGCGACGGTGTGGGGCTGCACGACGCGCTCGGGGAGCGAGTCGCGGAAGACGAAGTCGCCGATCTCCAGGACCCCGTCGCCGGTGTTCGACACGGCCATGACCGGGACGCGGCGCTCCTGGGCGACGCGGTCGGCGACGAGCGCCGAGTTCGACAGCGTCGGGCCGAGCAGCGCGACCGCGCCCCCGTCGATGAGCTCGCCGAAGAGCGTCGCCGCGCGCTGGGCGTCGGAGCCGTCGTCGCGGACCTCGAGCGCCAGCTTCGTCGCGCCGAGCATGCCGGAGGCGTTGACCTCGTCGACGGCGAGCTGGGCGCCGCTGGGCTGCTGCGTGGCGTAGTCGGCGCCGGGGCCGGTGATCGAGAACACGGCGCCCAGCCGCACGTCCCCCTCCGGGAGCTGCGCGCCGGCCGTGGCCGCAAGGAGGAGGAGCGAGGCGATCGTCGCGGCGAGGGTCAGAAGACGGCTCATGGGCGCGGCAGGCTACCGTCCCGATCGCATGGATCTGGGTCTCGCTGGACGAGTTGCGCTGGTCACCGGCGCGTCGAAGGGGATCGGGCGCGCGATCGCCGCCGAGCTGGCCGCCGAGGGCGCGCGAGTCGCGATCGCCTCCCGCTCGCGCGAGCGCATCGACGCGGCGGCCGCGGAGATCGGGGCGACCGGGTTCGTGTTCGACAGCCGCGACGACGCCGCCGCGCCGGGCCTGCTCTCGGAGGTGGCCGCCGCGCTCGGCGGACCGGTCGAGATCCTCGTCACGAACACCGGCGGGCCGCCGAGCAACCCCGACCCGCTCGCGTTCCCGCGCGACGAGTGGGAGGCCGCCTACCGCGAGCTCGTGCTCGGGCCGATCGCGCTGATCGAGGCCGCCGTCCCGGCGATGCGCGAGCGCCGCTGGGGCCGCGTGCTGAACATCAGCTCCAGCGCGGTGCGCGAGCCGATCGGCAACCTGATGCTGTCGAACACGAGCCGGGCCGCGGCGCTGGCCGCGTTCAAGACGCTGGCGCGGGCGCTGGCCGCCGACGGGATCACGTTCAACACGCTCCTGACCGGCCGCATCGCCACGGAGCGCATCGAGAAGCTGTACGGGTCGATGGAGCAGGCCCAGGCGATCGCCGCGGAGGAGATCCCCGCCGGCCGCCTCGGCACCGTGGAGGAGATGGCCGCCGCGGCCGCGTTCCTGTGCTCGGAGCGCGCGTCGTTCATCACCGGCGAGGCGCTGCGCGTCGACGGCGGCATGACGCGCTCGATCTGAGCGCCGGCAGTACCCCCAGGGGGAATCGAACCCCCGCTACGGGCGTGAAAGGCCCGCGTGCTAACCGCTACACCATGGGGGCGGGCACGGATCGAGTGTAGGCCGATGCTCCGTCCGGCTCGCGTGCGAACATACGTTCGTGAGCGAGGCGCGACGGACATGCGGGAGATGCGGGGTCGCGCAGCCGCTGTCCGCCTTCTCGCGTCGCGGCACCGGCCACCAGGCGTGGTGCAAGCAGTGCTTTCGGGCGTACTTCCGGGAACGAGGGGACCTGCACCGTCGCCAGTCCAACGCCGCGCTCGAGGCGCGGCGCAAGCGCGCGCAGCGGTTCGTCCTCGGGGTGCTGGCCGGCCGGGCGTGCGTCGATTGCGGCGAAGCGGACCCGGTCGTCCTCGAGTTCGACCACGTCGGCGCCAAGACGGGCGAGATCGCCCAGCTCGTGCGCGACGGCGTCCGGCTCACGCGGCTCCGCGACGAGATCTCGCGCTGCGAGGTCGTCTGCGCGTGCTGCCATCGCTGGCGGACCGAGCTGCGCCGGAGATCGTGGCGGGTGCGCCCGGGCGTCGAAGACGACGGCCGCCGCGCCCCGCAGCTGGCGCTCGTCCGCGACCGGCTCGCCGGCGGCTGCGTCGACTGCGGTCGCACCGACCTGCCGGTCCTCGAGTTCGACCACGTCGGCCCGAAGCGCGCGTCGGTGATGGTGATGGCCTGGGCGGGCTGGGGGCAAGCCGAGCTCCTGCGCGAGATGGACGCGTGCGTCGTCCGGTGCTGCAACTGCCACCGCCGCAGAACGGCCGCCCAGGCGCGGCACTACCGCCACAGTGCAACTATGTCCATCGCGCCGCCGTAGCTCAGAGGCTAGAGCAGTCGCCTTTTAAGCGATCGTGCGCAGGTTCGAATCCTGCCGGCGGCACTCTCTCTCCCCCTCCCGAGGACGCGCGGAGCGCTAGGAGGTGCGGCGCTCCAGGTCTGCGACCTCGTCGGCCTTGCGCTCGGCCCGCTCCTGCGAGCGCGCGAGCTCGTCCTTCGCCTCGCCCTTGCGCTCCTCGTCGTGGCCCTGGCGGCGCAGCGACGCGTCGTCGGCCAGGTCGCCGGCGGCCTTCTTGAAGCGGCCGCTGATCTTGTCGATGATGCTCATGGTCGACCCCTACCCGCGGGGCGGGGTCCTACCCGGCGATGCGAGCGCTACCGCGCCGGGCCCACGAGGACCCAGCCGTTGCCGTCGGGGTCGGCGAAGCTCGCCCACTGGCCCCACGGGTCGTCGTGCACCTCGTCCTCGGCGAACTCCACGCCCCGCGCCCGCAGCTCCCGGAAGGCGGCGTGCGCGTCGTCGGTCCCGAGCACCAGCCCGTGCAGCGACCCCGGCTTCATCGCCTCGATCCACGGCACCAGCGAGATCGACGCGCCGCCCGCGGGCGGGACGAGCTCGATCCAGCGGCGGCCCTCGCCGAGCTCGGCGTCCTCGCGCTCGGCGAAGCCGAGCACCTCGGTGTAGAAGCGCCGGGCGCGCTCCTGGTCGGCGACCGGCACCGACACGATGTCGACGCTGAAGTTCACCGACCGGGACCGTACCGCGGACGGCGCCGGCTGTCAGCCCGGTACGCTCGCCTCCCGCATGTCGACGTCCGCCCCCTCGCTGCGACGCGCCTGGGCGCGCCCGCGGCACGCCATGTCGGCCGGCGGGCTCGGGACGATCGCCCTCGCGTCGCTCGGGCTCGCGCTGCTGTCGTTGCTGCTGCCGAGCACGCCGACCTACGACCCGTACGCGTGGTTGATCTGGGGTCGCGAGATCCTGCATCTCGACCTGGACACCGAGTTCGGGCCGTCGTGGAAACCGCTGCCGGTGCTGTTCACCACGGTGTTCTCGCTCGTGCCCTCGGCGGCCCCGGACCTGTGGGTCGCGGTCGCGCGCGCCGGGGCGATCGCGTCGCTGCTGCTGAGCGTGCGGATCGTCTGGCGCCTGGGCGGCGGGCTCGCCGGCGGGCTGGTCGCGGCCGCGTGCCTGGCCGTGTCGACCGGGTACCTGCGCTTCGCCACGATCGGCGACTCCGAGGGCCTGCTCGTCGCGCTCCTGCTGGCCGCCGTCGACCAGCACCTCTCGGGACGCCGGCGCGCGGCGCTGTGGCTGGCGTTCGGCGCCTGCCTGCTGCGCCCGGAGGCGTGGCCGTTCGCGGGCGTCTACGCGATCTGGCTGTGGCGCGCCGAGCCGGCCCTGCGACGCACGACGATCGGCATGGTCGTCGGCGGGCTCGTCCTGTGGTTCGGCCCGGAGCTGTGGGGGTCGGGCGACGCGCTGCGGGCCGGCAAGCGCGCCCAGGACCCCAACCCCAACGCGATCGCGTTCGCCGACTTCCCGGCCTGGGAGGCGATCAAGCGGACCGTCTCGATGACGCCGTGGCCGGCGAAGCTGGGCTTTCTCGTGGTGACCGCCGGGTGGGTCAGCGGCCGCTGGCGCGACCACCGCGTCGGGCTGATCGCGCTCGCCGCCCTGCTGTGGACGCTCGAGGTCGCGATCATGACCGAGCGCGGGTTCTCCGGGAACGCGCGCTACATGATCGCCCCGGTCGCGCTGGCCTGCGTGGCGGGCGGCCTCGGCTGGGCGAAGGCGTTCGCGCTCGCCGGCCGGCTCCTCGCCCCGCGCGCCGGCCGCGCCGCCGCCGCCGCCGCGACCGTCCTCGCGCTCGCGGTCGCCGCCGCCCTGCTCGTCTCGCCGGCGGAGCGGCTGCCCGACGACTGGCGCTCGGCCCGCGACGAGGCGCACCTGATGGAGGCGCTCGACCGGGCGATCGCCGCCGCGGGCGGCCCAGCGCACGTGCGCGCGTGCGGGTCGATCACGACCGGCCCGTTCCAGGTGACGCCGCTGGCCTGGAAGCTCGACGTCCACATCCGCCGCATCGACCTCGTGCCGACCGTGCCCGGCACGGTCTTCCGCTCGGGCCCCATGCCGCGCTCGATCCCCGGCGCGCCGCCGATCACCGTTGGCGACCCGCGCTGGCAGGCGGCGGCCCACGTCGACCCGTGGGAGGTCCTGCAAACGTGCCGCGCGTAGCGCACTAACCTTCGGTCGGTGGCAACCCTGGCCTTGCCCCGTCCGGGCGCGTTTCGGGCACGGTCGGTCGTGGGCACGCGCCTGCTCGAGGCCGTCGGCGTCCTGGCCCTGATCGGGATCTCGCTGCTGCTCCGCAGCGACCAGCTGGGCACCCACTTCTGGATCGACGAGGGCCTCTCGGTCGGGATCGCCGACCGCCCGCTGCTCGACATCCCCGGCGTGCTCGTCCAGGACGGGTCGCCGCCGCTCTACTACATGCTGCTGCACGTGTGGATGGGCATCGCCGGCGACGGCGAGGCCGCCACGCACTGGCTGTCGCTGATCTTCGCGATCCTGTGCATCCCCGCGGGCCTGTGGGTCGGGTCGTCGCTGTTCGACCGGCGCACCGGGTGGACGCTCGCCGTGCTCGCCGCCCTCTGCCCGTTCCTGACGACGTACGCGCAGGAGACGCGCATGTACGCGCTCGTCGCCTTCCTCGGGCTGCTGGCGACGGGCTTCTTCGTGCACGCCTACGTCCGCGGCCACCGGGGCTACCGCATCCCGTTCGGCGTCACGCTCGCGCTGCTGCTCTACACGCACAACTGGGCGCTGTTCCTCGGGGCCGCGTACGCGATCGGCGTCGCGATCGTGTGGACCGCCGCGCCCAAGGGCGGCGTGGAGCGCCGCCGGCTCCTGCGCGACGCGCTGCTGGGCTTCGGCGTCGCGGCCGTGCTCTACCTCCCGTGGGTGCCGACGCTCGTCTCCCAGACCCTCCACACCGGCGCGCCCTGGTCCAACGCGCCGAGCTTCCACGCGCTGATCCACGCTCCCGACCAGGTGTTCGGCGGGTTCGACGGCACCGTCGCGCTCCTCCTGGCCGCGGGCGCCGGCGTCGTCGCGGTCGCGCGCAGCGGCCGCTTCGAGCGCCGCGTGCTCGTCCCCGTCCTGCTCGTCCTCGCGGTCGCGCCGATCCTGATCCCGTGGCTGACGTCGCAGATCTCGCCCGCCTGGGCGGTCCGCTACCTCGCCGCCGCGGTCGGGCCGCTGCTGCTGCTGGCGGCGGTCGGCCTGCGCCGCGCCGGCGGCATCGGCATCGCCGGCCTGGCGCTGATCGCGCTCATGTGGGTGTCGTTCGGCGCGCCGTCGGCCAAGTCCAACGTCTACCTGCTCGGCGAGGAGCTCGGCCCCGACCTGCGCCGCGGCGACCTCGTCGTCTCCACCCAGCCGGAGCTGGTCCCGGTGCTCAGCCACTACCTGCCGCGCGACGACGACCTCACGTTCGCGACGCCGCTGGGCGTCACCGAGGACACGGGCGTGACCGACTGGCGCGACGGGATCGAGCGCTTCGACGCGTCGGACGTCGGCCAGGAGCTGCTCCCGCTCCTCGACCGCGTCCCCGAGGGCGGCCAGGTGCTGCTCGTGACGCCGATCATCACCAGCGAGGCGCGCTGGAGCGCCCCGTGGACCAGCCGCGTCTACGACCGCACGCTCGAGTACGAGGGCGTGCTGCGCGGCGATCCGCGCTTCGAGTTGGTCGCTACCCTCCCCGACCAGGTTCGGAGCCTTCCCCCGAACCCCGTGCAGGGGCTGCTGTTCCGCAAGGTCGGGTAGCCCTCCATCACTCTCCGATGTCCGCGACTCCCCACAGCCCAGTGCAGATCACCCCTGAGCGCCCCGTGGTCGTGCTCGGCGGCGGACCCGCCGGGCTGACCGCCGGCTACCTCCTCGCCAAGGCCGGCAAGCCCGTCGTCGTGCTCGAGGCCGAGAACCAGGTCGGCGGCATCGCCAAGACCGTCGTCGACGAGGAGGGCTACCGCTTCGACCTCGGCGGCCACCGCTTCTTCACGAAGGTCAAGGAGGTCGACGACCTCTGGCACGAGGTGATGGGCGAGGAGTTCCTGCGCCGCCCGCGCCAGTCGCGCATCTACTGGAACGGCAAGTTCCTCGAGTACCCGCTCGAGGGCATGGACGTCATCCGCAAGCTCGGCCCGGTCGAGCTGACCCGCGCCGGCGCCTCCTACCTGCGCGCGCAGCTGAAGCGCAAGGGCGAGGAGCAGTCGCTGGAGGAGTGGGTCTCCAACCGCTTCGGCTGGCGGCTGTACGAGCTCTTCTTCAAGACCTACACCGAGAAGGTGTGGGGCGTGCCGTGCAGCGAGCTGCGCGCCGAGTGGGCGGCCCAGCGCATCAAGGGCCTGTCGTTCTTCAGCGCCGCGAAGGCCGCGTTCCTCGGCAACAAGGGCAACAAGATCAAGTCGCTGATCAGCGAGTTCAACTACCCGCGCTTCGGCCCCGGGCAGATGTGGGACTTCATGACGCAGCGCATCCGCGAGCACGGCGGGCAGGTGCTGCTGGAGTCGCCGGTCACGTCGCTGAAGGTCGAGGACGGCGAGGTGAAGGAGGTCGTCGCCGGCGGCGTCACGTACACGCCGAGCGCGGTGATCTCGTCGCTGGCGCTGCGCGACACGGTGAAGCTCGCGCGGCCCGAGCACCGCGAGGCCGTCGACCGGGCCGCCGCCAGCCTGCGCTACCGCGACTTCATGACGATCGCGCTCGTCGTCGAGGGCGAGGACCTGTTCCCCGACAACTGGATCTACATCCACGACCCGGGCGTCCGCGTCGGGCGCATCCAGAACTTCCGCTCGTGGTCGCCGTGGATGGTGCCCGACCCGACGACCGCGTCGGTCGGCCTCGAGTACTTCTGCTTCGCCGGCGACGACCTGTGGACCAGCGACGACGACGCGCTCGTCGAGATGGCCAAGCGCGAGCTCGGGCAGCTCGGCCTCGGCGACCCGGCCAAGGTGCGCCGCGGCACCGTCGTGCGCGTGCCGATGGCCTACCCGATGTACGACCGCGACTACGCCGCCCACGTCGAGACGATCAAGGGCTGGCTGAGCGGGATCGGCAACCTCCAGCAGGTCGGCCGCAACGGCCTGCACCGCTACAACAACAGCGACCACTCGATGCTGACGGCGATGCGGGCGGTCGACAACCTGCTGCTCGGCACCGAGCACGACCTGTGGGCGGTGAACGCGGAGTCGGTCTACCACGAGGAGGACCACGAGGCCGACCCCAACCCGTACCCGTACCGCAGCGACCACGTCACGCCGACGCCCGAGCCCATCGCGTCGGAGAGCTGAAGGTGGAGCCTCGCCCGCCGGGCGAGCGTTCCCCTAGTGCTTGAAGTGGCGCCGGCCCGTGAAGACCATCGCGATGCCGGCGTCGTTCGCCGCGGTCACGACCTCGTCGTCGCGCTTGGAGCCGCCGGGCTGGATGATCGCGGTGACGCCCGCCTCGACCGCGGCCTGCGGGCCGTCGGCGAACGGGAAGAAGGCGTCTGACGCGAGCGCGCTGCCGGCCACCGGCGACTGCGCCTTCTCGATCGCCAGCCGCACCGAGTCGACGCGGCTCATCTGCCCGGCGCCGATCCCGATCGTCGCCAGGTCGCGCGCGAGCACGATCGCGTTGGACTTCACGTGCTTGGCCACGCGCCAGGCGAACAGCAGGTCCTCCCACTGCGCCTCGTCGGGGTGGCGCTCGGTGACGACCTCCATCGTCTCGCGCTCGTCGAGGTCGGCGTCGCGGTCCTGCACGAGCAGCCCGCCCTCGACCTGGCGCAGGTCGAGCTGCAGCCCGCCGATGCGCCGCCGCTCGCGGTCGTCGAGGATGCGCGTGTTCGGCTTGCGCTGGAGGATCCCGAGCGCGTCCTCGTCGTAGCCGGGCGCGATCAGGACCTCGATGAACTGCTCCGACAGCGCCTCGGCCAGCTCGGCGTCGACGCGCCGGTTCAGCGCGATGATGCCGCCGAACGCGCTGACCGGGTCGCACGCGAACGCGCGCCGGTAGGCCTCCAGCGGCGTGGCGGCGACGGCCACGCCGCACGGGTTGTTGTGCTTGACGATCACGCACCCCGGGATCTCGAAGTCGCGCAGCACCGCGCGCGCCGCGTCGAGGTCCAGGAGGTTGTTGAACGACATCTCGCGCCCGTGCAGCTGGGCGACCTGCGACATCAGGTGGCGGCGCGCGCCGATCTGCGTGTAGAAGGCGGCGCGCTGGTGCGGGTTCTCGCCGTAGGGCAGGTCGGTGACGCGCTCGAACGCGCGCAGGAACAGCGGCGGGAAGTCCTCGCGCTGCTCGGAGAACCAGCGCGCGATCGCGGTGTCGTAGCGGGCGGTGAGCGCGAACGCCTCGCCGGCGAGCGCCCGCCGCGTGTCGAGCGACAGGCGGCAGTCCGACAGCTGCAGCTCGGCCAGGACCGCGTCGTAGGACTCGGGACGCACGACGACCGCCGTGAACGCGTGGTTCTTGGCGGCCGCGCGGACCATCGTCGGCCCGCCGATGTCGATGTTCTCGATGACCTCCTCGTCGGCGACGCCGCGGCGGGCCGCGGTGCGCTCGAACGGGTACAGGTTCACGCACACGAGGTCGATCCACTCGATCCCGTGCTCGCGGGCGGCGGCGACGTGGCCCTCGTCGTCGCGCACGGCCAGGATGCCGCCGTGCAGCTTGGGGTGCAGCGTCTTCAGGCGCCCGTCCATCATCTCCGGGAACCCGGTGAGGTCCTCGACGGGTCGCACGGCCACCCCCGCGTCGCGCAGCGCCGCCGCCGTGCCGCCCGTCGACACGATCTCGACGCCCAGCGCGGCGAGGCCCTGGGCGAACTCGACGATGCCGCGCTTGTCGGACACCGACAGCAGCGCGCGGCGAACCTGCACGTCGCCGGGGGCGGTGAGCGGGAGGGGGTCAGCCATGCCGCCAGCCTATCCGGGCAGGCGCGCGCGCAGCCCCTCGATGAGGAGGTCGACGCCGTGGTCGTACAGGCTCCGCGGATCCGGGAGCTGCACGGCGGGCGTCTGCGCCGGCGTGCCCGGTGGAGGATGGCGCTCGGTGGTGGCGATGAAGCGCAGGATCCACTGCACGAACGTCAGCAGGCGCAGGGGCGCCTCCTCGGGCGGGAAGCCGCCGCGGACGAGCATGTCGACGAGCCGGGCCGCGTCGGCGATCGAGCCGTCGGTCACCGCCCGCCCGGCGACCGCCTCGGCGGCCAGGCCCGGGTACGGCTCGTAGATGTCCCACGTGGTGACCGCGACGCGGCGCAGCGCGGGCTCCCACGGCTCGTCGGGCACGGCGGACGGGCTGTCGGTGACGCGCGCGTGCATCAGCGCGAGCAGCTCGTCGCGCGAGGCGACGTGGCGGTACAGCGCCGACGCGCCCACGCCGAGGCGCGCCGCGAGCGGGCGCAGCGTGACGGCCGCGACACCCTCGTCGCGGGCCATCGCGAGCGCCTCGTCGACGATCCGGTCGCGCGACAGGCGGCGGGCCCCGGCCACGGGCGGCGATCCTACGGTCCGGGCCGCGCGACCGGCGCGGTTCGTCAGCTGCGCGTGTTGGCGACGACCACCGCGATCTGGGTGCCGGTCTCGGTGGTGGTCTGCGTTCCGGGCTTGAGGGACTGCGAGACGACCCGCGGGCGGCTCGTCTTCCCGCGCACGCGCTTGGTCTTGATCGCGCCCAGCGTGCAGCCGGCCTTCTTGAGGGCGCGCCGCGCCTGGGAGACGGTCTTCCCGATCACGCGCGGCACCTTGCACCCGAGCGCCGTCGGGGTCTCCGTCGCGTTGCTGACCAGCGCCTGCATCATCAGCGCGCTGCCGGAGGCGTACGGCGTGACGGTCCACGTCGGCACGGAGCCCGAGCCGGCGGCCGGCGTGAGCGTCGCGACGCCGCCCTGGGGCACCGTCGCGTAGGCGAGCGGCGCCGCCGCGCCGGCGTTGACCGTGTAGCCGATCACGTCGCCGGGCTGGATCGGCTGCGAGGCGCTGAACGTGGCGTACCCCGCGGCGGCGACCTGGAACTGCTGGGTGTTGCTGACCGTGTAGGCGCCCGGCGTTCCGGACACGGGCGTGAGGACGGTGAACTCGGCGACGCCCGGCCCGCTGAACACGGCCTGCCAGCGCGTGATCGTGCCGGTGAGGTCGGTGTTCGTCTCGACCTGGCCGCCGATGCCGGTGTTGACCGCGATGCACTGGACGCTGCAGCTCACCGAGCCGGCGGGCGAGAGGCCGTCGGAATTCGTGCCGATCAGGACCCCGCCGACCGGCTCGCCCTGTGCGAGGGCGCCGGCGGGCGCGGCGAGGGCGAGCACGAGACCGGCGACGGCGACCGAGGCGAGGCGACGCATGACTTCCCTTCCGATGGTGGCGAAGCGCGCGCCAGGCTATGTGACGCGCCGGTGTCCCGGCAACCCCCGGTGGTTGCCGTGCACGGCCCGCGGGCATCCTGTGCTCATGGAGCACGACGACGAGACGGTGCGCCGGGCCGAGCGCGACATGGAGCACGACATCGACGACCTCGAGCGCCACCGCGAGCAGCTCGACGCCGACATCGAGGAGTCCCGGCGCGAGCTCGACGAGATGCGCGAGGTGACCGGCCCGCCCCCGGGCGAGGCCTAGGTGTAAGCAGCAGCAGTCTTGTTTCTCTCGGCCAGGCGCTCGAAGGGCGTCTGGCCGTTGAGTGACCGGTGCGGGCGTGTGGTGTTGTAGCGCGTGAGGAAGCCGGCGAGGGCTGCTCGTCGCTGGGC
>Ga0180221_1000681_pt1 | contig 26647 bp, 18 predicted proteins | sample eDN5th37CKraftMG_FD_151339 | JGI IMG/M metagenome (GOLD analysis project Ga0180221, IMG submission 151339) | Enriched Miracle-Growth compost microbial communities from Emeryville, California, USA - eDNA 5th pass 37_C Kraft MG (version 2) (version 2) ...
CCCGTCCCCGCGCGCCCCGCGGTCGTGACGCCCATCGCGGTCGTCGACGCGGCGATCGCCGGCGACGCGGCGCGCTGCGAGCGGCTGCTCGCGCTGGACGGCCCCCTCGACGGCCAGGCCGTCGTGCGCTGGTGGACCGAGCTCGTCGAGCCCGCGGTCGCCGACCTCGGGCGCCGCACCCAGGTCGACCGGCCGGGCGTCGACGCCGCGCGCCTCGTCCACTCGGCAGCGCTCGCGGCACTGCGGGCGCTGCCCGCGCCGGCGGCCGGGAGCGCGGTCGTCCTCGTGGTGGTGCCGTCCGGGCAGGAGCGGCCGCCGCTCGCGCACGCGCTCGCCGGGGCGCTGGCCGCGCACGGGCTGGACGCACGCGTCGTGGGCGGACGCGTGGACCCGCGCCATGCCGTCGAGCTCGTCATGATGACCCGGCCCGTCGCCGCGGTGACGGTGCTGCCCGCGCACGGCGGTGACCCCGCGGCGATCGGTGCCGTCGCCCAGGCGTACCCCGACCTCACCCAGCTCGTGAGCGTCCCGGACGAGCTCGCCGCGCAGGTCCCGTTCGGGCCGTCCGTGCACCGCGCGCGCTCGTTCGCCGGCCTCGTGCACGAGGTGCTGGCCCTCGCGCCATGACTCCGAACGGGTGACGCCCGGTCGGGTCACCCCGTCGACATTCCCGGCGGCCGGAGCGGAACCGGACGAACCGCGGGGGTGCGCGGGCGCAGTCCTGCTCCACCGCTAAGTTGAGCGTGCCCGGCGGCCGATACGTACCTGGAGCCGGGGAGTCCCTGGGCTGACGTTCGACGACGAGCCTCGGCGCGTCGGCTGCGCGAGAGAGGAGAGACGATGCCCGGTGTCGTGGTCTGTCACGGCTCCGTCACGGTCCGGGAACGTCTCGTGGTGACCTCGATCGGCGTCCCCGCGCTCACCCCGGTGCGTGCGGCGGCCTCGGTCGACGAGCTGGTCGCCCACGCGCGCCGCACCCCGCCGACGGTCGTGCTGCTCGACGCCCACATCGCCGCTCCCGGCCCGCACGAGGCGATCCGCCGGCTGCGGACGGTCGCACCGGCCGCCGCCGTCGTGCTGCTGGCGAGCCCGGACGACACCGTCGCGCTCGACCGTGCGCTGGCGCTCGGCGCCCGTGGCTTCCTGGCGCCCGACGTCGGCCGCCCGGAGCTCTCGGCCGTCGCCGCGCACATCCTGGCCAGCCCGGTGGCGGGCGCGCAGCGCCCCGACCAGGCGGTCGACGTCCCGCGGCCGTCGGTGCCCAGCCCGTCCCTGCCCGCCTCCGTGCCCCCGGAGCCGGTCGTCCCCCCGCAGCGCTCGAGCGACGCGTCCGAGGCGACAGGTGAGTCCGAGACGCCGCGACCCGCGCTCACCAAGCGCGAGATCGAGGTGCTCGTCGGTATGAGCAACGGCCGCTCCAACGCGCAGATCGGCGCCGAGCTGTTCCTCTCCGAGGACACCGTCAAGACCCACGCCCGGCGCCTGTTCCGCAAGCTGGGCGCCGCCGACCGTGCGCAGGCCGTGGCGATCGGGCTGCGCGGCGGCCTGATCCGCTGACGCCCGCCCCGCGGGGCCGCTCGACGGCCGGCCTGCGGGGCTCCGCGGCGGCCCGGACCGAGGGCTGAGCGGGGACCGCCGCCGCCCTCCGGGGGACGTATCCTGGGCCGATGACGGAGCTCGACCAGACCCGTGACCCGTTCGCCCGGATCGGGCTGACCTACGACGACGTCCTGCTCCTGCCCGGGGAGACGGACGTGATCCCGAGCGAGGTCGACACGACCTCCCGGCTGACGCGCGAGATCTCCGTCCGCGTGCCGCTGTCGTCCGCGGCGATGGACACCGTGACCGAGTCGCGCATGGCGATCGCCATGGCCCGGCAGGGCGGCATCGGGATCCTGCACCGCAACCTGTCGATCGCCGACCAGGCCCACCAGGTGGACCGGGTCAAGCGCTCGGAGTCCGGCATGGTGAGCGACCCGGTGACGGTCGGCCCCGACGCGACGCTCGCGGAGCTCGACCGGCTGTGCGGCACGTACCGCGTCTCCGGCCTGCCCGTCGTCGACGGCGAGCGCCGGCTGCTCGGCATCATCACCAACCGCGACCTGCGCTTCGTGCCGGGCTCGGAGTGGGAGACGCGCCGGGTCCGCGAGGTCATGACGCCCATGCCGCTCGTGACCGCGCCGGTCGGCATCGAGCGGGACGACGCCGCCGCGCTGCTCGCGAAGCACAAGATCGAGAAGCTGCCGCTGGTGGACGACGCCGGCGTGCTGCAGGGGCTCATCACGGTCAAGGACTTCGTGAAGTCCGAGCAGTACCCGCTCGCGACGAAGGACGACGAGGGCCGGCTGCGGGTCGGCGCGGCCGTCGGCTTCTTCGGCGACGCGTGGGAGCGCGCGACGGCGCTCGTCGAGGCGGGCGTCGACGTGCTCGTCGTCGACACCGCCCACGGCCACGCCCGGCTCCTGCTCGACATGGTGCGCCGGGTGAAGGCCGACCCCGCGATGCGGCACGTGCAGGTCGTCGGCGGCAACGTCGCGACGCGCGCGGGCGCGCAGGCGCTGGTCGACGCGGGCGTCGACGCCGTCAAGGTGGGCGTCGGTCCCGGCTCGATCTGCACGACCCGCGTCGTCGCCGGTGTGGGCGTGCCGCAGGTGACCGCGATCTACGAGGCCTCCCTCGCGACGAAGCCGGCCGGCGTGCCGCTCATCGGCGACGGCGGCCTGCAGTACTCGGGGGACATCGCGAAGGCCCTCGTCGCCGGCGCGGACACCGTCATGCTCGGCTCGCTGCTCGCCGGCTGCGAGGAGTCGCCCGGGGACCTCGTCTTCGTCAACGGCAAGCAGTACAAGCACTACCGGGGGATGGGCTCGCTCGGCGCGATGGCCTCGCGTGGGCGCACGTCCTACTCCAAGGACCGGTACTTCCAGGCCGACGTCACGTCCGACGACAAGATCGTGCCCGAGGGCATCGAGGGCCAGGTGCCCTACCGCGGCCCGCTCGCCGCGGTCGCGCACCAGCTGGTCGGCGGCCTGCACCAGTCGATGTTCTACGTCGGCGCGCACACGATCCCGGAGCTGCAGGAGCGCGGGCAGTTCGTGCGCATCACGCCGGCCGGGCTCAAGGAGAGCCACCCGCACGACATCCAGATGACCGTCGAGGCTCCGAACTACTCTGGCCGCTGACGGACCGGGCGCTCGCCCGGCACCCGGCACGACGAAGGGCCGGCACCTGCGGGTGCCGGCCCTCCGTGCGTCGTGCGTCAGTCGCGGAAGGTCTCGATGCGCGCACCGAGCTCGACGAGCCGCTCCTGCAGCTGCTCGTAGCCGCGGGCGATGATGTCGACGTTGCGCAGCACCGAGGTGCCCTTCGCCGCGAGCATCGCGAGCAGGATGACGACCGCGGGGCGCAGCGCCGGCGGGCACGACACCTCGGCGCCCGACCAGTGCGTCGGGCCGCTGATCGACAGCCGGTGCGCGTCGAGCAGCCGCACGTCCGCGCCGAGCCGCGTGAGGTCCGTCAGGTGGATCGCCCGGCCCTCGTACACCCAGTCGTGCAGCAGCGTCGTGCCCTGCGCCTTCGCGGCGATCACCGCGAAGAACGGGAGGTTGTCGATGTTGAGGCCCGGGAACGGCATCGGGTGGATCTTGTCGAGGGGCGCGTGCAGCTCGCTGCGGTGGACCGTGACGTCGACGAGGCGTGTGCGGCCGTTGAGCGCCGTGTACTCCTCGGACAGCGTGTAGCGCAGCCCCATCTCCGCGAGCGTCGCGAGCTCGATCTCCATGAACTCGATCGGCACGCGGCCGACGGTGATCTCCGACCCGGTCACGATGCCGGCGGTGAGCAGGCTCATGGCCTCCACCGGGTCCTCGGAGAGGAAGTACTCCACGTCCTCGTCGATCCGGGACCGGCCGTGCACGCGCAGCGTGGTGGTGCCGATGCCCTCGATGCGCACGCCGAGCAGCTCCAGGTAGAAGCACAGGTCCTGGACCATGTAGTTCGGGCTCGCGTTGCGGATCGTGGTGACGCCGTCACGGCCGGCCGCGGCCATGATCGCGTTCTCGGTCACCGTGTCGCCGCGCTCGGTCAGGACGACGGTGAGGTTCGCCGCGGCCGGGGGCGTGGAGGTCGCCTGGTAGTTGCCCGCCGTCGCGGTGACGGACAGGCCGAACGGGCGCAGCGCGATCATGTGCGGCTCGACGGTGCGCGTGCCGAGGTCGCAGCCGCCGGCGTACGGCAGCTGGAAGTCGCGCTCGCGGCCGAGCAGCGGGCCGAGGAACATGATGATCGAGCGCGTGCGGCGCGCGGTGTCGGCGTCGATGTCGTCCAGGCGCAGCGTCGCCGGGACGACGATCGTCAGGTCGCGCCCGTCGGGCGACCACGTGGCGCTGACGCCGACCGACCGCAGCGTCTCGACGATGCGGTCCACCTCGACGATGCGGGCGACGTTGCGCAGCCGCGTGGTGCCGCGGTTGAGCAGCGACGCGCACAGCAGCGCGACGGCGCCGTTCTTGCTGGTGTTGACGTCGAGGCGCCCGTGCAGCTCGGTACCGCCCTGCACGCGCAGGTGCGTGTGCTGGGGGCCGCCCAGGGTCACGATGGGGGAGTCGAGCGCGGCCCCGATGCGCGTCAGCATCTCGAGGCTGACGTTCTGGGCGCCCTGCTCGATGCGGTGCACCGCCGACTGGCTGGTGCCGAGCCGCTCCGCGAGCTGGGTCTGGGTGAGGCCGCGGTGCTGGCGGGCCGAGCGGACGAGCGACCCGACGTGGGCGAGCGGGTCGTCGACGACGGGCAGCGAGCCCGTGGCCGGGGAGAGGATCGTCATGCCGACCACGTTAACTCACCGATGAGATATCGCGCAGCCCCACAGTCGGTCGGAGTCGCCGAAGTCACACCAATCAGACACGCGTCAACCGCCTCGCGATATGTCGCACTGTCAGGTCGCCGGCGTCATCGCAGGTCGCGCGGCACGGCGGCACCACGTACCCCTCCTGCGTCGCTACCAGAGCGTCCCGACCGGCTCGCGGGCCGGCCACGTCTCCTCGGCGCGCTGGCCGGGCACGTCGTTCTCGTCGCGCCACGCGTTCACGCCCGCCGCCCACGCCTGGTACGCGGCGGCCTGGTAGTCGTGCAGCTCGTCGAGGTCCTGCCCCGCCAGGTGCGGGAACCGCTCGACGATCCCCGCCAGCACGTCGAGCGTGGCGATCACGTCGACGTCGGCGGTGTGCAGCGAGCCGGACTCCACGACCGAGTAGACGCCGCACAGGTCCCCGAGCTTGCGCTTGCCCTCGCGCTCCGCGTCCTCCACGCGGTCCAGCACGAGCGGGTCCACGACCGGGCGCGCGTCGTGCCCGAGCCGGTCGGGGAGCGTCGGGAGGCGGTGGCGGCGCAGCTCCGCGTCCAGCAGGCACAGGTCGAACGCGGCGTTGTAGGCGACGACGGGGGTGCCGGCCCGCATCGCCTGCGCGATGAGCGAGGCGATCTCGTCGAGCGCGGGTCCCGGCGGCAGGCCGTCGGCCCGCGCGCGCTCGGTGGTGATGCCGTGGATCGCGGTGGCCGCCTCGGGGATCTCGACACCCGGGTCGAGCAGCCACGTGCGCACGTGCGTGCCGGACGCGTCGCGGCGGACGAGCGCGGCGGTGACGATGCGGTCGTGGTCGACGTCGATGCCGGTCGTCTCCGTGTCGAAGCCGAGCAACGGCCCCTCGGTCCAACCCATCGTCGTCCTCCTCCTGCTCCGTGCGTGCCGCCGGGGCGACGCGTCCAGGATCGCACCGCCCCCCGACAGACCCCGGAACCCGACGCGCGTGCCGCACGGCCTCACCCCGCGGCCGCCGGCGCGCGGGCCGCACGTCCGGGGTGGAGGGCGCCGGTAACCTGGGGAGGTGAGCAACGAGATCGAGATCGGGCGCGGCAAGCGCGGTCGCCGCGCATACTCCTTCGACGACATCGCGGTCGTGCCCTCCCGCCGCACCCGCAGCCCGGAGGAGGTCTCGGTCAGCTGGCAGATCGACGCCTACCACTTCGAGCTGCCCGTGGTCGCCGCCCCCATGGACTCGGTCATGAGCCCGGCCACCGCGGTCGCGCTCGGCCGGCTCGGCGGCCTCGGCGTGCTCGACCTCGAGGGCCTGTGGACCCGGTACGACGACCCCGAGCCGCTGCTCGCCGAGGTCGCGGCGCTCGACGCCGCGCGGGCGACGAGCCGGATGCAGGAGATCTACGCGGCTCCGATCCGCCCCGAGCTCATCACCGCCCGGCTGCAGGAGATCCGCGCCGCGGGCGTCACCGTCGCCGGCGCGCTGAGCCCGCAGCGGACCCAGGAGCACTGGCGGACCGTGGTCGACGCGGGCGTCGACCTGTTCGTCATCCGCGGCACGACCGTCTCGGCGGAGCACGTCTCGGGCGTCGCCGAGCCGCTCAACCTCAAGCGGTTCATCTACGAGCTCGACGTGCCGGTCATCGTCGGCGGCGCGTCCACCTACACCGCGGCGCTGCACCTCATGCGGACCGGGGCCGCGGGCGTGCTCGTCGGCTTCGGCGGCGGCGCGGCGCACACGACGCGCACCTCGCTCGGCATCCACGCCCCCATGGCGACGGCCGTCGCAGACGTGGCGGCCGCGCGGCGCGACTACCTCGACGAGTCCGGCGGCCGGTACGTGCACGTCATCGCCGACGGCGGCGTCGGCCGCTCCGGCGACCTCGTCAAGGCCGTCGCCTGCGGCGCGGACGCCGTCATGCTGGGCGCGGCGCTCGCCCGGGCGACCGAGGCGCCCGGCCGCGGCTGGCACTGGGGCCCCGAGGCGCACCACCCGGAGCTGCCCCGCGGCGAGCGCGTCGAGGTCGGCCAGGCGGGCTCGCTCGAGCAGATCCTGTTCGGCCCGGGCCGCACCGCCGACGGCACCCTCAACCTCATCGGCGCGGTCCGCCGCGCGATGGCGACGACGGGGTACTCGGACCTGAAGGAGTTCCAGCGGGTGGAAGTGGTGGTGAGCCCCTACCAGCCGCGCTGACGGCAGGGCGACCAGGACCGAGGCCGCGGAGGGCCAGTGGTGAGCCCTTACCAGCCGCGCTGACGGCAAGGTGACCAGCACCGAGGCCGCGGAAGGTCAGTGGTGAGCCCCTACCAGCCGCGCTGACGGCAGGGCGACCAGGACCGAGGCCGCGGAGGGTCAGTGGGGAGCCCCTACCAGCCGCGCTGACGGCTCGTGCCCCGCGCGGGGCCGCAGATGTCCGAACAGGCCCGAACTCCTCCCTCACAGGGGGACCCGGTGGCCCTGCCGGGCAGCGCCGCGCCCTCCCCGCAGGACCTGGACCTCGGCGCCGTCATGACGGTCGCCGAGCCCGAGCCCGTCCGTCTGCCCTCCGACCTCTTGCCCGCGGCCGCGTCCGGGCGCACCCTCTGAACCGAACGAAGGAGTTCTCCGATGACCGAACGCACCGCCGCCGTCGCGTCCGCCCAGGGCCTGCACGCCCGCCCCGCCTCGCTGTTCGCGCAGGCCGCCGGCCAGGCCGGCATCCCCGTGAAGATCGCCAAGCCGGGCGGGAACCCGGTCGACGCGAGCAGCGTCCTCATGGTCATGACCCTGTCCGCGAAGCAGGGCGACCAGGTGGTGCTCTCGGCCGACGGTCCGCAGGCCGACCAGGTGCTCGACAAGCTCGTGACGCTGCTGCAGACGGACCTGGACGCGCAGTGAGCGACCCGCGCGAGCCCGCCGAGCAGCTGACGCTGCAGGGGGTCGGCGTCGGGCGCGGCATGGTCGTCGGGCCCGTCGCGAAGGCCTACCCGTCACCCGTGATCCCAGCCTCCGGCGGCGGCGACCCCGAGCGCCTCGAGGCGGCCTTCCGGCAGGTCGCCGAGGGGCTGCAGGCGCGGGCCGACGCCGCGAGCGGGGCGCTCGCCGACGTGCTCGCGGCCACCGCGATGATGGCCTCGGACCCGTCGCTGCTCGACGAGGCGACGAAGCGCGTCGCCGCGGGGGAGACGCCGGCCCACGCCGTGGACCGGGCCATCGGGCAGTTCGCCGAGATGTTCACCGCCGCGGGCGGCGTCCTCGCCGAGCGGGTCACCGACCTGCACAGCGTCCGCGACCGGGTCGTCTCGGTGCTGCTCGACCTGCCCGAGCCGGGGGTCCCGCCGCTGCAGGAGCCGAGCGTGGTCGTCGCGTCCGACCTCTCCCCGGCCGACACGGCGGCGCTCGACGTCAGCAGGGTGCTCGCGATCGTCATCGGCCACGGCGGCCCCACCGGGCACACCGCGATCATCGCGGGCCAGCTGGGCATCCCGTGCGTGGTCCGGGCGACCGGCGCGATGCGGCTCGAGAACGGCCAGGAGGTGGCCGTCGACGCGGCGGCCGGCACCGTCGTAACCAACCCCGGCCCGGAGCTGCGGGCACGGGCGCAGGCGCGCGCCGAGGCGGCCGCGCTGCTCACGAACGACACGGACCCGGGCGCCACGGCGGACGGGCACCCGGTCGCGCTGCTCGCCAACATCGGGACGGTGGCCGACGCGGAGCGCTCCGCGGCGGGCGCGGTCGAGGGCGTGGGCCTGTTCCGCACCGAGGTGCTGTTCCTCGAGCGGTCCACGGCGCCGACGGAGGACGAGCAGGCCGCGGTCTACGCGCAGGTGCTGCGGGCCTTCGAGGGCCGCAAGGTCGTCGTCCGCACGCTCGACGCGGGCGCCGACAAGCCCATGGCCTTCGCGTCCCAGCCGGACGAGGAGAACCCCGCGCTGGGCGTGCGTGGCTACCGGCTCGTGCGGCGCGTGCCCGACCTGCTGCGCACCCAGCTCACGGCGCTCGCCCGGGCGGCCCGGGAGACCGGCTCGTCGCCGTGGGTCATGGCGCCGATGATCGCCACGGCGCAGGAGGCGGCGGACTTCGCGGCGCTCGCCCGCGAGGCCGGCCTCGGCGACGACTGCCGGATCGGCGTCATGGTCGAGGTGCCGGCGGCCGCGCTACGGGCGCGGGAGGTGCTCGCGCACGTGGACTTCGTCTCGATCGGGACGAACGACCTCGCGCAGTACACGATGGCGACGGACCGCCTCCGCGGGACGCTCGTCGACCTGCTGGACCCGTTCCAGCCCGCGGTGCTCGACCTCGTCGCCGCCACCGCCCGCGCCGGCGCGGACGTGTCGCAACCCGTCGGGGTCTGCGGCGAGTCGGCCGCCGACCCGCTCATGGCCGTCGTGCTCACGGGTCTCGGCGTGACGAGCCTGTCGATGAGCCTCGGCGCCGTGCCGGCGGTGCGGCACGTGCTGCGCCGGCACACCCTCGCGCAGTGCGAGGAGGCGGCCCGGGCCGCGCTCGCGGCCTCGTCCGCCGACGAGGCGCGGGCGGCGGTGCGCGCGCTGATCGACCCCCAGGTCGTCGAGACGCTCGCGCTGTAGGACCGGTCGGCCGGTCGCCGCCCGTCCCTGCGAGCCCGCAGACCCGCGACCCGCCCGGGCACCTCCCCCCTCCTCGCCCGGGCGGGCCGCGACCCCTCGGCGCGGCGCCGCGGCGCGCCCGCCCGTGCGCCCGTCCACGGCGACCCGCCGCGCGTACATTGGCGCCATGGCGCACGACGGTGGACACGACCCCCGCCCGACCGACCTGCACGACCCCGAGTCCGACCCGCTCGCGACCTACGTCCTCGAGCCCGACGACGTCCGCCCGCTGCTCGCGCACGCGGTCGTCTCCGCCGGGGCGGCGACCCGCACGGCGCACGCGCCGTTCACGGGCGGGCCGGTCGCGGCGCTGCCGCAGTCGACGCCCGAGGACGTCGCGCGCGCCGCCCGCACCGCGCGCTCCGCGCAGCGTCGCTGGGCCGCCCGCCCGCTGCGCGAGCGCACCGCGGTGCTCGAGCGCGTGCACGACCTCGTGCTCGAGCGGCAGTCGGACGTGCTGGACCTCATCCAGATCGAGACGGGCAAGGCGCGCGGGTCGGCGTTCGAGGAGGTCGCCGACATCGCGAACCTCGCGCGGCACTACGCCGTGCGCGCGCGGCGCTACCTCGCGAGCCGGTCGGAGCCCGGCGCGTTCTCCGTGCTCACGTCGGCGCGGGTCGTCCGCCACCCCGTCGGCGTCGTCGGCGTCGTCGCGCCCTGGAACTACCCGCTGTCGCTCACGCTGGGCGATGCCCTGCCCGCGCTGGTCGCCGGCAACGCGGTCATCGTCCGGCCCGACCCGCAGACCTCGCTGACGATGCTCTGGGCGGCCGAGCTGCTGTCCGACGCGGGCCTGCCGGACGGGGTGCTCCAGGTGGTCCTCGGCGACGGTCCGACGGTCGGGGCGGCCGTCGTCGACCACGTCGACCACGTCACCTACACGGGCTCGACCCGCACGGGCCGGGTCGTCGCGGCGCAGGCGGCCCGCCGGCTCGTGACCGCGTCGCTCGAGCTGGGCGGCAAGAACGCGATGTACGTCGCGGACGACGTCGACGTCGAGGCGGCTGCCGAGGGCGCGGTGCGCGCGTGCTTCTCCAACACGGGGCAGCTCTGCGTGAGCATCGAGCGCCTGTACGTCCACGAGCGGGTGCTCGGGGCGTTCACCGAGGCGTTCGTGCGCCGGACGGCCGCCCTGCGCCTCGGCGCCGGCCTGGACTACCGCAGCGACGTCGGGTCGCTCACGTCCGCATCGCAGCTCGCGACCGTCGTCGAGCACGTCGAGGACGCCGTCGGGCACGGGGCCCGGGTGCTCGCCGGCGGCGTGCACCGCAGCGACCTCGGCCCGTGGTTCTACGAGCCGACCATCCTCGTCGACGTGCCGCCGGAGGCGCGGCTGTTCCGCGAGGAGACGTTCGGGCCGGTCGTGGCCGTGTACCCGGTCGCCTCGGACGACGAGGCCGTCGCCGCGATGAACGACTCCGAGCTCGGCCTCAACGCGAGCATCTGGACCGCCCACACGCGTCGGGGCGCCGCGCTGGCGCGCCGGGTGCGGGCCGGGACGGTCAACGTCAACGAGGGCTACGCGGCCGCCTGGGGCTCGGTCGGTGCGCCGCAGGGCGGGGTCGGGGCGTCCGGCTACGGGCACCGGCACGGCCGCGAGGGCCTGTGGGAGACGACGCGGCTGCAGACCGTCGCGGTCCAGCGCGGCACGCACGGCGTCGCCGGGCTGCCCGGGTTCGGGCTGCGCCGGCTGTACGACCTCGGCCCCGAGACGTGGACGCGGGTGCTCACCGAGCTGCTGCGCGTCATGAAGCGCCTGCGCCTGCCGTGACGCGCGACGACGGCCGCCCCGCGGGGACGGCCGTCGTGGTGGGGGAGCGGGTCGGTCAGGCGTGCCCGACGGCCGCCGGCTCCTCGTCGCGGTCGGCGGCGGCCTCCCGGCCGACGAGCTCCATCGCCTGCCGGGCGATCGCGAGCTCCTCGTTCGTCGGCACGACGAGGACGGTCGTGCGGGAGGAGTCCGCGGAGATCACCGTGGCCTCCTTCTTGCGGCCGGCGTTGCGCGCGGCGTCGACGACGATGCCGAGTCCCTCCAGCCCCTCGAGCGCCCGCGCCCGGATGACGTCGTCGTTCTCGCCGACGCCCGCGGTGAACGCGATGACGTCGACCCGGCCCAGCACGGCCGTGTACGCGCCGACGTACTTCTTCAGCCGGTGCACGTAGACCGCGAGGGCCTCGCGCGCGTCCTCGTCGCCCTCCTCGGCCAGCCGGTGCACCTCGCGCAGGTCGTTCTGGCCCGTCAGGCCCTTGAGCCCGGAGCGACGGTTGAGCAGGTCGTCGACGTCGTCGACCGACATGCCGGCGTTGCGCACCAGGTGGAACACGACGGCGGGGTCGATGTCCCCCGAGCGGGTGCCCATGACCAGCCCCTCGAGCGGGGTCATGCCCATCGAGGTCTCCACCGCGACGCCGCCGCGGACCGCGGAGGCGGACGCGCCGTTGCCGAGGTGCAGGACGATCGTGTTGAGCTCCTCCAGCGGGCGACCGACCACCTTCGCGACCTGCTGCGCGACGTACTGGTGCGACGTGCCGTGCGCGCCGTAGCGGCGGACCCGGTGCCGCTTCGCGACCTCCCGGTCGATCGCGTACGTGGCGGCCTCGGCGGGCAGGTCGCGGAAGAACGCGGTGTCGAAGACGGCGACGTGCGGCACGTCGGGCAGCAGCTCGAGCCCGACCGTGATGCCGGCGAGGTTCGCCGGGTTGTGCAGCGGGGCGAGCGGGGAGAGCTCGTCGATGTTCTTCACGGCCCAGTCGTCGACGAGCACGGCACCGCCGAACCGGGCGCCGCCCTGCACGACCCGGTGGCCGACGGCCGCGACGTCGACCGTCGCGAGGTCGGGGCCGACCTCGGCGAACAGGTCGAGGACCGCGCGAAGGCCCGCCTCGTGGTCGGCGATCGCGCCCTCGCGGGTGGTGGTCACGTCCTGGTACGTGTGCGCCACCGAGCTGCTGCTCTCGCCGATGCGCTCGACGAGCCCGGAGGCCACCCGCACGCCGTCGACCGGGTCGAGGAGCTGGTACTTGATGGACGACGAGCCGGAGTTCACCACCAGGACGAGGGGCTGGCGGTCGGGGGCGGTCATCGGTCGGCTCCTTCGGTCGGTGCGGTGGTCGCGGGCGGCGCAGCCGGGTCGCCGGCCTGCGCCTGCGCCTGGATCGCCGTGATCGCGACGGTGTTGACGATGTCCTGCACGAGCGCGCCGCGCGACAGGTCGTTGACCGGCTTGTTGAGGCCCTGCAGGACGGGCCCGACGGCGACGGCGCCGGCGGAGCGCTGGACGGCCTTGTACGTGTTGTTCCCGGTGTTGAGGTCGGGGAACACGAACACCGTGGCGCGGCCCGCGACGGCCGAGTCGGGCAGCTTGGACGCGGCGACGGACGCGTCGACCGCGGCGTCGTACTGGATCGGCCCCTCGACCGACAGGTCGGGCCGGCGCTCGCGCACGAGGGCGGTCGCACGACGCACCTTGTCGACGTCGGCGCCCGAGCCGGACTCGCCGGTGGAGTACGAGAGCATCGCGATGCGCGGCTCGATGCCGAACTGCTGGGCGGTCGCCGCGGAGGAGATCGCGATGTCGGCGAGCTGCTCGGCCGTCGGGTCGGGGATGACCGCGCAGTCCGCGTAGACCAGCACGCGGTCCTCGAGGCACATGAGGAAGCACGACGAGACGTTGCCGACGCCCGGCTGCGTCTTGATGATCTCGAACGACGGCTTGATCGTGTGGGCCGTGGTGTGGGCGGCGCCCGACACCATGCCGTCGGCGAGGCCGAGGTGGACCATCATCGTGCCGAAGTACGAGACCGACGGGACGATCTCCCGCGCCCGCTCGACCGTCATGCCCTTGTGGGCGCGCAGGCGGGCGTACTCCTCGGCGAAGCGGGCGACGTAGCGCTCGTCGTGCGGGCTGATGACCGCGGCGCCGTCGAGGGTCAGGCCGAGCTCGGTCGCCCGGGCGCGGATCGCGGACTGGTCGCCGAGGATCGTGAGGTCCGCGACCCCGCGCTGCAGGAGCGTCGAGGCCGCGCGCAGGATCCGGTCGTCGCCGCCCTCCGGCAGGACGATGTGCCGGCGGTCCGAGCGGGCCCGGTCGATGAGCTCGTACTCGAACATCAGCGGCGTCACGACGGACGGGCGGTCGACGTCGAGCGCGCCGAGCAGGGCCGGGCCGTCGACGTGCCACTCGAACAGCGACAGCGCGGTGTCCACCTTGCGCTGCGACTCGGACGAGAGGCGGCCCTTCGTCGTGGCCACGCGGCTCGCGGTGCGGAACGTGCCCAGCTCGGTCGCGATGATCGGCAGCCGGCTGCCCAGGCCGTCGATCAGGCGGGAGATCGTCGGGTCCGGCCGGAACCCGCCGTTGAGGATGATCCCGGCGAGCGAGGGGAACGTGTCCGACTGGTGCGCCAGCAGGAGCCCGAGCAGCACGTCCGCGCGGTCCCCGGGCGTCATGACGACGGCGCCGTTCGTGAGCCGCCCCAGCAGGTGCTCGACCGACATCGCGCCGACGAGCATGTCCAGCGCCTCGCGCACGAGCAGCTGCTCGTCGCCCGCGACGAGCTCGCCGTCGACCGCCTCCATGAGCTGGCGGACGGTCGGCGCGTTGAGCAGGGGGCTCTCGGGCAGCGCCCAGGCCGGCTTGCCCGAGCCGCCTGCCAGGGCGGTGCGGACCTCGTCCAGCAGCTCCGGGGCGCAGCGGTTCGCGACGAGCGCCGCGACGTGCGCGTGGTTCGCCTGCAGCTCCGCGACCGCCACGTCGGCGATCTGGTGGATCGAGCCGGCGGTGCGGCCGTTGCCGGAGACGACGAGGACGACGGGCGCCCCGATGTTCGCCGCGACGCGGGCGTTGAAGGCGAGCTCGGTCGGGCCCGCGACGTCGGTGTAGTCCGTGCCGACCACGACGACGGCGTCACAGCGCCTCTCGACCTCGTGGTAGCGGGTGACGATCTGCGACAGGGCCGCCTCGGGGTCGGCGTGCACCTGCTCGTACGTCACCCCCACGCACTCGTCGTAGGTGAGGTCGACGCCGTCGTGCGCCAGCAGGAGGTCCAGGACGAAGTCCCGGCTCTGCGTCGAGCGGGCGACGGGGCGGAACACGCCGACGCGCTGCACGGTGCGCGTGAGCAGGTCGACGAGTCCGAGGGCGACGGTGGACTTGCCGGTCTCCCCCTCGGGGGAGGCCACGTAGATGCTGCGTGCCACGGTAGTGGGCTGCTCTCCAGGTGACGACGTTGGTGCGGCCAGTCTGGCAGGGCACCGACGAGGCCGACCGTCCCGGAGGTCCCGGTCCCGGGGTGTCGCTGCTCACACGGCGCCGCAGGTCCGGGACCTGCGGCGCCGTGCGTCACGACAGCCGTTCCTGCAGGGTGCGGGCGGCCCGGCGGGGCCGTCCGCGTGCGGGCCCGGCGACGCCGTGCCCGGAGGGTGAGCGGGTGCTGCTGGTCGTGCTGCTACTCGTTGTCGCCGCCCGTCGAGAGCGTCGCGTCGACCTGGCCGGAGTCCGCCTGGTCCTGCGCGTCGGGCCAGACCCAGTCGCGCACCTCCGGGATGTCGTCGCCGTGCTCGCGGGTGTACTCGCGGGCCGCGATCCGGGCGTCCTGCATCCGCTGGCGCAGGTTCGCCTGCGACGTGCGCAGGTGCTCGACGTTGTCGATCACGTCGATCACGAGGCGGTACCGGTCGAGGTCGTTGAGCATCACCATGTCGAACGGCGTCGTCGTGGTGCCCTCCTCCTTGTACCCGCGCACGTGGATGTTCGAGTGCCCGTTGCGCCGGTACGTCAGGCGGTGGATGAGCCACGGGTAGCCGTGGTACGCGAAGATCACCGGCCGGTCGTCCGTGAACAGCCCGTCGAACTCCTTGTCCGACAGGCCGTGCGGGTGCTCCCGCTCGTCCTGCAGGCGCATGAGGTCGACGACGTTGATGACCCGGACCTTGAGGTCGGGGACCTCCCGGCGCAGGATGTCGGCCGCGGCGAGCACCTCGAGCGTCGGGACGTCACCCGCGGCCGCGAGCACCACGTCCGGCTTCTCGCCCGGCACCTCGGTGCCCGCCCACTCCCAGATCCCCAGGCCGCGCGTGCAGTGCGCCACGGCCTGGTCCATCGTGAGGAAGTTCGGCGCCGGCTGCTTGCCGCTGACGACGACGTTGACGTACTGCCGGCTGCGCAGGCAGTGGTCGTACGTCGACAGCAGCGTGTTCGCGTCCGGCGGCAGGTACACCCGCACCACGGACGCCTTCTTGTTCACGACGTGGTCGATGAAGCCGGGGTCCTGGTGGCTGAAGCCGTTGTGGTCCTGGCGCCACACGTGGCTCGACAGCAGGTAGTTGAGGCTCGCGATCGGGCGGCGCCACGGGATCTCGTCGGTGACCTTCAGCCACTTGGCGTGCTGGTTGAACATCGAGTCGACGATGTGGATGAACGCCTCGTAGCAGTTGAACAGGCCGTGCCGCCCGGTCAGCAGGTACCCCTCGAGCCACCCCTGGCACTGGTGCTCGGAGAGCATCTCCATGACGCGGCCGGCCCGGGAGAGGTGCTCGTCGACCTCCGGCCCGAAGAACTCGCCGTTCCACTGCTTGTCCGTCACCTCGAACACCGCCTGCAGGCGGTTGGAGGCCGTCTCGTCGGGCCCGAAGATCCGGAAGTTGTCCGGGTTCTGGCGGATGACGTCGGTCAGCCACTGGCCCAGCACGCGCGGCGCCTCCGAGATGGAGCCGCCGGGGACGGGCACGTCGACGGCGTAGTCGCGGAAGTCCGGCAGGCGCAGGTCCTTCAGCAGCAGCCCGCCGTTGGCGTGCGGGTTGTCGCTCATCCGCAGCGGTCCGCGCGGCGCGAGGGCGCTGATGTCGTCGATGACCTTGCCGTCGTCGTCGAACAGCTCCTCCGGGTGGTACGACTCGAGCCACTGCCGCAGCACGTCCAGGTGCTCCGGGGTGTCCCGCGCGTTCGCGAGCGGCACCTGGTGCGCGCGCCACGAGCCGGTCGTCTTCTTGCCGTCGATATAGTCCGGCCCGGTCCAGCCCTTGGGGGTACGGAACACGATCATCGGCCAGCGCGGGCGCTCCTCGCGCCCCTCGGCCGCCTGGCGCTTGATCTCCGCGATCTCGTCGAGGACCTCGTCGAGCAGCGTGGCGAACCGGCGGTGCACGTCGAGGTGGGACTCGTCGTCGAAGCCCGCGACGAAGACGTGCGGCTTGTGGCCGTACCCCTTCATGAGGTCGAGGAGCTCGTCGTCGTCGATGCGGTCGAGCACCGTCGGGTTGGCGATCTTGTAGCCGTTGAGGTGCAGGATCGGCAGGACCACGCCGTCCTTCACCGGGTTGACGAACTTGTTCGAGTGCCAGCTCGTCGCCAGAGGGCCCGTCTCGGCCTCGCCGTCGCCGACGATCGCGGCCACCAGCAGGTCGGGGTTGTCGAACGCCGCGCCGTACGCGTGCGACAGCGCGTAGCCCAGCTCGCCGCCCTCGTGGATCGACCCCGGCGTCTCCGGGGCCACGTGGCTCGGCACGCCGCCGGGGAACGAGAACTGCCGGAACAGGCGCCGCAGCCCCTCCTCGTCCTGCGTGATGTCGGAGTAGATCTCCGAGTACGTGCCGTCGAGGTAGGCGCTCGCGACCAGCCCGGGACCGCCGTGGCCGGGCCCGATGATGTACATCGTCGACTGGCTGCGCTCCAGGATCGCCCGGTTGAGGTGGGCGTAGAGGAAGTTGAGGCCGGTCGTCGTGCCCCAGTGGCCCAGGAGGCGCGGCTTGACGTGGTCGCGCGTCAGCGGCTCCCGCAGCAGCGGGTTGTCGAGCAGGTAGATCTGCCCGACCGACATGTAGTTCGCCGCCCGCCACCACTTGTCGATCCGGGCGAGGGTCGCCTCGTCCAGTGGTTCGCCGCTGCCTGGTCGCCAGGCGTTGGCGTGCTCGGCGGCGGCGTCGATCGTCGTGGTCATGCTTCGCTCCCCGTCCTTCGGACCCGGCGCGTGCTCGCGCCCGTGCTCAGCGTGGCGCGCTGGCCGACGGCAGACCCTGGGACGTCCGGCCCAGCGCGACCGTCACCAGGTGTCATACAACCGCAGAACGGGTCCGCGCGCAGGGGGTGCGGACCCGTCCTGTGCTCGTCCAGGGGGCGGGCGCCGCGGGCGCCCGCGCAGGTCACACCGGTGGCGAGCCGGCCGGCGGTCCCGTGCGGGTTACCGTGGATCGTGCCCGACGCGAGCCCCGCCACGACGCCCACCCCGGCGTCCGACGACGCGCGCGCGGCCTCGGGGGTGGACCCCACCGGGGGCGCGACGCGTGCCGGTGCGGCGCAGGCGCCGGCCGGCGGCCGTGGCGCGTCGGACACCGGCGGCGCCGGCGCGTCGAAGACCGGCGGCGCAGGCGCGTCGGAGGCCGGCGGCGAGGGGCCGTCGGAGAGCGGTGCGGCAGACGCGTCGCCGACCGCGGGCGCTCAGCCCGTGCCCTTCTGGCGGGCCGCCGTCCGGCCCCGCTCCCTGGTGCTGCTGCTCGTGCTGCTCGCGGCCACGCTGGTGTGCGGGCGGCTCGGCGCGTGGCAGCTCGACCGTGCGCAGGTGCACGGCGCCGCCGAGGCGCAGCGCCGGCAGGCCGAGCTCGTCGCTGCGCAGCCCGTCCCGCTCACCGAGCTGCTCGCGCCCCAGACCCCGTTCTCCGGCGACCTCATCGGCCGCAAGGTGACCGTGTCGGGCACCTTCGACGCCGCCGGCCAGCTGCTCGTCGTCGACCGCGCGCACGACGGGCGCTCGGGTGCCCTGGTCCTGACGCCTCTGCGGACCGCGGACGGCGCCGTGCTGCCCGTGGTCCGCGGCTGGGTCGCCGAGGCGGCGAACGCCGACGCGCCACCCACCGGCGAGGTGCGGCTCACCGGCTACCTGCAGGTCTCGGAGGAGGCCGGCTCGGGCGTCGCGGACGGGCGCACGGACGCCATCAGCTCCGCCGAGCTCCTCAACGTCTGGCAGGGGCCGATCTGGACCGGGTACCTGGTGCTCGTCTCGTCCGACCCGCCGCAGTCGTCCGAGCTCGCGCTGCTGGACCCGCCCCGCCGGCCCGGCTCCGGGCTCAACGTGCAGAACCTCGCCTACGCCGTGCAGTGGTGGGTGTTCGGCCTGTTCTGCGCGGCGCTGTGGGTCCGGCTCGTGCGCGACGAGGCGGCGGGCGCGCCCCGCGCGGGACGGCAGACCGCCGCCGAGGGGACGCCGCTCGGCGCACCGGCGGAACGGGCCGCGACAGTGGCGGTCACGACGGCACCGGTCACGACGGCAGCGGTCACGACGGCATCGGACCCGACGGCATCGGGCCCGACAGCACCGGGCCCGACGGCCGCCGAGCCCGTCGACGAGACGGTGAGCACGACTCCTCGCGACGACGCGTCCGGATGACCCGGTGCCCGACGGGCCGGATCGTGCCGGTCCTCGTCGGGCGTCCCGTCAGCCGTCGTGCTGCCAGCTGTGCCAGAGCGCGGCGTAGTCCCCGCCGGCCGCGACGAGCTCGTCGTGCGGGCCGATCTCCGTGATGAGCCCGTCGTCGACCACGGCGACCCGGTCGGCGTCGTGCGCGGTGTGCAGCCGGTGCGCGATCGCGACGACGGTGCGGCCCTCCAGCACCGCGGACAGCGACCGCTCGAGGTGCCGCGCGGCGCGCGGGTCGAGCAGCGACGTCGCCTCGTCGAGCACGAGCGTGCGCGGGTCGAGCAGGACCAGGCGCGCGAGCGCCACCTGCTGCGCCTGCGCGGGCGTGAGCGCGGCCCCGCCCGAGCCGACCTCGGTGCGCAGGCCGTCGGGGAGCCCGGCGACCCAGTCCCACGCGTCGACGGCGCGCAGCGCGCGCTCGAGCTCGGCGTCGTCCGCCTCGGGCTTCGCCAGCAGCAGGTTGTCCGCGAGCGTGCCGACGAACACGTGGTGCTCCTGCGTCACGAGCGCGACGTGCCCGCGCAGCTCGTCCAGCGGCAGGTCGACCAGCGGCACGCCGCCGACCGTGACCGTCCCGCCCGTGGGCGGGTGGATGCCGGCCAGCATGCGTCCGAGCGTCGACTTGCCGGCCCCCGACGGCCCGACGACCGCGAGCCGCTCGCCCGGCGCGAGGTCGAGGTCGATGCCGTGCAGCACGTCGTGCCCCTCGCGGTACGCGTACCGCAGCGCGCGGGCCTCCACCCGCTCGTCGCGCGGCGGGCGCCCGTGCGCGTCGCCGGCGCTCGCCTCCCGGTCGGGCTCCACGAGCTGGACGCCGACGATGCGCGCGAGCGACGTGGCGGCCACCTGGATCTCGTCGACCCAGAAGATGAGCTCCCACACCGGGCCCGTGAGCTGGTAGCTGTACATCACGAGCGTCGTGACGACACCGAGGCTCACCTGGCCCTGCGTGGCGAGCCACCCGCCCCACAGCAGCACGGCGACGGGCGCGAGCACGAACGTGAGGTCGATGCCGGGGAAGAGCACCGTGCGCAGGTCGAGCGTGCGGCGCTCGGCCGCGAACGCCTCGGCGAGGTCGGCCTTGACGCGCGCGTACCGCCGCTCGCCCAGGCTGAGGGCGTCCGCGGTGCGCGCGCCCTCGACCGACTCCGTGATCGTCCCGTTGAGCACCGCGTAGGACGCCGACTCGCGCAGGTAGGCGGCCGTCGCGCGACGCAGGTACCAGCGCAGGATGAGCAGCATCACGGGCACGCCGACGAACATCGCGACCGCGACCGCGGGCGACAGCAGCAGGCTGGCGACCACCGTGAGCGTGATCTGGACGACGGCGACGATCACGCGGGGCACGCCGAAGCGGACCGCGTGCTGCAGCTTGTTCACGTCGTTCGTCGTGCGGGCGACGAGGTCGCCGGTCCCGGCGCGCTCGACGGTCGACAGCGGCAGCGACGTGACACGCTCGATGAACTCCTCGCGCAGCTCGGCGAACACCAGCTCGCCGAACACCATCGACAGCCGCTGGCCGTACCGGGTCAGCACCGTCTGCAGGAGCACCGCGACCACGCCGATCGCGATCATCGTGTCGACGTACCGGGCGTCGGTGCCGGCGGCGACCGCGTCGACGAGCCGGCCGAGCACCCACGGCCCGGCCAGGCCCGCGACGGCGGCCACCGTCTGCAGCAGCGCCATCAGACCCAGGGGCCGGCGGTGCCGGCGCAGGAGGGCGACGGTGTAGGCGCGCGTCGTCGCCGCGTCGGCGATGGGGAGCTTCACGACAGCCCTCCTCTCGTGGTCGTGCCGGTCGGCTCGTGCTCGAGCAGCTCGTCGAACGCGAGCTCGCTGTCGGCGTCGTCGGGCGCCTCGTCGTCCAGGTGCCGTCCCACGACGTCCCGGTAGGCCAGGCGGTGCTCGGGGGCGACCGCGCCCGTCAGCAGCTCCTCGTGCGTGCCGCGTGCGACGACGACGCCGTCGCGGACCAGCTGGACCTCGTCGACGTGGTCGAGGACGAGGGGCGAGGCGGTCACGACCAGGGTCGTGCGCCCGCGGCGGTGCTCGGCGAGCCGGGCCGCGATGCGCGCCTCGGTGTGCGCGTCGACCGCGCTGGTCGGCTCGACGAGCACGAGGATCTCCGGGTCGGCGAGCAGGGCGCGTGCCAGGGCGACGCGCTGGCGCTGACCCCCTGACAGCGAGCGGCCCTTCTCGGGCAGCTCGCCCGCGAGGCCGTCGGGGACGGAGTCGAGCACGTCGTGCGCGTCGGCCAGCCGGATCGCCTCGAGCAGGGCCCGCTCGTCGAGCCCACCGCGGGTGTCCAGCTCGGAGCCGAGCACGCCGGAGAAGATGTGCGGCGTCGCCTCCGAGACCACGATCCGCTCGCGGACGTCGGCCTTGTCGATCGCGGACAGCGGCACGCCGCCGAGCAGCACCGGGGTCTGCGCCTCGGCGACGTCGTCGAACCGCCCCAGCCGCGTCGCGATCGCGGCGGACTCGTCGGGGTCGGCGCTGACGAGCGCGACCACGCGACCCGGCTCGAGGGTCGTGCCGCTGACCGTGTCCACCAGCGGGACGAGCGGCGGGGGAGTGGCGGCAGTCGCGGGCGTCGCGCCCGTCGACGGGACGACGCGCAGCACCGCCACGACCTTCGTCGCGCCGACGTGCGCGCGCGTGGCCGCCTGGAGCATCTCGGTCGCGTTCTGCACGGGCCAGCCGAGGAACGCGGCGTAGCCGTAGGTCGACACGAGCTGGCCCGGCGTGATCTGCCCGTCGATCGCCATGTGCGCGCCCAGCCACACCAGCGCCGCGATGAACAGGCCCGGGAGCAGGACGCGCAGCGCGTCGAGCCACGACTGCGGCGTCGCGACCGCGACCCCCTTCTCCCGGACGTGCTGCGACTGCTCCCGGTACCGGGCGTTGAACACGGCCTCGCCGCCGATGCCGCGCAGGATCCGCAGGCCGGACACGGTGTCCGCCCCGAGCGTGGTGAGGCGGCCGGCGGCCTCGCGCTGCGCCGCCTGGCGCTTCTGCAGCGGCCGGACGAGGAGCCCGAGCACTGCGGCCACGACCGGCAGGCCGAGCAGCACGACGAGGCCGAGCGGCACCGACACCTGCAGCATGAGGACCGCGGCGATGACGTACGCGGCGATCGAGCCGACGAAGCGGGCGAGCACCGCGTACAGCTCGCCCACCCGGAACGCGTCGTTCGCGACGGCCGACACCACCTCACCGGTGGGGAGCTCGGCGGTGATGGCGTGGCCCGCGCGGGCCGAGGTGCGGCCGACCAGCTGGGCCGAGGTGAACGCGGCTCGCAGCCAGTTCATGACGTCGAACCGGTGGCCGGCGGCGGACGCCGCGGCGCTCACGAGGCCGAGGGCGAGCAGCCCGCCGGCCGCGAGCCACAGCTCGCGGCCGAACCCCGACTCCAGCCCGTCGTCGATCGCGCGGCCGGTGAGGAAGGGCAGCACGGCCTGGCAGGAGAACATGACGATGCCGAGCGCGACGGCGCCGAGGATCGTCGGCCACTGCCGCCGGGCGAGCCACCGCAGGTACGCGCCCGGGCCGCTCAGCGGCGGGGTGCCGAGCTCGTGACCGCCCTGCTCGCGCGGCAGGTCGTCGACGGGGAGGGAAGAACGCACCCGGTCACGCTACGTGTCACCACCGACAGACCGGTACGAGATATCGGCGCCGGCGCGGCTGCCGCGGCCCGCCGCCGTCCGGCGCCGCGCACGGCCCCGCCGGCCGGCTCGCGCGGTCGGCGGCCCGACGCGCTCCGACGGCCCGCTCGCGACCCCGGACGGCCTCGCCCGCCGCGGACGGGTGAGCCCGTGCCTCGTCGGGCCGACTACCCTGAGGGCGTGACGCAGACCCCCGAGTCGACGCCCGCCACGCCGCACGCCGCCGACGCGGCCCCGACGGCCCCGCCCGCGACCGCGCACCGTCCCGTGCTCGTCGTGGACTTCGGGGCGCAGTACGCGCAGCTGATCGCCCGCCGCGTGCGCGAGGCGAACGTGTACTCCGAGATCGTGCCGCACACGGCGACGGTCGAGGAGCTCCTCGCCAAGGACCCGGCCGCGATCATCCTGTCGGGCGGGCCGTCCTCGGTGTACGCCGCGGGTGCTCCGTTCGTCGACCCGGCGCTGTTCGAGGCCGGGGTGCCGGTGATGGGTATCTGCTACGGCTTCCAGGCCATGGCCGCGGCCCTGGGCGGGACCGTCGCGCAGACCGGCCTGTCGGAGTTCGGCGGCACGGCGGTCGAGGTCGCGGACCCGGGCGTGGTGCTGGCGGGCAGCCCGACGCAGCAGACCGTGTGGATGAGCCACGGCGACGCGGTGCAGGCCGCCCCGGAGGGCTTCGACGTCCTGGCGACGACGCCGGGGTCGCCGGTCGCCGCGTTCGAGGACCGCCGGCGGCGGCTGTTCGGCGTGCAGTGGCACCCCGAGGTGCGGCACTCGCCGCTCGGGCAGAAGGCCCTCGAGAACTTCCTCTACCAGGGCGCAGGTCTGACGCCGGACTGGAACCCGGGCAACGTGATCGCCGAGCAGGTGGAGCGCATCCGAGCCCAGGTCGGCGACGCGCGCGTCATCTGCGGGCTGTCCGGCGGCGTCGACTCGTCGGTCGCCGCCGCGCTGGTGCAGCGCGCCGTGAGCGACCAGCTCACGTGCGTCTTCGTCGACCACGGCCTGCTGCGGGCGGGCGAGGCCGAGCAGGTCGAGAAGGACTTCGTCGCCTCCACGGGCGTCCGGCTCAAGGTCGTCGACGCGCGCGAGCGGTTCCTCAAGGCGCTCGCGGGGCACACCGACCCCGAGACGAAGCGCAAGATCATCGGCCGCGAGTTCATCCGCGTCTTCGAGGACGCGGCGCGCGAGGTCGTCGCCGACGCGGGTGCCCACGGCGAGGAGGTCCGCTTCCTCGTGCAGGGGACGCTGTACCCGGACGTCGTGGAGTCCGGCGGAGGCGAGGGCGCCGCCAACATCAAGAGCCACCACAACGTCGGCGGCCTGCCCGACGACCTGCAGTTCGAGCTCGTCGAGCCGCTGCGCACGCTCTTCAAGGACGAGGTCCGCGCCGTCGGCCTGGAGCTCGGGCTGCCGGAGGGCATCGTCTGGCGACAGCCGTTCCCGGGCCCGGGCCTGGGCATCCGGATCATCGGCGAGGTGACGGCGGAGCGGCTCGAGGTGCTGCGTGCGGCCGACGCGATCGCGCGCGAGGAGCTGACCCGCGCCGGGCTGGACCGTGAGATCTGGCAGTGCCCCGTGGTCCTGCTCGCGGACGTCCGCTCGGTCGGGGTCCAGGGCGACGGTCGCACCTACGGCCACCCGGTGGTGCTGCGGCCGGTCTCGTCCGAGGACGCCATGACGGCCGACTGGACCCGCCTGCCCTACGACGTGCTGGCGACGATCTCGACGCGCATCACCAACGAGGTGCGCGAGGTCAACCGCGTCGTGCTGGACGTGACGAGCAAGCCCCCGGGCACCATCGAGTGGGAGTGACATGAGCGAGACGACCGACCCGACGACCACGCCGGGCACGGCCGGCCCCGCCGCGGGCGACCGGGCGCGCAAGGCGCGCGGCGCGCTCGGCCGGTACCGCGTGATGGCGTGGGTGACGGGCTCGATGCTCCTGCTGCTGTGCGCCGAGATGCTGCTCAAGTACGTGTTCCACGCGGGCGGCGTCGACGCGCAGGGCGACCCCCGCCCGGTGATCGGCTCGTGGGTGGCGTACGCGCACGGCTGGATCTACGTCGTCTACCTGGCGACGGTCGCCGACCTGTGGTCGAAGATGCGCTGGTCGCTGGGGCGGCTCGCCGCGATGGCCGCCGCCGGCGTGGTCCCTGTGATGTCGTTCGTCCTCGAGCGGCGCGTGCACCGCGACGCCGAGGAGCGGATCGCGGCGACCGCCTGACCTCGCCGCACCCGACGACGGGCGCAGCCCCGGGCCGTGCGGCCCGGGGCTGCGCCGGTGTCAGCGGCAGCCGACCCCGTCCAGCGCGTGCAGCGCGGGGACGAAGCGCGCGCTCGCGCGTGCGCCGCTGTAGACGAACGTCACGCTGCGCCCCGGCTTGATGGTGTCGGTGGCGCGGGTGCCGCTGGCCGTGACGACGGTGCCGTGCTGCTTCACCTTCGCCCCGGCGACCGCGTGGACCTTGACGCCGTCCTGCTCGGCGAACGTCAGCCGCCAGCCGCGCAGCGTGGTCGTGCCGGTGTTGCGCACCGTCACGGTCGACAGGAACCGGCCGTGCCACGGGTTCGTGGACGTGTGCGTGACGCGGCACGTCGGCGTGGCCGGCAGGCTCGGCGCGTTGGCGACGAGCTCGCGCGCCAGCTCGTCGAACCACTGGCCGGCCGGCGGGTCCTGCATGCCGCGCTCGGGGTCGAGCGGGCCGCCGGTGCCCCGGTAGCACTGCCCGTCGGACTCGCCGGGGATCTTGATCCACAGGTTCGCGTCGACGTACGGGTCGCCGGTGTCGAGCGTCGGCGCCGCGCCGAGGCCCCGGCCGGGCGGGTTGCACCAGGTCTCGGCGTCCGTGTACTTGCCCTCGGGTGCGGTCCAGTACCCCTGCCCGTTGCGGCTGGTGTCCACGACGCCGTGCAGCATCGTCGCCGGGTCCGGCGTGCGGCCGGTCTGCGCGTACGCGTCGGCGTAGTGCGCGTCGGTCAGCGGGTACGTGCTCACGTCGGAGACGGTCGCGGGGTAGTACTGGCTGCCGCACCACTGCGGCTGCCACCACGTGTGGGTGACGAGGTCGAGGCACTGCGAGATCCACCTCGTGAAGGGTCGCGTCATGGCGTCCGAGCCGTAGTTCGAGGCGTTGACGAACCAGCCGTCGGTGCGCTCGACGCCGGCGCGCAGCAGGCGCTGCGTGAGGTCGCCGGGGGTGAGCCAGTTCGAGTTCGTGCCGTCGAGGTAGACGCGGGCGCGCGGGTTGGCCGTGAAGGCGTCGACGGCGGCGTTGAGCTGCTCGTACCGGTCGTCGGCGGCGGTCGCCGGGTCGGCCTCCGCGGGCTGGCACCACTCCGCGTTGCCGTTGATGTCGGTGTGGAACGGGATGATGCCGATGCCGTCGGGCTCGACGAGCACGATGGCCGGCCGCTTGCCGATGCCCTGGGCCATCGCCTTGACCCACGCCGTGTAGGCGGCGGTGCTGGTGGCACCGCCGGCGGAGTACTGCGAGCAGTCGCGGAACGGCAGGTTGTAGGCCACGAGCACGGGGATCGAGCCGTCGCGCTCCGCCGCGTCGACGTAGGCCTTCACCGCCGCCTTGACCTGTGCCGGGGTGCCCGAGGTGAACCACCGGGCCATCGGTTGCGCGGCCATGAGGAGCGCGTCCGCGCGGGCCTGACCGGTGCGTTCGGCGGCTGCGCGGGCCGCGGTGCCGGCGACGTCGACGTACAGGCGGTCCGGCTGGGCGTTGCCGTGCCCGTGTCCCTGCCCGTGGCCCTGCCCGTTGCCCTGCCCGTGCCCGGGTGCGGCCGGGCCGGAGGACCCGTGCGCGGGCTGCCCGTGACCTCCGGAACCGGTCGCCTGGGCGGCGGTGCCCACCGTCGCGAGGCCGACGACGAGGGCCGCGGCCGCGGCACCTGTCAGCAGCCGCCGGGTGTTCTGTCTCATGAGAGCGCTCCCATCCGCCGTGACGCGTCATCGCGTCGACGGCTCGATCCACCCCGGGCGCGGGCTGCGCCCGACCGACGGGCCGGGAGCGACGCGGCGTCGTCGCGGCGTGCCGCCCGGTCCGGGCGCTGCGCGGACCCGTCGCCCGCGGGGCGCCCGCGCCCAGTCTGCTCGGATCGTCCGTTTCGCACCAGGGTCCGCCGCAGGTGCGGCGGC
>Ga0180221_1000682_pt1 | contig 26623 bp, 23 predicted proteins | sample eDN5th37CKraftMG_FD_151339 | JGI IMG/M metagenome (GOLD analysis project Ga0180221, IMG submission 151339) | Enriched Miracle-Growth compost microbial communities from Emeryville, California, USA - eDNA 5th pass 37_C Kraft MG (version 2) (version 2) ...
GCCGCGCCCGAGGCGGACGCCTTCCGCCGCGCAGCAGAGCTTGCCCTCGCGGAGGCGCGGCCCTCGGGCGAGAACGCCTTCAAGATCGAGCTGGCGCGTCGCATCGCGGTCCGCGCGCTGACCCTGGCCGCGGCCGGCACGCCGGACCGGCTGCCGGCGCTGCCGGCATCCCCCTTCGCCCCGATCCCGGGAGGCTCGCATGGCTGAGGTCCATCGCATGCGGCACGGCTCCAATGCCGGCCAGCCGATCACCCGCCGCGACGGCGTACTGAAGGTGACGGGCGCCGCCCGCTACGCCGCCGACAACCACCCGCCGGGGATGGTCTACGCCGTGATCGCCGCGGCACGCATCGCCCGTGGCCGCGTTGCCGCGCTGGATGTGGCGGCGGCGCAGGCGCATCCGGGCGTGGTCGAGGTGATGACGCCGGCGAATCGCCCGCCGCTCGCCGTGCATCCGGACGACAAGTCTGTGCCCTTCTCCTTCCGCATGGACCTGCTGCAGGACGACCGGGTGCGCTACGCCGGGCAGCCCGTCGCGGTGGTGATCGCCGAGACGCTGGAGGCCGCGACAGAAGGCGCCGCGCTGCTCGCGCCCCGCTACCAGGCCGAGCCGGTGGAGGTCACCCTCGACGCACCCGGCGCCTTCGTGCCGGAGGTGGTCGGCGTCGGCTCCCCGGGCGAGCAGCACCATGGGGATCTGGCAGCCGGGCTGGCCGCGGCGGCGCGGCGGATCGAGGTGACCTACGAGACGCCGACGCAGTTCCACAACGCGATGGAGCCGCACAGCGTCGTCGCGGCCTGGGACGGCGATGCGCTGTCGCTCGACATGCCGACCCAGGGCCTCGCGCTGACGCAGATGCGGCTGGCGGCCATGTTCGGCATCAGGGCGGAGGACATTCACATCCGCAGCCCCTTCATCGGCGGCGGCTTCGGCTCGAAGCTGCTGACCGGGCCGCAGGTGCTGGGCGTCCTCGCGGCGCGGCTGGTCGGGCGCCCGGTGAAGCTCGTGCTGACGCGGGCGCAGATGTACGGCCCGGTCACCCACCGCGCGCCGACGCGCCAGACGCTCCGCCTTGGCGCCGCGCCGGACGGCGTGCTCACCGCCGTGCATCATCATGTCCGCACCGCGACGAGCCGCTTCGACGACTTCCTCGAGCCCGCTGCGGGCGCCAGCCACACGCTCTATGCCGCGCCGGCGATCGCCACCACCTACGAGGCGCTGCGGCTGGACACTGGGACGCCGGGCTTCATGCGCGCCCCGGGCGAGGCGAGCGGCAGTCTGGCGCTGGAAGGCGCGATCGATGAGCTGGCGGCCGCGTGCGGCATGGACCCGCTGGAGTTCCGCCTGCGCAACTACGCGGAGGTGGAGCCGATTTCCGGCAAGCCCTTCTCCTCCAAGGCGCTGCGCGAGTGCTACGCGCAGGGCGCGGCGCGCTTCGGCTGGTCCGGCCGGCCACTGGCGCCGCGCAGCCTGCGCGACGCGGACGGCAAGCTGGTCGGCTGGGGCCTCGGCACTGCGACCTTCCCGGCCTTAATGTTCCAGGCCGAGGCGCGCGCCGTGATCCGGCGCGACGGCACCGGCGTGGTCGAAACCGGCGCGCATGACATGGGGCAGGGCGCCTGGACGGCCTTCGCCCAGATCGCGGCGGAGAGCCTCGGCCTCGATGTCGGGCAGGTGGAGTTCCGCTCCGGCAGTTCCGACCTGCCAAATGCCGGCATCGCCGGCGGCTCCGCCCACACCGCGACGGCGGGTAGCGCGATCCAGGCGGCGGGCGAGCAGGCTGTGGCGCGGCTGGCGGAGCTTGCCGTCGCGGATCCTCGCTCGCCGCTCTTCGGTGCCGACAACATCGGTGTGGTCGCGCGCAACGGCAGGCTGGTGCGGTGGGACGATGAAAGCCGCAGCGAAAGCTTCGCCGAGATCCTCGACCGTGCCGGGCGGGAGATGGTGGAAGGCCGCGGCAGCGCCGCCGCGGATGCCGATGCCGCGGAGCGCTATGCGATGCACGCGCATGGCGCGGTCTTTGCGGAAGTGAAGGTGGATCCCGAGCTCGGCCAGATCCGCGTCACGCGGCTCGTCGGCGCCTTCGCCGCAGGCCGGATCATCAACCCACGCCTGGTGAAGAGCCAGTACTATGGCGGGATGATTTGGGGCGTGTCCTTCGCCCTGCATGAGCGGGCCACGCTCGACCGGCGCACGGGCCGCGTGATGAACGCGGATCTGGCCGAGTACCACGTGCCGGTGAATGCCGACATCCCCTCGGTCGAGGCCATCCTAGTCGATGAGGAGGACCCGCATGTGAATGCGTTGGGCGTGAAGGGCGTCGGCGAGATCGGCATCACCGGCACCGCCGGCGCGGTGGCGAACGCGGTCTGGCACGCGACCGGTGTGCGAGTCCGCCGCTTCCCGGTCGCTATCGAGGAACTCCTCGACTGAGCGCAGCCGGGCCGAACCGGGGCGCCCCGGCGCGGTCCGCTCATGTAGGGGATCGGCGGCCGCCGGCGTCGCGGCAGGCCGAATCCGGGCCGATGCCCGGGCGACGAAATGGTGCACGGACGCGAAAGACAGACCGAGTAGCGTCGGTGCCGAGCGTGACCGTCTCCACGCCTTTGAAGCTGTGCGAACCGCCGCCGCGCCTGGCCGGGTCCGCTCCCCGCCCTTCTCGGTCGATCCGAGTTGCGTGTGCTTCGTCGGCTTTCTGAAAATCGGCCTCCCCAGCCGATGACCGGGATGGGCGCGGAGCGGACCTCGGGATGGCCCCCAACAGCTACTTACTGCTACTCGGGCGTAGGAAGGCGGGCGCCTTGCCAAGGTGCCCAAACCGGAAGCCGGGCGGTCAATGAGGTGCGGCCGCCGCTTTGTCGGCAATGGAGCGCTGCTCGTTCCAGATGAGCGGCATGGGCTCGAGTAGTGCCGGTAGCTCCAGTTCCGGCGGCTGCCGCCCATTGAGGATCGCCTCCACGATGTCCGGCGCGAGCAGCGTCAGGCGCAGCATCTTGCCGAGATAGGACCGATCGATCTTCTTCGCGGTGGCCAGTTCGCTGAAGGAGCTATAGCGACCCTCTTCTAGTAACCGCTTCCAGCGGTGCGCGCGGGCCAACGCCTTCACCAGAGCCGGATCGGCGCGGACGAGCGCCGACGCTGCGCCGAGCCCGGTGCCATCCGGCGTGACCACCAGCTTCCGCCCGCCGCGGCGGCGGATGCGCGCTCAGGGGCGCAGTGGGCAGGATCTTGCCGTCGTGCCAGCCACGGTCACGCGAGTAGTTCAGGATCACCATGTGGTCGGTGAAGAGCTGCGCCGGGATCGCCTCTTCTTCCTGACCGACCTCATCTACATCGACCTGTCCGGAGCCAACTCGCTCTCCGGTCGGGCCGATGGCGTCCGGAAACCCAGGTTCCGCCGCGGTTGCCGCGGTGACCTTGAGAGTGCCAAGGCCGGAGAAGGCCGGAATTCTCCCTCAACGGCGGATTCTCTCCAGGCCGTTCGACTTGGCCAATTTGATCCCAAGCTTTGACCTCCAGCAGAAACAACAACTTGCTGGATGTGGACGATCGAGGCGTTCATATCCCGTCTGGGGGGCGGAACGCTGCCGTCGCCTTTGCGTTGTGCCTTTGGCCCTGCGTGGAAGGAGCAGCGATGCAGCAGCGATGGCCAGACCGGCTGTGGGTCGTCCGGCATGGCGAGAGCGCCGGCAATCTGGCGCGGGCCGCCGCACAAGCTGCGCGTCAGGCGCGGATTGACATCGCCGAGCGGGATGTGGACGTGCCGCTCAGTGCCTTGGGCGAGCAGCAGTCGCGGGCCCTGGGCCGCTGGTTCGCAGCCTTGCCGGAAGAGGCTCGGCCGGAGGTTCTGCTCACCTCTCCCTACCGCCGTGCCCGTCGGACAGCGGAGCTCATTCAGGCGGAGGGCGGCCTCGGCGACCGGTCGGGGCGCTTCATCGTGGACGAGCGGTTGCGGGAGAAGGAATTCGGCGTTCTTGACCGGTTGACCCACCAGGGTATTGCCGAGCACTACCCGGAACAGGTGGAGTTCCGCCGGTTCCTGGGCAAATTCTACCACCGGCCACCAGGTGGCGAGAGCTGGTGCGACGTCATCCTGCGGCTGCGGAGCGCCTTCGACACCATCAGCCTGCATCATGGCGGGCGGCGCGTGCTGATCGTCGGGCATCAGGTCGTTGTCCTTTGCCTACGCTATCTGCTGGAGGGCCTGACCGAGGAAGAGATCCTGGCCATCGACCGGGAGGGCGATGTCGCCAACTGCGGAGTCACGGAGTACGTTTTTGATGGCAGCCTCGGTCCGGGAGGCGGGCTGGTGCTGCGGCGATATAACTTCACCGCTCCACTGGACCTGCAGGGAACGGCGACCACCGCCGAGCCGCCGGGAGGAGCGCCCCGATGAGCGGAGAGGCAGCCGTCTCCGCAGCGCTGCTGCGCCGCATGCCTCTGCCGCAGCACCAGGAGGGTGACGACAAGAACGCGCGGGGCGCCGTACTCGTCGCGGGAGGCTGCGCCGAAGTGCCGGGAGCCGTGCTGCTGGCCGGAGTCTCCGCCCTCCGTGCTGGAGCCGGTCGGCTTCAACTGGCCAGCGTGCGCAGCATCGCTCCCGGCCTCGGTATCGCCGTGCCTGAGGCGCGCGTCTTCGGCTTGCCCGAAACGGAGGAGGGGCTGATTGCCGGCGCAGCGGCGCCTCTCCTGATGAAGCTTGCCGGCCGGGCAGGGGCCCTTGTCTTCGGCCCCGGTATGATGCCCGGCTCGGACGCCCAGATCCTGATCGGCACTTTGCTGGAGCAGCTCTCCGGCCCTTCTCTGGTGCTCGATGCCGCGGCTCTGGCCAGCCTGCGTGACCAACGGACCGCCCTGCGCCGCCATGCCGGCCGCGTCGTCATCACTCCGCATGACGGCGAGATGGCCATGCTACTCGACACCTCGCGCGAGGTGGTGACGGCGGACCCGCTCGCCGCCGCCCGGAAGGCTGCCGCATTGCTGCAGGTCGTCGTGGTGATGAAGGGAGGCTGCAGCCATATCGTTACCCCGGAAGGGGCAGCATGGTCCTGCGATCAGGGCAATGTCGGGCTTGCCACCTCTGGCTCGGGCGATGTGCTCGCCGGAATTATTGCCGGGTTGCTGGCGCGGGGGGCGCCGCCGCTGAATGCCGCGCTCTGGGGTGTTTATACCCATGGCGAGGCTGGGCGCCGTCTAGCTGCCGCGCAGGGGGCGGTGGGTTTCCTGGCGCGCGAGTTGCCGGCTGAGGTGCCACGTATTCTGGCAGAGTTGGCACCGTCCGGCCTCTGATGGCGCGGCTCCCCGGAGAATGGCCGTCGGGTGTGCATGGCTGGCCTTGGGAGTGCCGGGAGCAGGGAGAGGCGAAATTCCCTCTCTCTAAAACGGAGAATCTCTCCAGACCTGGGAACTCGGCGAATTGAGTCCCAAGCTCCAGGTCAAGGGTGGAACAAGATCTTACCAGGCGCGAACGAATCTCGGCATCCGAGCCCATGAGACGGGTCGGGGGCCGTTGAAGAACTGAGGATTTCTGGCCTCGCTGAACTCTGCCCGCCACATCAGGCTCGCCAAAATGAAGGTCGCGCTCCCGGCAGTGCCGCTGCCCTGACTTATTCTTTGGCGGCAGGCGGTGGCCAGGCGTATTGCGCCTTGATGAAATGCTCCCGCTTGTCTGGACTGGCTATCGTCACTACGCCCGTCGCGAGTTCATCGCACGGGTAGATATGCGGGAAAGTCGCCGCTCTGATGGGGCTGGCCGATGTCAGTTCGGAAATGAACCCCAGAGCCAAACCAGTTTCCAGCAGCTGCCGCCTTGCTTGAGCTCAACGCTACCCCGGACATCAGATCCTGTGCATTGATGTGTCGCGTCAGCCTCGTCGATATGCGCGGTGGGGCCGACAGCGGCCATTACCGCCTGGGCCTGCCCGTGAACACCTCGGAACGCCGCCGCGTGAAGTCGTGTTCCGAGAGAAGCCGCACGATGGCCGCGGCGATCTTCTCTCCTCCCCAGCCGGAGGGCTCGATTGAGTTGGCGAAATCCGCATTCTCGTCGCAGATCAGCCGCAGATCGAGCACGGGCAGGCCCTGCGCGAAGGCAGCCCGGAGGATGACATCGTTGAACAGTGCCAGTCCCGTCACACCCAGTCTCTGGCGCAGCGGGTCCGTAAAGCGCGGGTCGTAGATGGTACAGAGTGCTGTGGGCAGCCCCCGCCCGAGAACCGCGCCCAGCATCGCGCCATAGTCCTGTCGGAAGCGCTCGCGCACCTCCGTCAGCCTGGCCATCCCCTCCCCGACGCTCCGCGCGGCTTCTCCGAACACGCCTTCGCGCCGGAGCCCGTCATTGCCCCCGACGCTGATCACAACATGCGTGGCATCGGACGGGATACGGGCAAGCTGCCTGTGCACATCGCTCGACACCGCGCCGTCCGCCGCGGCCAGCGTCGCCCGCCAGGGATGCGGCAGCTGCCTGCGCAAATGGGTCACGACGTCGGCTTGGCCACCGACATGCGCCTTGTTGTCGAAAGAGGAGTCGCCGAGCAACACCACATGCCCTTCTCTCCCCTGCTGAACGCCCTGCGACCGTGCCAAGCCAGCAGCCACGCCAAGCCCCGTGGTGGCAAGGCCGCCGATCGCATCCCGACGGTGCGCGGTGGGAAAGATCGACATGTGCATCGCGTCCTGTGCTCCTTCAGAGCCAGCCGGGTTCGGCATGGCTATCATTGGAACGCCTGACTCGGGGAAGGCGCAGCCAAAGAGGGTCAGAGGGCTCGATTTGGGCAACGGGGGGGGCGAACGAACTCGTCGCCAGAGATGTCAGGCTCAGACCGTTTACCACCCGAAAGTAGCCATTCCGCTCTCGGTCAGAACCGGCCTCGCCGCTCCGCGTCCATCTCTCAGCCGTCCGCGCGCCGTCGCGGCCTTCCCGAAACCTGAAGCGAAGCCACAACCGCCGCGCCTCAACTGTTTTGCTCAGAAGATGGCGGGGCACCGCGCTTGGCCCGACGCGTCTCCCGTGCACGCTCCAGAGATGCCGTCCTGCGACGTTCCTCCCGCAGCACCTCGATCGTCGGCTGCCACCAGCCGCGCGCCAGCTCGGCTGGGCCGGGCGGTGTCCGTGCGGGCCAGGCCCGAACCAACTCGGCATGGCTGGGCCGGCGCCATATGGCCCAGATCAGCGCGGCGGGTCCGGCGGTGACGTCGGGGTAGAAGCGCGCGGCGATCATGGGTTCAGCAAGCTCGCCGGTGACTACCTCGAACACCACGCATCCCGCATGGGTCATCAGCACCCGGCCGGGCGGTGGCGGCGCATCCTCCGGCACGGGATAGCGGTTCCGGCGGCGCTCGGCGGCCTCTGCTCGTCTGTTCGCATGCTCAGGGGAAGCCCTGCGGCGCTCCGCGCGCTTCCGTCGCTCCTCAGGCTCGGCCAAGCGGGCGGCAGTCTCGATGGCAGGCCAACGTCTGCTCAACTCCTCAAACGACCGGAACGGCACGCGCCAGGCTTTCAGTGCCGGGTCCCATCGGGCCCAGGGCACCTCCCGCAGCTCGGTGATGACGGTCTGGGAATATGGCGTGCGGACCAGGAAGCCGTCGGCGACCTCCAGATAGGGGCTCGTAATCGGCTCAAAGGTAAAAGCGTCGCGGCCGCGCTGATCGGCATAGGCTAGCACGCCCGACCATTCGCGACTCATCCATGCGGTCAGGCGTCGTTCCGCCCGCGTGCCCGGCACGAACCAGGCCCTCAGGTCGTCGCGCCATCGTGCGCGCGGGAATGCCTTGCGGAAGCGCTCCACAGTCATGCGGTCATACGGGAAGGTGGCCGTCGCTCCGGGCGTGCCATCGCCAACATCCCGCTGAGTTGCGCTGAACTCCACCGCCTCGTCAGTCACCGGTTGCCCCCTTCTTGGCAGCCCAGCCATCCTTCCCCCGTCCCGCTGCTTTTGCCCCTGAGTCGCAGTCCCGCGGCTCAGGAGAGGTGCTGCGCAACGCGAGAAGTCAGGCGTCCCACTCCCACATGCGCGGCCCATCGTACCATGGAACAAGGGCGGTTTTATGGGTTCCAAGCCGCCCCTCAAGCCCAAGCAGGTCTGGGTCATCCGTCTCCACCTTCAGCGCGAGGGGGAGGTACGGGATCTGGCCATGTCCGACCTGGCGATCGACAGCACATTCAGGGGCTGCAATCTGGTCAGGCTGAAGATCGGCCAGTTGGTCGTGAAGGCCACTGTCCGGCATCGCCTAGCTTCCGGGAAGCTGCCGCCGATCTGTATCTCCGCGGTTATCCAGCGCCCTTGACCCGTGCTGGGCGCACAGGGGATGCATCAGGTCATGGCGTGTGTTCCGGCATGCGGTACGCATCTGCGATGAGCTGGGTTGACCGATAAATTGCGCCAGGCGAGTGCCCGAGGTTCAGCAGCATGAGCTCGTCCGCGCTCACGCGACTCTGCCAGGCGTTCAGTTGCATGACGACCTGCTCTCCGGTTCCGCTCATGATCTTGGCGTTCCACATCTCGATGATGCTTCGTTCCGAAGGCGAGTAAGGGTAGGTTTCGGCTTCCTCGGGTGTGGGAACGACAAAGGACTTCCGCTGGAGCATGCGCATCATGGCGTGGGAATAGGCCCACGCCTGACGCCGGGCTTCACGCTCATCATCTGCCGCAAGCACACCGAAGCTGGCGATGGCATAGGGCCGATCAAGCACGTCTGAGGGCGTGAAGTTCTGGCGGTAGAGAGCGAGGGCGGATTCGACGTTCTCATCCGCAAGATGCGCCGCGAAGGCAAAGGGCCGTCCAAGACGCGCGGCAAGCTGTGCCGAGTAGCCGGAGGATCCCAGCAACCAGACCGGGGGGCGCTCAAATGATCGCGGAACGTCATTCTCCCTGTTCTGCCACGGGCCAGGAACAGCATACACGCCTTCCTTGAAGGGGGAGTCGCCATCCAGGAGGCGGATCAGCTCCATGACTTGGCTCGGGAAATCCTCCGCGCCAACCTGCCCGCGCCGCAAAGCGGCGGCCGTCGCCAAGTCTGTTCCCGGCGCCCGGCCGACGCCCAGATCGATGCGCCCGGGCGCAAGAGAAGCCAGCAATCCGAACTGCTCCGCAACGACCAAGGGCGGGAAGTTGGGAAGCATCATGCCTCCCGAACCCAGGCGTATCCTCTTCGTCTCACCGATAAGTCGAGCAAGCACCAGAGCAGGGGACGATGTCGTCACACCTGGCATGGCGTGATGTTCAGCCACCCAGTACCGGGTGAAGCCCCGTCGATCGACCAGGCGGGCCAGTTCGATGCTGGCGGCCAAGGCCTCACGCGCCGTGTAGCCCTTGCCCGCCATGGCGAAGTCGAGAATGGACAAAGGAACTGGCGCCGTCCCGTGCCGCGTTCCGAAGATCGATGCGGTCATCTTAACTCCCCGGGCACGTCGCGCAGGCTCCTAACCGCAACGCGAACCGGTGTCCTCGTATGGGTTCAAAGGTTTGATGCTGTAACGCTGTCGCCGTGGTATGGCCGGATCACCGCCGCGCCACGCCGCGGTCTCGTTACTGGGATACGTATTCGCTGGTACCCACGACCTTGCCATAGGCGAAAGCCAGCGCCGACATGCTGGCGGCGTGGACATGCGCCGCCGGAACCGCCACCCCGTTGAACTCGATGTCGCGGGTGGCGCAGGCGTCGTGAACGACAACGGTGTTGTAGCCAAAGTCAGCAGCAGCACGCCCCGTTGCCGCGATACACATGTGGCTCATCGCGCCGATAACGACGACCTCCTCGATGCCCATCTCGTCGAGCATCCGCTTCAGACCGGTTTGCTGAAACGAGTTGGGGTGGTTCTTGACGATGACCGGCTCACCTTCGGTCGGCCGGACAGCCCGGTTGATCTCCACGCCTTCGGTACCCGGGACGAAGAAAGGTGCATCGGGGTTTGGGAATTCATGGCGGACATGGATGACCGTGTCACCGTCCGACCGCGCCTTCTCGATCACCTTGGCTGCGTTCGCTGCAGCTTCCTGGATGCCTGCGAGAGGCCACTTACCAGAGGGCCAGTAATCGTTCTGGAGGTCAACGACGACCACCGCACGCTTGCTCATGAGACTTCCTTCCATTCAGGGGCCTTGTGAGGCTCCTGGATACAGAAGGACGGTCACCCATATGATCGGCGGTACCGACATAATGGAGGGTAATATCGACATATGACCTCTTGCAGCCCGATCGAGATCGGCATCGTGCTGTTTCCCGGTGCGCAAATGGCAGCCGTGCTCGGGCTGACCGACCTGTTCGGTGTCGCTGACCGGCTGGCCAGAGGGAAGCGCCAGGATGGAGGCGCTCCGCTGCTGCGGGTCAGCCATTGGCAAAGCCAGGCGCGGGAGGTGGCGCCAGTCCGCGTGTTCGATACGGTGCCAAGCGAGGAAGGGGTGCCGACTGTCCTCATTCTTCCGCCAGCCTTGGGTGATCCAGTCTCCCAGGAGGCGGCCATCCTCTATGCGGACTGGCTGCGCCGCAGTCATAGGGCGGGGATCACGCTGGCGTCAGTCTGCGCAGGCGCGCTCGTGCTTGGCGAGGCTGGAGTGCTGGCAGGCCGGACTGTGACGACCCACTGGGCGTATGGCGAGCTGCTCCGGACCCGGTTTCCGGAGCTGGGTCGTGTGGAGACCGACCGGCTGATCATCGATGATGCCGACATCATTACCGCCGGGGGTGTCATGGCCTGGACCGATCTGGGCCTGAAGCTGGTTGATCGCTTCCTGGGGCCGACAATCATGGTCGAGACAGCGCGCTACCTGCTGATCGATCCCCCGGGCCGCGAGCAGCGCTATTACAGCACCTTCGCGCCAAGACTGGCCCATGGCGATGCTGCGGTGCTCAAGGTGCAGCACTGGCTGCAAGCCACCGGTGCGAGAGAAAGCAGTCTCTCGGTACTTGCCGCAGAGGCGGGATTAGAGGAACGGACCTTCTTGCGGCGCTTCCAGAAGGCCACCGGGCTGACCACGACGGAGTACATCCAGAGGCTCCGGGTCGGGAAGGCGCAGGAGCTGCTCCAATTCTCCACTGCTCCCGTGGACCAAATTGCCTGGGAAGTTGGTTATGCAGATCCGGGAGCATTCCGGAACGTATTCCGGCGGATCGTTGGCTTGACGCCTAACGAGTTCCGGCGGCGGTTCCGGGCGTAAGCCCACCGTTCAACGCTGCCCGTGGGCAAGCTTCAGATAGCCCTCCACCAGCACCGTGCGGGCGGGGAGGGGAGAGGGTTTCGGGTGTATTCATGGTCAGCCTCCGGTACGGCTGGCCGACATGGCCGTCGCTACCGGGACAAGCCCGGCCGATCCGGGGCGGCGCAGGGCAGGGCGCTATGCTTTGCGTGCCCACCGCCAGGGCGCAGAGCGGCGCCGGCAGCGACACCGCATCGAGGTCATGTTCGGCCACCTGAAAGACTGACGCCGCACCACCACCCGCGGCGACCACCCTCGCCAGGAACGCCTCTCCGCCGTTGCCCGCGCCGCTCCCACTTGTTTATGGCCGGCTTGATTGAAGCGTCCCCGAAGGGATACTCGCAACCGACATTGGGCTGGCTGCGGCTCCGGCGCCCAGACTATCAGCATAGCTCCGTAGATCGCGCTGGCGTCCTGGGCCCGAAGGTGTCGGCCGCGGCGGCTGGCATGACGACAGGGTCGGCCGATCATCGGTGGTCTCCCGGAGGTCCGACAGGACGGCAATGACGGGCGGGCGCGCGGGGTGGTCCCCCGCAAATCTCGGCGGCGGCGCGGGGATAGCGCAGGCAGGCGGGGCCTGCATGCGCCTTCTCCGTCGCGTGGAATGATGTCCGCCGGCCCTCCGGAATGCAGCCTACCGGCGTCTGCGCCTCCGCGTTTCAGCGTGCGAGCGCGACTTCCTCGGCCCCGGATGTCGCCAGCAGGTTCCCGCCGGCCTTTGGCGCGGAATAGGTGATCTGCTGGTCCTCGCCGCCGCCGATCAGCTGAGGCAGCATCGGCGACTGGTGTGTCATGGCGCCGGAATAGACGGTGCTGCCATTCTCGCCGCCCCCCAGTGAGCGGACGCCGCCGCCGCCGGCGATGTTGCCTCGGTGCGCGGGGCCGTACTGCACGGCGAAGTTCTCGCCGTCGGACAGGACGCGGATGTCCGGCTCCCGCGCCTCCGCGCCGGGTGCGCTGGTGAACAGGGCCATGCCCGCCAAGCCGAGGATGGCCGCTTTGAAACCGTACTTCATCATGACGATGTTCCCTTCCCTCATTTTCTGCAGACGGAGCCGTCTGCCGGGTGGGAAGGTGCCGTGACGGCGCGACAGGGTCGGTGCGATATCGCACAGGCCGGCGGGCCACGATTCCGGCAGCAAGCCAAGTCTCGCGGCCCAGTGATCCGGAACTTCTCAAGGCAAGGCAGGATCTCTTCGTATCCGGTGGCTGCCTGGGCGCTGGCGGAGCAGATCGGTGCGCCGGATGATGATGGCACGGCGTGTCGTCTCAATCAGGCCGGCTTCCGCCATTCCTGCCATCTCGCGCGTGACGGCCTCGCGCCGCGCGCCGATCAGCACGGCAAGCGTCTGGTGTGTCGGCGGGGGGCTCAGGACCATCTCTCCCGTGCCGCCGGGACGCGGCCGCGCGAGGCGCAGGAGCGTCGCCGCAAGCCGTTGCCGGACTGGCAGGGTGGCGATCTCCAGCAGCCGCTCGCCATTCTCCCGCAGACGCGCCGACATCATCCGCAGCAGCGCTAGGCAGAGTGCGGGAGAAGCCAGCACCACGGATAGGAAGATGGCGCCGGGGACGATGCAGAGGCGCGTCGCCGCGCGGGCTGTCACATTGGCCGAGCGGGCCTGGCCGTCGATCGCGGCGATCTCGCCGAAACAGCCGCCCTCGCGGATCTCCCCGAACAGGAACTCCTTGCCCTCTGCCGTGCGGAGCAGGACCTGCACGCCGCCGGCAACAACGAAGAAGACGTCGCCGGACGGGTCGCCAAAGTCGAGAATCAGCTCGCCCGGCGCAGCATCCCGCCAGCGGGCATTCCGCAGCAGTGCGGCAAGTTCCGCCGGCGTGGCGTCGCGCAGGAGCATCACACGCCGCAGGGCGCGTTCCTGGCTTGGCTCGGCAGAGGGAGCGCTGTCCTGCATGGCCCCTCCGGGGTGCGGCGCCGGCCGGCTCCGGCGGGCGGCGTGCCGCAACCCAGCTTAACACCCGCCGACCAGGCTGGCAGCAGCCTCTGCAGCGAGGCGCGACGCCCCAGCCGGCCAGAGCTTTGCACGGCTCGCGCGGGTCGTATGCTATCGGTCGTCGTGGCGAACGGCAGATCGCCTGACTGCAACTGCATGCCGTATGCCGGGGGTGCCGGTTGCGGAGCTTCTCGATAATCGCTCCCGAGCGGTTTCCGGTGCCACGCCGAGTTCGTCCAGTAGCGCGCGCGCTTCAACCAGGTCGGGGAGCATGAAGCCTTCAGTGAACCATTCATAGACCGGTGCGAGGAGGTCGCGCGCCTCTCGGCGCTTGCCGCGGTCGCGCCATAGCTGTGCCAAGGCAATGCTGGCGCGCAGCTCCCACATTTTTGCCTTCTGCAGGCGCGCCAGCTCGATAGCCCGCAAGAAGCAAGGTTCGGCGTCACCGCCCGGTAGAGCCAGAAGAAGCTCGCCGCGGGTCCGGTGCAACTCGGCCTCGCAGATCCGTTCGCCGCCGCGCTGCACAAATGCAAGCGCCTCGTCCAGAAGGATTAGTCCACGCTCCGGCCAGCCTGCCAGCCGGTGCATATCCGCAAGCAAGCTGAGAGCCTGCGGCACGACTGTGCCAGCGCCGGTGGCGCGGTAATTGGCGAGGGCCTCCTGCATCCGCGCGATCCCATCTGCTGGGCCGCTATTCGAGAGCATAGCCAGCGCCCAGCTGCGATAGACACGCGCGACGTCACGGAAGGCAGGCGCCCTGGTGCTCAGCGCCTCGAGTTCTTCCGCATGCGCGCGCGTCGCTGCTGGATCGTGCATGAGGCAATGAAGCGAACATCCGCCGGCTACCAGTGCGGTGGTATGGGACTGAATGTGCTGGAGCCGACGCGCCTCGGTCAGCGCCTCGCCGCTTCGTGCCAGGGCCTGGTCAGGGAATCCGAGGATGAAGAGCGTGTTCGCCAGCCAGGAGAGCGCCCCTATGCGGGTGTCCATCGGAAAGCTGCTGCCCAGAACACGATGCTGCCCGGGATCAAAGAGGTCGAGCACACGCTCGAGGTGCTGGCGCGCGGCAACCGGTTCGCCTCTCTTGACTAAAGCATAGCCGATAAGGCGTTGGGCGGATAGTTCGGCGGCGGTATCTCCCTGCGCGCGCGCCAGGCGAAGCATCTCCTCGGCAGCCGCGCATGCGGTCTCCGGTTCGCCACGATTGGTGTGATGAACGGCAAGGCCGGCCAGGACGGGGATAAGCCGTTCCAGATCGGCGAGCTGATGGCAGAGTTGGCGCGCCCGCGCATAGACTTGCCCGGCGGCCGTCGAGGCTTGACCCTCCACCCAGGTCGTGGCGCTCGCTAAGGGAACCTGCAGCTCGAGTTCCATGCGGTCGCGCCACCCGTCCTGCGGCAGGCCGGTGAGCAGATCGAGCGCAGCCATGAAGTGCGCGCGGGCCTCGTGGAGGGAAGAGCGAGCGGCCGAACGCTCGCCCGCGCGCCGGTAGAGTTCGATGGCCGCGCGCGCATCCCCTGCCTCCGCGCGATGATGCGCCAGCATCTGAGGATCGCGCTCGGCGATCTCAGGCCGCAGCTGCTCGATGACCTCGGCCGCGCGGCGGTGCAGGTCGCGCCGGCGCTCGCGCACGAGGATCCCGTAGGCGGCATCCTGCACCAGGGCGTGCTTGAAGGCGTAGCGTGCCTCTGGTGGCGTCCCGATCCGGCGCAGGAGCCCCGTCGCCTCCAGCTGCGTCAGCCCCTCAGCCAGCCTCGCTGCCGGCAGCGCGGCGACCGCCGCCACCAGATCGTGCGCGAACTCGCGCCCCAGCACGGCTCCTGCCTGTGCCACCTCTCTGACTGAGGCCGAGCGGTCCAGCCGTGCGACCAGAGACGCTTGCAGGCTGCTCGGCACCGCGAATTGCGGAAGCGGGCCCTCCAGCACCCAGCGGTCCGCCTCCTCGCGCAGCAGGCCACCCTCCAGCACGGCTCGCCCGACTTCCTCTACGAACAGGGGCACACCGTCCGTCCGCGCCAGGATCTCCGTTTCCACCTCTGTCGGAAGAGCCTTGCCGTGGGCGATCCGCCGCAGCAATGTCAGGTGCTCGGCGTGCGGCAAGCGGTTGAGCTGCACCGGCGTAACGTGGGACTGCCCAAGCCAAGCCTCCGTGTCGAAATCGGGCCGATGCGTAATCACGACCAGCATCGACATTGCCGGTACTTCCGCCACCAGCAGGTTAAGGAGCTCGTGTGTGGTCGGGTCGAGCCAGTGGGCGTCCTCCACCAGCACGAGTACCGGCTCGCGTGAGGCCAATCCGCGAAGGCGGTGAAGCAGCGCAGCAAGCAGCTTCTCCCGCCGGCGCTGAGGCAGGAGGCTGGGTGATGGCCACCGGCCCAAGGTGGGCACTGACAGCAGCTCGGCCACCAGTGCGACATCCTCAGGTGGCGGGTCGAGCGGCAGTAGCAACGCCTCCAGCTTAGCCAACCGTGCTTCGGGTGTGTCCGAGGGCGCCAGGCCCGCCGCGCGTTCCAACCGTGCGACCACGGGCTGCAGCGCGCTGTCCCTGTGCTGAGGTGAGCAGTAAAGGGCCAACTCCTGGTGTGCTTCGCCGCTGGCCACCAGAGCATCCCGTAACGCCGCTGCGAGGCGAGACTTGCCGATACCGGCCTCGCCGCGGAGCAGGACGACCTGGCCCACGCCGGCGCGAGCCCGGCGCCAGCGGCGAAGGAGTAGCTCGAGTTCCTCATCGCGCCCGACCAGTGGGGCTGCATTATCCCGGCGCAACGCCTCGAAGCGGCTCTCGACCCCGCTCTCACCGAGAGCGCGGAATGGTACTATGCCGTGGCCTAGCCCTTTAAGCGCCAGCGGCTCAAGCGCCTCCCAGGCGAAGAGGGCTCCTGTGAGACAGCGCGTCACGGAGCAGGCCAGCACGGCGCCGGGCGCCGCAATGGCCTGCAAGCGCGCGGCGAGATTCGGTGTGGCGCCCACCACGGCGCATTGGCGCGCCGCCGCCTCGCCAAGCACGTCGCCGACGACGACTTCACCCGTGGCCAGTCCCACCCGCGAGGCAAGTGGTCCTGCCTCCGGAAGTTCGAGCGTAGAGACGGCGCCCGCGACAGCAAGCCCGGCGCGCACCGCGCGCTCGACATCGTCCTCCTGCGCCTTCGGCCAGCCGAAATAGGCGAGCACGCCATCGCCCAGGAATTGGGCCACGTAGCCGCCATGCGCTTCAACCACGGCGGAAGTGATGCGGTGGTAGGCCCCTATGGCCCCGCGCAGGTCTTCGGGGTCGAGGCGGGCAGAGAGCGCCGTCGAGTTTACGAGATCGCAGAACAGCACGGTGACCCGCCGCCGCTCGGCTGCTGGGCTGGCGGAGATGTCAGTGTCCGCAGGCCCCGGTGGCGGGGAGACTGCGGCCGCCGGGAAGGCCAAAGGGGCAGATCCCTTCTCCTGCTCGGCCGCGTACCGCAGGTCCGCTATGCCCTCGAGGAGCCTCCGACGGTGGCCGACGGAGACGACGCCGATCTCCTTCAGATCCTCGGCCGTGAGTGAAAAGAGTATAGTTGCGTCAATGTCGTTGCCGCGGAACGCCCCCTCGTATTGCTCGAGGCCGAGGCCGCGCAGCCATGCGCTCACGTCGATCATGGCAAGGCCGCGCACGCGCTGCTGCCATCAGCGGCGCTGCCTGGAAGCATGCACCGGAACCGGCAGTACAGTTTAGCGTTCGGCGGCCCAGGCTGGACCGTCAACTCAGCCGGTGGACAGCGTAGCTCGCGAGCCATGCGCTCCTCCGCCGCCGGAACGCCGCACCCTGCAGGCCCAGAACTATAAACACCAGACCGAAACGCCGCTAGCGCCAGGAGCGACGAAGTGAAGGGCACTGCATAGCCCCGGGATGGCACTCCAATCATGCTGGAAGGAGAGGTGGGAAGCTGGCGCCAGGGCGAGAGCCTCTGTGGCCGGCTCTCGCGGCTGCTCCGACGGCTGTGACGATCCGTGGCGGATTCGCTCCTGGAGCCTCAGGCAGCAGGGGCGCTGCTGTCGCTGCGCAGGCTCAGGCGACACAGGAAAGGACCTGCTTGCGTGAGCCCTCCACCCGCTCTCACCAATGCTGCCGGCCCGAGGCGATCTCTGGGCGATCTGCCTTCTATGCAGGCCCGGAGAATGTTCGTCCCCGGTTCCGTTCCCCTCGCCAGATCTTCTTGGAAAAGGACGGAGCCCGAAAAAGCCGGCCAGCGTGCCCGGCTTTTGGTGTTCAGGAATCCCACGCAGGTCCCACGAGATTGCCCTCCGGGACTGCGTGGCGGGCTCGCGCAGCACGCATCAGGGGCCTTCAGAGGTATGCCCTTGGCGGAGACGGGGGGAAGGTGGACAGTTCCCGCCGGGCCATTCCTGCGCCTCAGCGGCCGAGCGCGTGATCCAGGAAGTCCAGCCGGTCCTGGCCCCAGAAGATTTCGTCCTCCAGCACGTAGCTGGGGGCGCCGAAGACGCCGCGCTCCAGCGCCGCCTGCGTGTCCGCCGCGCGCCGCTCGGCCCAGCGTGGCTCCTCGGCCAGGCGCAGCACCGTGCCGCCGTCCAGCCCCACATCGGCGGCGAGTTGAGCCAGTGTCGCAGCGTCGCCGGTGTCGCGCTCCTGTTCCCAGAGTGCCTTCAGAATGGCGTGCGCCAGGGCGACCGCCGGCGGGTTGCCAAAACTCTCCCGCACCGCGATCACGGCGTGGGCCGGCAGGGCCTCGCGGGCCGGGAAGAATTTTGGCTGCAGGTGAATGGGTATCCCCAGCCGCTCCCGCCAGCGCCGCAGTTCCATCAGCCGGTAGGCCTGGCGCTGCGGTGAACGCTTGGGCAGGGGAAGCCCGCCGGAGGCCGCGAAGATGGTGGAGAAATCCACGGGGTAGATGCGCAGCGCGGCGGCGTGGCGCGCCACCAGCGCCTCCAGCCGGGCCGCGCCCAGATGCGTCCAGGGCGAGTTCAGTGAAACGTAGTAGTCGATCTGCGCAGCCATCGACCTTCCCCCGTTTTTGCCGGGGGCGATCCTGCGCGGCTTGGGGGCTGGGCACAAGCGGGGCCATCGTCCGGCCCTGTCCAGCCTCTTGGTACGGCTTTGGTGGGTGGGGCTCGTCGGGACGCCGTGCTGGCGTGGAGGCGCCCGGCTACGAAGGCCTCCACATCCTCCATGCGGCAGGGCGAACTGGCGAGGCCGACCAGGTTCTCGGTAGGGCACATCAGCGCCGCACCGATCAGCCCCTGACGGCCCAGCCGAACGCGATCATCATTTCTGAGCGCCCATCTGCCTCAGCGCCAGGGCGGATGTTCGCTCACGGGCTGAGGGGTAAGCCCGACACCCCAGAGCGGCCTCGGATCGACGGCAAACCCTTCCGGGGCGGGATTGCCGCTCGGATCGGCGCCGATATCGCGCGCCAGGCGCGGCTCCAGAGCTTGCAGGGCCCTGGCATCATTGACGCGCCGGAGCCGTTCGAAGGCATGGTCGAGGAACAGGCCGAAGGGGCGGCGCAGGCTGGTGATGAGCGGGACAGGGGCGTGAGCCCCGGAGGAACCGGGCGGAACGGTCTGGGATGTGGTTGCCTGGGTGCCAAACGGCATGGGGCCCTCCATTTGCCATCGCTAACGACCGGCGTGGCCGGCGCTCCGTACGATTCGATGCCAAAATGGACTTCAAGTCTGGAAGGCAGGCTGAGATAAGGCTGAAGGTTCTACGAAATCGCGTGGCTTCCATGAGGCCAAGGTGTCATGAGCCTGGAGAAGGCAGTCTACCGCTTCAGTGGCTTCACTCTCGACCTAAGCCAGGGCACGCTGCGCGCGGCGGATGGTGGGGAACTGGTGCTGCGCCCCAAGTCCTTCGCCCTGCTTCGCTACATGGTCGAGCATGCCGGTCGCCTGGTGGACCGCAATGAGATCATGCAGGCGGTCTGGCCCGGCGTCTTCGTCACCGATGACAGCATTGCGCAGTGCATCAAGGAAGTTCGCCGCGCGCTCGGCGACGGGGAGCAGCGAATCCTGCGCACGCTGGCGCGGCGCGGATATCTCCTTGCCGTCCCCGTATCGCGCGTGGGCGCCGCAGATCCGGATGCGCCCTTCGTGGGTTCGGCGGAGGCGTTGCTGCGCCCCCCGACCGGCCGGCCCATGCTGGTCGTGCTGCCCTTCGAGAACCTCGGCGGCGATCCCGAGCAGGGCTACTTCGCCGACGGACTGACGGCGGACCTCATCACCGACCTGACCCGCTTCCAGGGGCTGCATGTCGTGAGCCCGCTGTACCGCCGCCTCGGAAAACTCTCCTCCGGCACGGCTTCGCCGGCAGCGTCCATGCCGGACAATGCCGGTTATGTCTTCGGTGGGGGGGTGCGGCGCGCCGGCCGACGCATCCGCGTCACCGCGCAGCTCTGCGAGGCACGGACCGGCATTGTCCTCTGGGCCGAGCGCTTCGACCGGCCGATCGACGATCTCTTCGCGGTTCAGGAGGATCTGGCCAACCGCATCGCCGCCCTGCTTGACGACAAGATCGGCCGCGAAGAATTGCGCCTGGCGCGGCTCCGCCCTCCCTCGAACCTCGATGCCTATGACCTCTTCCTGCAGGGGCGCGATCTGCTCGGGCAGGCGACCGAACGGGGTACGCTCGCGGCTCGACAGGCGTTCGACAATGCCATCGCCATCGATCCTGGCTACGCTCCGGCCTATGCTTGTCAGGCCTATGCCATGCAGCGAGGTTTCACGCTCGGCTGGGGCGAGCCGCGGGGGCGGGCCGCGCTCGAACCCGCGCTCGATCTGGCGGGTCATGCCGTCGCACTTGAGCCGGGATCGTCCCTGTGCGTCATGCGGCTGGCCTTCTGCTTGTCGCTGGTGGGGCGCGACGAGCAGGCCCTCGAGGTCGGGGCGGCCGGGGTGCGCGCCAATCCCTGCGATTCCGCGAGCCGCGCGACCCAGGGCGAGATTCTGAGCCGGGCCGGCCTGCACGAGGCGGGCGTCGCAGAACTGCGCCTTGCTCTCCTGCTCAACCCCTTCCACCCGCCTTTCCTGCACGCAACGCTCGGCCGCGCGTTGCTGTTGGCGGGCCACCCGCAGGAGGCGATGGCGCATCTTCAGAGCTGCGCGTCCCTCGCGCCGGACTATCGGCCCTGCCACAGCTCGATGGTGGTTGCCTGCGTTGAGGCTGGGCGGATGGAGGAGGCGCGTGCGGCGCTGCGGGAGGTGCTTCGGCTGCGGCCAGGATGGACGCTGCGCAATTATGATGGGGTGTTCGGCTTCCGCCGGCAGGAGGACACCGCGCGCTTCCTGGACGCCTTCCGTGCTGCCGGGATGCCGGACAGCTGATGGCCATGCGGGCCGTGAACCAGCGCCGCGCCGAGCAACCGGAACGAATGGAAAGCGGTCATAGGGCGCATGACACCCCGGCGTCTGCTCCGCTTCTCAAAGCGACATAGGAGGTCGGAATGGGACCGACCTTCACCGCGGAGTCTGGCTAGGCCACGACGTTGCGAATGAAGCGAGCAATGCGCGTGCCATCATTCACATAGGCGTAGTGTTGTGCGCTGCTGTAGATCGCGAAGTCGCCCGCCATGACGGCCAAGGCGCCATCCTCCAGCTCGATCCGTAGCTGCCCCTCCGTGACGACGACCATCTCATGCCACCCGGCAGGATCAGGCTCCGAGGCATAGCGCTCGCCCGGCGCGAGAGACCAGGCCCAGAGCTCCGCTCCGCGCTGCGCTGGAACGCTGCCGAGCAGGGTGGCGTGACTGTCGGGGCTTGCCCCCCGCCATGCGACCGCCTCGATGCGCTGAGGATCGGCCTGGGGATGACTCACCATCTGGACGAAGGTGGCGCCAAGCGCCTCCGCCAATCGGTCGAGGCTGGTCAGGCTGATATTGGTCTCTCCGCCCTCCAGGTTGACGATCATCCGGCGGCTGATCCCGGAAGCCTCAGCCAAGGCACTCTGGCTCATTCCCGCAGCCTGGCGGAGGCGGCGCAGATTCTCGCCAACATGCGCCAGCACGTCAGTCCGCGTCGCTTGATTGTGCAATATGTTGCTCATATACCTTTGTGCATTATGTTGCACATGTCTCGCCGCCGCAAGCTGCCCTCTCTGCTCGTGTCCCCTCAGAAACTGACGCTTGAGGCAGCTTGGATGGGTCCGCCATGACCAGCCAAGACAATGCCTGCGCGGCCGGCTCTGGCGATCTGGCTGAGGCCGCGGCTCCCAACCGGTGGCTGCTGCTCCGCTGGTTCATCTCCTCAGCCACTTTCAGCGTGCCGCAGGCGGCAGGGCCTATCGCGTTTTCGCTCATTGCCCTGAGCCTCACCGGTGAGGCCAGCAACGGGGCGGCCATTATCCTCGCCATGACACTGGCCCAAGTGGTCGGCGCCATCCCGGTGGCCCGAATGGGTCAGCATCTGCCCTCGGCGACGTTCCTGAAGCTGCTGGTGGCCATTCGTACCTCGGCCCTGGTCCTGATCGCCGTACTGGCGGCATGCCAGGCGTCATTCACCTGGCTCATCCTGCTCGCGGCGGTGGGCGGGTCAGTCAACGGCGCGGCCTTTGGCTATCTGCGCTCTGTGCTCAACCATCTGACGTCTGCTCCGCAGCTCCCGCGCGCTCTCGGCATCGCGGCGACGCTCAATGAGGTGACCTTCGTGCTGGCTCCGGTCGCGGCATCGGGCCTGGGCACCATCTCGCCGGCCTTTGCTGTCCTGGCGCTCGCTGTCATGGGCGCCGTTCCGATAGTGTTGATTCCGCACACGCACACAACCAGCCTTGATGGCAGGCTCCACGCCCCGGGTTCGATCCTCAACCCTTCCATCTTGCTCTGGCTCATGTGTTCCGCGGCAGGCGGAGCCACCGTTGCTGCCGTCGAGATCGGTGCCGTCGCATTGGCGCTGAAGTTCGGCTACGAGCCGGCGCTGGCATTCATGTTCACCGTCCCCTTGTGTCTGGCCTCTGTGGCTGGCGGGATCTGGGTCAGCGTGCGGAACCGCATGGCAAGGCGGAAGGTCGTGCTGATCCAGCTCTCCACCATGGCCCTGGGTGCCACTCTCGTGGCGCTGGAGCTGTCGGTTGCTGCGACCATTCTCGGGGCCGTGCTGGTAGGCGCCGTTCTGGCTCCGTTAGGCACCTACTACTCGCTCATCCTTGACACGCTGGCCCCTCCGCCGAGACGGGCGGAAGTCTTCGCCTTGCTGCGCACCGCGAATGCGGTTGGAGTCATTGTCACCAGCGCAACACTGACGATGGCTTCCTTGTCCGTGGCCCTGATCGCTGTCGCTGGCCTGATGATCATCGTCACTTTGATGGTCGGTATCGCCCCACATAGACGCCGATCTTGACTGTTGGACAGCAATGTTCGCCTGCGGGCCAATACCAGGCATACCGGCGGGCACGAAGGTCGCCTTCGGGCGACAGCGACCCCAGACAACAGTGTGGCATTCCTCCGCTGACCGCTTGCTTCGTACGGAACTGGCGGGTCGGCTGGCAGCAGTTTTGAGGTTGTATGGCCTGAGCAATGGTTTCATGGTGTCAACCATCAAGGCTGGGCCTGACTGTCAGTCACCACCATGGCGAGGTTTGGCAAGATGGCGTTCGACAACATGCTGTCCTTCAAGCAGGTGAGCCGAGGACTGCTGGCGGCGCGGGTGGCGACGCTGGCCGGGCTGACGGCCGGGGTGGTGCAAGGTGGCTGAGCCCGCAGCCCGCCTGCCGTCCCGCCCGCTCGGGCGCACCGGCATCCCCGTCTCCTGCATCGGCTTCGGCACCGCGCCCCTGGGAGACCTTTACACCCGGATGGACGAACGCACGGCGATCGATGCCGTGGCCACCGCCATCGCCCTGGGCGTGACGCTGCTGGATACCTCCCCGCTCTATGGCCATGGGCTGTCGGAGCATCGCTGTGGCACCGCGCTGCGCATCGCCGGGCGGGACGGAGTGGTGCTGTCAACCAAGGTCGGGCGCTGGATGGAGCCGCGCCAGGGCCGCGGCGACGGCTCGAACTTCGTCGGTGGCCTGCCGCACCGGGCGGTGGTGGACTATTCCTATGACGGCACATTGCGCAGCGTGGAGCAGTCCTTGCTGCGCCTGGGCACGGACCGGATCGATGTGCTGCTGATCCATGACGTGGACGTCTGGACCCATGGCGACATGATGGAGGAGCGCTTCCGCGAGGCAATGGAAGGCGCCTATCCCGCGCTGCACCGCCTGCGGGAGGAGGGGGTGGTGAAGGCCATCGGCGTCGGCGTGAACGAGAGCGAGATGTGCGCGCGCTTCGCCCGGGCGGGTGATTTCGACACCATGCTGCTGGCCGGCCGCTACAGCCTGCTGGAACAGGCGGCGCTGGACGAGTTCCTGCCGCTGGCTCTGGAGAAGGGCATCGGCGTCATGCTGGGCGGCGTGTTCAATTCCGGCATTCTGGCGACCGGTGCCGTTCCCGGCGCGAAGTACAACTACCGCGAGGCGCCACCCGAGATCCTGGACCGCGTGCGACGAATGGAGGCGATCTGCGCCGCCCATGCGGTGCGCCTGCCCGATGCGGCGCTGCAATTCGGGCTGGCGCATCCGGCGGTCGCCTCCGTCGTGCTGGGCGGCGGCAGCCCGGATGAGGTGCGCCGCAACCTCTCCGCCCTGGACCGGCCGGTACCCGCGGCCTTCTGGACGGAAATGCGCGCCGCCGGTCTGCTGCGCGCCGATGCGCCTGTGCCGGCATGAGCACGGCCAGCCCGCCCCATATCGACGCGCACCAGCACTACTGGGCCCTGTCCCGTGGCGACTACGGCTGGCTGAAGCCGGAGATGGTGCCGATCCACCGGGATTTCGCGCCCGCGGACCTGGACCCGTTGCTGCGCGAGGCCGGCATCGCCGGCACCATCGCGGTTCAGGCCGCGCCGACAGAGGCGGAGACACGCTACCTGCTGGATCTCGCCGCCGGCTGCGACACCATCCTCGGCGTCGTGGGCTGGAGCGACCTGGAAGCTGCCGATACGCCGGCCCGCATTCGCGCCCTGGCGGCGGACCCGCTGCTGGTCGGGCTGCGGCCGATGGTGCACGACATCGCCGACGACGACTGGCTGCTCCGCCCCGCGTTGGGCCCGGCCGTGGCGGAAATGCAGGCGCAGGGGCTGGTCTTCGACGCGCTGGTGCGTCCGCAACACCTGTCCCGGCTGATCCGTTTCGCACAGGCCCATCCCGGCCTGCCCGTGGTGATCGACCACCTCGCCAAGCCGGCCATCGCCGGAGGGCCGGAGGGGCCGGGCTGGAGTGCCTGGGCTCGGGACATGGCCGCGCTGGCCGCGATGCCACAGGTCAGCTGCAAGCTCTCCGGCATGGCCACCGAGGCCGGGCCCAACTGGAACGCGGAGCGGCTGCGCCCCTTCGCCAACCTCGCCCTGGACCTGTTCGGGCCGGACCGGCTGCTCTGGGGCAGCGACTGGCCCGTGCTGCGCCTGGCCGGCAGCTACCCGCAGTGGTGGCAGGCCACGGCCGACCTGCTGGCATCGCAGCCGCAGACGGCGCGGGACGCCATCCTCGGCGGCAACGCGGCACGGATCTACCTGAGCAGGCGGGGACGCAGACCGTGCTGAAGTCCATCCATCCCATTCTCTCGCCCGACCTGCTCTGGATCCTGGCCTCGATGGGCCATGGCGACGACCTAGTGCTGGTCGATGCCAACCATCCGGCCACCGCCATTGCGCGCTCCACCGCCTCGGGCCGCCTCGTCACCTTGCCTGGCCTGCGCATGGCCGAAGCAGCGGCGGCAATCCTGACCGTGCTGCCGATCGACGACTTCCAACCCGCCCCGGTGCGGCGGATGGAAGTCGTCGGCGCACCGGAGGAGCTGCCGCCGGTGCAGCGCGAAGTCCAGGCGGAGCTCGCGCGCGCCATGCCGGGCCTGGAGATGCAGGGACTGGAACGCTTTGCCTTCTACGCCGCTGCCCGGGCTGGCTTCGCCGTGGTGCAGGTCGGCGATGCCCGGCCCTATGGCTGCTTTCTGCTGCGCAAGGGTGTCATCGCCGGATGAACAGGATGCGGCCCCGCAGGCCAGCGCGGCCATTGTGGCATTCCCGGCTTCGATCCCGGCAGGGCACGCGATGACGCGGGTCAGGTTTGCGGTTGGGGCGGGCAGATTGGGCCCATCGAACTGGCTGAAGCTTGATCCGCTCAGCGCAGCAACGGCCCAGCCACCAGCACGACGGCGAAGACGCCGACCACGGCCGCGCCGATCCGTGGCACCAGCCCGGGCTGTCCCGTTGCGACCGCCGCACGTCCCAATGCTGCGCCAAGCGCAATCCAGCTCAGTGCCACGCCGATGAGCAGCCCCAGGAAGCCCAGGAGATAAGGCCACCAGACCGCAGATCCAAAAGGGATGACACCCAAGGCGACGACCAGCGCCTTTGGGTTCAGCAGGGTCGTCACGAAGACCTGCCGCGGGGTAACCGGCGCTACGGAAAGGTCAACGGCGCCGCGCTGCCACAGCTTCACCGCCAGCCAGACCAGATAGATGCCCACCGCCATGCGAAGGCCCATTGCCACGGCCGGGCGGGAGGCGATCACTGGTCCGACCGCCAGTCCGAGGGTCAAGATGGAAATCAGATAGCCAGCGGCCTCGGCCGGCACCAGCGGAAGTGCCCGGCGGAACCCGACCGTTCCGCCGCTGGTGGCCAGCAGCGTGTTGGTCGGGCCGGGCGTGCCAAGGATCAGCAGCACGGTGAGCACAAAAAGAGTCGGATCCTGCACGACACCTCCAGGAACCAGGCGGGCAGCACATCCTTCGCGGCGAACCCGATCCCGCCCATCTTTATCGCGGAGGTCGTCGAACCGCCACGTCACTGGGGAGGGCTCCCGATCGGCTGCCAGTTGATCAGGCTGGTCAACTCCTCCAGGGGTGATCGCCTGTCGCACTCAGCGGGAAACCGAAGCTTTCCTGCCGGGCCGGACGCTACGCCATCGGCCGATTTCCACATCAAACGTCAGAGCCGGCGAATCACAAGGCACCGCCATCAACCTCGACCCGTGCACGGGTCTCGGTATTACCAAGTTCCTACGAGTAGGACTGATGCGGGATTCCCGGTGGGCTGTCGGTCTGCTTCAAAGTGGTGAACGGTCGAGAGTTCGCCATGACGGCACCTACAGGACCGCGGGACGACTTCCATGCGGCGGCGCCATGATGGCCGGCAGAACCGCCTGCAGCGAGGTGCGGACCACGCCAATGAGTGGCCCCGGCGCACGCAATGCCGCCGCGAGTGCCGGCAGGTCCGCCTCCGTCTCGACGCGCAGCAGCGGCGCACCGAAGGCGGCGCACCAGGCGCCGAGATCGGGGTTGGCGAGATCGGTGCCCGAGACGCGGCCGGGATGCCGCCGCTCCTGGTGGATGCGGATCGAGGCGTAGCTGCCATTGTCGGAGAGCAGCAGCTTGATCGGCAGGCGGCGCGCCATGCCGACGGCCAGTTCGTTGCCGGTCATCAGCGCCCCGCCATCGCCCACCGCGCAGATCACCGTG
>Ga0180221_1000683_pt1 | contig 26620 bp, 29 predicted proteins | sample eDN5th37CKraftMG_FD_151339 | JGI IMG/M metagenome (GOLD analysis project Ga0180221, IMG submission 151339) | Enriched Miracle-Growth compost microbial communities from Emeryville, California, USA - eDNA 5th pass 37_C Kraft MG (version 2) (version 2) ...
TGGGTTGAGAAGAACCTCAGCATTCATCGTCAAAGGCTGCATAACGGGACGGGCAACCGCTACATCAAGCCATATTTCGATAACTGCGCGGTGGATAAGATCACCGTGCAGAAGGTTGAAAACTACGTCGCTTGGCGTCGGGAAAAGGGGACGAAGCGACCCGCGCAAAAGACGCTCCTCATGGAAACAGGCTTGATCCGCCAAGCGCTGGATCAGGCTGTGCGTTGGTCGCTGTGTCCCGTGATGCCGCGCATCAAGGTGCCGTTGCTCAAAACCGATCCCAATCGCGCCAAACGCTTCGGCTTCGATGCCGACGAATGGTTCAAGCTGGCCCTACACATGGATACGTGGCAGCATGACGGTCAGCATAAACTGCACAATCATCAGCGTCAGATCGTCCGATGCCTCGTCTGGTTTTACTATCTCACGGGCATGAGGCCGCGCGAGGTTGCGCTATGCAAATGGACCGATGTGAAGTGGACCCGCGATGGCCTCGCCAGGATCACTGTGATGAACGAAACGAAGACCGGCACGCGAATTGTGTTCAGCCAGTCCGGCCTCAAGCCATATTTGCAGGAATTGGAGAATCTTCGAAAGGATGATGGTAGCACGGAGGAGGAGAAGCTGTTTCTCTTCAAGCCCGGTTGGGACCCGCACCACACCTTCCGCAATCTGCTGACCGAGGCGGATTTGCTCAAAGGGCCAGATGGCTGCAACCGTACCATCTATAGTCTGCGGCATACCTATATCACGGATCGGCTGACAAACGGGAAACAACACGCAGACATTGCCCGCAACTGCGGAACCTCGGTCACGCAAATCCACAAACATTATGACCATGTGCTGCCCGAACACCGTGTCAAGGAACTGACTGGATATCCTGAGGGCGAGTGGGACCCCGCAACCATCCTTGCTGCGTTGCGCTTTGCGAAACAAAGCGGCGGGGAGGATTTCGATTTCGACGCGCTGGTACAATCCATGGAGTTCGCTGAATTGGAGAACGACCCGTGGGGCGAAAAGCATCCAGCGCTCAATCGCGTTGTCCAGCCCGACGAAGGCAATTCGCCACCGTCCAGCAGTTCGACAGCGTAAAGCGCTGTCCCTGTGATCAGGCGCTCTGACAGAGCAATAGTGAGGGTAGCAGCATCTCAGATCGACGCACGGCAAAACTGGCGCTTGATCGGCAGCCTCGAAATTGGAGGCTGGAATGCGACAAAATCTGCGGGGTGGTTCTGGGAAATTATTAGGATGGCGGCAACAGGTAGGGCGGCAGATCAGGGGCTATGCTGCCAATGGATCGCCAGCAGGCTGGTATGATCCCCTGATAAATGCCACCTATCATCGCAACGGCCACCGTATAGGAGTTGGCGATCTGCTCATCTCACTAATAGTGAGCGGATAGCCAAATCGGCGCAAACCCTCATTTCAATGAAGAAACCAACCATTCTAGTTCGTTGCGTGCCGCGCTAATAATGCCATCATATGAGTTGATTGTCACCCCAACGGCCATGTTCTGTGCATTAACTGTCGACGCTTTCCCCTTGCCGACCATTAATATTTCCATTTTAGATCTCGATGATAGGCGCGCGGATAGGTCGTCACGATATTTTTCTGCTTGTGCGATGTCGTCGCGCGTGATGGAATGGCTTGGCCTCTTGAATTCGATTAGCAGATACGAATCTGTAACGTCCTGAGAAAGCAGCAGATCAGGCCGCTTCGCCGCGCGATCCCCTTTATATTCGGCCGAACAATAATCTTCGATGATGCGGCCAAGAGTCACATTGGATGCCATCATGGAATGGCGTCGTCCGAGCATCCAGAGGTTTGTCTCGAACGCCTTGTGGACATCTTTCTCCAAAGTCAGCGGATTCTGCGCCAACTGGTCAAAGAAATCCAGAAAACTGCGCCGCCGTGCTGCCTGAGCTGCCACCGTTGAAAGCTCCAGCAGCCCAAATTGCTCTAAAGAAACCGCGAATTCGCTGACTTCGCCATGGCTCGTTTCATTGATGCGTTCAAACACAATCCAATATGCATCATGCTCCATTGCATCGAGGGCAACGTCAGCAATGGTTGCAATCCGCTCATCGCTTTCGCCGTAAAAACGTTTCAAAATCCGGTTCAAGGCATCTTGCGCGTACCGTCGCCGGTGTTCCGGCAATTTTTCCAGACGCTTGTCGATTTGCCTTTGAAGGCGGGCTTTTTGGAGTTGCATGTCGCGGGTGTGCGTCTCTTTCAGGCTGGCCTTTACTATCGCCTGCACATGTTCTTGAGCTTCCTGAAATGCCTTGCTGTTTTCGATGACGGCTCCCCAGTCAGCGGTCACGAAGTCATCAAGGCCCGACATCTCGACCTCTCCGTATACCCTTTTCGCCAACTTGATCGGTATCTCATCATCCTCATCAAGGCCAAAAAGCATCGGTTTCCCCACGGCTTTGCCATCGACTTTGAGGATAATCCCAGGTGATCGTGGTGGCCGCTTTCCTTCGGCAACGGTAAATTGGAGTCTTACCGGCCCTGAAATCGGCAAATCTTGAGAAATTTGAGTTGTCGCTCCCGGAACATCCGTGATCGAGAGCGGAACGTTGTTAACGAAGACCTTGAAGCTATCTTCCCGCCCATACTCATGAACAAGCACTTCTCGTAGCTTGTCTGGGACTGGAAAATTTAAGCGGCTATCCAATTCAGACAGTTCGATCGTCGTTCCTGTCGGCGTATTAAGGGCTTCCTCCTCGATGAACGGAAGGGGCACCGCTTCAAGGTCAGCCTCATTCGAAAGCAGGGCACTCTTATCAATAAGCAAGCTGCAACGCCGCTCACGTGCGACCGCCACGACCTGCATTCTGCCAGCAATTGTCAGGCCGGCAAATTTGCCGATCCCCTTCCGACCTTTGATCTTGCGATTGAGGCGCGGAGTTTTGTCACCGGTTCGACGACGCTTATCGCTGGCGATGTTGAGATATTCACTCCGCAATTCGAGAGGTGTCATTCCCGTGCCGTCATCTTGGACAGAAATGCTGTCCGTGCTGATCGGCTCAGGTAATGAAATCCACACATTGCTGGCATCAGCATCCCAGGCGTTGTCGACTAATTCTTTCAAAGCGGCTTCGCTTGATCTGTAGGTCTCCCCAAGCAGGCGGGTAAGCCGTGTATCTACTGAAAAATGCGCTTCCTGATCGGCCATGCCCCGCCCTATCGTCAAATCATTGAGCAGCTATGGGTAACGAAAAGGGCCACGCACAGAAAGGTGCTTTGAATTTCATTTGGGTGCTGACTATCAATGCAGCGTTTCAGGCTCACCTCACTAATAGTGAGCGCACGTTAGGGCGGACGCGCGGCCCGCCCTATTCATTCAATTGCATCACGCAGCAGCCTGCTTGGCCTTGCGCTGGGTTTTGCGGTCGGCGTTTGCTGCCTTCGCCTGCAAGTCCAATTCACCAGCGTTGATTGCTTCGATGATCGAGGCGATGAGGCTGGGCAGTTCCGCGAGGTTCTCGACCTCCACGGCGTTCATGCCCTTCGTCAATTCCAGCGGCTTACTGCCGTAGCGAATCTGGAAGAACATCTTGCCCTCTGCATCCACAAACCAGCCCTTGCGGACATGGCGCGGCGCATCGACACGGATATTCTCGCCTTCGGCATTTTTCCGCGTAACCTTCTTGGTTGCGACAAAGGTTGTGCCGCTGATTTCCGCTTCCGCGAGCGCCTTCTGTTCGTTGAGATAGCTGACCAGCTTGCCGCGCAACATCTGCTCCGGCGTCAGGGGAGCATTGCGGGTGGCGGCGGTCAGCTTAAGGGTCTTGAGGATCGACATTTTCCGTACTCCTTGGCCTGTATGGCCAAGGTCAGTCGATGGCATCGTCGTTCAGATGGTCGACCAAAATGTCCAACCGTGCTTTTGGCGGTGCGAAAACGCTGTTATCTCTCCCTCATAGCAAGCGAAGGATTCAATGGACCAATCTTTACCTCTTGAAGAATATGCAAATGCGCTGGAACGCAGCGGGCAGTATCGTGTCCTGCGGCGCTTGCCAGCCCTGAACTTCAAAGGCCGCAGCGCGCTCCCCAACGAACGGGTTGTGGCAATCATCGATACCGAAACTACAGGCCTTGATTCCAGCAGTGATGACGTAATCGAGTTCGCAGGCATAGCCTTTGCCTACGATATCGATGGTCGCTTTATCAGCGCACTATCATCTATCTCCCAATTGCAAGAACCTCACTCCCCGATAAGTAAAGAAATCACCCAACTCACAGGCATCAGCGATACCATGGTCAAAGGGAAATCATTCGATATCCATGCCATCGAAGAATTCATTCAATCGGCTGATTTGATCGTGGCGCACAACGCTGCTTTCGATAGACCATTCTGCGAAAAGATATCCAAGGAGTTTATCAATAAACCATGGGCTTGTTCAGCGAATGAGATCGACTGGAGAGCTTTAGGCTACGAAGGCGCGAAACTAACTTATCTAGTCAACAGTTCGGGCTGGTTTTTCGACGCGCATAGGGCACTCGATGACTGTAGAGCCTTGGCCAAGGTGCTTTCGACCGAAATCTCCACGGATGTTCCTTACACGCCATTTGGGCATTTGTTGGCGTCGGCTCGTGAAGTGAGATGGCGGATATCACTCTCCGCGCCATACGGATTGAGAATGTCACTGCGCGAACGTGGATTCCGTTGGAAATCAGGGCAGGAAGACAAGGCTGGAAAATGGACTGGCGAATTTTCGGAAGTCGATGCTCGTGACCTAACGGACTGGTTGACCAGCACGTTGGGCATCAAGCAGGCGGCCATTAGCGTTGATCGAATTACAGCCTTCGAACGATATCGATCATGAACCTAACGGATGAACACGTACCATCCAGTAGCACCCACTACGACAATTAAAACTAGCAGGTTCGACGGGACCGAGACGCAAAAAACCAAGCTTGAAAACAGGAAATTTCGGATTGGATACCAAATTTTTGTGATCCATCCAGTTGGTTTTTGCTTGCTAAATTGATATATTTTATAATCACTTGGACTGTGATTGACTTCTGTTTCCGCAATGTCTTTCTCGTAGTCGGCAGCCAAATTTCTTAGAATATCCAAGTCTGGCGCAGGCTTTGCAATTTCCCTTTCCATCGCCCGCAGTCTCTGGTTTATCCGAATTGCATTCTGATGAAGTTGTAGTGCCAAAACACTGCGGCCCAGCGCATAATCGAATAGTGTTATCACCAGAATCCAGACCGAAGCGACCACCGACAGAGCACCAAAAAACTTGGCACCATTGGACCCTACCACATCCGGCGCAGCTAAAGAGATAACTGACACAGCGATGAGAAATATCGAGAGTATGGAGAGGGTCGCCACACTGAAGCGGTCGCGAACAGTCAAATTATTGGCAGCAGTAAATCGAGTTCCACTCGTTTTCAGCATTATGCTGACGAGGTTCCGATAATACTCAATTTCAGCGCTCATTGATACACATATCCCATGCCTTGAGGATCGATGCCGCCCAGGCCGTGCCGCGACCAACTCTTTCTCGCTGCGCGCCAAGCAGAAAAGAAGCTGGGTAATTTTGTCTCCATGGCAATGCCAGAAAATTTGTACCAACCGCCGTCAATTAAGCGCTCGGTTGCTAGGGGAGTGATGATCCGCTTTTTAGCCAAACTCGCGGCGGTCTTGATGCGAGCATTGTATGCGCGCTGCAAGATGTCCGCTAGCCAACCATCTAGCTCCCTGAACACGCTTCCATCCTCAACTAGCGCGAAATATGATACTGCGCCTGAAATATTCTTAATAGTCGCCTTACTATTCAACGTTTGGTCAATTGATGCCTGTGAAAGGCCGCCATAAATATAGGCTCTCAACTCGTTTACGCACGTCACAAGGTCCCAATCCTTGAATCCCTTTCCAATCCTCTTCTGATTTAGTGCATTGGCTCTACGCGTATGAAGTAATAAGTTGTTATATATAATTGTTGAGCATCGACGCTTGATATTACGCTTGGCACGAGAGCCTACAAATAATCCGCCTCTCGTAAATCGATATCCGAGAAATTCGAACTCAGATATGTGCGCCATTTCCATCGGAGAATCGGAAAACATCCTGATTCCGCTAGATTTTATGGCGTTAATCTTGATTCCGCTTTTCCTAGCGAAGCGGTGAAAGGCCTCAGCGGTATGTAGCGCATCTTCATATGATGTATTGACCACCACAGAGTCGTCCGCAAACCGAGCAAAAGTGCCATTCAGTCTACCAAGTTCGTCATCGAGCGGGTGCGCAGCCACATTGGCGACGAACAGAGACAGGCTATTTCCTTGGGCCGTTCCACAGGCGCGGCTCCCAGACTGCCCACCTGCCGATTTAAACTCATGTGTTAAAACCGACCGTAAGAGGTTTCTCTCCATTTGGCTCGTGAGAAACACCCCCTTCTTGAATAAAATTTCATCAAGATAGGAGTGGTCAATAGAGTCAAAATATGAAGAAAAATCGTACTGGCTGATAAATGCAATATCTAGAGAGAGTGCGGATTTTAATTTAATAACCGCATCTAGCGGAGTTTTATTGATTTGGTAGGCGTAGCTGCTGTCAGAAAAAATCTTTGCATTTCTCTGACGCAGATTGTCGAGAAAAACTTTTGCTACCGCAGCATCTGGTACGCTGAAGCTGTCTATAGTGCGGAAACCGCCGGTGGCTTTAGGAATCTCGACACGTAACGATGCAATCGGCCTGTACGTTCCGGCCTGTAATGCGGCCCATATACCTTTAGCCAAGAATTTTGCATGATTGAGGCAGTATCTCGGATCAAAATGTGGGTGATGATCCCATGATTTCGGCGTGGATGAACTTCCGCCCTTCGCCTTCTTGCCCGTTCTCTTAGTGAAGGTTTTCCGATACTTATGTATATAGTACCAATCACGTGAGTGCTTTGCCAACCGCTTCTTAGCTTCGTTCTCGATTGCGGTAAGCAGCAACCCTTCCATCTTCTCCCCCCAAAAGTTCGCCAGCAGGCAGCAGTAGTCAGAAACCGTTGCATGGTGAGCCGCGACTGCCGCCGCAACCCCGCAAAGTGAAGCCGCTGCCTGCTGGCTAGTGCTTCTCGCACATGAGACATTGATCAACAGCTAAAGCGATCGGTGTCAAGCAGTTACGTTCCCTCTGGGTGTAGAAAAACAAATGCGGATTGCGGGGAGAATGCGACTGACGCCGGCTACTTGTCCACGGCAACCATCTAAGATGGGCTTCCTAAACGGCGCCTAAACAAGTACGCCGTCCAGCAACCGATAAACAGACTGCCGATGGCACCCCAATTCTTCGGCTATCGCGCTGGCAGTCATTCCTTGATTGGCCATTTCCTTGACCCGTGCCGCATCAATGCCTGCCTTGCGCCCCTTATAGACACCATTGGCCTTGGCCTTCGCGATGCCCGCTTTCTGCCGTTCCCTGCGGATATCGTTCTCGAATTCAGCCACTGCTCCCAAGATCGCGAGTGTCAGCTTGCCCGTACTGCTGCTGGTGTCGATGGATTGGTGGACGCATTGGAAGGCAACGCCCTTGCGGCTGAGTTCGTCCAATAGCTGGAATAGGTCGGTCAGAGAGCGGGCGAAACGATCGAGCCTGCTGACCACGATGGCGTCGCCGTTGCGGACGAACTGGAGCATTTCAACCAATCCAGCGCGTGCCCTGCTGGTGCCGCTGGCCTGATCCTGAAAGATGCGTTCGCAGCCATGGGCCGTCAGTTCGTCCATCTGGACATCGAGGCTTTGGTCCGTGGTGCTGACACGCGCATAGCCGACGATCATTTGTTGCTCCTGTCACTTTTGGGTCTGGAGCCTGACCATCTGATGTCATTTCTGGTGGAAATCGACCTGAATGTGACAGGCGCAGCCCGGAATCCGACTGTCACGACAGGGACTACCTGAATGCGGCGCTCACTAGTAGTGAGCCGCCATCTATCCCCAAACCTGCGCTGTAGCGGCATCATAGAAAGCCACATCTAGGGGCAATTTTTCGTGACGCTGGGCGGCCAACTCGTTCGCGCGATTCATGATCCGCTGATTGTCCTCGGAAGCGGGGTCGCCATAGATGCCGACATAGAGTTTCTGGAATTTGCCTCGCGCCATGCGGATAAGAATGTGATCATCGTTTTCGGCGAGTGAATGACCGAAGATGAAGAAACAATGTTTGACGGTTTTTACATTTGCAGTGAACTGTTTGAAGCCCTGATATAGGTAGGCGTTGTGGCGAATTTTCGCCTTCTTTTGTCCGCTAGTACCTTCTGCTACGAATAGAGGATAAGCATTCGCATCGATGGCCGCGCGTGCCTGCTCAACTAGCGGCACGCCCTTGCGTATCCATGTATATTTCTTGAGTTCGGACCCGGAGTCGAAAAGGTGCAGCGCGCCATGGAGGAAGTGGATACGTGCGTCGTGGGCACCGACCTCACCCTGCCATACAACATATTCTGCGTCGGGGGCATCCTCATCGTTTCCAAACCCGTCATTCTTGGCGAGTTCCATTGGGGCGCCGGACGGATTATCGTCGTGCATCAACGTCCAATAGAGTAGCAGGTCATAGTTGAGTGTGAAGACCTGCCCACCGCTGCCGAGGAAGTGCGACAGGAAAGCGCGGCACGCCCAGAACTTGGCCTCGTCGATCTCTGGCGGCACGGCTGGGTGATTTCCTGCAATAGTTTGAATTAAGATTTCCTTCAACGCCGATGCGTGCGCTTGCATCTTGGCGATAGCTTCCGCCCCATCGGCCACATAAGCGGGCAATATGAGCGCGGCATTCTCAAGCGCGCGGATCGCTGCTTCGAAGTCTTGGGTGCCGAGTAGCGCAAAAACTTTCTCCGCTTCTGGACAGCCGCTAAAGTCCGCCTGCGCGAATAGCGATCCATAATGGAAGATATCCGCGCGGCAGGCTATGCTGAAGCCGTTACCCAGAAGCAGATGGCGCTTGCTGAAACCCGCAGAGTCAGCAATCGCGGCATCGAAAGTCATCAACGGCATATCGTTATCTCCCCCCGAGTAGCGATACAGCGCTATCGAAATGTTGATCTGTTGGGACAGCCACAAAGCTCGGCAAGCTCGCTTGGTGTCTGACAAACCAGCATCGCCGCTCATTCGTCGCTGGCGCTCGGAATGATCGTCTTTTGCTCGGTTTGTTGATTGGTTTGGTTTTCGGTTTGACTGGATGATGAATGGGCATTCCGTTGAGCCACACGACTTCCCCGGCCCCTGGGTCCGCAAAAGGCATGGACTGGTTTCCCAGCCGCCATCCCTTCCTCCGCACTCGCGTATCGCGCTGCGTGTGAGCTTCAGGCGCCCTTATCGCAGGCACCCAAAGAACATTCCCGACCGAGGATAATCTGGCGACATTCCTGTATCACCGCACTGTAGACAAACAAACCGCATCAGGCGGACAAGAGCGCGTCAGATTTTTCGACAACGATTTAGTGGTGGGCCGTATTACCACTCAGTTTTAGCTGGATTGCTATCCCATTGGCTTGCGCCAATCCGGCCGGTGGCCGCATCGAACCTTTACAGTAGCTCAATGCGACGTGCCAGTTGACCGTGTTTCGTCAGTGCTGGCGTTCTTTTGATGTTGGATTAGTTTGTTAGACGCAGGACATCTTCATTCGCTTGCTTAGACCCAGTATCTCGGATCGCACATCTCGATTGTAGCGAACTTTTAAACCTCACGTCGCGGCTCAACTCCGCGTCTTGGGCAAGTGGATTACTAGGTCGCATTGTCCTGTCCTGCCTGTGGCCCGATCCCCAACTGCCTGCCACGGCCTGTGATGCTGGGGTTTGAATTATCTGCGCTCTCGCCGCATTTCTATTTATACCGGACGCAGGGGAAATTGGGCAAATGGGCAATTTGCGGCATTGATGACGATGGGCACCATGTTCAGCGCCACGATGCCCATCGTTGCCTGCGAAAGAGCGCAATAACTCGGCAAGGTCATTGCTGTCCGTATTTATCCCGTTGCGCGGCTGCTCGCCTTCACTAAGGGAGCGGGCGCAACAGACTGCAAATGCCCACTAGTAGTGGCCGACCACGGCGATTCCTAAGCTCTCTGGATCGGGCCAAAGCGTTTGCGATAGATGAACGGATAATCGATGGGCAACGCGTATTCGCACTTGGCATAGCTGGGAAAGATACCTCTTGCGGCGTTTTCCGCGATCATATGACCACGGCCCAAGGCACGGCTGGTTAGCTCTTTGAGCGCAGTCCGACCTTCGGCGTTTTCAGCACTTGGCGTTGCTGACGGGTCCAATGAGCGATGCTGCACGCTCAGCCCTGCCGTGGCCCCAACTTGCCACAAGGTCATTTTGGGATTTGCCGACTTCACGTGCAGGCACTTTAGGTATCGCACCACGCTGGCATAATGCAGCTTTGTCGATCTCGACAGCTTGAACGGTGCATCGCCTGTCATTGTGTCCGCTCCGCTTTCAGCCTCGCGTTTACTCAGGTCGTCGATCATTGCGGAAACCTGCGTCATGATCTGCGCCCTGGGCAAACCAATGGGAATGGACGCGATGATCGACGTTGGCTGAATTTGATCCAGCCACTCCTCATTCAAAAAACCCTGACGCTGCTCCGTATGCGGGCGAAACGATCATCCTCGTCATAATGTCTGATGGCCCCCAATCGCGTCACTCTCGGACGATCTGCTGAAACGCCGAATTGCGGGATCGCCACGGATCGCCACCAACGGGTGATGGACATGAACCTAACGTCCCCAAAGGCGTCATATACCTTCAGTACATCGTCGAAATCGGCGGGCAGATCGTCACCGCCAAACGATACCCCAGTCCTGAAATAGCGCGCCCGCTCGTAGCTTGGACTTGCCCTGAGATACCAACCCCATAGCTGATACCACTTTGCCTCCTCGCTGAGGATTGACAGGTGTTTTTCTGACATATTGGGTTGGCTTAGTTGTTCATAATGATCATGACATTCACGTATCAGGACAACCTTCACGTATCAACTCTTCACGACGCCGCAATGGTGCCGCGTCGATGAAGGAGAATACCAAATGTCTGATATTAGTGAGTTGCTACTTGTGGAGCGCTTTGATGCTGATCGCGGGTGGTTCGATTTTGAAGTTGAGAAGCAGGACGACGGCTCTGAGGTCCACTATGCTGCCAAGCGTTTTGGGCTTCTCCGTGATGACGTTTCCACTGGCATGGACCAGTTGCCTGCTGAACGCATTCTGGAATTGATTGCCGCCTTTAAGCAGAAGTCCCTTGTCGTCGATAACGAAGCCCAGACGAAGCTCAGGGTCGCCGGTCGCCAAATCCTCTATCAGCAGCTTGCGGAAGCCTATGCCTTTGGCCTTGCCTGCTTTTCGTCAATCTACAATCGCGAACATTTGACGACCGTTTTGTCGCAGCACGATCTGGGCAAGCAGGCGAAGGCTCTCACGTCTACCGGCAGTTATAACAAATGGAACGCCATCACGGCGCTGCTCTACGGGCGTTGGATCAATACTGACACCGACACCCCTATCGCCGATGGTGGGCATGAAAGCATTGCCAATCGCGCATACCGTCGTGATCGTTCCGCCGAGAAATATGGCTGCGTCCTTGCCGCTCTGGAAGGCAGCAAGGTTAGAGTGCCTGACGTGGTGGATTTCATTACCACGGCAAAATTCAAGTCCTCGGAGGACGGCACTGTCTCTGGTGGCATTCTGGCACTGGAAATGCACTATAGGCAATGGGCGGCCAAGCAGGCGGCGAAGCGAGCCAAAAAGCCTACGCCACGGCAAATTGCACGGCGTCAGCAGGATCGCGCTAATGCTGTCGCCAAGGCAGAAAACCCCGCCAACGACGATGTGTTTGAATTTGCTAAGCCTGCCCAACTCCCAAAAGCTGTTGAGTTCGGTCGCATTACCTTCAAAGTGCTGGGCGATAAGCTGTTCGTGGTCGGCGTAGATGGCTGGGAACAGGCCAAATACGATGAGTTCGTCATTGCGAAGGGCAGGAAAATTCTAGCCCGCGAAGCTGAAATTCAGGCTGGAATCGATGCCAAGCGGGAAGAAGTGAAGGAGAGCGCAGGCGCAGTGTTGGTCAATCTGCGCTATGATGAGGAGTTCGCCGATTTGCTGGCAGATGGGGCCGATGTTGAGGAGGTGACCGCCGCCTTCAAAGCGACCGTGGCTGACATGAAGGCAAAGCGACTGCAAAAGCAAACTGAGCATCTTGAGCAGTTTGCCGATCCAATCCCCGATTAACTGCTGAACGCAAACTGCTACCGCGCCAGTGTGGCAGCACATATAGCCCATGGAGACGCTTATGCGTTCCAGCGACGGCCTTTGAAACGCTCTCACGGCTCGCCGTGGGGGCGTTTCTGTTTGCCCGCTCACTAATAGTGAGCCGCCCCATCATCTGAAATTGTCTACATAGTAAATTCCTATTCCTAAACGGCGTCGACATCGTGTGGGATGGATATATGTGGGTAGAATGGAAGTCTGCCTTATAGGCAATCGCCTCGGTTGCAGGCAGATGAAACCGATTCTCAATGATTTTCATCGACGTAGGCATCCTCGCATGGAGATGCCTAGATGTCCGCTCAATCAGAATGCCTATCACCGTATGAATTCGGGGCGGCGATCCTGACGGTTGCCCAGCACAGCTTGGATGGGCGCGCAAGCTACACCGATCTTTGGGTTTATCTGCACGGGGAAGTGCCACCCTACGCGTCGTTCTTCCGTAAGTTTTCCCGTCCATTCAGCCAACTTGGCCGGGCCTGCGTGGAACTCAAGCTGCCATATATTGGCGCACTGATTGTCGCCAAGCGTTCACGTAAGCCATCAAAGGCTGCGGTCGACAATATGGCTGACTTCATCAAAGCCCATGGCATCGCCACAGGGCGCAACGCGGGCGAATATCTGGACGAGCAGGCGAAATTGGCGGCAGCGCTTACCATCGAAGATTTGACCAAGGCATTCAAGCAGTCCGCTCTGTGACCGCCTTCAGGAATTTATTCCCTACGGCTTTGGCAACGGCGCGATGTATGAAATTTGGCGCGTGCGCTCCGCCTCCTTACGGCGCTTCTGGAGATCTTTCACGGATTGAAGCGCCTGCTTCGCTAACTCGACCTGACGCTTTTTCGCGTCCACCATGGATTGTGCAGGCGTCAGGGGTTTCTTGGGCTTGCGCGGCTTCTTGGGTTTGGTTGTAGCGAACTCGTCAAATCTCATACCGTATTTATGGTTCGCCGCGATAATATATTGAAAAATATAGATATTTATAGAGCGTGATTACACGTCTATTACACGCATAGCAACGTTAACTATCTATATATTTGATTTAATGTGATAAGTTTCCAGGCTCGGACTAGCGAAGCGCTAAGCGGTTCATACAGGATTTTCGAGAAGGGGCCGGATATCCGGCCCCTTTTTCGTTGGCGGTCATGGACGGCCGGCGCAACCTTTGTTGTCCGCCGAAATCGGCCATCTCACGCTCCCTTGTCGTTGCGCTCCCGTTCCGGTGGCAACCGCTTGCCCTTGCCGCTCGTTTAGCTTGCAACCCTAACCAAGGAGATCGACATGGGTGAGATGACCGACAAGGTGAAGGCCGCGGGCAACAAGGCGGCCGGTGCAGTCAAGGACGCGGCCGGCAAGGCGACCGGCAATGAACGTCTGCAGGCCGAAGGCAAGGCGCAGAAGGCCAAGGGCACCGTGCAGGACGTGGCCGGTTCCGCCAAAGGCGCACTTGGCGACAAGATCTGACTTCGGGTTTTTATAGCGGCAAGAGGTCTCGTTTTTTTTCGGGAACGGGGCCTCTTGCCTTTAGCCGTTTGCATGTGCCGATCCATGTCAGGCAGAGCGGCCCGACCCATCGTTATTGTGCAGATAGCCCCGTACGTCCCGTCGCAGTTCCCCGGCGCACAGATAGAGCGCGATGACATTGGGAATCGCCATCAGGAAGAAGCTGCTGTCCACGATGCCGACCACCCGGCCCAGATCGATTGCCGCCGCGGGGGGCAGGGCGACGATATAGAGGATCTTGTAGGTCCATTGCGCCCGGGGTCCATTACCAAACAGATAGCCCCATGCCTGCAATCCATAAAATCCCCACGCCACCAGCGTAGAATAGGCGAAAAGAAATACCACCACCGCGAGTAGCCACGGGAACCATGGCGATACCTTGGCAAAGGCGGCCGAAGTGATCGCGATCCCCTCCAGTCCCGTATTCCATGTTCCCGCAACCACCAGCGCCAGCCCGCCCAGCGCGCACACGATCATCGTGCCCAGCAATGGCTCCAGCAGCGCGACCAGCCCTTCGGACACCGGATGCCGCGCCCGTGCAAGGCTGTGCGCCATGACGGCGGACCCGACGCCCGCCTCGCTCGCGAATACCGCGCGCCGCATTCCCGCAACGAAAGCGCCCACCGCGCCGCCCGTCGCCGCGCTGCCGGTCCATGCGCCCTGCCAGATTTGCGCCAGCGCACCCGGGATGGCATCCATATGCAGGATCAGGATCGCCGCCACGCCCGCCAGATAGACCGCGACCTTGAGCGGCGTCAGGCGCTTCGCCACCTCGCCCAGCCATGCAGCGCCGCCCAGCGTCACCAGCGCCACTGCCCCGGCCAGGAACACGCCATAGGCCCAGCCGTTGCCAAGACCCGTCACGACCTTCACCTGCGCGAAGCTCTGGTTCACCTGCACCATCGGGATCGCCCCGAACAACGCGAAGAAGGCATATAGTCCGCCCAGCATCAGCCCCGCCTTCGGCCAGCCCCGCGCCGCGCCCACGGCTTTGAGCACATACATCGGCCCGCCATGCACATGGCCCCGATCATCGAAGACCCGGTATTTAAGGCCCAGCGTCACCTCCGCCATCTTCACCGTCATCGCGAACCAGCCGATGACGAACATCCACAGAATCGCGCCGGGGCCGCCCATGGTCAGCGCCACCGCGACCCCCGCGATATTGCCGAGGCCGATGGTCCCCGACAGGGCGGTCGACAGCGCCGCCCACTGGCTGACATCGCCCTCTGCCTCGCCCTTGTCCGGCTGTGTCCGCAAGATGCGGAGCGCGCGGCCCACCTGCGTCACATTGGGAAAGCCCAGCCATGCCGTGAAGAAGAGCATTGGCACCGCCAGATACAGCACGATCAGCTCGATGTGCGTTCCCAGCACCGGCACCTTGAAGAACACCGTGCCCGACAGCGCGTCGACCCATGCGTTGAAACTTTCCATCCGTCTCGATTGACGGCTACCCAGTGGAAAGTCGAACAAAGATTGCTATGGAGGCGATGAATTTCCCCGCAGCAGGAACGGCGGCAGGCACGATATGAGCAGGCAATATTTCGGCACCGACGGAATCCGGGGCCGCACGAATCAATGGCCGATGACCGCCGAACTGGCGATGAAGGTCGGCATGGCGGCGGGCCGTCATTTCCTGCGCGGCAGCCACCGCCATCGTGTCGTCATCGGCAAGGATACGCGCCTGTCAGGTTATATGGTGGAGAACGCCCTTGTCGCGGGTTTCACCGCTGTCGGCATGGATGTGGTGCAGTTCGGCCCGATCCCGACGCCGGCGGTCGCGCTGCTGGCCCATTCGATGCGGGCGGACCTGGGCGTCATGATATCCGCGAGCCACAATCCTTATTTCGACAATGGCATCAAGCTGTTCGGCCCGGACGGCTACAAGCTGTCGGATGAGGACGAACTGAAGATCGAGGCGCTGCTGGATCAGGATATCCCGCTCGCCGCGTCGCAGGATATCGGCCGCGCCCGCCGCGTGGAGGATGCGCGCGGCCGCTACATCCACGCGGTCAAGTCCAGCTTCCCGGCCGACCTGCGGCTGGACGGCATGAAGATCGTGGTCGATTGCGCCAATGGCGCCGCCTATCAGGTCGCGCCGTCTGCCCTGTGGGAATTGGGCGCGGAAGTGATCGCAGTCGGCGTCACGCCCAACGGCACCAACATCAACGACGGATGCGGCTCCACTGCGCCGCTGCTTTGCCAGGAAACCGTGGTGTCATCGGGCGCGGATATCGGCATCGCGCTGGATGGCGATGCCGACCGGCTGATCGTGGTGGACGAGAAGGGCAATATCGTCGATGGCGACCAGATCATGGCCCTGATCGCGGCCAACTGGGCGCGGGAAGGCACGCTGCGCGGCGGCGGTCTCGTGGCGACGATCATGTCGAACCTCGGCCTTGAGCGGTTCCTGACCGGACAGGGTATCGCCCTTGAGCGCACCAAGGTTGGCGACCGGTACGTGCTGGAACGGATGCGCGAGGGCGGCTTCAATGTCGGCGGCGAGCAATCGGGCCACATGATCCTGTCCGATCATGCGACCACCGGCGACGGGACCATTGCAGCGCTGCAAGTGCTGGCCGCGCTCGTCCGCTCCGGCAAACCGGCAAGCGACGTGCTGCACCAGTTCGACCCCGTGCCCCAGCTTCTGAAGAATGTCCGCTTCGCTGGCGGCAAGCCGCTGGAGCATGAGGACGTGCAGCGCGTCATCGCGCAGGCTGAGGCGGAACTGAACGGCTGCGGCCGCCTCGTCATCCGCCCGTCCGGCACGGAGCCGGTGATCCGCGTCATGGCAGAGGGGGATCGTGAGGATCAGGTGAAGGATGTGGTCGACCGCATCTGCGCGGCGGTGGAGAAGGTCGCGGCATAATGCTGGAAATGCGCCCGGATTGCGAACGCTGCGGCGTCGACCTGCCCGCTGACCAGGCGGGGGCCTTCATCTGTTCCTTCGAATGCACCTTCTGCGCGGCCTGCGCGGAGGCTCTGGACGATCGTTGCCCCAATTGTGGCGGCGAATTGATGGACAGGCCGACCCGGACGGGCAAGGCGCTGGCCGCCAATCCCGCATCGACGGAGCGGCGCCGCAAGTCATGAGCATCGCGCGCATCCTCATCATCGCGGGGTCCGACAGCGGCGGCGGCGCGGGTATTCAGGCGGACATAAGGACCGTTACCCTGCTGGGCGGCCATGCCATGACCGCGATTACGGCGATCACCGCGCAGAACACGCTGGGCGTGCAAGGCGTCCTTCCCGTGCCGACGGACATGGTGCTGGCGCAGATAGAGAGCGTCATAGGCGATATCGGCGTGGATGCGGTGAAGATCGGCATGATCGGATCGGCGCAAACAGCCGCGGCCGTCGCGGACAGGCTGGCCGCGCTGGATGGCGTGCCTATCGTCTTCGACCCCGTGATGGTCGCGACCAGCGGATCGGTGCTGGCGGATGAAGCGACCGTTGCGGCCTTTGAAAGGCTGATGGCGCTCGCGGCCGTGATGACGCCCAACCTGCCGGAACTGGAGGCGCTGGGCGGGGAAGAAGCGGCAGTCCGATTCGCGACCCATGTTCTTGCGAAGGGCGGGCATGGCGAGGGACCGATGCTGACCGATAGGCTGATCGGGCCGCAGGGCGTGGTGAAGGCGTGGAGTAGCGCCCGGATCGACACGCCGCACACGCACGGCACCGGCTGCACGCTGGCGAGCGCCATCGCGACCGGGCTGGGGCAGGGGCTGGATCTGGTGGACGCCATAGAGCGCGCGCGCAACTATGTGCGGCAGGCCCTGTCGCTCGCACCGGGGCTGGGGCAGGGGCAGGGGCCGATGGGGGCGCCCTTCGGATTTCACGTCCATGCCTGATTTTTCCCACGAGTTGCGTCATCATCCCGGCCTCGTCGCGGGCGTGGACGAGGCGGGCAGGGGGCCGCTGGCGGGGCCGGTGGTCGCTGCTGCCGTCATCCTGCGCGCGGAAGATTGCCCCGACGGCCTCAATGACAGCAAGCAATTGACCGCTGCCCGCCGCGCAACGCTGGAGGTGGAGATCAAGGCGCGGGCGCTGTGCTGGGGCATCGGGACGGCCAGCGTGGAGGAAATCGACAGCCTCAACATCCTCTGGGCGACGATGCTGGCGATGAAGCGGGCGATGGAGGCGTTGAGCCAGGACTGCGCGCATGTGCTGGTGGACGGCAATCGCTGCCCCGACTGGCGCTGGCCCGCGACGGCGGTGGTGGAGGGGGACGCGAAATGCCTCTCGATCTCCGCCGCCTCGATCCTCGCCAAGGAGGCGCGGGACCGGATGATGGTGGAGGCCGCCGCGCTCTACCCCCATTATGGCTGGGAAAGCAATAAAGGCTACGGCAGTCCGCACCATCTGGCGGCACTGCGCCAACATGGGCCGACGGCGTTCCATCGCCGCAGCTTCGCGCCGGTGGCGCAACTTCTGCTGCTCTGACCAGCCTGTCCCGCCATGGGACTGATGCGGCAAGCTGTTAACGTCGGTCTGGCATATGGCTAACATATGGTTAAAAAAGGTTCATGCCTTTTGCTTTGCGCCAATCCCTGTTGCCGCTTGCGCTTGCCGCATTTTGCGCGCTGCCTTCGGAGGCGAGCGCCGCGCCCGTCCTGCCGGATGAGTCCGCGCTGGCCGCGGGCGGGTATCGCTGGCTGGACGAAGGGCCGTGGACCGGGCCGATCTATATGGTCATCAGCATCGACAGGCAGATGGTGCACGTCTATGCCGGCGACCGGCTGATCGGCGCGGCATCCGTTTCCACGGGCATGAAGGGGCACCGCACGCCCACCGGGGAATATCCGATCCTGCAAAAGCGGCAATGGCACCGCTCCAACCTCTACAGCAATGCGCCCATGCCCTTCATGCAGCGGCTGACATGGGATGGCATCGCGCTTCATGCCGGGCATAATCCGGGCTACCCCGCGAGCCACGGCTGCATTCGCCTGCCCCATGCCTTTGCGCGGCGGCTGTTCGAAATCACGCAGCTGGGGACGCTGGTGAGCGTGACAGCCGACCGCCTGTCGCCAGCACTGATGCTGGATACGCTGGTGATGGGTGATCCGGAAAGCACGGTGGTCACCTTCTCGCCCCGAAGCGCGCAGCAGAAGCAGGGTCCGGAGGGCGCCGTGCCGGCGAACCGAAATGAGAAAGGACCGCCCACTCTGGAAGTCGATCCCGCGATCTTCGTGCCGCGCTTTTCCCGATAATGCCGGAAGGGGACGGTCCTCTTACCGGACCGTCCCCCTGGCTTGTTGCTCAGGCCGCTTCGGCGGTCTCGTCGCTCGCGGGCAGGCGGATCATATAGTCGAAGGCGGAAAGCGCCGCCGTCGATCCCGCGCCCATAGCGATGACGATCTGCTTGTAGGGGACCGTCGTGCAGTCGCCCGCCGCGAAGACGCCCGGCTGGCTGGTTTCGCCACGCGCGTCGATCTCGATCTCGCCGCGCGGGGATAGGGTCACCGCGTCCTTGAGCCATTCGGTGTTCGGCACCAGCCCGATCTGAACGAAAATGCCCTCCAGCTCGATGTCATGCTCGGTGCCGTGATTGCGGTCCTTGTAGCTGAGGCCCGTTACCTTGTTGCCGTCGCCATTGACCTGCGTCGTCAGCGCCGATGTGATGATCTTCACATTGGGCAGGCTGGCGAGCTTGCGCTGGAGCACGGCGTCGGCGCGCAACTGGCTGTCGAACTCGATCAGCGTCACATGGGCGACGATGCCCGCCAGATCGATGGCCGCTTCGACGCCGCTATTGCCGCCGCCGATCACCGCCACGCGCTTGCCCTTGAAGAGCGGGCCATCGCAATGGGGGCAGTAGGCCACGCCCTTGTTGCGATAGTCGTCCTCGCCCGGCACGCCCATCTGCCGCCAGCGCGCGCCGGTGGAGAGGATCACCGTGCGGCCTTTCAGCGATGCGCCGTTTTCCAGCACAACCTCATGATAGCCGCCTTCGGTCTTGGCCGGGATCAGCTTTGCCGCTTTCTGGAGGTTCATGATCTCGACGTCATAGTCCTTGACGTGCTGTTCGAGATGCGCGGCGAGCTTCGGCCCCTCGGTATGGGGAACGGAGATGAAATTCTCGATCGCCATGGTGTCGAGCACCTGACCGCCGAAACGCTCCGCCGCGATGCCGGTGCGGATGCCCTTGCGCGCGGCATAGATCGCCGCCGCCGCGCCCGCAGGGCCGCCGCCGACGATCAGCACTTCGAACGGGTCCTGCGCCTTGATCTTCTCGGCGGCGCGTTCCGCCGCGCCGCTGTCGATCTTCGCGACGATCTGCTCCAGTTCCATGCGGCCCGAAGCGAAAGGCTCTCCGTTCAGGAAGACGGTGGGCACCGCCATCACCTTGCGCGCGTCGACTTCCGACTGGAACAGCGCGCCGTCGATGGCGACATGGCTGATGCGGGGATTGAGCACGCTCATCAGGTTCAGCGCCTGCACCACGTCGGGGCAGTTCTGGCAGGAGAGCGAGAAATAGGTTTCGAAGGCGAAATCGCCGTCTAGATCCTGGATCTGCTCGATCAGGTCCTGTGCCGCCTTCGACGGATGACCACCCACCTGGAGCAGCGCCAGCACCAGGGACGTGAACTCATGGCCCATCGGCAGGCCCGCGAAGCGCACGCCGATGTCTGTTCCCACCCGGCGGATAAGGAAGCTGGGCTTGCGCTTGTCGTCGTCGGCGCGGACCACGGACACCTTGTCCGACAGTTCGGCGATTTCGTTCAAAAGCTCCTGCATTTCGCGCGATTTTGCGCCGTCATCCAGCGAAGCCACCAGCTCGATCGGCTGGGTGATGTTCGCCAGATAGCCCTTGAGCTGTCCTTTGAGATTTGCGTCCAACATCGATTATGGCTCCGTTGCATGAGAAGAGGGGCGCGGTCAGGCCGCAAGCCATCAGTTCCGAGGGAAAGGATGGCCCATCCCTCGGAGAGATTTGGTCTGAACATGTCAGAGATCAAGCCGCGCCGGGCCGGGGATGCTCCCCGAAAGCCCGGCCGCGGAAAAGTCGTCAGATCTTGCCGACGAGGTCCAGCGAGGGAGCAAGGGTCTTTTCACCCTCTTCCCATTTGGCCGGGCAGACTTCGCCGGGGTGGCTGGCCCAATATTGCGCCGCCTTGATCTTGCGAAGCAGTTCGGTCGCGTTGCGGCCGACGCCTTCCGGGGTGATCTCGACAAGCTGGATCACGCCTTCGGGATCGAGCACGAAGGTGCCGCGGTCCGCCAGGCCGACGCCTTCGCGCAGCACGCCGAACTGGTTCGACAGGTCGTGGTTCTGGTCGCCCAGCATGTAATAGTTGATCTTGCCGATGGCCGGCGAGGTGTCATGCCAGGCCTTGTGACAGAAATGCGTGTCGGTCGACACCGAATAGACTTCCACGCCCATGCCCTGAAGGGTGGGGTAGATGTCGGCCAGATCTTCCAGTTCGGTCGGGCAGACGAAGGTGAAGTCGGCCGGGTAGAAGAAGAAGACGGCCCACTTGCCCTTCACATCGGCGTCGGTGACATCGACGAACTTGCCTTCCTTGAATGCGGTTGCCTTGAACGGCTGGAGGGGGGTGTTGATAAGCGCCATGGGCTTTCCAGTTCCTTCTCTTGGGGTTGTCGTGTGAAGCCTATGTAGGGAAGGAGGCGAGTCGGGGGAAATTGGTTTTCTCGGACTTGTAGATAGAGAAAATCGATTACTGCACGGATTATTGATCGACCGGATCATTCCAATCTCGTGAACCAGGAACGATGTGGGGCGTTGCCGCCCTGTTCGCTTTTCGATGGAGAAGAAGATGGTGCGCCTCTATTTCATTCCCGTGGCTTTGGCGATCGCGCTGGCGGGCTGTGCCAAAAGCACGGAAAATGCAGCCGGCAATCAGGCGATCCAGGCGGGCGATGTGGAAACGATCGAGGATGTGGACGCCTTGGGCAACGGCGCGCCCGACGCGGCTCGCCTGCCGACCGACGATTGGGTGGGACGCTGGACGGGACCGGAAGGGCTTTTCCTGGATATCCAGCCTTCGCCCGACGGGAAGCCGGGCCATTATGCCATCTCCAATCAGGACACGCTCGACCGGAAGGAAAATTACAGCGGTCTGGCGGAGGGCGCGACGATCCGTTTCGTTCGCGACGGGCACGATCTCGCGATCCGTCCCGGTAAGGGCAGCGAAACCGGCTTCAAATATCTGGCCGAGAAGCAGGAATGCCTGATAGTCGTTCCGGGGCGGGAAGGCTATTGCCGATAGCTATTCGCCGTCGCCCAGACCCTCCAGCGCGCTGAACCGCTGCGACCAGAGCGCGCCATAGACGGCCATCCATTGAACCACGGGAGCAAGGCCCTTGGCGCGGGCGGTATAATAAGTCTCCCGCCCTGCCCGGCGCGCGGTGACAAGCCTCGCCTGCTTCAACTTGCCAAGATGGCGGGACACCATGGGTTGCGACACGCCCGATATGGCGGTGAGGGCGTGAACGCTTTGCTCCCCTTCGCGCACCAGATATTCGAGCAGGGCGCGCCGGGTGCCATCCGACAGCGCCTTGAACAGGGCGTCGCGAAGGACGGATCGGTCTTCCTGGTAGGGAGGGGCAATCATCCGTATTGCATAATCAAAAGGTTATGAATAGGTCAACCCAAAGCCGTTTTTCGATCCCGAAGCGGGCGTTAACCAAAAAAACTTCGTGAACGGGACAGGCTGAGTCTTTTTCGCCACACTACCCGATATGGAGTCCAGTCGGCATTTGCAGACTCAACATCTCGTGGCTACCCTCTTCGTTCTCCATTCCGTTAACCTTTCTGTGAGGGTTAACGGATAAGTTACTGATCTTGACGGTAGACTCCTGAGGACTCATCGCTGGGCCTCGAAACCAACGGGGGTTGCTGCATGGGTGTCATGGAACGCGTCGCGACGCGGCGGAAGAAGGCGGTCGCGCCGGTAGAGATTGAGGCGGACCGCCTGCTGCGGGGCGATTGCATCGCGGAAATGGCGAAGCTGCCCGATGGCTGCATCGACATGATCTTCGCCGATCCGCCCTATAATCTGCAACTGGGCGGCGACCTGTTCCGGCCCGAAGGCGGACGCGTGGACGCGGTCGATAATGATTGGGACAAGTTCGACACGCTGGGCGCCTATGACCGCTTTACGAAGGCATGGCTCAAGGAAGCGCGCCGCATCCTGAAACCCAACGGCACCATCTGGGTGATCGGCAGCTATCATAATATCTTCCGGGTCGGCGCGGCCTTGCAGGACGAAGGCTTCTGGATTCTCAACGACATCATCTGGCGCAAGGCGAACCCAATGCCCAATTTCAAGGGCACGCGCTTCACCAACGCGCATGAGACGCTGATCTGGGCCAGCCAGGGCGAGGACAGCAAATATACGTTCAACTACAAAGCGATGAAGACGCTCAATGACGAATTGCAGATGCGCTCGGACTGGGTATTGCCGATCTGCGGCGGGCAGGAGCGGTTGAAGCGCAACGGCACCAAGGCGCATCCGACGCAAAAGCCCGAGGCGCTGCTTTACCGCGTGCTGCTGGCCTGCACCAAACCGGGCGACGTGGTGCTCGATCCCTTCTTCGGCACCGGCACGACGGGCGCGGTCGCCAAGCGCCTGGGCCGCAAATGGGTCGGCATCGAGCGTGAGGACAGCTATATCGAGGTCGCGCTGGAGCGGATCGAGGCCGCGCTGCCGCTCGACGAATCGGCGCTTACCATCATGCAGAGCGCGAAGGCCCAGCCCAAGGTGGCGTTCGGCACGTTGGTCGAAACCGGCTATTGCCAGCCCGGCACGGTTCTGACCGATATGAAGCGCCGCTGGCAGGCGGTGGTGCGGGCGGACGGATCGCTTGCCGTCGGCAAGGACGGCGGATCGATCCACAAGATCGGCGCGAGCCTGCAAGGCGCGCCGAGCTGCAACGGCTGGACCTTCTGGCATCATGAGGTGGACGGCAAGCTGCAACCCATCGACACGCTGCGGCAGACCTATCTGCTGGCGAACGAGCCTTGATTTCTCCGTCCGTTCGGGCTGAGCCTGTCGAAGCCCTTGGGAAGCGCGGCTCTTCGATAGGCTCAGGGCCAACGGAGTGTAGATGAACCTGCCCCATATTCCCGCCGACGCGCGCTTCACTCTCAAGCCGACATGGTTCGTGCCGTCGCCTATCGGATTGCCCGATGGCGCCGCCGCGCGCATGGGCAATGGGTTGATCTGGTTCCAGGGCTATGAACTGACGGCCCGCCGAGATGGCGCGCGAGCGGTGCGGATGACGATCCCCGTGGAGGGATTTGCCGATATCGTGGCCCGCCTGCCCGACGCGCTGGCGGAACGGGCGCACAGGCTGGCCGCGCATATCTCTGCTCCGCGCCCGCCGCTGGCGCTTGGCGATCGGACGATCCGTTTCGATGCGCCGCAGGTCATGGCGATCCTGAACGTGACTCCCGACAGCTTTTCCGACGGGGGAAAGCATATCGGCGATCCCCAGGCGGCGGCGGATACGGGCTTCGCCATGGCGGCGGCGGGCGCGGCGCTGGTCGACGTGGGCGGAGAGTCGACCCGTCCCCGCGCCGCAAGACTATGGGAAGGCGATGAGATCGCCCGCATCGTTCCCGTGATCGAACGGCTGGCCGCGGCAGGCGTGCCGGTATCCGTCGATACGCGCAAGGCAGCAGTGATGGAGGCGGCGCTCGCGGCCGGGGCCAAGATCGTCAACGATGTGAGCGCACTGCGGCACGATCCGCGCAGCATGGAAGTCGTCGCGGCGGCGGGATGCCCGGTGATCCTGATGCATGCACCGTCGGCGGGGGATGATCCCCATGATAATCCGGCCGGCTATGCCGATGTCGTGTCGGATGTTTTCGACATGCTGGAAGAACGGGTTGAAGCCTGCGTCGCGGCCGGCATTGGCCGGGAGAGGATCATGGTCGATCCGGGACTTGGCTTTGGCAAGGGGCTGGCCGACAATCTGGCGCTGGTGAATGGATTGGCGGCATTTCAGGGGCTGGGCGTGCCGCTGCTCTTTGCCGGAAGCCGCAAGCGCCTGATCGGCGCGCTCTCCAATGAAGCGCCTGTGTCCGAACGGCTGGGCGGATCGATCGCCCTCGCTTTTCGCGCGGCCCAGCAGGGTGCCCAGATGGTGCGTGCCCATGATGTCAAGGAAAGCGTACAGGCGCTGCATCTCTGGCGCGGGCTGGCCGATGCGGGGCTGAGCGCGGTCTAGTTGGCCGCGTTGGATGCCTGTGCGGGCAGCCTGCCCTCGGGCGTCTCGCTCCTGGGCGCAAAGGACCGCAAACTGTCGAGCAGCTTTTCCGCGATCGCCTGATATTGCTCGCTCAACATTTCGGGATAGACGAAGGTGGCGGTCACGATCGACCCGTCCGGTTGCTTCAACATGCGCACGGCGACATTGTTGCCCTCCCCGTCATTCGCCGTGCCGCGATATTCATTGTCCCCGATGAAGTCTCCGTCGACGCCTTCCGAACCGCTGCTCACTGCTGCCACGATCTGCTGCAATGTCTGATTCGCGTCGTTCTTCTGCCAGAAGACCCGGACATCCGCGCCCGCGCCCGGATCCTCGTAAACGACGCCGTCCGCGTTGCTGGCCGATGCATCCTTCACCCAGCCTTCCGGGAAGGTCACGGAAAAGCCGCGTTCCGCATTCACATAATTGAGGTTTTCCATGTCTTCCGCCTTCTGGCTGGCCATCGCGCTGGCCGCCGCCGCATTGGCCGCTGCCGCCAGCGCTTCCTGGCTGGGCATGTCCCCCACAGGTTCGGCCCGCCCGCAGGCGACAAGGGCGAGGAAAGGAAGACAGGCGGCAAGGGAAGCGGTTTTCATGCGTCGTTCAAAAGCATAGCCGCCGCCACTTTTCAACGGCGCAGCATGTTTCTTCGCGATGACGCGCCTTCATGCCGGGATGCGCAGGCTTTCAGGCGGCGTTGTCGATGCCCAGTTCGGCCAGTTTCCGGTAGAGGGTCGAACGGCCAATGCCCAGCCGCCGCGCGACTTCCGTCATGCGCCCGCGATAATGACCGATGGCCAGGCGGATCACGTCCGCCTCGATCTCGGCAAGCTGGCGGACATGGCCGTCGCCTTCGAACAGCGTGACGCCCGCCCCCTCCCGGTGCGACCGGCGGGCGGCGGGGATAAGGACGGACGGCGTCGCATCCCGCGCGCCGATCTGCGCCGCGATCTGGGGAAAGTCCTGCGGCGTCAGGGCATCCCCTTCGCAAAGCACGGCGGCGCGGAACAGGGCGTTTTGAAGCTGGCGCACATTGCCCGGCCATTCATGCTGCATCAGCAGGGCCAGCGCATCGTCGGTCAGGCCCAGGCTCCGCAAGCCCGGCTGGTCCGCGATCCGCGCCAGCAGATGACGGCACAGTGCGGGAACGTCGCCGATCCGCTCGCGCAGCGGAGGGATGGTCAACTGCACGACGTTGAGTCGGTAATAAAGGTCTTCGCGAAAACGCCCCGCTTCGATTTCCTCCAGCAGCCGCTTGTTGGTCGCGGCGATGACGCGCACATCCACATGGACCGGCCGGCGCGCGCCGATCGGCTGCACCTCTCCGTCCTGGAGCACCCGCAGCAGTTTGACCTGCGCGTCGAACGGCATCTCGCTGATTTCGTCGAGGAAGATCGTCCCGGTTTCCGCCGCGACGAACTTGCCGATATGCCGTTCGAACGCGCCGGTGAAGGCCCCGCGTTCGTGTCCGAACAGCTCCGATTCGACAAGATTGGCAGGAATGGCGCCGCAGTTGACGGTCACCATCGGCTGCTTGTGGCGGGGGGAGGCCGCGTGGATGGCGCGCGCCAGGACATCCTTGCCGACGCCGCTCTCGCCTTCGATCAGCACGGGGACACGCGCGCGGGCCGCCTTTGCCG
>Ga0180221_1000687_pt1 | contig 26598 bp, 23 predicted proteins | sample eDN5th37CKraftMG_FD_151339 | JGI IMG/M metagenome (GOLD analysis project Ga0180221, IMG submission 151339) | Enriched Miracle-Growth compost microbial communities from Emeryville, California, USA - eDNA 5th pass 37_C Kraft MG (version 2) (version 2) ...
CCTCCGGAGTCGTGCCGTCGGCGTTCTGGTCGGTGTCGGCCGTGCGGCCGGCACCCGGTGCGGTCCGGGCGCGGCGGGCGCCGCGCTCGTTGTCGATGAGGCCGTCGAGCCACTTGACCTCGCGCTCGACCTGCTCGAGGCCGTGGCGCTGCAGCTCGAGGGTGTACTCGTCCATGCGCTCGCGGGTGCGGGCGAAGGACTGTCGGACGGTCTCGAGGCGCTCCGTCAGGCGGGTGCGTCGGCCCTCGAGGATCCGCAGCCTCGTCTCGGCGTCGGTCTGCCCGAAGAAGGCGAACCGGACGTCGAAGTTCTCGTCCTCCCAGGACGTCGGCCCCGACGACGCGAGCACCTGCTGGAGGTGCTCCTTGCCGTCCGCCGTGAGCTGGTAGACGATGCGGGCCCGCCGGGTCGCCCCGGTGTGCCCGTCCGTCGACTCCGTGCCGCTGATCCAGCCGCGCTCGACGAGCGACTTGAGGCAGGGGTACAGCGAGCCGTACGACAGCGCCCGGAACGACCCGAGCACCAGGTTGAGCCGCTTGCGCAGCTCGTACCCGTGCATGGGCGACTCGTGGAGCAGGCCGAGGATGGCCGGCTCGAGCACGTCGGAACGTCCGCGCACCACGACCTCCTCACCTCGTCCGGGCTGCCCGCCGTGCGACGATCAGGTCGACGACGTGTGCGATGTATCAAGTCGATACATCCATGGAGTATGTCGAGTCGACGTCTCGGACACAAGCGACACCGTTCGTTCGTGACCGGCGCCACACGCCGAGCGGCCTCGTCGGGGCAGGTGAGCGCGTCTCCCGGCCGCCGCGTGCCGATCATGTGAAGGGACCGGCCCCGCACCCGTGGTCCCTGGCACTCGGCCCAGGAAGGCAGTCCATACTGACCGTCGGCGTCCTGTGCTCTCGTCGTCCCGACCCTCGCGCAGCGCCGCTCCCCGTCGTCGTCAGGAAGGCTCCCCCGCCTTGGCAGGCTCCAGCTCGCGCCCCCCGCGCCGCTCGGCCCGGCCGTCGTCGTCCACCCCGCGGTCCGCGACCTCGGGCTCCCGGACGGCCTCGTCGGGCTCGTCGTCGCGCTCGGCCGGCACCCCCGCCGCCACCGCGGCCGCTCCCCGCTCCCGGCGGGCCGCTGCGCCGCGCAAGGCCAACGGTCGGCGGAAGTTCTGGAACTACCCGCGGCAGGAGTACACCGGCCTGCACCGGTGGCTGCCGTCGTGGCGCTTCCTGCTCGGCTCGTTCCTCACGGTCATGTTCCTCGGTGTCGGCGCGGTCGTCGCCGCGTACGCGATGACCGACATCCCGGACCCGAACGAGGACGTCAAGGCGCAGACCTCGACGATCTACTACGCCGACGAGGACGGCGGCCGCGGGGACGTCATGGGCACGTTCGCCGTGCAGCCGCGCCAGATCGTCGAGTTCGAGACCCTGCCCGACTACGTCGGCAACGCGGTCGTCGCGATCGAGGACCACTCGTTCTGGGACAACTCCGGGATCTCGGTCGAGGCGCTCGGCCGCGCGTTCCTCAACAACATCAAGGGCGGCGACCGCCAGGGCGGGTCCACGCTGACGCAGCAGTACGTCGAGCGCTACCTCGTCGGCCAGACGACCACGGACTACGTGGGCAAGGCGCAGGAGGTGCTGCTCGCCCTGAAGATCGGGCGGGAGCGCACCAAGCCGGAGATCCTCGGCGGGTACCTCAACACGATCTACTTCGGCCGCGACTCGTACGGCATCCAGGTCGCCGCGCAGTCGTACTTCGGCGTCGACGCGAAGGACCTGACGATCTCGCAGGCGGCGCTGCTCGCGGGCATCATCCCGTCGCCCAACAACTGGGACCCGGCGGTCGACCCGCAGCGGGCCGAGCAGCGGTGGAACACCGTGCTCAACAACATGGTCACGTACGGCTTCCTCGACGCGTCGGAGCGCGCGAAGCAGGAGTTCCCGGAGACCATCGAGGTCAAGAAGAACCAGAAGTACGCCGGCGCGCAGGGCTACCTGCTCGACATGGTCAAGCGCGAGCTCGCGAAGGAGCCGCTGCTGATCGACGAGGACGACCTCAACCGCAAGGGCTACCAGATCCTCACGACGATCCGGAAGCCGATGCAGAAGGAGATCGTCAAGGCCGGCAACAGCGTCTACTCGGGCAAGCTGACGAACGGCGACAAGCCGAGCGGTCGCCTCAAGGTCGGCATGGCGACGATCGACCCGTCCGACGGCGCGATCCTCGCCCTCTACGGTGGCAAGGACTTCCTCAAGGACCAGTTCAACCACGTCAGCCTCGACGCGATCCAGGCCGCCTCGACGTTCAAGCCGTTCACGCTCGTCGCCGCGCTCGAGCAGGGCATCCCCCTGTCGAAGACCTTCAGCGGCCGCAACAACCTCGAGCTGAAGAGCTGGGGCGACAAGAAGGTCGTCAACTTCGGCGGCGTGAACTACCCGTGGGTGAGCCTGAAGTACGCGACCGAGCAGTCCATCAACAGCGTGTACGCGCAGCTGAACGACATCGTCACGCCCGAGAAGACGGTCGAGACGGCGAAGGCGGCGGGCATCACGACGCCGCTGACCGCGAACCCCGCGAACGTGCTGGGCACCGACGCGGTGCACCCGCTCGACATGGCCAGCGCGTACGCGACGTTCGCCGCGCAGGGCGTGCACCGCGACCCGTTCATCGTCCGCCAGGTGCTCAACGCCAACGGGACCGAGGCGTACAACGCGCAGGACAGCAGCTCCAAGCGGTTCGAGCCGGAGATCATGGCCGAGACGAGCTACGCGCTGCAGCAGGTGGTGCAGAACGGGTCCGGCAAGGACTGGGTCAAGCCGCTGGGCCGCCCGATCGCCGGCAAGACCGGGACCTCGAACGAGAACAAGTCCGCGTGGTTCGTCGGCTACACCCCGCAGCTCGCGACCGTGGTCGCGCTGAGCCAGACCCCCGAGTCGGGCAAGGGCTGGGAGAAGATCACGCCGTTCGGGTTCAAGCCGTCGGGCATCAAGAACCCGGAGATCACGGGGAGCTCGGTCCCGGCCCAGCTCTGGGCCGCCTACATGGGCCAGGTCTTCGAGATGCCCCAGTACTCGAAGGTCGTCGACTTCCCCGAGCGCCCGAACCTGCGCCCGACGTCCACCGCGGCGCCGACGCGGACCCAGACGGCGAAGCCCACCCAGGAGCCGACGAAGACCGAGGAGCCGTCCGCCAAGGTGCGGGTCCCCGGCGCGCTCGTCGGCGCGCTGCAGGCCGACGCGTTCGGCGCGCTCGTCGACGCGGGCCTCACGCCGCAGGTCACGCAGGCCTACTCCGAGACCGTGCCGAAGGGCCAGGTCATCAGCACCGACCCGCCGGGCGGCAAGCGCGTCGACCGGGGCAGCGTGGTGACGATCGTCGTCTCGCAGGGCCCGAAGCCGAAGCCCACCAACCCGCCGCAGACGCCGGACCCGAGCCCGAGCTCGACGGCGCCCGCGTCGGCGGGTGGCGAGGCGGGGCCGGACAAGCCCGGCGGCCGCTCCGGCGGCTGACCCTCCGGACGCCGGCCGGGCCTGCACGGGCTCGAGCCGGCGCCCGGCTGTGGACCGGCTCCTGCCGTCCACACCTGGATTTCCAGCCCACGGCCCCGGGCCGGTAGGCTGGAACACTGGCCGCGTCGTATCCGGTCGCCCTCGCACCAAGGCGGGGGTGGACGGGCACAGCGCGGCGACGCGTGTGAACCCTCCTGTCACGGAACGACCGTGACCGCTGAGACCAGAGGAGGTGGGTATGAGCCTGCGTCAGTACGAGATCATGATCATCCTCGACCCCGAGATCGAGGAGCGCACGGTCGCTCCGTCGCTCGACAAGTACCTGTCGGTCGTCAAGACCGACGGCGGCACGGTCGACAACGTGGACATCTGGGGTCGTCGTCGCCTTGCGTACGCGATCCAGAAGAAGTCCGAGGGCATCTACGCCGTCGTGAACTTCACGGCTGAGCCGGCGACCGCCAAGGAGCTCGACCGTCAGCTCGGCCTCAACGAGGTCGTCCTGCGGACGAAGGTCCTGCGCGCCGACGCGTGACATCGGGTGCGCACACCGGTGCGCACCCACACGGACGAGAACGACGAGCGAGGAGCAGGCATGGCTGGTGAGACCGTCATCACGGTGATCGGGAACCTGACCGGGGACCCGGAGCTGCGCTTCACCCCGTCGGGTGCAGCCGTCGCGAACTTCACCGTCGCGTCGACCCCCCGCACGTTCGACCGCCAGTCGAACGAGTGGAAGGACGGCGAGACGCTGTTCATGCGCTGCTCGATCTGGCGGGAGGCCGCCGAGTCGGTCGCCGAGTCGCTCACCAAGGGCACCCGGGTCATCGTGACCGGGCGGCTCGTCCAGCGCTCCTACGAGACGCGCGAGGGCGAGAAGCGCACGGTCGTCGAGCTCCAGGTCGACGAGGTCGGCCCGTCCCTGCGGTACGCCACGGCCAAGGTCACCCGGACCCAGCGGTCCGGCGGTGGCGGCGGCTTCGGTGGATCGTCGGGCGGCGGCTTCGGCGGCGGTGGCGGCGGTGCGACCTCCGGCGGCGACGACCCGTGGGCCACGCCCTCGGGCAGCGGCGGCGGCGGGTACTCCGACGAGCCCCCGTTCTGATCGGCGCCCGATCCTCTCGTCCCACCCCTGACACAGACATCCCCGGGCATGGCAACGCCCGGGGCTCCAGCTGACAAGGAGCACCACGATGGCCAAGGCCGTTGTCCGCAAGCCCAAGAAGAAGCAGAACCCGCTCAAGACCGCCAAGGTCGAGTCGATCGACTACAAGGACACCGCCCTGCTGCGGAAGTTCATCTCCGACCGCGGGAAGATCCGCGCGCGTCGGGTGACGGGCGTGTCCGTGCAGGAGCAGCGTGCGATCGCTCGCGCCGTGAAGAACGCCCGCGAGATGGCTCTGCTGCCGTACTCGTCGTCGGCGCGCTGAGCAAGGAGACCTGAGATGGCGAAGATCATCCTGACCCACGAGGTCACCGGCCTCGGTGCCCCGGGCGACGTCGTCGAGGTGAAGGACGGGTACGCCCGCAACTACCTCATCCCGCGCAACCTGGCCACGCCGTGGACCAAGGGTGCCGAGAAGGACGTCACCGCGATCCGCAAGGCCCGCAAGGCGCGCGAGATCGCGACCCTCGACGACGCGAAGGCCGTGCGCGACGCGCTCGAGTCGAAGACCGTCGTCGTGACGGCGAAGGCTGGCGAGTCCGGCCGCCTGTTCGGTGCGGTCACGACCGCCGAGATCGCGGAGGCCGTCAAGGCCGCCGGCGCCCCGGCGATCGACAAGCGCAAGATCGAGGTCGCCCAGGCGATCAAGTCGCTCGGCGACTACACGGTCTCGGTGCGCCTGCACGCCGACGTCGCCGCCAAGGTGAACGTCAAGGTCGTCGCGGCCTGACACCAGCACCACCCGTCGCCCCCGTCCCGGTCCGCCGGGGCGGGGGCGTCGTCGTCCACGCGGGTGCTCGCCCGTGCGGGCGGAGGCCGGGTGAGTCAGTGGGACGCGAGCGCCTCGGCGACCTGCCGGCCCAGCGCCGCACCCCACTCGCGGGCGCGGTCGAGCTCGCCCGGGCGGACCGGCCCTGTCAGGCCCTCGACGACGAACCCGCGCGGCTCGTCGACGAGCACGAAGCCCCGCCGCTCGAGCAGGCGCGACGCCCGCGTCGCGGCGGACCCCGCCAGGCGCGACTCGACGCGCGTGTCGAACGTCGCCGCCCGCACGCCGGTCACCTGACCGCGCAGCAGGTCGACCCACTCGCGGGCACCGATCCGCTCGGTGTCCGGGAGCGCGACCCGTGGCGCGCGCCGGACCGCCTCGGCGCGGGTGCGCTGGCGGCTGAGCCCGCGGGAGTGGGTCGGCGCACCGAGGACGAGAAGCTGGGTGCCGATCGGCAGCTCCCGCGCGGCGTCACCCACCTCGTCGACGTCGACCGCCCCGACGGTCGCAAGCCCTTCGGCGACCGCCAGCGCGACGTCCCGCGTGCATCCGAACATCGACTCGTACACGACCGTGGCACGCATGGTCGTCCTCCCTCCGCCGGGACCTCCAGCGTCCCGACGGGCGCCGTCGCGTCACCAGGGACGAAGGTCCCGCAGGGTCAGGGGACGGTGACGACGATCTTGCCGCGGGTGTGACCGGTCGCGCTCGCCTCGTGCGCGGCGGCTGCGTCGGCGAGCTCGAAGACCTGGCCGACGTCGACGCGGACGCGGCCGTCGGCGAGCAGCTCGCCGAGTGCGGCCAGGTCGGTGCTGCTCGGGCGCACCCACACGTAGTGCCCGCCGAGCTCGTCGCGGGCGGCGGCGTCGACGATCGACGCGATGGTGCCGCCGGGCGCGAGGAGCGCGCGGGTCGTGGCGACGAGGTCGTCGGAGCCGTAGTCCAGGACGACGTGCACGCCCTGCGGCGCGAGCGATCGGACGCGCTCGACGAGACCGTCGCCGTACGCGACCGGCTCGGCGCCGAGCTCGCGGAGGTGGTCATGGTTCGCGGGAGACGCGGTGCCGATGACGCGGGCGCCGAGGACGCGGGCGATCTGGACGGCGAACTGGCCGACGCCGCCGGCCGCGGCGTGGACGAGCACCGTCTGGCCGGACGCGACCCCGGCGCGGTGGATGCTCTGCCACGCGGTCAGCCCGGCGAGCGGCACGGCGGCCGCCTCCTCGAACGACAGCGACGCCGGCTTGCGGGCGAGCGTGCGGACGGGCGCTGATACGTACTCCGCGAACGTCCCGCCCTGCACCCAGTCCTTGCGGACGTAGCCGAACACCTCGTCGCCGACGGAGAGCTCCGGTGTGTCCAGCCCGACGCGCTCCACGACGCCGGCGACGTCCCAGCCGGGGACGACGGGGAACGTCACGTCCATGATCGCGTCGAGGTAGCCCTGGCGGACCTTCCAGTCGACGGGGTTGACCGAGGCGGCCCGCACCCGGACCAGCACGGTGTCCGGCCCCACCTTCGGGGTCGGGAGGTCGGTGAGCTCGAGGACGTCGCTGCCGCCGTAGCGGGAGTAGGAGATCGCACGCATGCCAGGCGCAACGGCGCGCGGCGCCAGGTTCTTCCTGCCTGCGACGGCGAGAAGCGGCCGCGCTCCGTCCGGGTGTGACGACGTCGACACGATCGGGGCTGAAGTCGGCGCCGCGGCGTGCCGATGACGTCGGAGCGGCGACCTGTCGCCCTGGTTGACGAACAACTCACTTGTACGAAACGTGGGGATTCTCGCTCGTGCACCGCCCACTCTCCCGTAACGCCCAGCCACGCGCGACGTCGGGTCTTCTCGTCCTCGTCCTCGCGGTCACCGCCGTCCTCGTCGGCGGGACGCCTGCTCTCGCCGCACCGGCCAGGACATCCGTCAGCGCGACGCTCAGCGCGCGCGACTTCATCCGGGGCGAGACCGTTACCGTGTCCGGCATCGTCAAGGGGTCCCGAGCCGCCAAGCGGGTGGTCGTCGTCGAGCGCCGGTCGGGGACCCGGTGGGTTCGTGCCGCGCGCGCGACCAGCAACGCGAAGGGCGCCTACAAGATCAAGGTGCGGCCGCCCGGGTCGAAGACCGTCTCGTACCGCGTTCGGGTGACCGCCACCTCGAAGGCGCAGGGCGCGACGTCGCCGACCCGGAAGATCGCGCACTACTCCTGCGCTGCCGGCGCCGCCCCGACCGGGGGGATGCAAGCGGTGTTCAACCGACCGGGGGCCGGCGGGACGATGCTCACGCGGTTGCGGGAGGTGGTCTGCAGCGCCGCCGATCGGGCCCAGATCCGTGTCGCACTGTTCATCCTCGACACGTCCCACGCGAAGATCGCCGCGCTCGTGCGCGCACTCAAGTCGGTCGCCGTCGAGCGCCGGGTGCGCGTCACGTTCGTGCTCGACTCCTCGTCCGGACCTTGGACGCGCGCCGCGGCCGCCGAGCTGAGCAGCTTCGCCACCGTGACGCAGTGCCGCGGCGCGTGCACGCGCTCCGGCACCGACGGGACCATGCACACCAAGGTGCTAGCCCTGAGCGACAGCCGTTGGCGCTCCAGCGTCGACCCGGTCGTCGTGCTCGGCTCGGCGAACTGGTCTTACCGTCAGCTGTACGAGTACTGGCAGACCATGGCGGTGTTCCATGGTGACGCCGCGCTCTACCGGGCCCACGTCGCGCGATTCGACGCCATGAGGCGCTGCGGCGGCCGCACCTGCTCGGCGGGTGCGACGTCGGCCGTGACGGACCGTGGACGCGGGATGTCGCTCGAGTTCTTCCCTCGCGACACGGGTTCGGACACCACGGTCGAGCTCCTGCAACGGGTCTCCTGCACGGCGCGGTCGACCGTCGACGTGGCGATGTACCTGGTCACGCCGTCACGGTCGCGGGCGATCTCGAAGGAGCTCGGGCGCCTGCGGACCGAAGGGTGCCGGGTACGTCTGTTGGTGAGCGCGGGCGGGGCCTATACGAGCTCGACGAGTGCGCTCGGAAGAGTCGCCGAGTCGGGGGTGACACCGCGCTGCGTCACGCTCATGCACGGCAAGTTCATGGTGCTGTCGAACGTTGTGCTCGACGGCCGGACCGGGCAGACGGTGGTGCAGGACGGCTCCCAGAACTGGACGTACGGCGGTCTCCGCACGAACGACGACTCGACGTTCACGCTGACGACGTCGACGGCGTCGTCCCGCTACGCCGCCTCCATCCGCTCGCTCGCCGCGCAGTACTCGTCCGCGTGGCAGCGCATCGCCGCCGCGTCGCGTCCCTGCTGACGAGCGGGCTGACGGGCCGCGCTGGGCGCGGTCCTGATCCGGGTGGCGAGACCATCGCCACCGGGGGCTGGCGCGCATCCGGCCTGACGGGTCTAGAGTCGGGCCTCGACACGGGGTGCTCCCACCGGGGAGCTGAGATCACACCCGCCGAACCTGCTCTCGTTAGCACGAGCGAAGGGATGTCGACGCCATGACGCGTCCTTCTTCCGTCCTGCCCACGGACCAGCCGTTCCCACCCGCGCGGGGCGACCTCGCCGCGGGCCCGTACGTCGCGCGGACCGTGGCGGCGCTGCGCCGGCTGCGCGCCACGACGCCGCTGGTGCAGTGCCTGACCAACGCCGTCGTCACGAACGTCACGGCGAACGCCCTCCTCGCGCTGGGTGCCGCGCCGGCGATGGTCGACGTCCCGGGGGAGGCCGGCCCGTTCGCGGCGGCGGCCTCGGGGGTGCTGGTGAACCTCGGCACGCCGCACGACGCGCAGCGGGCCGCGATGCGCGAGGCCGCGACGTCGGCGTCGGAGCAGGGGACGCCGTGGGTGCTCGACCCCGTGGCGGTCGGGTCGCTGCCCGTCCGCACCCGGCTCGCCGCCGAGCTCGTCGCGCTGCGGCCGACCGTCGTGCGGGGCAACGCGTCCGAGGTCCTCGCGCTCGCGGGTGCCGGAGCGGGAGGGCGCGGGGTCGACGCGACGGCGTCGGTCGACGAGGCGCGCGCGGCCGCCCGGGCGCTGGCCGGCCGGACCGGCGGGGTCGTCGCCGTCTCCGGGCCGGTCGACGTGGTCACGGACGGCGAGCGGGTCGTGCGGGTCGCGAACGGGCACGAGCTGCTGACCCGGGTCACGGGTGGCGGGTGCGCGCTCGGGGCGGTGGTCGCGGCGTTCGCGGCCGTCGAGGAGGACCCCCTGGTCGCGACGGTCGCCGCGGTCGTCGCGTACACGGTGGCGGCGGAGGTCGCGGCGGAGCGCTCGGTCGGGCCGGGCTCGTTCGCCGTGCACCTGCTCGACGCGCTCGCGGCGCTCGACGAGCCGACGCTCGTGCGTCGGGCGGCCGTCGCATGAGCGCGCCGCTGCGACCCGCGCACCCCCAGCCGCCCGACCTGTCGGTCTACCTCGTCACCGACTCCGACCAGGCCCGTCGGCGGGGCCGCGACCTCGTCGACGTCGTCGCGCGCGCGGTCGACGGTGGCGTCACGGCCGTCCAGGTGCGCGAGAAGACCGCATCGACCCGTGACGTCGTCGAGCTGCTCGGCCGGATCGCCGCCGTGCTGCCGGCCGGCGTGCCGCTCGTCGTGAACGACCGCGCGGACGCCTTCCTGGCCGCGCGTCGGGCGGGCGTCCGTGTCGACGGCGTGCACGTGGGCCAGGCGGACCTGCCGGCGCGGACCGTGCGGCGGCTCGTCGGGCCGGACGCCGTGCTCGGCGTGAGCGTCCGCACGCGCGGCGAGCTCGCGGCGGCCGAGGCGGCCGGTGCGACGTACGTCGGGATCGGCCCGGTCCGGGCGACATCGACCAAGCGCGACGCCCCCGGGGGGATGGGCGTCGCCGCGTTCGCCGAGCTGGCGGGCGCGTCCCGGTCGCCGGCCGTGGGCATCGGGGGGCTCACGGCCGACGACGTCCCGGCGATGCGGGGGGCCGGCGCGGCCGGCGTCGCGGTCGTCTCGGCGATCTGCCTGGCCGACGACCCGCGCCTCGCGGCAGCCGAGCTGGCCGCGGCCTGGCGGGAGGCGGCGTGAGCGCGCCCCGGGTGCTGAGCATCGCCGGGACCGACCCGACGGGTGGCGCCGGGCTGCACGCGGACCTCAAGGCCGTCGCGGCGAACGGCGGCTACGGGATGGGTGTCGTCACGGCGCTCGTCGCGCAGAACACCCGCGGCGTGCGGTCGGTGCACGTCCCGCCGGTGTCGTTCCTGCGCGAGCAGCTCGACGCGGTCGGCGACGACGTGACCGTCGACGCCGTGAAGGTCGGCATGCTCGGCCGGGCGGACGTCGTGCGCGTCGTGCACGACTGGCTCGACGAGGTCCGCCCGCCGGTCGTCGTCCTCGACCCGGTCATGGTCGCGACGAGCGGGGACCGCCTGCTCGACCGCGACGCCACCGACGCGCTCCTGGCGCTGCTCCCGCTCGCCGACCTGGTCACCCCCAACGTCCCGGAGCTCGCCCTCCTCGCGGGCGAGCCGCCGGCGACCCGCTGGACGGCTCTCGTCGACCAGGCCTCGCGCGTGGCCGAGCGGCACGGCGTGCTCGTCCTCGCCAAGGGCGGTCACCTCGACGACGACGAGGTGCGGGACGCGCTCGTCGGGCCCGAGGGGGTCCGGTGCTCGGTGGCGGCCCCGCGGGTGCGGACCACCGCCACGCACGGGACCGGCTGCTCGCTCTCGTCCGCCGTGGCCACCCGGTACGCGGCGACGCCCGACTGGCCCGAGGCGCTGACCGAGGCGAAGGCGTGGCTCACCGAGTCGATCCGCAACGGTGCGTCCCTGGAGGTCGGCTCGGGTCACGGGCCCGTGCACCACCTCGCCGGGCTCTGGTCACGCGGCGGCCTGAGGACCCGGCCGACGAGCGCGGAGGTCGAGCGCGACTGGTGGTCGCGGACCGCGCAGCTGCGCGCCGACATCGACGCGCTGCCGTTCGTCCGGGCGCTCGCGGACGGGACCCTGCCCGAGGGCACGTTCCGCTGGTACGTCGAGCAGGACGCGCTCTACCTGCGGGAGTACGCCCGCGTCCTGGCCCGCGCGAGCGCGCTCGCCCCGACGCAGGGGGAGCAGGTGCTGTGGGCGCGCGGGGCGCACACGGCGCTCGTCGTGGAGCTCGGGCTGCACGCCCGGCGGGTCGGCGACGAGCCGGCCCGGCCGTCCGCGGTGACGCAGGCCTACCTCGACCACCTGGACGCGTGCGCGGGCCGGGGCTACGCCGAGCTCGTCGCCGCGCTGCTGCCCTGCTACTGGATCTACCAGGACGTCGGGTCACGTCTGGCGCCGTACGCGGACGACGGGCATCCCTACCGGGACTGGCTGGAGACCTACGCCGACCCGGCGTTCGCCGCGTCGACCCGCGAGGCGGTCGGCGTGGTCACGGCGCTGGCCGCGTCGATCGACGACGACGTCCGGGAGCGGATGCGGGAGGCGTTCCTGGCCTCCGCGCGGCACGAGCTCGCGTTCTTCGCGGCGCCGACGGTCGAGACCGAGGGTCGTGTCGAGGCCGGACGGGTGGCGGTCGCGCTGGGCGGCTGACGGCGCTGCGAGGATGGCCGGATGGAGGACGAGCCGAGGAACGGCGAGCCGAGGGACGACGAGACCGACGGCCGGCCCGAGGTCGGCGCGCTCGCCATCAACGTGGTGGTGCCGCTGCACCTGCGCTGGACGGACACCCGGCGCGGCGAGACCTTCGAGCTGCAGTCGATCACCGTGCGGCTCCTGCCGGACGGGACGCTCGCGGCGAAGGCGTACGGGCGCCCCTCCGCGGGCGGGCGCGGTGCCTACGTGTCGTTCCGTGTCCCCGACCGCCCCGAGCTCGCGGCCCTCATCGAGGCCGCCGCCGACGAGGCGGCCGGGCGCTGGGCGCGGCACGGGGGCGTCGGGCACCTCGGCTGACCCGGTCGGCCGGGCCGCCCCACCCGAGCGGGGCGGCCCGCGCCGTCCGTCACGCGTCGGTGACGCGCACCTCCACGAGGCGCGGGTCCGCGCCGGTCACCGCGTGCACGTCACCGGTGATCCGCAGCAGCGCGTGGTCCGTCGCCGTCCCGGGGACGTCGCGCCGCTCGCGGCCGCGGCTGTTGCTGATCGCGCCGGCGGTCGTGTCGCCGAGCTCGGAGTGCTCCAGCGCGGCCTGCGCGTGCGAGGCGACCCACACGTGGACGTCGCCGGGTTCGACGACGCGGACGGTCCGCCGGTCGGAGAACGCCAGCCGGGTCGTCGGCACGCGGAACGTGACACGGCGCCGCTCGCCGGGCGCCAGGTCCACCCGGGCGTACCCGAGCAACTGGGCGACCGGCCGGGGGATCGACCCGAGCAGGTCGCGCCCGTAGAGCTGGACGGTGTCACAGCCGGCGACCGAGCCGGTGTTCTCCACGGTCACCGACGCCTCGAAGACGCCACCGGCGTCCACGGTCGGGTCGACGACCAGGTCTCGGTACGCGAAGGTCGTGTACGACAGGCCGAAGCCGAACGGCCGCACGGGCGTCGGGTCGGTCGTCGTGACGTCCGACGGCCCGCCGAGCACCGGGTGCAGGTACCGGTACGGCTGCGCACCGGCGGCCCGGGGGAGCGAGACCGGCAGGCGGCCGGAGGGGTTGGCCGCACCCGTGAGCACGTCGGCGATCGCGTCGCCGCCGCCCTCGCCCGGGAAGAACGTCTGCAGGACGGCGGCCGGGCGCGGGCCCGTGCCGTCGAGCGCCCAGCCGATCGCGTACGGCCGGCCGGTGACGAGCACCATGACGACCGGGGTCCCGGTCGCGACGACGGCCTCGACCAGCTCCCGCTGCACGCCGGGCAGGTCCAGCGACTGCACGTCGTTGCCCTCGCCGACCGTGCCGCGACCGAAGAGCCCGGCCTGGTCGCCCACCACGACGACCGCGACGTCCGCAGCCGATGCGGCCGCCACGGCCTCGTCGAACCCGCTGGTGTCGTCGCCCTCGACGTCGCAGCCCCGCGCGTAGGTGACCGCGGCGTCGCCGAGCGCCGCCGTGAGCGCCTCCTGCACGCTGCGGATCTCGAAGCCCATCGGCAGGCCGGGGTGGTGGGCGAGCACGTGGTTCGGGAACGAGTAGCAGCCCATGAGCGCCTCGGGGCGGGCCGCGTTCGGGCCGAGGATCGCCACGCGCGCCTCGCGGCGCAGCGGCAGGACGCCGTCGTTGCTCAGCAGGACGAGCGACTCCTGGGCGAGCCGGCGGGCGAGCTCGCGGTGGTGCGGCGAGTCGAGGTCGACGTGGGTCGGCGGCTCGTCCTCGTACGCGTCGTCGTCGAGCAGGCCGAGCTCCTCCTTCTGCGCGAGCGCGCGCAGCACCGCACGGTCGACGAGGCGCTCGTCGACGAGCCCGTCCCGCAGCCGCTGGGCGAGCGGCTCGAGGTAGGCGTCACCGGTGGGCAGCTCGACGTCGATGCCGGCCTCGAGCGAGAGGGCCGCGGCCTCGCCGCGGTCGGCGGCGATCCGGTGCATGACCTCGAGGAACGCGACGGCGAAGTAGTCGGCGACCACGACGCCGTCGAACCCCCACTGCTCGCGCAGCAGGTCCGTCAGCAGCTCGGTGCTCGAGGCCACCGGCACGCCGTCGATGTCGACGTAGGAGTTCATGACCGAGCGTGCGCCGCCGTCGCGGATCGCCATCTCGAACGGCGGGAGGTAGACGTCGGCCAGCTCGCGCGGGCCGGCGCTCACCGGGGCGTGGTTCCGGCCCGCCACTGAGGCCGAGTACGCGACGAAGTGCTTGAGCGTCGCGTGCACCCCGGCGTCCTGCAGGCCGCGCACGTACGCCGTGCCGACGGTGCCGACGAGGTACGGGTCCTCGCCGATGCACTCCTCGACGCGCCCCCAGCGCGGGTCGCCGATGACGTCGAGCACGGGCGCGAGGCCCTGGTGGATGCCGAGCTCGCGCATCGACTCGCCGATCGCGCGGCCCATCTCCTCGACCAGCTCGGGGTCGAACGACGCACCCCACGCGAGCGGCGTCGGGTAGGTCGCGGCCTGCCACGCGGCGAGGCCGGTGAGGCACTCCTCGTGGACCAGCGCCGGGATGCCCAGCCGGGTCTCGCGCTTGAGCCGCCGCTGCTCGGCCCACAGCCAGGCCGCGCGCTCGACGGGGTCGACGGGACGCGTCCCGTAGACCCGGGTGTAGTGGCCGATGCCGTGCCGCGTGATCTCGGGGAGCTGCCCCGAGGGCTTCTGGCCGGCGGCCATCTCGGACTGCATCGGTGCGACCGTGCCGTTCTGGTCGATCCAGTAGCCGACGATCTGGGCGAGCTTCTCCTCGAGGGTCATGCGCGCGTGCAGCGCGCGCACCCGGTCGGAGACGTGCGGCATGGCGGCCACCGACACCTCGCTCGTGGCGGCGGTCCGGTCGGCGACGTCGGTCACGGGTAACTCCTTCTGGTCGTGCACGGGCACGAGAGCGGGCGCGGGTGGCGGCGCGGCCGGCCGCGCCCGCTCGTCGAACTGTGGGTGGTGTGGGGTCAGCCCTTCACGGCGCCCGTCAGGCCGCCGACGATGCGGCGCTCGAACAGGCTGAAGAACGCCAGCGCCGGGAGCATCGCCAGCGAGGTGGCGGCGAGGATCAGGGACGTGTCGGTGGAGTACTGCCCCGACGCGAGCTGCTGCACGGCGAGCGGCAGGGTGACCGACCGCTGGTCGTTCAGGACGTACAGCGGGAGCATGTAGGAGTTCCACGCGCCGATGAACGCGAGGATGCCGACGGTGATGACGCCGGGCATCGACAGCGGGAGCACCATGCGGAAGAAGAACCCCATGCGGCCGCACCCGTCGATCTCGGCGGCCTCCTGGATCTCGTGCGGGATCGCCCGCAGGAACGGCACGAGGATGATGACCGTCGTCGGCAGGCCGAACGCGATCTGCGGGAGGATCACGCCGGCGAGGCTGTCCATCAGGCCGAGCGAGCGGACCAGGATGTACAGCGGCGTGATCGCCACGGTCATCGGGAACATGAGCCCGGCAGCGAACAGCGCGTACAGCGCGGCGTTGCCCCGGAACCGGTAGCGCGCGAGGACGAAGCTCACCATGAGCCCGAGAGCGACGACCCCGATGGTCGTCGTCAGCGCGGAGATCACCGAGTTGACGAACGCGACCCAGAACCGCTCGTTGCCGAGCACCCGGAGGTAGGAGTCCAGCTGCCACGGGGAGGGGAAGCCCGCCGGGTCGGCGGCGATCTGCGCGTTGGACCGGAACCCGCCGACGACGATGTAGACGACCGGCCCGATCATCAGGGCGACGAAGACCAGCGCCACGAAGTACACCGTCGGGTTGCCCCAGCGCAGGTCCTGCCGGCGAGGGCGGGTCTGCCACGCGTTGACCTCGGGCGCCTCGACTGCCGCGATGGCCATCAGCCCTCCCCTTCCGTGAGCGCACCGGCCGTGTCACGGCGGAGCACGAACCGCTGGTAGACCAGCGCGATGACGAGCGAGACCAGGAACATCACCACGGCGACGGCGGAGCCGTAGCCGAAGTTGCCGGACATGCGCCCGTTCGAGTTCATGTAGGTCGCCATCGTCGAGACCCCGGCGGTGCCGGAGATGTACTGGCCCCAGATGATGTAGACGATGTCGAACAGCTGCAGGGAGCCGATGATCGAGAGGAACGCCCAGATGCGCAGGGTCGGCCCCAGCAGCGGCAGCACCACGTAGCGCTGCGTCTGCCAGTACGACGCGCCGTCGATGGACGCCGCCTCGTGCAGCTCCTCCGGGATGCCTTGCAGCCCGGCGAGGAACAGGATCGTGGCGTACCCGATGTACTTCCACGTCAGGATCACCATGAGGGTCCACATGGCGATCGACGGGTCGGCCAGCCAGCTCTCGCCGCTGATGCCCAGCTTGGCGAGGAACCCGTTGGCCGCGCCGCGGTCGGACAGGATCATCGCCCACCCGATGCCGGCGACGGCCTCGGAGATGACGTAGGGCACGAAGATCAGGACGCGGATCAGGGACTGCCCGCGCATCTTCTTGTTGAGCAGGAGCGCGAACGCGATCGCCACGGGTCCCTGCATCACCAGCGACAGGACCACGATCTGGAAGTTGTGCGTCAGCGCGGAGCGGAACTCCGGGTCCTGGAAGATGACCACGTAGTTGCGCAGGCCGATGAACTCCGTGGGCGGGCCGTAGCCCTTCCACCGGAAGAAGCCGTAGTAACCGGCCAGGATCACCGGCAGGATCACGAACGTCACGAAGACGACGACGGCGGGCGCTGACAGCGCCACGATCTCCACACGGGCCTTCCAGCCGCCGCGGCTACGCCGCCGCCGGGCCGGGTGCGGGGGCAGCGCCGTGGCGCTGCCCCCGCCCGTGGACAGATCCGCCGGCGAGGTCCTGACGTTCTCGCGTGCGGAAGCAGTCATGAGCTCGACCGGTTCAGCCCTTCGCGGCGGCAGCGTTCGCGCCGTCGATGATGGCCTGCGGGCTGCCCTTGCCTGCCAGCATGTCGACGATGCCCGTGTTCAGGGCGTTGCCGATGTTCTGGCCGAGACGGGTGTCGAGCCACATCGAGACGTACGGGGCCTTGGCGTAGGCCGCGAGCGCCTCCTGCAGCGCCGGCAGGGTCACCGTGTCCTGAGCCTCCTGGGCCGACGACGCCGGGATGGCGCTGTTCGCCGTGGCGAACGCGGCCTGGACGGACGCGCTGCCGAGGAAGTTGAGGAAGTCGGTGCACGCCGGCATCGGAGCCTTGGACGAGCAGGAGAACGAGTCCATCCCGCCCATCATCGAGCCCGGCTGGCCCTGGCCGCCGTCGATCTCCGGGAACGGGAAGAAGCCCATGTCCGGGAGCGGCTCACCGTCCTCGGTCAGCGACCCGACAGCACCCGGCTCCCACGAGCCCATGAGCTGCATCGCGGCCTTGTGCTGCGACATCAGACCGTCGGCCGAGTCGGGGGTGTTCTGCGCGGGCGTCGTGAGGAAGCCGTCCTGGAACGGGTTCATCGCGGCGAAGTCCTTGAGGTTCTCGCCCGCCTTGAGGAAGCACGGGTCGGAGAGGTCGGCCTCGTTCGAGGCCTTCTCGAGGGTGTCGGACGAGCACTGACGCAGGGCGAACCAGTAGAACCAGTGCGCGGCCGGCCAGGCGTCCTTGGCGCCGAGCGCCACCGGGATGATGTCCTTCTCCTGGAGCTTCTTCACCGCGTCGGTGAACTCGGCCCAGGTCGTCGGCGGGTTGTCGATGCCCGCCTCCTTGAAGAGGTCCTTCGAGTACCACAGGCCACCCGGCTGGACGGACATCGGCATCGAGTACCGCTTGCCGTTCAGGGTGCCCGCACCGAACGCGCCCTCGGGGATGTCGGGCGCGTCGATCGCGTCGGTGATGTCGGCGACCATGCCGGCCGCGACCATCTCGGCGAGCTTGCCGCCACCGCGCTGCAGGAACACGTCCGGCGGGTTGCCGCCGTTCATCGCGGTCTGGAGCTTGCCGTCGAGGTCCTCGTTCGGCACCGGCACGATCTCGATCGTGACGTTGGGGTGGTCCTTCTCGAAGGCCGCCTTGGTGTCCTGCCAGAACTTGGGGCCCTTCTCACCGGCCGTGTTGTTCTCCCACACGGTCAGCGTGACCTTCTCGCCACCGGTGCCGCCGCTCCCCGAGCCGCCCGGCTCCTCACTGGTGCTGCACGCGGCGGCGAGAAGGGCCACGGAGGCGCCCAGAGCGAGCCCGCTGAGGATTCGCTTCTTCATCGCTGAAGTCTCCTTACGTCGTCTTCGACACTCGGACAGCCGAAGTCTCGCCATGTGGCGCCGCTCACGTCAATCGGTATCGATAACGGTTTCGTTTCGTTTCGGGACCACCCGCAGGGCCGCTCTGCACGGTTTGCCCGATGTTCCTGGGCCGGAAGCGTTTCCGCAGGCCACTGCCGGTGCGGGCCGTTCGTGGATCGATATCGACAACGTTGACGGCGTATCATCGCGAGCCATGAGCCGGCGGGTCACGATCACGGACGTCGCGGCCGAGGCCGGGGTCTCCGTCGCGACCGTCTCGAAGGTCATCAACGGCCGCGACGGCATCGCCGCGTCGACGGTGAGCCACGTTCAGAGCGTCGTGGAGCGGCTAGGGTACGAGTCGAGCCTCGTCGCCCGCGGCATGCGCACGCAGCGCACGCACGCGATCGGCGTCCTCGTCGCCGAGTTCGAGCCGTTCAGCACCGAGATCCTCAAGGGCGCGGGCGCCGCGGTCGCGGGCTCCGGGTACGCGGTGCTCGCGTACACCGACGCGGACGCCGGGCCCGAGGGCTGGGAGCGCCGTTACCTGTCCCGGCTCGGCGGCACGCTGATCGACGGTGCCGTGCTCGTCACCCCGACGCTCAGCAGCCCGGTCGGCGCCTTCCCGGTCGTCGCGGTCGACCCGCACGCAGGCCCTGGCGTCATGCCGACCGTCGACTCGGACAACCTCGCCGGCGCGATGCTCGGCGTCCAGCACCTGCTCGACCTCGGCCACCGGCGCATCGGCTTCCTCGGCGGCCGGCGTGACCTCGAGTCGTCGGCGCTGCGCGAGGCGGGCTACGTGCAGGCGCTGTTCGACGCGGGCATCGCGCCCGACCCCGCGCTGATGCACGTCGCCGAGTACCGGCGGGACGCGGCGGAGGCCGCGACGGCGACGATGCTCGCCCTCGCCGACCCGCCGACCGCGGTGTTCGCGGCGAACGACGTCTCCGCGATGGGCATCCTCGACGCCGCGGCCCGCCTCGGCGTGCGCGTGCCGGACGAGCTGTCGGTCGTCGGGTTCGACGACATCCCCGAGTCCGCGTCGACCGTCCCCGCGCTGACGACCGTCCGGCAGGAGATCCAGGAGCTCGGCGCGACGGCCGTCCGGCTGCTGCTCGGCCTGCTCGACGGCACGCGCGCGGCCGAGCCCACCCCGCACGAGCGGCTCGCGACCCGGCTCGTCGTACGCGCGTCGACGGCCCCGCCCCGCCGCTGACCGCACCCCGGGCGTCCGCGCGGGGCGACGGTCGCGTGCCGTCGCGGCAGGCGCCCGCATCTCAGGACGAAAAGGTCACGTCACGCTGCGGGGCTCGAGGACGACGACCGTCGTGGGCGTGCTGCGCAGCGCGGAGTACCCCGTCGACGTCGTCGCCGTGGTCCTTCCACGCCTGCCAGAGCCGGTCGTGCTCGGCGCCCTGCGCCGCCCGCGCACGGACCGCGCGCGTGCCGTCCTTGTTCGTGACGGTGGCCTCCGGGTTCGCCGGCAGGTTCAGCCACCACGCCGGCTCGGCGTCCGCCCAGCCGTTCATGGCCAGCGTGACCAGGTTCGGGCCGTCCTCGAAGTACGCGACGATCACGGACCGGCTCTGGCCGGTGCGGCGGCCCGTCGTGGCGAGGTGCATCATCCCCCAGCGCGTCGGCTTCGGGCGGCCGACCATCAGGAACAACGTCGGTCGCGTCGCCATCACCGCGGGCCGCCCTGCGCTGCGTCGGCGGCGGGTCTCACGCCTGCATGTCGACGAAGCGCGAGTAGTGGCCCTGGAACGCGACGGTGATCGTGTCGGTGGGGCCGTTACGGTGCTTCGCGACGATGAGGTCCGCCTCCCCGGCGCGCGGCGACTCCTTCTCGTAGGCGTCCTCGCGGTGGAGCAGGATCACCATGTCGGCGTCCTGCTCGATGCTCCCGGACTCACGCAGGTCGCTCATCTGCGGCTTCTTGTCCGTGCGCTGCTCGGGGCCTCGGTTCAGCTGGGAGATCGCGATGACCGGGACCTCGAGCTCCTTGGCGAGCAGCTTGAGCGCACGGGAGAACTCGGAGACCTCCTGCTGCCGCGACTCGACGCGCTTGCCGGACGTCATGAGCTGCAGGTAGTCGATGACGACCAGCTTGAGGTCGTGGCGCTGCTTGAGCCGCCGGCACTTGGCCCGGATCTCCATCAGCGACATGTTGGGGGAGTCGTCGATGTACAGCGGTGCCTCGGAGATGCGGCCCATCGTCGCGGCGACCTTCGCCCAGTCGTCGTCGCCCATCTGACCGGTGCGCATCTTCTGCAGGTGCACGCGCGCCTCGGCCGAGAGCAGACGCATCGTGATCTCGTTGCGGCTCATCTCGAGCGAGAACACGACGGCCGCCATGTTGTGCTTGATCGCGGCCGACCGGACGATGTCGATGCCGAGAGTCGAGTTGTGCGTCGGCACCATCGACTCGCCCGCCAGGTACAGGTGCGACGGGTGCGCGATCTCGACGCAGCGCACGGGCACGCTCTCGACGCGCTCCACCGCGACGACCATCCGCTGGTGCAGCCGGGCTGTCGCGGGGCGGCGCCGCTCCTTGTGCACCAGCCGCTTGCGCTCGAGCGCGAACACGTCGTCGTCGGTGGTGAACGTGACCGTGTAGCAGGTGGACGACCGCTCGCTGCGGCCGCGGACCGACGTGGTCGACCAGTCGGTGCGGTAGCCGAGCGAGTGGACCAGCTCGCGGACGTCGCGCGCCAGGCGCTCGTCGGTGACGGCGAGCTGGACCGAGCCGGTCGGGTCGACGGTGCCGTCGGTGTCCAGAAGGCCGGCGAGGAGGTCCCGGCGCTGCTGCTCGCCCGCCCGGAGGTACGCCGCCGGGATGTGCTTCGAGCCCAGGACGCCGAGCGTTTGCAGTCGACGCTGGAACGTGCCGGACCGGTCGTCGCAGCTCTGGCAGCGCACGAGACCGGACGTCTCCGTGCCGCACTCGGGGCAGGTCGGGTGGGCGCGGACGACCAGGCCGCGACCCTCGAGCCGCATCGCGATCTCCGGGTCGGCGCTCCTGAACCGGCCCGAGGTCGAGTGGCCGCCGCCCAGCCAGACGCCCAGCGCGTACGGGTCGACCAGCAGCTCGGCCTCCGGCAGCGCGAGGGGTGCGCTGACGCGGACCGCGTGGTTGGCCCGGTGGTCCGCGGTCCCGCACCGCAGCGTGGCGGCGATCTCCTCGGTCGTGCGGATCGACGACGTGCGCGTCGTCCCCCGCCGCTCCGCCCGCGTGGTCGTCTCCCACTGGTGCAGCGCGTCCGCCACGATCGACGAGCCGTCGTCGAACGTCACGCGGTAGCAGGGACGGTCGACCAGCACCTCGGTGGCCGCGACGACGCGGGTGGGCGACCCGTCGGCTGCGAGCAGCTCGTCGCCCACGGCGACCTCGCCCATCGTCGTCCAGCCGGTCGGCGTGGGCAGCGGGGTGTCGAGAGCGAGGGCCTTGCCGATGGCCGGGCGTGCGGCGACGACGATCATCTGGCCCGGGTGCAGGCCGTTGGTCAGGCGGTCGAGGTCGGAGAACCCCGTCGGGACGCCGATCATCCCCTCGCCGCGATGGCCCGCCGCCTCGATCTCGTCGACCGTGCCGCCGATGATCTCGGCGAGCGGCAGGTAGTCCTCCGACGCGCGCCGCTCGGTGACGGCGTAGACCTCGGCCTGCGCGTTGTTCACCAGCTCGTCGACGTCCCCGCCGTCGGTGCCGTAGCCGAGCTGGACGATGCGCGTGCCGGCCTCGACGAGCTTGCGGAGGATCGAGCGCTCCCGCACGATCCGCGCGTAGTAGCCGGCGTTGGCGGCCGTCGGCACCGTCGAGATGAGGGTGTGCAGGTAGGGCGCGCCGCCGATGCGCCCGATCTCGCCCCGCTTGGTCAGCTCGTCGGCGACCGTGATCGCGTCGGCCGGCTCGCCGCGCCCGTACAGGTCGAGGATGGAGTCGTAGATGACCTCGTGCGCCGGGCGGTAGAAGTCGCTGCCGCGCACCTGCTCGATGACGTCGGCGATCGCGTCCTTGCTGATCATCATGCCGCCGAGCACGGAGCGCTCGGCCTCGAGGTCCTGCGGCGGGGTGCGGTCGAACCCGGCGCCGCCGCCACGGTTCTCGCCGGCGTCCGGCGGCAGCCCGTACTCGAGCTCCTCGATCGTCACTGGCCACCCATCCTGCTCGTCCCCGGTGTCGAACACGTGTTCTATCAGGGGCCACCGACACACCCTGGGCGGCGGTCCGTGCGGCCGGGCGCTCCCGAGCCTGACCTCCACCCGCACGCGAGGCTAGGACCCCGGTCGGCGCGTCCCCAAACCGCCCTGTTGACACTGCTGGGGACGGCCTGTGGACGCACCCCGGGTGACTGTGCACAGGTCGTGGACATCCCTGTGGATACGGTGGGCGCCGACCCCGCTCGGCCGCGTGTCACCCGCGTGAACGCCATGCACCGCCTGTGGAACGAGAAAGTTCGGAGACCATCCCACGTGTCGGACACCCCCGCTCACCACGAGGACGACGAGCGCGCCGGCGACGCCGCGCCGGCCCGGCCCGACCGGAGGGCGGCCGGCTCCGCGCGCTCGTCCGTCGACCGGCAGATCCTCGCCCTGGCGGTGCCCGCGCTGGGCGCCCTCGTCGCCGAGCCGCTGTTCGTCCTCGTCGACTCCGCCGTCGTCGGGCACCTCGGCACCGCCCCGCTCGCCGGCCTCGCGCTCGCGTCCACCCTGCTCGTCACGATCGTCGGCCTGTGCGTCTTCCTCGCCTACGCGACGACCGCGGCCGTGGCGCGACGGCTCGGGGCGGGGGACAGGCGAGGCGCCCTGCAGGTCGGCGTGGACGGCATGTGGCTCGCCGCCGGGCTGGGCGTGGTGCTGGCCGGCGCGCTGTGGGCCGCGGCGCCGTGGCTCGTCGAGGCGCTCGGCGCCGAGGGTGAGGTCGCACGGCAGGCCGTCGTCTACCTGCACTGGTCCGCCCCGGGGCTGCCCGGGATGCTCCTCGTCCTCGCGGCGACCGGAGCCCTGCGCGGCCTGCAGGACACCCGCACGCCGCTGTGGGTCGCCGCCAGCGGGGCGGTCGTCAACACCGTGCTCAACGTCTGGTTCGTCTACGGCCTGCACCGCGGCATCGCCGGCTCCGGGTTCGGCACGGCGCTCACGCAGCTCGGCATGGCGACCGTCCTCGTCGTCGTGGTGGTCCGCGGCGCCCGGGGTGTGGGCGCGGACCTGCGGCCGGCCGCCGGCGGGATCTGGGCGAACGCGCGGGCCGGGTTCCCGCTGCTCGTCCGGACCGCCACCCTGCGTGGGGCGATCCTGCTCACCGTGTGGGTGGCCACGGGGCTCGGCGCGGTCGCGCTCGCCGGGCACCAGGTCGTCAACTCCGTCTGGGGGCTCACGGCGTTCGCGCTCGACGCGCTCGCGATCGCCGCGCAGGCGCTCGTCGGCCACGCGCTCGGCGCGGCCGACGTCCCGCGCACGCGCGCCGTGCTGCGCCGCACGCTGCAGTGGGGCGTCGGCGCCGGGGCGGTGCTCGGTGTCGTCGTCGGCGGGGCGGCGTGGCTCTACGTCGGCCTGTTCGCCTCGGACCAGCAGGTCCGCCACGCCGCCCTCGTCGCGCTCGTCGTCGCCGCCGTGACGATGCCGATGGCGGGGTGGGTGTTCGTGCTCGACGGCGTCCTCATCGGCGCCGGCGACGGGCGGTTCCTCGCCTGGGCGGGCGTGCTCACGCTCGTCGTCTACGTGCCGTTCGCGCTCGCGGTCCGGGTGTGGGCGCCCGACGGCGCCGCGGGGCTGGCCTGGCTGTGGGCGGCCTTCGCCGGGGTGTTCATGGCGGCCCGGGCGCTGACCACGGGGTTGCGCGCCCGCGGGACGGCCTGGATGGTGACCGGGGCCTGACGTCGTCGGCGCCCGGCCCGGCGCGGGGCGGGCGGACGGGCTCAGTGCCGCGGCGGGCGCAGGCGCAGGTCGGCCCCGGTGTGGTCGCGGTGCGCCTGCACGTACGCGTCGACCACCGGCTGCAGCCGCCGCTGCGCGAGGGCGACCTGGTCCTCGGCGTCGGGCCCGTCGGCCCGGGCGACGGCGTCGGCGTGCGCGACGATCGCGGCGGCGAGCAGCGCGGCGTGCGAGCGCACGCGCTGCGCGGTCCGGGGGGAGAAGTGCTCGCTCACGCAGACACGGTACGCACCGGTCCGTTCCGCTGAGGGCAGATCCGTGCAACGACCACGGGCGCCCGGCGGCGCCTAGCGTGGGCAGCACGACGAGGCGCCAGGAACGGCGCCGGACGACGACGCCGGACGGGGCGCCGGACCGGGCGGGGGCCCGGCGGCAGGGCGAGGGGAGGGGCTGTGCTCGAGGTGACGACCGAACCGCTGCTGCGCCGGCTCGTCGGCGAGGTGCTCCGGCGCCGCCGCCGCGAGCAGGGGCGCATCCTCAAGGACGTCGCCGACGAGGCGCGGGTCTCCCTGGCCTACCTCTCGGAGATCGAGCGGGGACGCAAGGAGGCGTCGTCGGAGGTGCTGCAGGCGGTGTGCCGCGCGCTCGACCTGCGGCTCGTCGACCTCGTCGGCGCCGCCCACGCCGAGCTGGCCGCCCTCGAGGGGCGGGTCGTGCTCGACCTCACCGCGCCGGACGCGCTCTCCGGCCGGCGGACCGCGCGGGCGGTCGTCGCGCCGAGCCGGTCCAGCGGCGTCACCGACGCCGTCCTGCTCGCCGCCTGAGCCTCACAGCCCCGCGGGGCGCACACGGCCGCCCGGGCGTACGTCGTCGAGCCGGTCGACGACGCGGTCGACGAACCCGTACGCCTGCGCCTCCTCCGCGGTGAACCAGCGGTCGCGGTCCGCGTCGCGCTCGATCGTCTCGACGTCGTGACCGGTGTGCTCCGCGACGAGCCCGAGGATCGTCCGCTTCGTGTGGAGCAGGTTCTGCGCCTGGATCGCCACGTCGACCGCCGTGCCGCCCACCGCGCCCGACGGCTGGTGCATGAGCACCCGCGAGTGCCGCAGCGCGAACCGCTTGCCGGGAGTCCCCGCCGAGAGCAGGAACTGCGCGGCGCTCGCGGCCAGCCCCATGACGAGCGTCGACACGTCGTTCGGGATGAGCCGCATCGTGTCGTACATCGCCAGCGCGGCGGAGACCGAGCCGCCGGGGGAGTTGACGTACAGCGCGACGTCGGCGCGCGGGTCCTCCGCGGACAGCAGGAGCAGCTGCGCGCACACCCGGTTCGCGACGACGTCGTCGACCTCCTGGCCCAGCACGACGATGCGCTGGTGCAGCAGGCGGGCGGAGAGCTCGTCGTCGAACGGGCGCGCGGGCGCGGCCGCGCGGGCCAGGACGGTGGTGGTGTCAGGCGTGGTCATGACGCCGACGCTGGCACGCCGGCGGCCCGGGCGGTCGCCCGCTCTGCCGTGCGCGGATCCCCTCAGGGCAGAGCGGGCCCGGGGCCGCCCGCCCCAGCGAGTTCGGCAGTTCCACGCGAGATCGGCAGGTGCAGCTCACGAACTCACGTGGAACTGCCGACCTCGGCGCGGCGCGCCAAGCCGGCTCGGTCGGCGACCGAGCCGCACGGTGGGTCGCCGAGGCGGGGACGGCGGCGAGGGTCAGACCGGCGAAGGCCAGGCCGGCGGCGCCGGTCAGACCCAGGAGTCGTGCGCGCATGGTGGTGCGTCCTTCCGTGAGGGCCCGCCCGGGTGGCGAGAGGCTGTCGTCCTCTCTTCCGGGCGAGCCCCCGGTCTGGATGCACCTGCGCTCGTTCTGTGTGCGATTGAGCGCGGAAGTTCTTAGCGCACCTTCACGGCGTCCTTCGCCGACGCAGCTGCGTACGTCTTGGTGGCCGCGAACGCGACCCGCCAGGTGCCCGAGACCTGCTGCGTGAACTTCCTCGAGTACGCGCCCTTCTTGTCGGTCCGCACCGAGCCCATGTACTTCTCCGGCTTGGGTCCCGTCGGGTTGAAGTAGACGCGCAGGGTCTTGTTCGCGAAGTCCTTGTAGTAGGGCTTCCCCGCCGCGGTGAAGGCGAGTGCATCCGCGGTCCCCTTCACCGTGACCTTGGTGCCCTTCTTCACCGGCTCCGGCGTCGCGTTCGTCTTGAGGATCACGTTGCGCTTGGTCGTGAACGACGCGACCCGGTCGTCGTACAGGTACTCGACGCCCTCGTAGTCCCCCCAGTAGTCGTCCCAGATGTTCGCGCTGGCCGAGAGTCCGACGTACCAACGGTCGGTGTACACGGCGGGCGGAACCGTCAGGACGACACGCTGGTGGTCATCGCTCACGTCGACGAGGTCGAACATGTCGAACCCGAGCCCGCCGGCCGTCTCGAGGGTGATGTAGTTGTCGTACGAGAGGATGAAGTCGTTCGAGGCCTCGTAGTAGACGTCGATCACGAGCTTCTTCGACTTCTTGCCCACGACGACCGCGTCCTTGACGCTGACCGTCGCGGTGAACCACTGGTCGATGTCGCCGGTGTCGATCGTGCCGGTGGTCGCAGTCGCGGGGGCA
>Ga0180221_1000689_pt1 | contig 26571 bp, 35 predicted proteins | sample eDN5th37CKraftMG_FD_151339 | JGI IMG/M metagenome (GOLD analysis project Ga0180221, IMG submission 151339) | Enriched Miracle-Growth compost microbial communities from Emeryville, California, USA - eDNA 5th pass 37_C Kraft MG (version 2) (version 2) ...
ATGATGGCCGGATCGATCAGCAGGCCGGTAACGCCGGCGCCATTCACCGTGATGCTGCCCTTGTTTTGCAGGTTGCCGAACACCTCGGTCGGCGCGCCGATGGGCGAGGGAGTGTCATCGTCCCCGGCGTAGGACAGGTCGACGCCGTTGAGGTCATCCCCCGTAGCCTGTACCTGCGCATTGAGCACCAGGTCGTGGTTGAAGGTGTCGCTGTAGAAACGAATGGGCTGGTCGCTGCCAGTGAAGGCACCGGTCACTTCGGTGCTGTCGGTGTAGGTGTTGCCTTCGCTATCCAAGCCGCTGTTGGTCAGCGTCAGGGCGTGGGCGGCGAGGGGCAGAGCGCTGGCGGAAATGGCCAGGGCGAGCAGGGTTTTGCGGTACGTCGGGGTCATGGGTTCAGGTCCTTGAGTGTGTGTGGCTGTGGTTCTTTTCTCTTCTGGGATGTGTCTCGACGGGCAGCTCCTGGGTTTTCAAAAAACAAAAAGGTCCCTGCTCCGCCCACGACCAAGCGATGGCCGTGGGCGGAGTTGGGTATTCCGAGTGGGGTTAAGAGAGGCTAGGGATTAGCGGTCGAAGCTGAAGTCGTAGTCGCCCTCGCTGGTGGAAATGGAAACCTCGACGACTTTCTGGCAGTAGCGCGAGTCGACTTTCAGTACTTCGCCGAAGGCCATCTTGTGCGGCAGGTCTTCCCAGACGTAGCGCTTACAGTTCCCTCGGTTCACTTCCACGCTGTTGATGGTGACCTCGTTCTTCTTGGAGGTGATTTGGAGCTGGGGGCTGCCCCACATTTCGTTCTGTCCCAGTTCAACGGTGATGGGCGGCTTGGAGTCGCAACCGGTCAGCGCGGCGACGATCAGGAGCAGGGGGAGGTACTTCTTCATCGAAAGGATTCCTGTGAAAGAGCTCCGGGCTACCAGGCGGAGCGGCAGAGGTTTTTCTTGCTGGTCAGGGGTTGGAGAACCTGGGGAAGGTTCTGAGTTGGGAGCTTCACCGTCTGGCCACCAGCGCTGAGCTGCAGAGTGCGGGCCTTGCGCAGCGCAGCCCAGAAGCCCGGGAAGCTGGCACTGCAGGCTTCGCAGTCGGTGTAGAAGGGATTGCTGAAGGTGGTGCCATCGACGATGACATCGAAGCCATCGTTTTCGGAGGAGTACTGCTTGCCGGCGATAGTGGCGTAGGCGGAGACCGCGCTCTCTCCATCGTCTGGGCAGGTGATGTTCAACTGGTTGCCGTTGCCGTCGTCGACCAGATGTTCCTCGACGCCTTGGGTGTAGCTGGAGGTCCATTCGTATCTGCCCGCATATGCGGTGCAGATGGTCATGGCGTTGATGGCAAAAGCAAACAGCAGGGCTAGCGCTCTGATCATTTTCATGAGGGAGGTCTCTCGTGAAGGAGATTTAGGCCTGGTGAGTGTTGGTGCTGGTCTCTTCGTAGAACTGCGTGCTTTCGTGGTGTGTGCGTCCCGCATACAGCTTCCTTGCGTAAGGTCTGATCATCGGAAGAGGGTTATTGGGCAGTCTATTTTTGAGATTTATTCTCGAATGACATGACTATGTGATCATACCAGTTTCGAGCTCTTCAAGGATTATCTTCATCTTTAAGCGAAGAGATCCGCGATGGAGCTGAAGGTCGCTTTCGCCTTATGTCTGAAAGAATTGAGGAGTCAGCGATATCTGGCTCAAGTCGATTTGGGACATCAGGCACACGTCAGCCGCTTGGAGTCAGGCAAGCAAGAGGCGACGCTGACAACGTTTGAGCAGATGGCAGATGCACTAGGCATGTCATCGATTGAACTCTTTGCCCGCGTCGTAGCCATCCAGTCAGGCCAAGACCCTGTTCAGCTTTTACGAGCGGTTGCGACAGATATGAAAAGAAAGGATTCGAGAAAGGACTGATCGGGTAAGTAGTGTTTTCGGCTCCTGCTATGTTGTTTCAATCTGGTGGAGTAAGGCGAATTCCGGCCCAGCGAATGAAGCGCTGAAGCAGCAGTAGGGTTAGTCCAAGCGTGATGAGCACAGGCCAAAAACGCAGCATGAGTACCAGCAGCGCAATGGCCACTGCACAGCTGGCCAGCACGCCGATAAACACGAACAGCAAACCAATGAAGCGCACCAGGCTCATGGCGCGGTCCTCCTCGTAGGTTGAGTGGCGGATGTCACTCCGCAGCGTGTTGAGCCCGGGCTTTCAGCAGTGTCGACAGGGTTGGTTTCGGCGTAGCTGGGGGCTCTGCTGCAGGAGCGCCCGAAGGTGGCGATTCAGAAACTGGCTCCGGGAAGAACTCCTCGGCGATGGCCCCGTTTCCTCGTCGCTGTCCTCGAAAGCGCCATTGGCAAATCCCAGTCGTGCGGTGGCATCCAGCGCCACCTGGTCGAAGCCGGATGCCTGGCGCGCCTCGTCGAGCTCTCGGGCCTGTAGCAGCGCTTCCTCCATCGACAACCCACTGCGCACGGAGAAGATCGGCGAGCCGTGGCTTTGCCGGGTGGACTTGCCACGCAGGCGCAGCTCCAGCGGTAGGCACGCCAGGCGGTTGCCCGAGATCGCCTGCAGGTACTGCAGCCGGGCCGCGAGGGGCGGATGCTGTTGAAGCCGGTGGTGCGGAACACGAAGCTGCTCAGTGGATCCTCATCGCCGATGGCCATGTTGAGGCGACCGTAGGGCTTACAGGCACCGCCCTTGGCCAACGAACAGCCATCCGGCGAGGGGCAGGGCAGCGAGGCGATGCCGTCCTGGCCCCGGCGCTTGCAGGTCTCGCCGTTGCCAACACACAGCGGTCGCCTGGACTGCCGATCGAACAGGCAGTACTCGGCACGGAAGTTCAGTTCTGGGGTGTTAAGTTAAACAGCAAGCGGATTGGGATACTGCAGATCTTGCCATCTTAGATTTGGCGCATTTTTTCATCTAGGCGATTAGTCAGCGCAATGGGGCCGGCCGTTGGCGTCTCCCTGGGGAAGACCCGCCCCCTGCTCGACGGATCGGCTGAAACGAATCTACGCGAGGTCATGCTAACTCCTGCGTGCCTTTGGACTAGATTCAAGGTCCTAGGGCGTGCTGTGGTTGGTGGAGAGCGAATGACAATGAAGGCGGCGTCAGTAATGACCCGCCTTGCGGACTTCAGTGCAGCTTCAACCGTGGCTCGGTACTGCGCCCGATGCGGTCGCCAATCATCATCAGCGCCGTGCGGGTGAAGCCATACAGCGCCATCTGGTGCATGCGGTACAGCGAGATGTAGAACATCCGCGCCAGCCAGCCTTCCAGCTTCACGCTGCCCATCAGGTTACCCATCAGGTTGCCCACCGCGCTGAAGCGCGACAGCGAGATCAGCGAGCCGTAGTCGGTGTAGCGGTATTCCCCCAGCGGCTTGCCTTCCAGGCGCGCCACCAGCGACTTGGCCAGCAGCGAGGCCTGCTGGTGCGCGGCCTGGGCGCGCGGCGGCACGGTACGTTCGCTGCCGTCGCCGAGCGGGCAGGCGGCGCAGTCGCCGAAGGCGAAGATGTTCTCGTCGCGGGTGGTCTGCAGAGTCGGGCGCACCACCAGTTGGTTGATGCGGTTGCTCTCCAGGCCATCCAGGTCCTTGAGCAGGCTGGAGGCGCGGATGCCGGCGGCCCAGACCTTGAGGCTGGCGGGAATGAACTCGCCGCTGGCGGTCTTCAGCCCCTCGGCGCTCACCTCGCTGACCGGCGAGCCGACCAGCACGCGCACGCCGAGCTTCTTCAGGGTGCGGTGCACCGGCTGGCTGATGCGCTCGGGCAGCGCCGGCAGCACGCGCGGGCCGGCCTCGATCAGGGTGATGCGCATGTTCTCCGGCTGGATGCCGGTCAGCCCGTAGGCCGCCAGTTCCTGCGCGGCATGGTGCAGCTCGGCCGACAGCTCGACGCCGGTGGCGCCGGCGCCGACGATGGCCACGCTGATCTGGTCGTCCTCGCCCTGGCGGGCATGGGCACGCAGGTAGTGGGTGAGCAGTTGCTTGTGGAAGCGCTCGGCCTGCTCGCGGGTGTCCAGGAAGATGCAGTGCTGCGCGGCCCCGGCGGTGCCGAAGTCGTTGGTGGTGCTGCCGATGGCCAGGACCAGGGTGTCGTAGTCCAGGGTGCGCGCCGGCAACAGCTCGCGGCCGTCCTCGTCGAGGGTGGCGGCCAGCTGGATGCGCTTGGTCGCACGGTCCAGCCCGCTCATCCGGCCGAGCTGGAACTGGAAGTGGTTCCATTTCGCCTGGGCGACGTAGTTCAGCTCATCCTCCGAGGAGTTGAGCGAGCCGGCGGCCACTTCGTGCAGCAGGGGTTTCCAGATGTGGGTGAGGTTGGCGTCGACCAGGGTGACCTGGGCGCGGCCCTTCTTACCCAGGGTGCGGCCGAGACGGGTCGCGAGCTCCAGCCCGCCGGCGCCGCCGCCGACGATCACGATACGATGGGACATGGGACGTACTCATAGCTAGGGAATCCTGTGCGGGCCGGCGGCGCTGCTAATGCGCGAGGTAGGCCAGGAGGCGGCTGAGCAGTCCCAGGACGATGACCACGAGGGTGAGCCCGGCCATCATCAGCCAGGGCTTGAAAGGTGCACGCTCGACTTGGTGAACGGGCGAGCTGAGGTACTGCTCGACCTTCTGCTGGTCTTCGGGGCTCAAGCGACTGGGCATGGGCGGCCTCCGTTTCTAATGCCGAGCATTCTAGTCGGCTGTTGGCTCGCGCTCAATCCGACCCGGCGGTCAGAGCCCGACACCGTTGTCCAGCAGCACCACGCGGCCGAGCTGGTCGCGCAGGAAGTCCGGGGCGTCGTCGTGGGCGAAGATCACCCGGGCGAAGTTCGGCCCCACCAGCGACAGCGAACGCCAGCCCTGGCGCAGGAACTCGGTGGGCGGCGGAAAAGGGGTGTTGAAGTCCGGCGTTTCGCGCTTGAGGCTGACGAAGGCGAGCAGGTCCAGCTCGCCCGGGTCGATGCCGCGCTCGCTGTAGTTGTGCGCCTTCTTGCGCAGGGTCGGCGCCAGGCGCCGCTGCAGCTCGGCGCAATTGATCCGCCTGGGCTTCTGCTCGCGGCGGATCAGTTGGCGCAGGCTCTGGGCCAGGCGCCGGCGCTGCAGTTCGTCGCGCCATTCCTCGTTGAGCCGGCGGCCCTCGTCGAGGACGAAGAACACCTCGAAGCAGGCATCGCGAAACAGCACGTCCGGCGGCTGCTGTTCCGGCGCGATGAACTCGTCCTGGCGAAAGGGCACCTTGAGCGTCTGCAGCAGGCGCTCGCAGGCCCAGCACTCCCGGTCCCACTTGCGCGCGTTGGAGAGGAACTCATTGGCCAGTTCCGCCTGGCGCCGGAGCAGGTGCAGGTAATCGGCTTCATTCATATCAACAGCTTAGCTGCTGCTGGCGCTTCGGTCCCGCTGCGACATGGCGCCTCACCCCGCGGCGGGGCAAAAGCGGCGGAATCGGCGGCGCCCTGTGTACACTGTGGCGATCCTTTCCCGGAGCCCTTCAGCATGTTCCTGCGCAGCGCCTCGACCGCCGACCACCCGCGGCTCATCGCCCTCTGGGAACGCACGCCGGGCATCCAGCTGTGCCGCGACGACGAATTCGAACCCTTCGCCGCCTACCTCGCGCGCAACCCCGACCTCAGCCTGGTGCTGGAGGCCGAGGGTGCGCTGATCGGCAGCCTGCTGGTCGGCCACGACGGCCGCCGTGGCTACCTGCAGCACCTGGTGGTGGACGCGCCCTACTGCGGCCGCGGGCTGGCCCGGCGGATGCTCGACGAGGCCCTGGCGCGCCTGGCGCGGCTGGGCATCGGCAAGTCCCATGTCTTCGTCCTGCGCGACGCCCCCGAAGCGCTGGCCTTCTGGGAGGGCCAGGCCGGCTGGGGGCGGCGCGACGACATCCTGGTCTATTCCGCCGGAGCCTGAGCATGAACATCAGAAGAACCTGCGCCGCACTCTTGCTATCCCTGGTCCCGCTGCTGGCCCTGGCCGCCGGCGAGGCGGGTGCCCCGACGGGCTGGACGCTGCTCGACCAGTACGACAAGTCCTACACCCAGAACGATGACCTGAAGGTCCTGCTGGTGGCCCGCGACATGGCCGGCGGCAAGTTGGTGAAGGCAGCATTGGAAGGGCGCCCGCAGGGTTACCTGGAGCAACGCCATGCGGTCTTCGTCGCCGACATCAGCCGCATGCCCTCGCTGATCTCCAAGATATTCGCCGTGCCGGCCATGCGCGACTACAACTACCGCGTGCTGCTCGACCGCGAACCGCGGGTGGCCAGCCACTTCCAGGTGCCGGAAGACAGCGTGCTGTGGATAAGCCTGCAGCAGGGCAGGGTGCTCGCCAGCCAGGCCTATACCTCGGCGCCCGCGCTGCGCGAGGCGCTGGAGCAGGTCGCCAAGTGATAGCCGCGCAGCTGCTCTCGGAAGAGAGCCTGACCCTGGGTTGGGCGATCTACCTGCCCGCGCTGGCCCTCGCCGCGTGGCGCGCGCCCTGGGTGGAAATGGTCAGCGACTTCCGCCGCCAGCACCTGGTGTTCGGCACCATGCTGGCGTTGTTCCTGCTGTGGCTGGTGCGCCGGGACTTCGCCTCGGGGCTGTCGTTCCACTTCATCGGCATGACCGCGGTGACCCTGCTGCTGGACTGGCCGCTGGCGCTGCTCGTCGGCCTGGTGGCGCAACTCGGCCTGTGCCTGCTGGGGCGCCAGGACTGGGTGGCGATCGGCGTCAACGGCGTGCTGTTGGTGCTGGTACCGGTGTTCATCACCGAAATGGCGGCGCTGTTCGTCGAACGCCGCCAGCCGCGCAACCTGTTCGTCTACATCTTCTGCTCGGGCTTCTTCCCCGCGGCGCTGGCGGCCCTGTGCTGCATGCTGCTGGGCCTGGGCCTGCTGTGGGTCGACGGCATCTTCCCGATGCCGCCCTGGCTGGATGACTTCATCGGCTACCTGTGGCTGATCATGTTCCCCGAGGCCTTCATCAACGGCACTGTGGTCACCGGCCTGGTGGTCTTCTACCCGGACTGGCTGGAAACCTTCAACCGCACCCGCTACCTGCAGGCGCCCTGGAAGGAAGAGAAGAAGGAAGAGGGCAAGGACGACGAGGATGAGTCGCATTGATGACAGCCAATTCGCCGCTGTCATCCCTTTCCTCGGATTGATCCAAGTCAGTTCGCCACAACCGCCACGCCGGGACACTCTGCTGCCCCACAGCAATGGAGAACGGCATGAGCATTCACAGTTGGGCCGAACAACGCCTTCACGAACTGCTGCTGGAAGCCGAAGCAGCGGGCATGGACACGCAACTGGTCCTGCGCGCCCTGCTCAGCTCGGTGGTGCGGGCCAACGCCCAGGTCCGCACGGAAGAAGACCTGGCGCACGAACTGCACTTCCTCGCCGACAACCTCGACGAGGATCGGGACTACGCGTTCATGCGGCCGTGAAGACGATCAGGGATATTCCTGGCGCGAATGCAGGACGCTGACTACTTCGATGCATTCAGCGTCGATCCGGTAAACCAGGATGTAGTTGGGGTGGATCACGACTTCTCGTGTGCCGGGTACTCGTCCATGACGGTAAAGGTAGGGATGCTGGGCCAACGGCAGCACGGCAGACTCCACGCGTTCCTTGAGGCGCCTTGCTGCTTGGGGATCCTCGTTGGCTATATAGGCGAGAATGGTCGCGAGGTCATCACTGGCACTCCTGCGCCAGATGATCGATAGCACTAGTCGTTGCCCTGGCGCCGGGCTTCGGCCTGGGCAATGATGGCGTCCATGTCGACCATTACCTCGTCATGGGGACGCCCTGGTTGGTTGTCTGTAAGGGACTTCTGCACCTTTTGGCGGAACCAGCGATCATGGCTGGCTGCCTGCTCCGGGGTTTCGAACTCGGAGACTATGGGGGAAAGTCGGGCGCTCATGATTCGGGCCTCTGCTGCAATTCTCGTCAGTCTACACCCCGGCGTGGGCCAGGGCGCAACCGTGAAGTCTCTGGTTGGTTCGTAGGAGCAACAGTCTTGCCGACTGCGCCGAGATGCTCTTTGTAGGATGGGTTGAGCTTGCGAAACCCATGCGGTCGCGGTGATGGGTATCGCTTCGCTCAACACCATCCTACGGGGGAAGGTGTAGGAGCGGATTCATCCGCGATGCCGGCCAACAGGCCGGCCCATCCCACCTCGCGAACCCTCAATGCCCCCGCATCGGCGGCGCATCCAACTCCCCGGAGAACACATCGTCCTCCAGGTCGTTGCCGGGAATCGCATGCTCCTCGGCGGCCCAGGCGCCCAGGTCGATGAGCTTGCAGCGTTCGGAACAGAAGGGGCGGTAGAGGCTCTTGGCACTCCACTCCACCGGGGCGCCGCAGGTCGGGCATTCAACGGTCAGGGGCTGGCTCATGGGCGTCCTCCGCGCAGGCTGAGATAAAAGTCGTGCAGGCGCTCCACTTCGCGCTGCAGGTGGCCGAGATCGCGGTCGTTCAGCAGTATGTCATCGGCATGCTTGAGGCGGTCGTTGCGCTGCGCCTGTGCCTGCAGAATGGCGCGCACCTGTTCCTCGGAAACGTTGTCCCGGCGCACGGTGCGCTCCAGCTGCAGGTGCTCGGGCGTATCCACCACCAGCACCCGCTGGGCCATGCGGTGCTGCCCGGATTCCACCAGCAACGGCGAAACCAGGATGGCATAGGGCGACTCGGCCTGCGCCAGGTTGCTGGCGATCTCCTGGCCGATCAGCGGGTGCAGCAGCTGCTCCAGCCAGCGGCGCTCCTCCGCGGACTGGAAGATGCGCTCGCGCAGGGCGGCGCGGTTCAGGGTGCCGTCGGGCTGCAGCATGGCTTCGCCGAAGCGCTCCACGATGCTCGCCAGCGCCGGCCGGCCGGGCTCGACGACCCAGCGCGCGGCATGGTCGGCATCCACCATGTGCACGCCGAGGTTAGCGAAGTGGGCGGCGGCGGCGCTCTTGCCGCTGCCGATGCCGCCGGTGAGGCCAAGGATCCAGGGTTTCATCGTACTCCTCGCGCCAGGCTCCCCGTCGCCCCGCGAACGCGGGGGCCCAGGCGAGCCAGCGTTCGAGCAGGAGCTACCGGAAACCGGCGAACTGCAGATAGGTAGTGGTTATTTGATCACCCCAGAGCAGCGCAATCCAGCCGGCAATGGCCAGATAGGGCCCGAAGGGGATCGGCGTGCTGGTCTCGGCATTGCGCAGGCGCAGCAGAATGACCCCCAGCACGGCCCCGACCAGGGACGAGAACAGAATGGTCAGCGGCAACACCTGCCAGCCACCCCAGGCGCCGAGCATGGCCAGCAGCTTGAAGTCGCCATAACCCATGCCTTCCTTGCCGGTCAGCAGCTTGAACAGCCAGTACACCGACCACAGGCTCAGGTAACCGAACACCGCCCCCCAGAGCGCATCGCCCAGGCTGGTGAAAAGCCCGAAGTAATTGACGATCAACCCCAGCCAGAGCAGCGGCAGCACCAAGGCATCCGGCAGCAACTGGTGGTCGACGTCGATCAGGCTCATGGCCAGCAGCCCCCAGGTCAGCAACAGCATGGCTCCGGCCTGCCAGGTAAAGCCGAAGTGCCAGGTAACGAAACCGGAGAGCAGGGCGGTGGCCAGCTCGACCAGCGGATAACGCGCACTGATCGGCGCCTTGCAGGCCGAGCACTTGCCGCGCAAGGCCAGGTAGCTGATGACGGGGATGTTCTCCCAGGCGCGAATCTCATGGCCGCAGTGCGGGCACGCCGAGTTGGGTAGGACCAGGTTGTAGGTGGCCTTTTGCTCGGGCTGGGGCAGGGAAAGCGTATCGCGCGCCTGCTGTTGCCATTCCAACTCCATCATCTTCGGCAGGCGATGGATGACCACGTTGAGGAAGCTGCCGATCAGAAGACCGAGCAAGGCCGCGCATAAAACAAAGGCCAGCGCGTGGCTGGCCAGGAAGTCGAGTACAGGCATGCTTAGACGACGGAGCCCAGTTGGAAGATGGGGAGATACATAGCGATGATCAGGCCGCCAACCAGTACGCCGAGAACTGCCATGATCATGGGTTCCATTAGGGTGGTGAGGTTGTCGACGGCGTTGTCGACCTCTTCTTCGTAATAACTGGCGACTTTGTCCAGCATGGAGTCTAGAGAGCCTGACTCTTCACCAATGGCAGCCATTTGCACTGCCATGCTGGGGAAGACCCCAGTGGTTCGCATGGAGAAGTTGAGTTGAGTGCCCGAAGAAACATCCTGCTTGATCTTGGCCACTGCGTTGCGAAACACAACGTTGCCGGTTGCGCCAGATACTGAGTCCAGCGCTTCGACCAAGGGTACGCCTGCCGCAAATGTAGTAGACAAAGTACGTGCGTATCGGGCGACTGCGGATTTGTAGATAATTCCCCCAATGATAGGGAGTTTAAGAATTCCCCTGTCGACCGAGTCGCGAAAATTTTCAGAACGACGATGAGCTTCACGAAGAGCAAAGGCTAGACCGAACAGTGCGATTAGGATAATAAACCACCATTCCTGTAGCATTTCAGACAAGCCAATAACCATCTGTGTAAAAGCAGGAAGCTCTGCGCCAAAATTAGAAAATACAGATTGGAATTGTGGGACGACCTTAATTAAAAGTATCGCCGATACGATGACTGCTACAACAATAACGGCAATGGGGTATGTCATTGCCTTCTTGATTTTTGCTTTGAGCGACTCTGTTTTTTCCTTGTAGGTTGCCACTCGGTCGAGTAGGGTTTCTAATGCGCCAGACTGTTCGCCTGCGTCTACTAGATTGCAATAAAGATCATCGAAATATAGTGGCTTCTTGCGCAAGGAATTAGCTAGGCTATTCCCAGCAGAGACCTCTTGTTTGATATCTTCGACTAACCTTTTCATGCTGGGTTTATCGAAGCCGTCTGCGATGATGTCAAAGGATTGTAGTAATGGGACACCTGAACCCATCATGGTTGCCATCTGCCTAGTGAACAGGGCGATATCCATAGGCTTGATTTTCTTGCCCTTGCCCGATAGCGAAATGCTTTTCTTGCGCACCTTGGTCGGGTTAATGCCTTGCTTGCGCAATTGCGCCTTGACCAAGGCGACATTCGCACCCGATAGCTCGCCCTTGACCTTGCCGCCTTTGCGATCCGTGCCTTCGAATGCGAAAACACTGGTTTTCAACGCTTTTTCCGCCATGGATTAATCCTTGGTCACGCGGTTGACTTCCTCGAGGCTGGTAATGCCTTGCATGGCCTTGAGCAGGCCCGAGGTGCGCAAGTCATTGAAGCCTTCTTTGCGGGCTTGCTCCGCGATCTGAATGGAGTTGCCTTCCTCCATGATAATCCGTTGTAACGCTGGCGTGTTTTTAACCACTTCATAAATACCCACACGGCCCTTGTAGCCATGCTTGCAATTTTCACACCCTACCGGGCTGTAAAGCTTAAAGGTGCCGAGTTTGTCTTCCGGGAAACCCTCATGGATCAGGGTCTCTCGGGGGATATCGTGCTCCTTCTTGCAGTGGGGGCAGAGCTTGCGGGCTAGGCGCTGGGCGATGATCAGGTTGACGGAGGTGGCAAGGTTGAAGGAGGGCACACCCATATTCAGTAGGCGGGTGAGAGTTTCAGCAGCGCTGTTGGTGTGTAGAGTGGACATCACCATGTGCCCGGTTTGCGCAGCCTTGATGGCAATCTCTGCGGTTTCCAGGTCACGGATTTCGCCAACCATGATTACATCCGGGTCCTGGCGCAGGAAAGCCCGCAGGGCCACGGAGAAGTCCATGCCTTGCCTGGGGTTGACGTTGACTTGGTTGATGCCTTCCAGATTGATCTCCACCGGATCTTCGGCGGTAGATATGTTGATATCTGGGGTATTGAGGATATTGAGGCCGGTATAGAGAGATACCGTCTTGCCCGAACCAGTCGGTCCGGTGACTAGGATCATGCCCTGCGGTTGCTTCAGTGCTTCCAGGTAAAGCTGCTTCTGAGCGTCTTCATAACCCAGGGCATCGATACCCATCTGTGCACTGGCCGAATCGAGAATCCGCATTACGATCTTCTCGCCCCACAGCGTGGGCATGGTATTGACGCGGAAGTCGATCGACTTGCTCTTGGATACGCGCATCTTGATGCGGCCGTCCTGTGGCTTGCGTCGTTCGGAAATATCCAAGCCGGCCATCACTTTGAGGCGAGCAGAAATCCGGCTGGCCAACTGGATGGGGGGCTTGGCTACTTCATGCAGCATGCCGTCGGTACGGAAGCGCACCCGATAGATCTTTTCGTAGGGTTCGAAGTGCAGGTCGGAAGAGCCGCCCTTGATTGCATCCAGCAGCATCTTGTTGACGAAGCGCACCACTGGTGCATCGTCAGCATCGCCCCCGATGCTTTCTTCCTTGCGATCGGTATCGCTACTTTCGATTTCCAGGCCTTCCAGGTCGACATCACCCAGGTCATCCAATCCGCCGGTGGCGCTCTCGAACAATTTCTCTATCGCATCGCCGAGTTTGTCGTCCTCGACCAAGATCGCTTCGGTGGTCAGTCCAGTGCTGAACTGCACGTCAGTAATGGCCTGATGATTGGTCGGATCGGACAAGCCGACGAACAACTTGTTACCGCGCCGCCATAATGGAATGACTCGATGCTGGCGCACGAGCTTTTCGCTGATCAACTCTTTAGGAATGCTCTCCTTGTCGATGGCGCCCAGATCGCAAAAGGCCACGCCAAACTGCTCGGCTGCCAGTTCGATCAGAGGTCGACTTTTCACCAGCTTGTTCTGCACCAGGTAGGTCACCAGCGGCAGTTTGTTGCGTTGCGCCTGTTGCTGGGCCTGCTGAGCACCTTTCTCATCCAGCAACTCGGCGATTACCAACTGGCGGGCAAGGCCGGAAAGTGCGACTTGGTCGTTCATGGGGGGTAGGGTGCGTAAATGGATTTGGAGGGGACTTATAACGCACCGACTGGATGGTGCCAAATGCCGATCATGAAGGTGTCATTTTTTGTCAGAACATGCCATCGAATGATGCCTGCCTTGCTGGTGGATCGTGTAGGGGATTGCTGATATTGGTGTGGGAATATGGCATGGCGTGTGCATGGATTCTGTCAGGTCAATAGACCTCTTCCCATTTCAAGGAGAGTTTCATGAAGGCTCAAAAAGGTTTTACCCTGATTGAATTGATGATCGTGGTTGCCATCATCGGTATTCTGGCTGCGGTTGCGCTGCCGGCTTATCAGGACTACACCGCTCGTGCGAAGGTCACTGAAGTGATGTTGCAGGTGGATGCTTGCAAGACTGCTGTATCGGAGTTTGTGCAATCCAATTCCTCTTTCCCTGCTGATGCAGACGCTGCTGGTTGCAGCACTACAGCTACCACCAAATATATGGCTGCAGGTGTTGCCGTAGATAAGACGAACGGCAAGATTACCTCTGGTAAAATTCAGGGTGTAGCTACTGGCGCTGATGGTAAGGTTATTTATCTGCAGCCGACCAGTGATGCGGCTCGTAAGACTGCATTGGCTTCTGCTTCTGATGCCATTATGGGTTGGTCGTGTGGCACTGATGCTGATGCTGCTAATTTTAAGTTCTTCCCGGCCTCTTGTCGCCAGACTGTGTTGGGCGGTCTGTAGTTCTAGCTTGATTTAAATAAAAAGACCGCGTAAGCGGTCTTTTTATTTTGGGTAATTTGGTGAGGTTTGAAGTCGGTGATGTCCGCTATAAGTTTTCGCTTTCGGGCCGCTCTAATTCACTTTTTTGCTTGTGCTCTTGTGGCTCTAATGGCTTTGATGCTGGTTTTCAAGCTGTGGTACCCTGAGCCTTTGTATAAGGCGGCAGGAGTTGTTCGTGTTTTTGTAATGATGTTGGCTGTTGATATGGTCTTGGGGCCGATGCTGACATTCATTGTATGTAAGCAAGGGAAAAGAACTCTAGTCTTGGATCTTCTTGTTATCGTAATTCTCCAGCTCTCTGCATTAGGTTATGGCCTATGGACTGTTGCTCAGGGACGGCCTGCTTGGCTGGTGTTTGGTGTTGATCGTTTTGATATGGTTCGAGTGGTTGATCTGGATCCGAAGGCAATGGAGTCGGCTGAGGCGAAATTTCGTAGCCCGCCTTTGTTCGGGCCGAAGTGGGCGGTGGCGATACCTCCAGCAGATGTCGCGGCTCGTAACAAAATGTTATTTGATTCTCTTAGGGGCGGGCATGACTTGACACAGAGACCTGATCTCTACCATTCCTTTGAGAGTGAGTCCGAGGTGGTAAAGATGAGGCTCCATCAGCTGGACGAGTTAGAGAAATATAACTCACGGGTGCAGACGATGGCGTTCCTCGCGAAGTGGCCTCAAGCAGATAGTTGGCTACCTTTGATGGCTAGCGCCGAGCCAATGGTTGTCTTGCTGAACAAAGAAAAGATGGAGATATTGGCTGTAGTGGACCTGCGCCCGTGGTGAGTTCAGTATGAAAGGCATCTCGCATTGAAATCCCCGTAAGGTTGTGGCATTTTTCACCCCGCCCGCCGGTGTAGCTCAGTCGGTAGAGCAGCTCATTCGTAAGTAGAGGGTCATCCCACGGGAACCCCAGCGGATAGTGGCTCTTCTGGGTGACTCAGAACGGCTAAGAAGGTTATAGTAAGGTTTCGCCGGCATAGCTCAGTTGGTAGAGCAGCGCATTCGTAATGCGAAGGTCGGGGGTTCGACTCCTCTTGCCGGCACCAGAAAGCACAAGGCCCTCCGCTCGGAGGGCCTTTTTGCTTCTAGGAAGGTTTCGACCTTCCTAGCCACTCCGACTTCAGGCACGTCGCAGTTCATAGAGTCCTCGCCCGGCCTTCTTGAATCGGCAGTTTGCCCCTTCTGCGGCAATGCGTCGCTCAAGTAGCGCGTACAAAGTCTTGTCTGGCGTCTTCCCGGAACTGTCTAGCAGTCCGGCTTCCGTCGAGCGTTCAACAATCTCGCGGCACGTGAGCGGCTTCCCCGCGCGCTTCAAAACTGCTTCCGCAGCGGGCAAAAACCCGGTTCCTGCTGGCTTTGGCATTTGATCTCCTTTCACACTCTGGACACAAGTAATCTAGCATGCGTAGCATGCCTACATGACGCAGAAAAATGTAGACCCTCGCATCCTCGCCCTCTGTGAGAAGGTGACTAAGAAACGTGCCCGGACCGTGATCGATCACATTCTGGAGCACGGACACATCACCACGGAGGACCTTCAAGACAGATACGGCTATGACCATCCTCCGCGGGCTGCTCGTGACGTTCGTGAAGAAGGGGTGCCGCTGGAAACCTTCAAACTTGTGAGCAACCGGACGGGCCGGAAGATCGCCGCCTACCGCTTTGCCGATCCTGCGGATATCAAGCGGGGTCGCATCGGCGGGCGAAAAGCGTTTTCAAAGGCATTCAAAGACGCCCTGATTGAGCGGTACGGGGAATTTGATGCGCTCACCGCCCAGCCGGTCGAGTCTAGGTATCTTCAAATTGATCACCGCGTCCCCTACGAGGTGGCAGGCGATGGTGAACACGACGAAGAAAACCTTGATGCCTACATGCTGCTTGACGCCTCAAGTCAGCGGGCGAAGTCGTGGTCATGTGAGCATTGCCGCAACTGGACGGAGCTTCTCGAAGAAGATACTTGCCGCGCTTGCTATTGGGCTTTTCCCGAGAGTTACACCCATGTAGCAATGGTCGAGGTTCGCCGCGTTGATCTTCAGTGGGACGGTGCGGAAGTGGCGGTATATGACCGGCTAGCCCAAGAGGCGAAGCAAGAGGGCGTCTCGGTGAGCGCCCTCATCAAGCGGAAGTTACAGCGCTAGGGCCTGTTGGAGGCTTTTCGGCTGTTCAAACACCTTCTTTTCGGGCGCTTGCAGGTTCCCCGACAGGTAGAGGCTTTCGATTGTTTCGTCAGCCTTACCCTGTAGGGTGGCCTGGCTAGACCGGCCCGCATGAAGCAGGAGCCGGGTCATGCCCAAGTCATCGGGGAGCGGAGGGCCATACTCCTTTTCACCAGTCATCCCGTCATAAGACAATGCGAAGCGAATGCCGCGCTGATTCAAGGACTCAAGGCCTGCGATCAGGCGCTCTTGCTCCAGTTGCTGGTGATACCGCTTATCCCGACCAACCGTAGTGCCGAGATAGGGCGGGTCCATATAGACGAAATCTTCTGGGCGCGCGTCTTCAGTAGTCAACAACCAGTCGCCCTTGCGCAGCTCGGTCTTCCCCTTCAAGAGGAACGACGCGCCCAAGATAGCATCTGCCATTTTCTCCGGCGCCATGCCTAGGCGTCGCTTGTCGGCTGACTGGGTAAATCGCCCAGAGGAGTTGAAGCGAACGGCGTTCTTCACGCACCGGCAGATTAGGTAGAGAAGGTCAACCGGGTCGTGCTCGTTGTTGTAGCGCTCCCGCACCTTATTGAAGTAGTCCGGGTTGTCCTCGCGTTGCCCGTTCCAAATCTCCGCGTATCGGCTGGCCGTCTTATCGGGAGCCTCGATGATGGAGTGCCACAATTCAATTATCGGTTCGAGGCAGTCACCGATTACAAACCGCTTTGCTAATCCGTGGTGCGCCGCGTACAGCGTCATTGCGGCAGACCCGGCAAAAGGCTCATAGAGGGTTTCAATCTCGCCCGGCAGTACCGGGTGGATCATGGGCGCGAGCTTTCGCTTGCTGCCCTGATAGGGTATCGGGTGCGGGAGTTTTCTACTCATTCACGTCTCGTTTTCTGTCATTCGCGGAGTACATAGCCGGTTGCATCAGTTGTGGCCTGCGATATACTCAAAAGTTTGTCAAGTCCCCAAGATTCTACCTGCGCCCCCTCTCCGGGGATAGTCGAATCTTCGCTTGGTGCGGGCAAGACAAGGCCCGCCGTCTTCCTCCCCCGGGTTCGAGGGGCGAGGCATTCCGCCTCCCGGAAGTCTCCAACGACAGGCCTTGAAGGGTGAAGCCCGCGCGCCCAATCACGAGGACGGTAGCGTGAGGCGCACACCGATGAGGTGAGCGGCGGGCTTCATTCGGTCAGCGCCCGCGCGGCTTCGCGTTCGGGCGCTTGTAGGCGTGATTGATGAAGCCTTGAAGCTGGGTTGCGACGGTCCCGCGCTTCATCGCGGCCACGTTCGCATCCCTTAGGGCTTGGCGTTCTTGGTGAATGGCTTTCGCCTTCGCTACGTTGTGCTGTGCCATGACGGCCTCCTCAGTAGATGGCGCGGACTTCTTCGGCGCACTTCGGACAGAACCTGTGCCCGGCGTGTGCGCTCCAGAAGTCGGCGCGACAGCGGATGCAGGCGCGAACCTTCACCCGCGGATCATCGGCCCGGAGCCAGCGCGGGACATGCCCGCCCCAGCCCCGCGGTATGGCCGGGGCGTTCTCAGGCTTCGCCGCCGTCATCGCCCGCGGCCTCGTCAATCGCCTGACGGGACAGCGCCAGCGACAGATTCGTGATCCCGTCCGCCTTGCCGCGGACAAACTCGCGGTCAGCCGCAACGGCGGACTTGTAGGCGAGCTGGACGCCTTCGAGCTTCGCCGTCATGCGCTTCCAGACCTCACCCACGACACGCTCCGCGAAGGCCTGCACGGCGAACGGGCGGCGATCCTTCGGGCGGCGGTCGATCACGGTGGCGATGGCAGCGCCCAGCACGAGGTCGCCGGTCATGATCGCGGTCCGGGCGGCGGTTTCCATTTCAACCGGCCCAGCCCCTTCGAGCTGGAGCTGATATTGGGTGCGCTTCGGATCGCCCAAGCCGACACGGCCCAGCATCGTCGCGGGCGAGGTGTACACGGCTTGGATGGCGGCGGCTTCATCCGCGTAGGCTTGCAGGCCCTTGAGCATGGCGGCGCGGTCCGCTTCGGAACTGGCGATGAGCTGGCGGTGAAGGTTCGCGGCCTTGTTGGCGGCGTTCTTCTTGGCGAAGGCGCGAGCGGTCGCGCGATCCTCGGGCGAGGCGGAGGTGATGAAGTCTTCGGCTTCCCGGCTGTAGTTGTTCCGGGCGTCCATGACCGTGTTTTGCAGCTTCTCAACCTTGCGGGAGAAGGCGGTGGCCGTTTCGGCGGCACGGTCGCTGAGGTATTGCGCGCGCTCCTCGTTGAGCGTCACGCCCTTGGGAACGGTGTTGAAGTCGATGGTTGCCATGTCGGGCTCCTGTCTCAGTTGTCACAACCGGGAGAGGCCCAAAGCACGTAACCAGCGGGGCTCATCCCACTATCAAGGCGGGCGCATCAATGCCCACACATTCAGTAAGGATAAGACCCGTTTCCAGCGCTCGGCAAGAAATATATCTTGTAGATCAATGACTTAACTTTACTTTTTCGGGTTCGACTGGAGTGCAGATGATGGCCCGTTCCAGCGGTCGGCTGGGGTCGTGGCGGCACTCCATGCGCTCGAACTGACGCGCGCCGCCCCGGGGCGTCTCCTGAACCCGGACAGGAGGCGCGAGGCGTGGCGAGAATGTGCCGACCTGCGCCCGCCGGAGCGAGTCCTGGGCAGAGTACAGGGGGCGGTCTTCCGCTGCCGCTACGGTGGCGAGAATCAGCAGCGCGACGGCTACAAGGCTACGCATGGCGGGACCTCCTCAGACGTACATGATGCGGTTGCCGGTATCGGGCAGGCGCGGCGGCGGTCCGGCGAAGTCGCCCACGCTCACGAGGCCCTGCGACGCCCCGGCGATCAGGTAGCTGGTCGCGTCCAAGGCGTGATCGTTCGCGGAGCTGTCCACGTCTTCCGGGTTGCGCGGATCGCGGGGCAGCGCCGGGACCGTCGCCAGCCAGAAGCGGCAGCGCGAGGCAACGAAGAATTCACCGTTGGCCATGAGCTGCTTCAACAACTCGAAGCGAGGCACACGCGCCCCCTTCCGGGCGGGCGATACCCTCACCCCGGCCTCGCGGAACAGGTCGCCAATCGACGCCTCCGCGCGGCCTGCGGTCCGGGCTTCGGCGGCGGAGTCGATCACGCCCCGGGCGCGCACGCCGTTACGTGCGGCCATCGCGTGGAGGGCTGGCGCAATCTGCCCGGGCGTCCGGCCCGTCCCGCGGCTGATGTTCTTCGGGTCGCACTCGAAATGCTCGTCATAGATCACCCAAGCCCCGCGCGGCATCACCCGGTCATCGCTCAGGCGCACGTCATAGGCGAGCTGTCCGCCCAAGACAGACGCGCACGGCGCGGCGCTGCCCCAGTCAATCGACAGCTTCAGCGAGCCGAAGAAGTGCGGCGGGACCTCGTGATGATCGAACACGGCGCGGGCGTGCTGCCAGACGCCCCCGAAGTAGTCCCCGACGATGGCGGACCAGTCGCCGTGACGGTGCGCCTTGTACAGCGCCGGGTCGGTGTGGGCGAGGACGGAGAAGTTGCGCTTGTAGGCGTCCGGCAGGTGCGGGTTGTCGTCCACTGTTGAAGGCGCATAGACCCACTTCTGGTCCGCGAACTCGAACGGTGCCCAAGGGTCGCGGCCTGTGACGTACCGCTCCGCGAGGGCGGAATGGTTCGCGCCGCCCGGGTTCCCCGCCAAGACCATGCGCAGCGGGACGCCCGGAGCGCGGAGGGTCAGCGCGAGCGCGTCAATCACCGGCAGCTCGGGACCTTCGCCCGCCTCATCGACCACGATCAGCGAGAAGGTCATGCCCTGCACGGTGTCTTGTAGGGCAGCGCTGGACTCGCAGTGCGTCAGCGCGACCGTTGCCCCGTTCGGGAGGCGGAACACGTTGTCATTCTGGTTGTAGGTGAAGCCGGAGCCGTAGGCGGAGCGCATGAGCCCGCGCAGCTCCTCCGCGAACTGAAGCAGCGACTTCAACCGGCGGCGCGTCACGAGGACGCGGGCGCGGTTCTTGTACTGGTCGCAGTGCCGGAGGATGAGCAGTTGCAGGCCGAAGGACTTGCCGCCCCCGCGGCCCCCGCCCAAGAAGATGAAATGATCCTCGGGGATGCTCAGGACGGTCGCCTGAAACGGAGTCGGGCGGATGGTGTTAGGCACGTTCGACATTGATGATCCTCCCGTAGTCCTCCGGCGACAGCGCCGCGTTGATCTGGATGAGCACGCGCGGGGCGTCCTCGTTGTTGCCGTCGCCCTTGTTGATCTTGTAGATGCGATCCGCGAGCCATTCCGCGGCCCTGATGTCGCCCTCGTTCTTCATCTTGTCTTTCATGAAGGCCACGATCTCACCGGCCCCTTCGGCGCGGCCTTCTTCGAGGGCGAGCGCGAGCGGCGACAGCTCGCCTTCCGCGCTGTCTTCCTTGAGGCGTTTCCATTGGGCTGGGGTAAGGCCCAAGGCCCGCCGGATCGTGTGCTCACGGTTGCCTTCCTGCGCCAGCTCGCGGGCGACTTCGAGCTGATGGGGCGAGAGGCGCGGCAGCGCCGGGGCGTGCGCGGTCTGCTTCTTGGTCAATTGCTTGTCGGACATGCTTCCAACTCCTTCTTGATTCGGTACACGGTCGAGGCCCCTACACGGGTCAGGCGCATGATCTTGTTCACGGGGACGCTGGCGCGGAGCATGTCGGCAATGCGGTGCTCGGTTCCGGCGGATACCTTCGGACGGCCCAGCGTCTTGCCCTGCTTGCGGGCACGCTCAAGGCCCAGCATCGTCCGCTCGCGGATCAGCTCCCGCTCGAACTGCGCGAGCGAGCCCATCACGTTGAACATGAGCTGCCCGGCGGGCGTGGAGGTGTCGAGCGCCAGGTTGCGGACGAACAGCCCGACCTTCAGGGCTTCGAGTTCCGCCACCAGCCCGACCAGATGCGGCAGGCTCCGGCCCAGCCGGTCCAGCGCGGTTACTCCGACCATGTCGAACTTGCCGAGTGTGGCGGCCTTCATCAGGGCGTCCAGCCCGGGGCGCTTGTCGCGGCCCTTCGTTCCGCTGATGCCCTCATCCACGAACTCGGCCACCACTTCATGACCACGGCCCGCGGCCCACTCGCGCAGGGCAAGTAACTGGGTCTCAACCGTCTGGTCTTTGTTGGTGCTCACGCGAGCGTATAGGGCGACTCTCATGGACTGATTCTCATTACTGTATATACGTACAGTAACTATAGCTGCGAACCATTCCGAAATCGAGCGTTAGTGGAATAGCGAAAACCACGGAGACAGGGGCGTGGATTCGCTGGTGCTCCGCCGGTGTGGTTTCGGAGACGTTTTCGGAATTGTTGAATCAGGGCGCAGGGCGGCGATGCGGGGGTGCCCCATGCCCAAGGAGGGGACGGCTACCGACTTCGGCGGCAGGTCGGTAAGTCGGTTGAAGGTCGGTAATGCGGAAACCCCAACCGCTATTGGCTTTTTCCTACTTAACCGACTTAACCGACTAAGAGAGAGTCAGGAGAGAAAAGCAGAAGCCGGAGCCGGACTGCGCCGCCTCTTTGGGCAGGGGATCACCGCCGAAACCTCCGCGGCCCTAGCGAAGAAAAACGGCGGCTAAGTGGGATAAGTCGGTACAGAAAGCACGAAAGCCCAGCGGGGCTGGGCTTCCGGCACTACCGACCTTGAAAAAAGTATCGGCCTAAGTCGGTTCATGAACCGACCTTCAGAACGGCCCCTTGCTCCGCGCTGCCGCCGGGTATTCATCGGCTCCCAGCTCTGCCCAGTCCGTGAGGTCGTCCCAGCGCATCGGCATCCGTGCGCGATCCCATGCCGCCCGTGCATCCGGCAGCGACGGGATCACGAAGCCCCGCGGACGGCTCCTGTCGTGGTACTCGAAGCCCAGGTCACGCATGAGCTTGTTCACCGCGTTGAGGGTCACGTCATCACGGCGCAAGCGCGTTTGCGCGTAGTCGCGGAGGTCGGCAGTTGCCAAGAACGGCTGATTGAAACCGACCCAGCGGCGCGCGGGTATCTCGCCGGTGCGCAGCAGGTCGAGGAACACCGCATCAATGCCGCCGACCGTCGCCGCCTTCTGCGCGTGCAGGGCCTCGGTTTGGGGCACGCTGCGGCGCGGGTGCCAGTCGCCAAGGTCCATCGTCAGGAGGTCGTGCAGCATCGCCGCCAAGCCCCCGGCCCGAAGTTGTTCAGCGATGGCGCGGAAGTAGTCGCTGTCCTGTGCGTGCTGGCTGGACACCTCGAAGACGGCGAACCGGCGTTCATCAATCCCGGCGGGCACAACCCATTCTTCGTTCGAGGCCATGACAACGTGCAGCCGGTTCCGGGCCTGCACGAGGTTCACGCCCTTGCCCTCAATCGTCAGCTCGGGCTCGGTGATGAGGCCCTTCAGCACGCTTTCCGCGGCCTTGTCGCCCGGGACAATCGCCTCATCCGCGAACAGCAGGCAGCAGTCGCGCAGGTGCGCATTGAAGCGGCCCGTGAGCTGGGCGGGGGAGTTCACCTGCAAGCCGTGTTGACCGAACAGGCGCTTGAGCGAGCGGGCGAAGATGCCCTTGCCAGTGCCGCGACCGCCCCGCAGGACCAGCGCCACCTCGGCAGGCTCGCCCGGGTTCTGGACGGCCCACGCGGCCCAGCGCAGGATGTAGTCGGTGCAGGCTTCGTCTCCGTTGGCGAGAATGCGCCGGACATGCTCACGCATCAGCGACCAGTCGCCCGCCTTGGGCATCACCGACCAGCCGCGCCACATGTTCAGGTAGCCGTCCACCTCCTCGGGCTTGCCGGGGAAGAAGCGCAGGGCGAGGTATTCGCGGCGCTGGCCGTGTTCAAGCCACCACTTGCCCAGCGGCTTGTAACCCACGCCCTTGTCGGTCGGGTACTCCACGAAGCGGTGCATGTAGCGGTTGCGGAAGTCCTCGAACGATTGCAGCACCGGCACAAGGCGGTCTTCATCCAGCTCCGTCCGTTCCCACGACAGCACGCGCGTCTTGCCGCCCTCCTGAAGCAGCACGGCGTGTTTCTTGTTCATTTCCTCAAGGGTCGGATCGGCGCAGGCGGCGCGGGCGTTCTCGATCTGGCGCTGTGCGTAGCCTTGCCAGTTGCGTTGCTCGCGGACGCTGGCGCTGATGCCGTTGTTCGGGTCGGTGATCGCCCCGAAGATCAATTCATCCGGCAGGCCCGCGCGGACAAGATCGCAGACGGCGCGAAAGAGGGCCTCACTGCGCGACGGGTAGCGTTGTGGGTCGATAGGGTCAGCGCCGGTCGCCACGAGTGCAAGGGTGTGATCCTGGATCGTCGCCCGGTTCGCTTCCGCCCACGCGCGCAGCTCATCGACTCCCACGGCTGTACCGTCGCCCATCGACACGGACGCGGATGCCTTCCCGGTGGCAGCGCGGGGCTTCGTGCTGGCGGCGGAGTTGATCGGCGGCGCGGCGGTGAAGGCCGACAGCGGATAGCTGGTGTCATTCCAGCAATACACCTCGGCTTCCGCGGCCTCGCGGCCCTTCGCCCGCTTCTTCGCGTTCGGGATGTTGAGCGAGCCCGGTAGCCTGAGCAGCCTATCCACGTTGTGGCAGGAGTCAGCCTTGAAGATGCGTTCCAGCTCGCGGTTGTAGCGTTCGGCCTCCGCCGGGTCGGTAATGGTCAGCGGCTCCGACAGCTTCCACAGGGCTTGGAATCCGCCCCCGCTGTCAACGATCACGGACGGCTCGGGCTTGGCGTCCCTCAACATGTCGAGGATGCGCGCACGTTCGGCCTGTAGGTCCTCGCCCGCGAACGGGTCCACGTCCACCCACAGATATTCGAGCGTGGCAATGTCGGCCTTCGTTGGCTTCTTGCCGGTCGGCTTCGCTACCGTGCCCACGGTGTAGTACAGGTTGCGCTTGCCGTTGTGCTGGGCAATCCACGCTTCCGCGTCATTGGCGCTCTTGAAGGTGCGCGTCTCGGTTGCGCCACCCTCCGGCGGGATCGCGGTCAGGCACCAAGGGCCACCCGGGCGCAGGCGGTTCAGAAATTCAATCGGCGTCATTGCGCACCCTCCGCCGTGTGGTTTTGTTCGTTGGCGGCCAACCACTCATCGAGCGCGGCGCGGCGATAGCGGACAGAGCGGCCCAGCTTCGCGTAGCGCGGCCCGCCACCTTGCAGGCGGAGGAGTTCGAGCGTTTGGCGGGACAGGCGCAGGTAGTGCGCGGCCTCCTCGGTGGTGAACACGTTTTGTTGAAGTTCAGCGAGGAGCTGGGCGACCTGCTCACGGGTCAGGAGTTCACGCGTTTCCATGATCGCGGTCCTCCTCAAGCAGGTAGTCCATCAGCGTCCGCCGAAGACACAGGCGGTGCGCCTCGTCCAGGTCGAGGACGGCGCGGCGGAAGTCGTCGCGGTCCTTTAGCTTCGGGTCCTCGCTGAGTTGCTGGGCCAGTTGACGCTGACGGCGGAGGACCTGAGCCGCGGCTTGTACGAAAAGCGCGGTCAGCTCCTCATCGGTGATTTCGTCGGACTTCTCTGCCAGTTGCCGGACGCGCTCCGCCGGTAGGCCGGACTCAATCGCCAGCATCTCAAGCGAGCCCCCGCCAGCCATCAGGAAGGCGGTGATGAAGGGGTACGGGGCCTCGTCCGGCTGGGCGATGGCTTCCAGCCCGGCATCGACGCAATGCCAAGCGAGCGCGAGGAGGTTCTGACGGGTCGCCCGGTTCGCGCCGTGGGTGGCTTGCCACAGGTCCAGCTCATCCTGAAACCAGACGGTGACGCGCTGGCCGGGGAGGCGGTGCGGCTGGGGGAAGTGTTCGAGGGTCTTGGCCCAGCGCCAGAGGGTGGCGGTAGAGCAGCCCAGATAGGTGGCGGCTTGCGCAGGGCGGAGCGCAACGCGGTTGTTCTTCTCGGTCATGGTCGGGAACTCCGATCAACTCGGCCCGCGCCACCAAGAAGAAAGGGGCAGCGCAAGCCAGTGTTTGGCTCACGACTGCCCCCTTGCATCACGCTCGGATTTGAGACGGCTCCAGTAAGGGCTAACCGCTGAAAGCGGACCGCATCACGCGTATCACCACAGACTCTTGCCGACCTAGCAATCACTCAGGTCGTCCCCGGATCACCCGGGGAACATTGAGGGCGATTTTAAGACTTACGGCTGGAGGCCGTAAAGCCTTTTTAAGTCCTAAGTGCTTGATCTATATACTTTTTACTTTACTTTTTCGGGGCCTTTTTCCGCTCAACCGCTTGTCGCTGCTGGGTTTTCTTCGAGCCATCGCACAGGAGGCGCAGGCGGTCGGTTATCTCCTGCATCGGACCCCGCAGGCGCTCAAGTTCGATGGACATGTACCCGCCGGTCACGTCGCCCTTGTCGGGTAGGCTGTGATTGACCAGCATCTTGATGGCGTAGGGCGACACGTCCAGCGACTCCGCGACCGTGATGAAGGTATTGCGCAGGCCGTGGACGGTGAACTTCACGCCCAACTTCTCCTTCGGCTCGGCAATGTGGCCGCTCTTGCTTTCAGCCGGGAACACCCAAGGGGAGTCGGGGAAGAAGGTCTTGGCCTGCTCGCACTGCTGGCGCTCCTTGAGTAGCTCAATCAGGAAGTCCGACAGCGGCAGCTTGAACGCGCGAGCCTCGCCCCCTTTGGGCCTCGGGATCAGCAGGGCCTTGTTCGTCCAGTCGATATGCTCCCAGCGGACCGCGGCGGCGCTTTCGCGGCGCAGGCCGGTGAACAGGACAAAGCGGAGGTAATCGCGGCGGATGGGGTTGGTCATCGCCGTGACCTCGGTGTACCACGCGGTCAGGTCCGTGCTTGGGATCGCCGCCTTGCGGCGCTCCTCCGGGAACCAGTCCACGGCGATGGTCGGATTCACGCCCAGCTCATCGTGAATCTTCAGCGCGTGGTTGTAGGCGGCGCGGAAGACGCGGAAGGCACTGTTGGCGACATACGGGCCGTTCTTCTCCCCGATCTTGTGGTGACGTTCGCGGCAGTCCTTCCGGGTGATCTCCGTCAGCGGCTTCTTGAGCCAGTCGCTCAGGTACTGGTCTGCCAGATAGCGGTAATCCTTCAGGGTCCGCTCCGACCGCTTTTTGTTCGATTTCAGGTGAAGGTCGAGGGCATCCCCGAAGGTGACGGAGGCGGCGGGCTTCTCCTCCCTGTTTGGGTTGATTCCCTTGCCCATCTTCATCAGGAGTTCGCGCGCCTCCTCCCGGGCCTGCTCAACGGTGTACACGCCATACCGCCCGATGGAGGTGCGGACGGTCTTGCCGTTGATGTCACGCTGTACAAAGAAGGTCTTGGACTTCGCGCCCACGCAGACGCCCAGCCCCTTCAGGTCGGTGTCGAAGTACAGGTGCTGGCGCTTCTTGTCGTCGGCTTGGACGAAGGGGAGCCCCTTGACGGCGCTCTGGGTGAGCTTGATCGAGGTGGACATGCTGGGCCTTTCTAGTAACGGGATAGTAAGGTTGATCCTTAAAAGCCGGTAGTGTCACCTTCTAACTTAAACCGGCCAATTCCCCGTAACCATAGTGCCGTTCTGACCTTATTAAAAGTCCTTAGCGTCCCCTTAGTAGCTGGCTCATATAATTCGTAATGAGAAGGTCGGGGGTTCGATTCCTCTTACCGGCACCATCTCTGGCAAAGGCCCCGCTTCGGCGGGGCCTTTTGCTGTCTGCGTCACTGCCCTGAATGGCCTGACCCATTGCCAGGGCTGAGGAGCCTCAGCCCTGGCCAGCCATTCCGGAGTGCTCGGACTCTCGGTGTACCGACTACCCCGCTGAAGGCACCCCCTGGCTGGCAGCACCTACCCGCTCTGCATGTTGCGCTTGCGTTTTCCGCGGCTACGCTGGGAGTGATGGCTGAGAGCCATCGCGGCAGGCATGGACGTGATTCGCTCGGGGCTGGCAGGAGTCAATAAAGTG
>Ga0180221_1000690_pt1 | contig 26537 bp, 24 predicted proteins | sample eDN5th37CKraftMG_FD_151339 | JGI IMG/M metagenome (GOLD analysis project Ga0180221, IMG submission 151339) | Enriched Miracle-Growth compost microbial communities from Emeryville, California, USA - eDNA 5th pass 37_C Kraft MG (version 2) (version 2) ...
TCCGGCTGCTTCGAACACCATGCCGACCGGGCCGACAAGGGACGGGGGAACGGGTGCGGCGGCGGGTTTGAAATGGGCAGCGTCCGGCATATAGCTCATCTGTATTTCCTACCCCCCGAAAAGGCCGGTTCATCTTCCGGCAAACAGAAGGAGGCTAGCGCCGATTGGTAAAGATAGGCTTATGCAGCGCGAGGCGCGCGGACATGACGGCAGCATGGCGCAAGCGGGGTTAAGCGCGGGTTGCGGAAAGTCCGTTTCGGATCGGATTGCGAGCGGACAGGCGGGAGGAACCGGAGTTGCGTCAGGGCATTGAACATGCGTAACGATCAGGAGCGTGCGTGCAGACAAGATTGACGATGAACGCTGCGCGCCAGTCGGACGCCATTTCCATCGCCCGGGTACTGTGCATATTGGGCGTGGTCTATGTCCATGCGTGGACGGGATTGAGCGGCGCCGACCTGGAGCAGCTTCGCGGCACGTCGCAGGAAAGCCTCCGCTGGGTGTTGATGGAGATTTTCGGCCATAGCGCGGTGCCCTTGCTGGGGCTGATTTCCGGCTGGCTGGTGAGCGGTTCGTCCCGCACGCGGGACTGGGGCAGCCATGTCGGCCGCAAGATGCAGACCATCCTGCTGCCCATGCTGACGTGGAATGCGCTGGGCATCCTGCTGGTGTCCGGCGCGGCCTTCCTGTTCCATATGCTCGCGCCCGTGCCGCATTCGGCGGAATGGATCGTGCAGGAACTTTTCATCGTCAGCCGCAATCCCGACATCAATGTGCAGATGCCGTTCCTGCGCGACCTGTTCCTGTGCATGCTCGCCGCGCCCTTGCTGGTGCGGTTGCCGGGCTGGCTGCTGATGACGGTGGCGGGAATTGCGCTCGCCTGCCAGATCACGGGACTGGGACCGCCGGTGCTGATGCGGCCGTCGATCCTGTTCTTTTTCGTGATCGGCATGTTGGCGCGGCGTGGAACGCTGGCGGACCGGACGGCGGCGCTGCCCTTTGCGGCGGCGGCCGTGCCCTTCATCCTGCTGATGTCGTTTCAGCTTATCCTCATCCTGCGGCCCGGTCCCGATCCGTCCGGCGTGCCGGGCGCGGCGCTGGACATGGCGGTCCGGATCGCGGCCGCCCTGTTCTTCTGGCGGCTGTCCTGGGCGCTGGCGGCCAGTCCGGCGCGCGGGCTGCTGCTGAAGATCGAACCCTATGCTTTCCTGCTGTTCTGCGTCCACCTGATCCTGATCTGGCTGGGCGGGCCGCTGCTGGGGATGCTGTTCGGGAAGATGGGATCGCCCTTCTACCCCTTCTACCTGATCGCGCAGCCCTTCCTCATACTTGCCGCGGTGGTGCTGCTGGGCACGCTGCTCAGCCGCGTGGCGCCCGGCGCGGCTGCGTTCCTGAGCGGGGGCCGGCTGCGCGAGACCTAAGGGTCAGGCCGCTTTCCGCGCGTCGATCGCCCGGGCGGCGGCCATGGCGATGGCGAAGCTGCGCCGCCGCGCTGCCGCATCGAAGATCTGGCCGCTCACGATGATTTCATCGGCGCCCGTCCGGTCGATGAAGGCGGTAAGATCGCGTTCCACATCGGCCTGCGTGCCGATGCTGGAAACGCTCAGCACATCGTCCAGCATCATGCGGGCCTGGACGGGCAGCGTTTCATAATAGCCGCGCGCGGGCGGCTGGAGCTTGCCGGGTTGGCCGGTGCGCAGGCGGACGAAAGCCTGCTGCATCGATGTGGCGAGCAACTGCGCTTCGTCCATCGTGTCGGCCGCGAAGACGTTGAAGCCCGCCATGACATAAGGGCTGTCAAGCTGCGCCGAGGGACGGAAATCGCGGCGGTAGATGGCGATGGCTTCGTCCAGCGCGGCGGGCGCGAAATGCGAGGCGAATGCATAGGGCAGGCCCAGCGCGGCGGCAAGCTGCGCCCCGAACAGGCTGGAACCCAATATCCAGAGCGGCACGTCCGCGCCCGCGCCGGGCGTCGCCTGTATGCCCAGGCGCGGGTCGTCCGCGAAAAAGGCCTGAAGCTCCATCACGTCGCGGGGGAACTGGTCCGGCCCGCCCGTCAATGTCCGCCGCATCGCCTGCGCGACGCGCTGGTCCGATCCGGGCGCGCGGCCAAGACCCAGGTCGACACGCCCCGGAAAGAGCGCGGCCAGCGTCCCGAACTGTTCCGCGATCAAAAGCGGCGCATGGTTGGGCAGCATGATCCCGCCCGCGCCGATGCGGATGGTCGACGTCGCATGTCCGATATGGGCCAGCACAACGGCGGTCGCGGCCGAAGCGATGCCCGCCATGCCGTGATGTTCGGCCACCCAATAGCGGCGATAGCCCAGCTCCTCGGCATGGGCGGCCAGCATGGCGGCATGGGAAAGGGCGGTCGCGACGTCGCTGCCTTCGGCGACGGGGACGAGATCGAGCAGGGAAAGACGGGTCATGGTCTGCATATGGGGACAGGACCAGTTTTGTTTCAATACGAAAATTTCGACGGGTTCAGCCCGCCCGGCCAAATCCGCTTGCCGTTCCGGTCGGTCGGCGGCCGAACGGGGCCGGTTTCCGCATGGCCGGGGGATTGGCTTCCCCATCCAGCAGCATCAGGGTTTCGCTGAAACAGCGGCGCAGGGCGACCACAATTTCGATCAGTTCTTCCGGACTTTCGTGACATTCGACGCAACGGCGGGCGACCATTTCAATCCGTTCCGCCATGGCGCTCAGCCGATCGGCGCCGAACTGGGCGGATTCCCCTTTCAGCTTGTGGGCCGGACCGACCAGAGCGGCGGCGCTGCGGTTCCGGAAAGCCTGTTCGATCAGGCTGATCGCCTTTTCGCCATCCTCGCGGAAATAGCCCAGAATCCGCATGAACGCCGCTCCGAGTTCGGATCGCGCCCGCGCAAATTCCCGCCGGTTCACCAATTCGGCATCGTCGTAGGACACCTCTCGCCACTCCTTGCTTAAGCGGAACGACCGTAGGGAAACCATGTAAATAGCCGGTTAAGGCGCGCGATGCCTATGCGGGGCGGGCGAGCGAAAAGCGTCCGTCGTCCAGCGCCTGGAAAGCCCAGCCCTGCTGTCGGGCAAGCGCTTCCAGTTCGCCGGGCGCGATGGGATCGTCCGCCTCGATCACGATCGCGTCGGCATTGCGCATGGCGCGGGCGGCGCGCAGCGCGGGCCATGGGCACTTCATGCCGCGCGCGTTCACATCGATGGGGCCAGGGGAAAGCGCGGCGCTATCGGTTGGCATAGGGGTTCTTGGCGCTCCGCAGCGTCAGGCGCACCGGCACCGCGCCGAAACCCAGTTCCTTGCGGATGCCGTTCACCAGATAGCGGCGGTAGCTTTCCGGCAGCTCGTCCAGTCGCGTGCCGAACAGCACGAAGGTCGGCGGCCGGGTCTTGTTCTGGGTGATGTAGCGCAGCTTGATCCGCTTGCCGCCGGGCGCGGGAGGCGGATTGGCCTCCAGCGCGCGCTCGAACCAGCGGTTGAGGATGCCGGTCGATACCCGCTGCGACCATGACGTGCGCGTGTCGAAAGCGACGCGGATCAGGTCGTCCAGTCCTTTGCCCGTCGTGGCGGATACGGTCATGATCGGCACGCCGCGCACCTGCGCCAGGCCGTCCGACAGCGCCTGCTTGATGCCCTGATAGAGCGCCGAGCCGTTTTCCACCGTGTCCCATTTGTTGAGAGCGATGACGAGCGCGCGCCCTTCCTCCAGCACCTTGTCGGCGATGCGCAGGTCCTGCGCCTCCAGCCCGCGCGTGGCGTCGAGCAGCAGCACCACGACCTCCGCGAAGTTGACGGCGTTAAGGCCGTCCGACACGGCCAGCTTCTCCAGCTTGTCCTGTACCTTGGCGCGCTTGCGCATCCCGGCGGTGTCGATCAGGCGGACGGGGCGATCCAGGCCGTCCGGGTCGGTCCACATCCAGTCGACCGCGATGCTGTCGCGGGTGATGCCCGCTTCCGGGCCGGTCAGCAGGCGGTTTTCGCCCAGCAGCCGGTTGATGAGCGTGGACTTGCCCGCATTGGGACGGCCGACGATGGCGAGCTTCAGCGGCGCGCTCTCGTCATCCTCGTAAAATTCCTTTTCATATTCCTCGCCGTCCTCGCGCTCCAGATGGGGAAGGAGCGCCTGGAACAGGTCGGCCATGCCCTGCCCATGTTCGGCGGAAAAGGGGATGGGTTCGCCCAGGCCCAGGCTGAAGGATTCCATGACGCCCGGATCGGCCGCCTTGCCCTCCGCCTTGTTGGCGACCAGCACGACCGGCGCGGGGCTTTCGCGCAGCCAGCGGGCGATTTCCTCGTCCAGCGGGGTGATGCCCGCGCGCGCGTCGATCAGGAACAGCGCGACATCGCAATTCGCGACCGCCGCCTGCGTCTGCATCCGCATCCGGCCGGGCAGGGTCTGGGGGTCTTCATCCTCATAGCCGGCGGTGTCGATGATCGTGAAGTCGAGGCCGAGGAGATGCGCCTCCCCCTCCCGCCGGTCGCGCGTGACGCCGGGCTGGTCGTCGACCAGCGCCAGCTTCTTGCCGACAAGCCGGTTGAAGAGGGTGGACTTGCCCACATTGGGCCGCCCGACAATGGCAACTGTGGGCAGCATGATGGTGGCCCGTTTCCTTCCTTGCGTGGCGCCTTACCGCAGCGCCGTCAGCTTGCCGTCATCGGCAAGGATGTAGAGCGTGTTGTTCGCCACTATCGGCGACAGCGACATGCGTTTGCCCATTTCGATATCGGCCTGCACATTGCCGGTCGACGGATCGGCATAGACCAGATCGCCATGTGTCGACACCAGAACCAGCCGATTGCCCGCCAGCACCGGGCCGGTCCAGCGAATCGCCTTGTCCTTCTTCTTTTCCTTCTGCCAGCGGCGAAGCTGGCTGATCCAGCGGATCTTGCCGGTGGCGCGCGCGACGCAGAGCAGCTTGGCGTCGCTGGTGACGACGAACACCCATTCGCCTACGACCCAGGGCGTCGAAATGCCGCCGATATTGATTTCCCACAGGCGCTGGCCGGTGACGAGTTCGTAGGAGGCCATGCGCCCCGCCTGTCCGATGGCGAACACGCGGCCGCGGTCGATCACGGGATCGGCGTCGATGTCCGTCAGCGAGGCGACGGCCGTGGAAATGCTGGTGCGCGACAAGGCGTCGCCCCAGAGCGAGCGGCCATTCTCATAGCGATAGGCGGTGAGTTCGCCCGAGCTGTAGCCCGCGATCACCGTGCCCTGCGCGGCGGCGGGGGCGGCGACGCCGAACACGCCCGTCACCTGCAAGGTGCCGCTGTCGGTCCACTGCACTTCGCCGTCCGACTGGTTGAGCGCGAAGATCTGATTGTCCTGCCCCATCACATAGGCATGGCCGTTGGCGAGGGTCGGCGCGCCGCGCAGCGGGCCGCCGGGGCGCTTTTTCCAGAGGACGGCGCCGTTGCCGGCATTGAGCGCGGCCACGTCGCCGATGCCGGTGCTGGCGAAGACGCGATCGCCCACGACGCTGACGCCGCCGCCGAACAGGGCGCGGCCATTGCCTTCGGAGGGCAGGGGGGTCTGCCACAGCTTCGCGCCGCTATTGGCGTCATACGCGATGACATGCGCGCCCGCATCGATGACATAGAGCTTGCCGCCCGCGACGACTGGAGCGGCGGCGAGCCGCGCCTTGGGCGTGCTGCCTTCGATGGAGGCGGACCAGATCTGCCGGGGCGACGCGCCCAGCGCCAGATGCCCCATGGTCTTGGAGGGCGCTCCGCCCGGCTGCGACCATTGGTCATTGGCATAGGGTTCGGGCAGCGTGATGGGCACGTCCGCCAGCGTGGGATCGACCTCCACGCCCTGCTCGGCGGACAGGATCGAAGTCCGTTTGCCGACCACGGGCGTCTTTGGCCCACCCTTCTTGCCGCCGACGATGCCGCATCCGGCCACCATCGTCACCATCGCGGCAATAGTCAGGGCACGGCCCATGGCCGAAAATCTGGTCATTTTCTGCATCCCCATGCGCTCGCTTATCCCTCGGTGCCTTCGGCCGGCGTTTCGACCGCATCTACCCCCAATAGCCCGGCCATCTGTCGCGCGCGTGAACGGATGGACTGCGGCACATTTCTGTCCTTGGCCATGGCGGCGAACAGCGGCCCGGCGAGATCGCGCTTGCCCATCTTCATATAGGCGATGGCGACCATTTCCCCGGCGCTGCCGAACCACGGCGCGCCTTCCACCGCCAGCGGCTTCAGCCTGTCGACGACCTGCTCGGGCTTCAAGGCTTCATATTCCAGCGCCGTCTGCCGGATCAGCGCCAGATCGCGATAGGGCTGGTCGAGCGAACCGTCTTGGGCCATCGCCTGATAGAGGGCGATGGCGGCCTTCGCATCGCCCTTGCGCGATGCCACGCCCGCCTTGATGAGCTGCGCGGAGGCGCGATAGCCCGGCTGGCCCGCTTGCGTCAGCGCATCCAGTTCCTTCGCGTCGGGCGTGCCGCCGCCGATGGCGGTAGCCAGCACCTTGTCCATCTGTTCGGACACGGCTTCCGATCGGGTCTTGCTGTGATGCTGCCAATAGAGCCAGCCGCCGAAGGCAGCGAGGCCGACGACCACCGCCGCCACGATCCAGCGCCCGAACCGCTGCCAGAAGGTCAGCAGTTGGTCCTGACGGACGGCATCGTCCACCTCGCGCATGAAGGCTTCGCTATTTTGCGGCGTCAGGGCCACGGTCGTCTCCGGGAAATGAGATGGCAAGGATGTCGAAAAGCGCGATCTTTAGCGGTCGCGCGGCCAGGCGCAAATCACTTTTTGGGCCGATAGACCTGATCTTCGGTTGGAAAGGCGCGGGAACGCACGTCGGCGGCATAATTCTTCACGGCGCCCTCGATGGTTTCGGCGAGATTCCCATAGCGCTTCACGAAACGCGGCACCCGGTCGAACATGCCCAGCATGTCGTCGATCACCAGCACCTGCCCGTCGCATTGCGCCGAAGCGCCGATGCCGATGACGGGGATGTCGATGCTGTTGGTGATGGCGTCGGCCAGTTCCTCCATCACGCCTTCCAGCACGACGGCGAAGGCCCCTGCATCCGCCACGGCGCGGGCGTCGGCCATGATCTTGGCGTGTTCCTGCTGGCTCTTGCCCCGCGCGCCATAGCCGCCCAGCGCGTTCACCGCCTGGGGCGTAAGGCCGATATGCGCCATGACGGGGATGCCCCGCTGGCTGAGGAAAGCGATGGTTTCCGCCATGGCCTGCCCCCCTTCCAGCTTGACGGCGGCGCAGCCCGTTTCGGCGAGGATGCGGCTGGCGGCGGCGAAAGCCTGTTGCGGGGAGGCTTCATAGGCGCCGAACGGCATGTCGACGAGGACGACGCTGTGATAGCTGCCGCGCACCACCGCCGCGCCATGGGCGATCATCATGTCGAGCGTGACGGGCAAAGTGGAGGGCAGGCCGTAAATCACTTGCGCCAGCGAATCGCCCACCAGCAGCATGTCGCAATGGGGATCGAGAATCTGGGCCTGCCGCGCGGTATAGGCGGTCAGCATCACCAGCGGCTCGTCCGTTTTTCCCTCGAACTTGCGCCGCTGGATGGCGGGCACGGTCAGGCGCTTCATCGGCGCGGGGGTGGGATTGGCGCGGCTGGTCGACGTGTCGAGCGTGAAGGTCGTGGACATGGGCTGTGCTCTACCCCAGCCGCTTCCCCGGCGCAAATGCCGGGCCAGCCGGATCGGCATTATGTGCCGCCCCGGCTGGCCCGGATCGTATCAGAACGAGAATTTGATCGTCCCGCCCCAGGTTCGCGGGTCGCCGGGCGTGCCCGCGATGAGGCCGGTATTGCCGGGCGCGACCTGAAGGTTGTCGATATAGTTCACGTCGAAGGCGTTCCGCACCCATCCGAAGATGTCGAAGCCCTCGCCGCGGAAACCGGCGCGGAAGTTGGTCAGCGCATAGCCCTTCACCTCCGTATAGATGGACGGCGAGGCGTTCGAATTCCAGCGCGAGCGGTAATTGCCGTCGACACCCAGATAGACCTGGCCTTCCTTCGCCAGCAGCGTGACCGGGATGTTGTATTCCGCGCCGTAGGAGAAGGCCCATTTCGACACGCCGGGCAGGCCCTGACCGGAAATGTCGCACTGCCGCGGGCTGAGCGCGCCGGGGACGCCGGGCTGCGAATAATCGGGCGTGGCGTCGGCCGGCTGCGACGTGCCGCCGGACAGTTCGGGCGGGCAAGGCGCGTTGGTGAATTTCTTGTATTTGGCGTCGGTATAGGCGCCGTTGGCGTAAGCGGTGAAGCGTTCGCTGGCGACGACCTTGAAGTCCGCCTCGATACCCTGCGACCGGACCTTTTCCGCATTGGCCAGATATCCGCGCACGGTGCCGAACTGTCCGCCGTTCACCGTCGCCTGGAAGTTCTTGATGTCGGTGCGGAAGGCGGAAAGGTTGAAGGTGGCCCGGCGATCCCAGAACTGGGTCTTGAGGCCGACCTCGAAATGGTTGACCGATTCCGGCTTCACCGTGCCCGCGTCGTAATTCACTGTATTGTCGGCATTGAGCGGCAGGCCGTTCTGGTTGATGCCCAGCGTCTTGAAGCTCTTGGCATAGGTCGCATAGGCGAGGATGTCGCGCGCGATCTTGTAATTGACGTTGAAGTCGTAGGTGAAGTTCCACGCGCTGTCGGACGGCGCGCTGACCTGCGGCTGGTAGACGCCGCACTGCGCCGCCAGATCCGTGCCGGAAGCCGGGGCCGGAGTGCAGGAAATGACCTGGCCCGCGCCATTGGTCACGATGCGCTCATAAAAGCCCGACTTCTTGTCATAGTTGAGGCGCGCGCCCGGCTGGATGGTCAGCGCGTCGGTCACTTTCCAGCTCAACTGGCCGAACAGCGCCGCGCTGGTGCTCTTGAGCCATTGCGTGTTGGTGGCGGTCAGGCCGGCCAGCACTTCAGGTCTGTTATAGGGGTTGGCCGGGTCGGTCGAAGGCGCCAGGCTCCATTTGACGGCGTCCGCGCCCTGCTGCTCGGTGCCCTGGGTGTCGATCCGCTGCTTGAAGCCGAACAGGCCGACGACGAAGTCGATCTTCTGGCTTTCATAATTGTAACGGAACTCCTGGCTATACTGGTCCTGCTGCGAAGGGTTCTGGGACTTCGACACGACCGACAGGCCGGTGAAGTCGCGGTCGTTCTCCGGCTTCCAGTCCCAGAAGCGCCATGCGGTGACGGAGGTCAGGGTGCCGGGGCCGACATCCCACGTCACCTTGGCCGACACGCCGCCGATCTTGTTGCCCGCGCTCAGGCTGCTGTCGAGATCGGTCAGGCGGTCGTAGGGATTGCGGCTGGCCGCATAGTTGCGGCCGGGATTGGCGGCGTTGATCGCGTCGACCAGCGCATCATATTGGCGGGTGAGCGCGCGCTGGGTCCGGCCGACGCGCACGAACACGGTGCCGCAGCATTCCGGGTCCTGCTTGCTATAATCGCCCGACAGCGTGACGCTGAAATTGTCGTTGGGCTTGAACAGCAACTGGCCGCGAATGCCCAGATTGTCCTGTTCGTTGATCCAGCGGTCGGTCGTCGTGTTGTAGAGCGTGCCGCGCCGGCTGGTCGCGGCGACGGCGATGCGGGCGGCGACCGTGTCCGACAGCGGGCCGGAGATGGCGGCCTTCGCCTGCTTGTAGTTGAGGTTGCCGACGGTCAGTTCGGCACGGCCCTCGAAATCGAAGGTCGGCTGGTTGGTCGTGATGTTGATCGCGCCGGCGGTGGTGTTCTTGCCGTACAGCGTGCCCTGCGGACCGCGCAGCACTTCGACCTGAGCGACATCGAGAAAGTCGAAGGTCGCGGCGGCGACGCGCGAATTATAGACGTCGTCGACATAGATGCCGACGCCCTGTTCAAAGCCGTCGCTGGTCAGGCCGAACGGCACGCCAAGACCGCGGATGTTGACCGATGTGTTGCGCGGATTGGTGGTGTACACCTGCAACGTCGGCGCCAGCTGCTGGAGCTTCACGACGTTGAAGTTGCCGGTGGCTTCGATGCTGTCGCCCCGGATCACGGAGATCGCCAGCGGCACTTCCTGCGCCGTTTCCTGGCGGCGGCGGGCGGTGACGATGATCACGTCGCCCCGGGCATTGGTTTGTTCGACCCCGTCCGCAGCGGACGGAGCCGCTTCCTGCGCAAAGACGCTGGGCGTGATGATGGATGTACCCGCCACGCTGGCGAGCAACAGGAAACGCGCAATCATAGTCTTCCCCTTCCGGCTGTCCGGTGAACGTTGATCGCGGCCTTTCCGGTGGTCCGGTCAAAACCGATACTGGGGTAATCTCATCGGTGCGGCTTACCCCCCAAGCCGCGCGCCGCCCTTTGCTGCGACGCCAAAATTCCGTTGCCCCCGTTTCCGCCGTCAGGCGTGGAGGCGCGTCTTTTCCGTCACGTCGATCTGCACCACGCGCGCGTCATGCACGGTCAGCGTGATGGAGCCGAAGCGGAGCGCTTCCAGGACGCCGCGCACCTTGTCGATGCTGAGCGCGATGTCGTGGCGCGTTGCCGCGGCTGGATCGTTGCGGATGTCTGTCATGGCCTTTTCACTCATAAGGTGTTGCTCGCTATATCTCAACTATTATGATAGACAAAAAAGCAAATATAAGGGGCGCACAAGTTTGTCTTGCAGCGCCCCTTGGGATCAGCGTGGCAGGCCGGTACTGATGGGATGCGCGTCCTGATGCACCGGATGGACGGCGGGCCGGATTTGCCGCATGGCGTTCGCCTGGTCCTGCGCCCGGTCGATCAGATTTTCCAGCAAGCCCTGGCCGAAGCTCCATTCGCCCAGCCGGGAATCGGCATTGATATGGCCGCTATGGCCTGCATCCACGAAGCTGCTGCCCCAGTTCTTGGCGATGCTGTGCGCGCGCTCGAAGAAAATATAGGGATCGTCCCGACTCGCCACGAGGATGGATGGAAAGGGCAGCGGCGCGCGCGGCGTCGGGCCGAAGCCGCCGATGGTTTCGGGCGTCTCCATCCGGTCGCAATCGGGCGGCGCCACCAGCAGCGCGCCCGTCACTGGCCAGCCATAGGCCTGGCTTTGCAGCGCTCCCCACCATGCCACGGCCAGGCAGCCCAGGCTGTGCGCGGCCAGCACCACAGGCCCGTCGGCGCTGCGGATCGCCGCATCGAGTCGCGTGACCCAGGCGTTGCGATTCGGGCTGGCCCAACTGCCCAGATCGACGCGCTGGCAATCGCCGCGCTTTGCTTCCCATACGCTCTGCCAATGGTCCGGTCCGCTGTTGTTCAGCCCCGGAATGGTAAGCACGACAGGCTGTCTGCTGTCACGCGCATGTCCGAAATGTTCCATGGTCAGCGGCCTCATCCTCATGCCGGTAGAGAGGCTATAATAATTCTATTATTTTGGTAGACAATTAAAAAGCGACGGGCTGTGCCTTGCGGCGGTTGGCCGCATGGGGGCAGGAACGGGACCGGGCGCGATCCGGTCGGACCGCGCCCGGTCCGGCATAGTCACCAGGGATAGATCAGCCCATAATATTGAAACACGTTGCGCCCATAGCTTTCATCATAGTCCGGGCGCTCGTCGGCAGTGTGGCGGGGAGCGTCCTCCAGCACCGCCTTGCTGAGTTCGACGACATAGCCGCCCTTGTCCGTGTCATAGTTCAGCATCGACCAGGGCAGCGGATAATGATCGTTGCCGATGCCCAGGAATCCGCCGAAGGACAGGGTGGCGTAGCGCACCTGGCCGCTCCGCTTTTCCACCATGAAATTGGATATGTGGCCCAGCTTTTCGCCTGCCGGGTCGAAGACGGCGGTGCCTTCCACGCGGTCGGAAGCGATCAGGTCGCTGCCACTTTCTTTCACCATGTCGGCCATTGCCATTCTCCTGTAAGATAAGGCTCCAAAAATTGGCGTCCCGATAATGCAACCATGAGAACGGGGCGGAGTTCCACTCGCGACGGAGCAGGAGAAGGTCATGAAGATCAATCGCAGCGGATCGGCCGTGTGGAGCGGCGGGCTGAAAGACGGCAAGGGCGCGATTTCCACGCAGAGTGGCGCGCTGAACGCCTATCCCTATGGTTTCGCCTCCCGATTCGAGGGCGTGCCCGGCTCCAATCCGGAGGAGCTGATCGGCGCGGCCCATGCCGCCTGCTTCACCATGGCGCTGTCGATGATCCTGGGCGAAGCGGGGCTGACCGCCGAAAAGATGGAAACGACCGCCGTGGTGACGTTGGAGCAGCAGGAAGGCGGCTTTGCCGTCACCGCCAGCAAGCTGACGCTGAAGGCGAAGATTCCGGGCGCCGACGAGGCCGCCTTTCAGGAACTGGCGTGCAAGGCCAAGGCGAATTGCCCCATATCGAAGCTGCTGGATACGCAGATCGGTCTGGATGCGGAACTTCTTGGCTGAGTGGCAAGACGAGGCAGCGGCTTAATCGCAAACCTGCCGCTAATCCCCTATTTCGCCGGCTTGCGGAATTTGAGCGTCATCCGGTCGCTTTCGCCGATGGCCAGATATTTGTCCCGGTCGGCATCGCGCTGGCTGAGGGTCGGCGGCAGGGTCCAGACACCCTTTTCCCAATCGGCCGTATCCCTTGGATTGGCGTTGATTTCCGATGCGCCGGCATATTCGAAGCCGGCCGCTTCGGCGATCTTGCGGACGGTCGAAACCTTCAGATAGCCGCTGCTCTTTTCCGACGCGCTGTCGCGATCCTCGGGCAGGCGGTGGTCAACGACCCCCAATGTGCCGCCCGGCTTGAGCATATCGAAAAAGGCCCGGAACGTCGCCGCTTCGGACCCGTCCGTCACCATATTGTGCACATTGCGGAAGGTCAGCACCGTGTCGACGGAGCCTGCGGGAATCTGGCCCGCCTGTTCCGGATAGGCGACCAGCTTCACCCGGTCGTAGGCGTCCGGCTTCGCGGCCAGGAACGCCTTGTAACCATCCAGATAGCGGCCGCTGGGCTGCAATGCGTAGAAGGTGCCGCGATCGCGCAGCAGCGGGGCTAGTATCTCGCTATACCATCCGCCGCCGGGCGAATATTCCACCACGGTCTGATCGGGCGTGACGCCGAAGAAGGCGAGCGTTTCAGCCGGATGGCGGTAACGGTCGCGCGCCACATTGGCGGGCGTGCGGTCGGGGCCGGCGACAGCGGCGGCGATCGGATCGGCCGCCATGTGCGCGGCATGATCGCCATGGCCGGCATGTTGCGCGGCGAGCGGCGCGACGGGCAAGGCGGCCGTCAGCACAAGGCCTATGCAGGCAAGGCGGTTCATCGGGCATCCTCTCTTTTCCGGACAGGCCCGAAGATGGCGGCTTGGCCGCGTCTGTGCAAGGGCATTTGGCGGACCACGCCCGTCAGCCATGTTTCGTTACAGAGGCTTAAAGGCAGGCTTCCAGGAAAGGCTGGTCGAAACCGAACTGCCGCGCCTTGTCCAGCGTGTAGGGGCGCAGGCCCATGGAGCGATATTCGCCCACGATCTTCCCGCTGTCGTCCTCGTCATGATATTCGAACTTGAACAGTTCCTGCGTGACGATGACGTCGCCCTCCATGCCGATCACCTCGGTGATGTTGGTGACGCGGCGGGAGCCGTCGCGCAGGCGCTTCACCTGCACGATCAGGTCGACCGAATCGGCGATCTGCTTGGAAATCGCTTCCTTCGGAATCTTGATGTCGCCCATCAGGATCATATTCTCCATACGGCCCAGACACTCGCGCGGGCTGTTGGAGTGAAGCGTGCACATGGAGCCGTCATGGCCCGTGTTCATCGCGGCGAGCAGGTCGAAACATTCCGCGCCGCGGATTTCGCCCAGGATGATGCGGTCGGGGCGCATACGCAGGGCGTTCTTGACGAGGTCGCCGATGCTGATCGCGCCCTGTCCCTCCAGGTTCGGCGGGCGGGTTTCCAGCGGCAGCCAGTGCGGCTGCTGCAGGCGCAGTTCCGCCGCGTCCTCGATCGTCAGCACGCGCTCGCCCGGATCGATCATCTTCGACAGGGCGTTGAGCATCGTGGTCTTGCCTGAGCCCGTGCCGCCCGAAATCACGATGTTGAACCGGCAGGCGCCCGCGATCTTGAGCGCGGTCGCCATCTTCTGGCTCATCGCGCCCCATTGGGACAGCATGTCGATGGTGATCGGCTTGGCGGAGAATTTACGGATGGAGATGGCCGTGCCGCGGAGCGAGAGCGGCGGCACGATCACGTTGACGCGGGAGCCGTCGGGCAGGCGCGCGTCGGCCAGCGGCGTGGTCTGGTCGACGCGGCGACCCACCTTGTTCACGATGCGCTGGGCGATCTGGAACAAATGCTCCTCGTCGCGGAACTTGATCGGCGCGATCTGGAGCTTGCCCTTCTTTTCGATATAGGTCTGGTCCGGGCCGTTCACCATGATGTCGGTGACGTCCGGGTCGGCCAGCAATTCCTCCAGCGGACCAAGGCCCAGCAGTTCGTCCACCAGCACCTTTTCCAGCGCGAACTGTTCGCGCCGGTTGAGGGTGAGTTTCAGTTCTGCCAGCACTTCCATGATGATCGGCCGGAACTCCTCGGCCAGTTCATCCTTGGTCAGCGTCGCGGCGGCTTCGGGATCGACGCGCTCCAGCAGGCGGGGGAGCACCTGTTCCTTGATCTTGTGGACCGACGCTTCAAAGCCCTGCGGCCCGGTATCCGCCGCATGTTCCAGGTTCGCGCGATCGGCCAGGCGCTGCATCGCGTCGGCGTTGCGCTGCATCTGGCTGGTGGGCGCGGACAGGGGATCGAGGGGCATCTCACCCGGCAGAGCGACCGTTTCGAGCGGCGGAAATTGTTCCCCGCCCCGCGCCTCTTCGCGCACCGGGGCGTGCATGGGGCGAGCGACGCCGAAACCCGGCTTGATGCCGGCAGGTCCATTTTTCCGTCCAAATGCGCTCATGACTCTCCGCCGCAATTGCGTGTTCAGGCTGGCCATGCAGGGCAAGGCCAACCGGATATGGCTGGAAAAGGTGAATAAGGCGGAAACTTTGACAAATGGCTAATGCGGCCGAGGGCGCGGGTCGCAAACAGCGGCGGCGCTGGCGGTTAGGGGGAGCGGCCTGCCCGCCATTCCCATCTCCGTTCGCCCTGAGCAGGGCTGAGCGAAGCCGAAGACCCGTATCGAAGGGTTTCTCGCGCGCCACTGTCCTTCGATACGCCCCTTCGACAAGCCTGTCGAAGGAATCAGCCCTTATCCAGGGCGAACGGAGGGGAGAAGTTCGCCTCTGGCCGTAACCGGTCGTCTCGCGATACGAAGGCCCCTCAATCAGCCAGCACCCAAAAGAAAAACCCCGCGCCGAAAGGGCGCGGGGTTTATTCTCCTATCCATACCAATCCTGCGATCGGACTGGAAAGCGGCGATTTCAGCCCGCGTGTTCAGCGAGAACGGTCAGGCCCTTTTCATGGACCTCCGCAAAGCCGCCCTGCACGGGAATGACTTCCGGCGCGGCGTTCGCCGTGCTGAAGATCTGGATCGCGCCGTCGCGGACAGTCGACATGAAGGGCGCATGGCCTTCCAGCACGCCGAAGTCGCCATCGGTGCCGGGCACCACGACCTGCCAGACCTCCTCCGAACGGACGAGCTTTTCCGGGGTCACGAGTTCGAAATGCAGTGCCATTGTCTTACTGAGCCTTTGCTGCATCAAGGGCGACGGTCATGATCATCTGAATGCCCTTGCCTTCGTTGTAAACAATATTGGGACCATCAAGGATGACGATCATATGAGGACCGGGGCGTTCCATATTAAGCGCCAACAGGTCGCGCATGAAATTCCCCTTCATCCCCGATCGGCTCTTATCGAATGTCCAACCGGCGGTGGATCGCAATTTGGTCGTCCAATCATACCTCGCCGTCAGTGCAAGAGCCGTATCTGCCACCGTCACCTTGCACGCTGGGACGGTTGCCGACGCCGCGATCCACATATTACCTTCTGGTACAGCAATGGAAGCGAAGATACCCTCCTTGCCGAACAAGCGGCTGGCCACGGCCTCTACTTCAGCCGGAGGAGCCGCCAGTGTGACGCCTACATCTTTCAACAGCTTTTGGTTCTTGGCGCTTAGATGATCTTGTTGGACCAACTGTTGCGCACACGCCCGAAAAGCCGTTTCCAATGCGCCGGTCAACTGAAAGGCTGTCGGCTTGGCCGGGGCTGGCGCTGCCGATTGCAGCAACGCCAGCGCTATAACAAAGCCTCCAGCCATCCGCCTTACGCCGCTTCGGCAGCCAGCTTCTTGGCCTTTTCGACCACTTCGTCGATGCCGCCAACCATGTAGAAGGCCGCTTCGGGCAGATGGTCATATTCGCCTTCGACCACGGCCTTGAACGACTTCACCGTGTCTTCGATCTGGACGAACTTGCCCGAAATGCCGGTGAAGACTTCCGCGACGTGGAAGGGCTGCGACAGGAAGCGCTGGATCTTGCGCGCGCGGGCGACCGTCACCTTGTCCTCTTCCGACAGCTCGTCCATGCCCAGAATGGCGATGATGTCCTGCAACGACTTGTATTTCTGGAGGATTTCCTGAACGGCGCGGGCGGTGTCGTAATGTTCCTGGCCCACGACGCGCGGTTCCAGAACGCGGCTGGTCGAATCGAGCGGATCGACCGCCGGATAGATGCCGAGTTCGGAGATGGCGCGGTTGAGAACGGTCGTCGCATCCAGGTGCGCGAACGAGGTCGCGGGCGCGGGGTCGGTCAAGTCGTCCGCGGGAACGTAGACGGCCTGCACCGAGGTGATCGACCCCTTGTTGGTCGAAGTGATGCGTTCCTGCAACTGGCCCATGTCGGTCGCCAGCGTCGGCTGATAGCCCACGGCCGAAGGAATACGGCCCAGCAGCGCCGACACTTCCGCGCCCGCCTGCGTGAAGCGGAAGATGTTGTCGACGAAGAACAGCACGTCCTGCCCTTCCTGATCGCGGAAATATTCCGCGATGGTGAGGCCGGAAAGGGCGACGCGCGCGCGGGCGCCCGGCGGTTCGTTCATCTGGCCGTAGACCAGCGCCACCTTGGAGCCTTCGGAGATCGCATTGCCCTCGGCATCCTTGGCGATGACGCCCGCGTCGAGGAATTCGTGATAGAGGTCGTTGCCCTCGCGGGTCCGCTCACCCACGCCCGCGAAGACCGAGGTGCCGCCATGGCCCTTTGCGATGTTGTTGATCAGTTCCTGGATCAGCACGGTCTTGCCCACGCCCGCGCCGCCGAACAGGCCGATCTTGCCGCCCTTCGCATAAGGGGCGAGAAGGTCGATGACCTTGATGCCGGTGACGAGGATGCTGGCGTCTGTCGACTGGTCGACGAACTCCGGTGCCTTGGCGTGGATCGGGGCGGTGAGGGTGGTTTGCACCGGACCGCGCTCGTCGATCGGCTCGCCGACGACGTTCAGGATGCGGCCGAGCGTCGCGGGGCCGACGGGAACGCTGATCTGCGCGCCGGTGTCGGTCACTTCCTGACCGCGGGTCAGGCCCTCGGTCGAATCCATCGCGATGGTGCGGACGGTGTTTTCACCCAGGTGCTGGGCGACTTCCAGCACCAGCCGCTGACCGTTGTTGCTGGTTTCCAGCGCCGAGAGAATTGAGGGCAGCGCATCGGGAAAGGTCACGTCGACGACAGCGCCGATGACCTGCGAGATGCGGCCTACATTGTTGGTGGTTGCCATGACTGCTTCCTTGCGTGCGTTTGTCTTAAAGGGCTTCCGCGCCCGAGATGATTTCGACGAGTTCGGTGGTGATCGCGGCCTGACGGCTGCGGTTGTACTGGATCGTCAGCTTGTTGATGAGGTCGCCGGCATTGCGGGTCGCATTGTCCATGGCGGTCATCGACGCGCCCTGTTCGGACGCATTGTTTTCCAGCAGCGCCTTGAAGAGCTGCACCGTGATGTTGCGCGGCAGCAGGTCGTCGAGGATCGCTTCCTCGCTTGGTTCATATTCCACCGTTGCGGCGATGGCGTTGCGGTCGGCGTCCTCGGGGATCTTGACCGGGATGATCTGCTGCTCGGTCGGGATCTGGGCGAGCGCCGACTTGAAGCGCGAGAAGAAGAGATGCGCGACGTCGAACTTGCCGTTCAGATACATGTCGGTCAGTTCATGGGCGATCTGCTCGGCCTGGCTATAGCCCGGTTCCTTCGCGCCGGTGGTGTCGAACTGGGCGACGATCATGCCGGGGAAAGTGCGGTTGATGACCGGACGGCCCTTGCGGCCGATCAGGTAGAAGCGGACCGTCTTGCCCTGCTGGATGAGTTCGTCGGCCCGCGCGCGCGCTGCCTTGACGATGTTCGCGTTGAACGCGCCGGCAAGCCCGCGGTCGGAGTTGGCGACGACCAGCAGATGCACTTCATCCTTGCCGGTGCCTGCCAGCAGCGGAGAGGCGCCTTCGCCCGATCCGCCCGCGATCTTGGACGCGAGGGAGGCGACAACGGCTTCGAGGCGCTGGCTGTAGGGGCGCGCGGCTTCGGCCGCGGCCTGCGCCTTACGCAGCTTCGCGGCGGCGACCATCTGCTTCGCCTTGGTGATCTTCTGGGTCGACTTCACCGACCCGATGCGGAGCTTCAGTTCCTTGAGGCTGGCCATGACGAACCTTCTGGTTCGTCATCCCGGCATGGGGACCGGGATGACGGTTACAATCTTACGCGAACGTCTTGCCGAACGCATCGAGCGCCGCGACGAGCTTTGCCTTCGCGCCATCGCCCAGATCCTTGCTGTCGCGGATTTCCGCGAGGATTTCGGGGTGATCGTGACGCAGATAGGCCAGCATCAGTTCTTCGTAACGGGTCACGTCCTTGACCGGCACGCTATCCAGATAGCCGTTGGTGCCCGCGAAGATCGACGCGGTCTGCTCCTCGAAGGGCAGGGGCGAGAACTGGGCCTGCTTGAGCAGTTCCGTCAGGCGCGCGCCGCGGTTCAGCAGCTTCTGCGTCGACGCGTCGAGGTCCGAGCCGAACTGGGCGAAGGCCGCCATTTCGCGATACTGCGCCAGCTCCAGCTTGATCGAGCCGCTGACCTTCTTCATCGCCTTGGTCTGCGCGGCGGAACCGACGCGCGACACCGACAGGCCCACGTTGATGGCCGGGCGGATGCCCTGGTAGAAGAGGTTGGTTTCGAGGAAGATCTGGCCGTCCGTGATCGAGATCACGTTGGTCGGGATATAGGCGGACACGTCGCCTGCCTGCGTTTCGATGATCGGCAGCGCGGTCAGCGAGCCTGCGCCGTTGGCGTCGTTCATCTTCGCGGCGCGTTCCAGCAGGCGGCTGTGCAGATAGAAAACGTCGCCCGGATAGGCTTCGCGGCCCGGAGGACGGCGCAGCAGCAGCGACATCTGGCGATAGGCGACGGCCTGCTTGGAAAGATCGTCATAGACGATGACCGCATGCATGCCGTTGTCGCGGAAGAACTCGCCCATGGTGACGCCGGTGTAAGGCGCCAGATACTGGAGCGGAGCCGGTTCCGAAGCGGTCGCGGCGACGACGATGGAATATTCCATCGCGCCATTTTCCTCAAGCTGCTTCACGATCTGCGCGACGGTCGAACGCTTCTGGCCGACGGCGACGTAGATGCAGTAGAGCTTCTTCGACTCATCGTCGCCCGCATTGACGCCCTTCTGGTTGATGAAGGTGTCGATGGCGACGGCGGTCTTGCCGGTCTGGCGGTCGCCGATGATGAGTTCGCGCTGGCCGCGGCCCACGGGGACGAGGGCGTCGATGGCCTTGAGGCCGGTCTGCACGGGTTCGTGCACCGACTTGCGGGGGATGATGCCCGGCGCCTTGACTTCCACGCGCTTGCGCTCGGTATATTCGATCGGGCCCTTGCCGTCGATCGGGTTGCCCAGGCCGTCCACGACGCGGCCCAGCAGGCCCTTGCCCACCGGCACGTCGACGATGGTGCCGGTGCGCTTGACGGTGTCGCCTTCCTTGATCTCGGCGTCAGAGCCGAAGATCACGACGCCGACATTGTCGGCTTCCAGGTTCAGCGCCATGCCCTGCACGCCGTTGGCGAACTCGACCATTTCGCCCGCCTGGACGTTGTCGAGGCCGTGGACGCGGGCGATGCCGTCACCCACGGTCAGCACGGAGCCGACTTCGCTCACCTGCGCTTCGGTGCCGAAATTGGCGATCTGGTCCTTGATGACCTTCGAAATTTCTGCGGCGTTGATATCCATGTTCAGCCTTTCATCGCCAAAGCGAGACTATTCAAACGGGTACGGATGGAGCTGTCGATCATCTGGCTGCCGATCTTGACGACCAGCCCGCCGAGGATTGCGGGATCGACTTTCGGATCGACCGTGACATCGCGGCCGACACGCGCCTTGAGGCTCTTGCTCAGGGCAGTGATCTGGGTCTTGGTGAGCGCATGGGCGCTCGTCACTTCGGCGCGAACCTCGCCCTTGTGATTCGACAGCAGCGTTTCATAGGCGCGGATGACCGCCGGAAGCTGCGACAGGCGGCGGTTCTGCGCCAGCACGCCCAGGAATTTGGCGGTGAGGGGGTCCGTCCCGATCGACGCGGCCACGGCGGCGATAGTCTTGCCCGCCGCATCGCGACTCAGCACGGGGCTGTTGATAAGCTCCCTGAAATCAGCCGACTGCGCGATCGCGGCCTTGAGCGCGGCAAGGCTCTCGGCAACGGTGTCGAGCGTCTTGCCGTCGCGGGCCAGATCGAACAGCGCCACCGCATAGCGGCCGCTTAGGCTAGCCTGAATACCGCCGGTAGTCTCCACGCGCTTACCGTCCTCCACTCAATATGTCGGTCATGCAAAGAAAGGGGAGCAGTCATGCCCGTTCCCCTGTTGCGGGGCCGGTTAGCAGCGCGATTATGATGATGCAAGCCATGGCGCGCGATTCCTTCGCACAGGGTTTCGCACGGGGTAAAGCATGGCCTTGCGGCCGTGTGCGCGCCCGCCGGCCAAATGGTCAGTTTTGCGGACCGGCGGGGGTCAGGCGGCCCTTCTGGCAGCGATAGACCAGCCGTTCATTGGGCTGGGCGGGCAGAAGGGCGGAAAGATCGGAGCGGAGCGCGGAAATTCGCGCGAGCCGGTCGGAATCGGCGCCGCAGCCCTTGACGGACATATCCTTCACCAGCGCGCGCGCCTTGTCCATCACATCCATGTCCGGGAGCCAGCGCTGGATTCGGAGCTGCCCCGTCGCCGGGTCGAATTCACTGATGCTGACGAAATGGCCTTTGTCGGGAATCGTCGGGCGCTGCCATTTGGTGCCGACGGAGACATATTGCGCCTGCCCGTCGACGCAGCCGCCTTCGGCCCAGTGGAACGGGACGTCGTTCGCCTGCGACACGGTGAGGCGGCTGCGGCTCACATCGATGCGGCAGATATTGTCGCCCGCCCAGGCATAGGCGTTGTTGCCGACCGCCTTATGGTCGTCGGGAAGGACGATCCGTTCGTCGATGCTGGAAAAGCTGGGTTTGAGGAAGAACAGGCCCAGCGCGCCGAACAGGGCTATGCCGCCCCCGGCGAGCCACCATGTCGCGCGTCTTTCCCGCTTCTGGGTGTAGAACAGCCCGCCCGCGCCCAGGCACAGCACCGCGATGGCCAGCAGCACCGCCGCGCCCGCCATGGCGTTTTCGCGGGCGGAGATCACGCCGCGTTCGGCATCGTCGCGGGCCTTGTCCATCGCGGCTTCATGGGCATCGGCCCGCGCGCGTTCGCTTTGTTCGGTCGCCTGCGCCTCGCGCTGGGTGATCGCCGCTTCGGCCGCGTCCGCCTCCGCCATGGATCGGCAGGGGACGACGGTGTGCAGCGACGACACGCCCGCCTGCCGTAGGAAGGAGGCGACCTCCCGCCATGACACGGCGAATCCGAATTCCGCATCATTGCCGTCCGACACCGAACCGAAGCTGTTGACGCCCAGCACCCGCCCGCAATCGTCGACCAGCGGCCCGCCGCTATTCCCGGCGGCGAGCGGCGCGGTGTGGAGGATCGTGTCGAAGCTCTGGGTCGAACGGCCCGAGGAGGTGTTGCCGCTGGTCTTCACCGTGCCGAGCGGCTCCACCATCTGCTTGAGGCCCAGTCCCTGCGCGCGGTCGACGGTGCCGGGATAGCCGATGGCGGTCACATGCTGTCCGTCGCCCACCGCCCCGGCGTAAAAGGTGCTGACGGGCAGGGAGCCTTCCTCCAACTGGATCAGCGCCAGGTCGTTGCCCGGCGAATAGGCGATGACGCGCCCGCCAAAGGTCTTGCGCCCTTCGGAGGGGATCACGCCGATGACGAGGTTCTTCTCCTCCCGCGTCAGCTCGACCACATGGGCGTTGGTCAGCACCTTGTCCGGCGCGACGGCAAGGCCGCTGCCATGGCCGACGAAATAGGCGTCGCTCCCGTCGGTCGCGACCAGAACGACGCGGACCACGCCGCGCGCGGCGGCGGCGATGTCCTGCTGTTCGGCGTGCGCGATGGCCGGCGCGGCGAGCGCGAGGATCAGGCAGAGGCGGCGGAGAAAAGCGACCATAGTGGCGCGCATACATATGCTAAGGCCGCCATTAGGCAATCGGGAAATATGCGGAAGGACAAGGAAGCGGCTTTTTGACCGCAAGGGGCGGGAAGCGTGGCGATTCCCTTCGGCTTATCCCATATGCATGAACCAGATGACTCGCCCCGATGCCTCCGTGCCGACCATGCCCGATCCCGACGCCTGCTGGGCGGCCTTCCTGCGCCGCGATCGGGCGATGGACGGCCGGTTCGTCGGCGCGGTGCTGACGACAGGCATCTATTGTAAGCCAAGCTGCGCGGCGCGCCGCCCCAGGCGGGAAAATATGATCTTCCTGCCCGATCCGGTGGCTGCGCGGGCGGCGGGATTCCGCGCCTGCCTGCGTTGCCATCCCGATGAGGTCGGGCGCGACCGGCTGGCGGTGGAAGCGGCCATCGACCTGATAGCCGCCGCCCAAACGCCGCCATCGCTGGAGCAGGTCGCCGCCCATGCGGGCTATGCGCCGCATCATTTCCATCGCCTGTTCAAGCGGGAAACGGGGATGACGCCGGCCGGCTATGCCCGCGCCCTGCGCGCCGAGCGGCTGAAATCGGCGCTGGGAAAGGAGAACAATGTGACTCAAGCGATCTACGAAGCGGGCTATAACGCCCCCAGCTGCGCCTATGCCGATGCGGAGCGCCATCTGGGCATGACGCCGAGCGCCTGGAAGGACGGCGGCAAGGGCGCGACGATTCGCCATATGATCGTCCTTACCAGTCTTGGACCGGCGCTGATCGCCGCGACGGAAAAGGGGCTGTGCCGGATCAGTTTCGAGGAGGATGAAGCCGATCTGCGCCGCCGTTTCCCCAGGGCGGAGATCTTGCCCGCCGACGCGCGCCTGCATGCGCTGGCGAAGCAGGTCGCGGCTCTGATCGACGATCCGGCGGGCCATGCGGACCTGCCCGTCGATGTGCGCGGCACGGCTTTCCAGCAGGCGGTCTGGGCGGCCCTGCGCGCCATTCCGCCCGGCGAGACGCGCAGCTATGGCGAAATCGCGGCCGCCATCGGCAAGCCCGGCGCGGTGCGCGCGGCGGGGACGGCCTGCGGCGACAATAATCTGGCTGTCCTCATCCCCTGCCATCGCGTGCTGCGCGGCGACGGCGGCATGGGGGGATACGCCTATGGGATCGACCGGAAGCGGGAACTGCTGGAGCGGGAAAAGGGGCGTTAAGGGATCAATCCTCTTTCCTTCCCGGACCCCGTGCGTCACCACTTTGCATGTGATTCGGTGTCATTGGGGGATGACTGGACATGGGGACGTTTCTCAGGCTGCTGGTCCTTCTCGCCGCGCTAACGGTCTTGTTGCCGGGATCGGCGCGGGCGGAATGGCTTCAGGCCAGAAGCGGCCATTTCACCATCTACAGCGAAGACAACGAAAAGAAGCTGCGCGACTTTGCGGAAAAGCTCGAAAAGTTCGATTTTCTCCTGCGCCATGTGACGGGGAAGACCGATCCGGAAGCCGGCAGTCCGGTGCATGTCTACCTGCTTGCCAATGACGGCAAGGTGAAGGCGCTCGCCCGCAATCCCAATATCGGGGGATTCTACACGACGTCGGACCGTTTCGCCTATGCGGTGCTGGCGCGCGGGGAAAAGGACGGCGCGTTCGATTTCGGCGCGCAGGAAATCCTGTTCCACGAATATACGCACCATTTCATGCTGCATCATTTCCCGGTGGCCTATCCCGCCTGGTATGTGGAGGGGTTTGCGGAGTTCTTTTCCACCGTCAAATTCCCGCGCGACGGGTCCATCGAATTCGGCCACATACCCGTGGCGCGTGTTCCGGGTCTGGTGCTGGGGTCGATCTATCCCCTGAAAGAGCTTTTCGCCCGCGATACCGAAGGCCTCAAACTGGCCGATGGCGACCGCTATTATGGCACGGCATGGCTGCTGGTTCATTATTTCCAATATCGGGATAGCCGTAGAGAGGAATTCGTCCATTATCTGAACGATTTGGCGAAGGGCGTTCCGGATATGCAGCTCGACAGCTATTTCGCTGGCGGGCTGGCTGGAATGGAAAGGGATTTGCGCGCCTATATGCGTCAGCGCCTGACCATGTCCCGCCTCGCGCCCAATGTCGCGACCGTTGGAGAGATTGCGATCACGCCGGTCGAATCGGCGCGAGCAGCCTTGGTCGGGGACGAACTGCGGTTGATGGGCCATCCCCGGACCGACGAATTTCCTGCCCTCGTGGCGTCCATCCGCCAGACGGCGGCAAAATTCCCCTCCAGCGCCTATGCGATGGCCTTGCTGGCGGAAGCGGAGCGGCAGGCGGAGCAGGCGGACGCCGCTCTGGCGGACGCGGATCGCGCTATTGCGATCGATCCGGGGCTTTCACGCGCCTTTGGCACAAAAGCGCAGATATGGCTGGAGCGCGCGCAGGAGAGCGGCAAGGAAGAGGATTGGCTTGCGGCGCGCACCGCGATCCTCAAGGCCAATCGCGCGGATACGGAAGACCCCGTGCCGCTTGCGCTTTTCTATCGTTATCACACCATGCGGGGCGGGCCGATGCCGGACGTGGCCTATGACGGGCTTTACAAGGCCTATGGCCTGCTGCCGCAAAACCCGGACTATCGCCTGGCGCTTGTCCATGCCCTTGCCGCGAAGGGGGATTATGCCGCGGCATCGCGCCTGCTCGATCCGCTGGCTTATTCGCCCCATGCTTCCGAAGGGCGCGACATGGCGCTGCAACTCAAGGCGCGGTTCGACGCGGCGGCGAAAGGGAAGGGGATTTCAGCCGCGCCATGATGACGCTGCGTTCCCGATCGGTCATGCGGCTCCAGCGGGCGATTTCCTCCAGCGTGCGTCCGCATCCCGTGCACGTCCGGCCGGTTTCGTCGAGCAGGCAGACCTTGATGCAGGGGCTTTCGATCACGATCCCGCTCACATGAAGCTATAGGGATCGACGTCCACAGCGACCCGCGTGCCGGATTTCCACGTCAGATTGCCCAGCCATTCGCGGATCTCCGCCTGCACGTCCACCTGCCGCGCGGCGTGGATCAGCAGCCGGTGCCGGTGCCGCCCGCGCAGCACCGAGAGCGGCGCGGGTGCGGGGCCGTAAACCCGCATCCCGTCGATGACCGGCGCGGACTTGCCGATGAGGCGAGCGACCTGCGCGGCTTCGTCGGGGTCCTCGCTCGACACGATGATCGCGGCGAAGCGGCCGAAGGGCGGGGCATTGGCGTGGCGGCGATTCTCCGTCTCCACCGCATAGAAACGCTCCGCATCGCCCGCGATCAGCGCCTGGATGACCTCGCTTTCCGGCATCCGCGTCTGGATGAAGACGCGCCCCGGCTTCACGCCGCGCCCCGCGCGCCCCGTCACCTGCACGATCTGCTGGAAGGTCCGCTCCGACGCGCGCAGGTCGCCGCCTTCCAGGCCGAGATCGGCGTCGATCACCCCCACCAGCGTCAGGTTCGGGAAATGATAGCCCTTGGTCACGAGCTGCGTGCCGATGATGATGTCGACCGCGCCTGCTTCCACCGACTTCACGAACTCCGCCACCTTGGCCGGGGACCAGAGCGTATCGGACGTGACGATGGCGGTGCGCGCCTGCGGCCAGAGCGCCTTCACCTCGTCCGCGATCCGCTCGACGCCGGGGCCGCAGGCGACGAGGCTGTCCTCCTCCTTGCACTCCGGGCAGAAGCGGGGTGAGGGGATCACATGCCCGCAATGGTGGCAGGCCAGCCGCCGCGTCAGCCGGTGCTCCACCATCCACGCGGTGCAATTGGGGCATTGGAAGCGATAACCGCAATGGCGGCACAGCGTCAGGGGCGCATAGCCCCGGCGGTTGAGGAACAGCAGGCTCTGGTCGCCCTTCGCCATATTCCGGTCGATGGCCTGAACCAGCGGCGGCGCGATCCAGCGCCCGCGTTCGGGCGGATCGGTGAGTAGGTTGATGCCCTCGATCTCCGGCATCTCCGCCCCGCCATAGCGCCCCGGCAGCTTGATCTCGCGGTATCGGCCCAGCTCCACCTGATGCCGCGTTTCGATGGCGGGCGTGGCGGAAGCGAGGACGACCGGGAATTTCTCGATCAGCCCGCGCATCACCGCCACGTCGCGGGCATGGTAATGAACCCCATCCTCCTGCTTGAAGCTCGCCTCATGCGCTTCATCGACGACGATCAGGCCCA